>Ga0210408_10001132_pt1 | contig 29214 bp, 26 predicted proteins | sample IncBWH4MmetaG_FD_155471 | JGI IMG/M metagenome (GOLD analysis project Ga0210408, IMG submission 155471) | Forest soil microbial communities from Barre Woods Harvard Forest LTER site, Petersham, Massachusetts, United States - Inc-BW-H-4-M | ecosystem: Environmental > Terrestrial > Soil >...
CAGATCGCTGTTAGGCAATGGTCTGCCGCCGTAGTTATCCATCGCTGTGTACGCGCTGATATCCAGTTATCCGACCTTGATTAGATTCTTACTCGCTACCGTGGGATTTGCCGCCTAAGGTTTCCTCATTGGCAACCGCAATGTCGGGCGGGACATTGCTCAGAATGGTCGGCTGATAGATCTGGCCTTCGAGCACGTTAGTTTCCCCTCTCTCACGTACAAGGCGATAAGTACGCGTTGCGGCATGCGTCTTCCCCGCGCTTGCGATGTTTTGACCAATATGCGCGCACGCGTCGCGTCTGTGCACTCTGGTTAGGGCCTGGGTACTTACGCAAAATACTAGACGTTCCCGTGGACTTATTGCTTGCGCGCTCCTGATGTGGGTTGTGCGAATCATGCGCGGACTCGGCTATCGTCGGAAATACGTCGGAAACGTACAAATCACAGTCGTTTCGTCCCCTTCGCGCTGCCATCGGCGCTATCGCTGGGTTGCCGTTAACGCATTTTCAGGATGATGACCTGATCGCTGGTTGGATCGGTCGTCTTACGTAGTTTGGCGACTTGCGCGGCAGTGACTGCTGGCGCCTGGTTGCCCCAGCCATTGCGGAAGAAGGTGATAACGTCGGCGATGTCTTGGTCTGACGACTGCTGCCGGAACTGCGGCATGCGGTAGGCGTCGGGCGTGCCCTTGACGATGAGTGGGATCGAGCCGTTCAGCACCACATTGATGAGCGAAGCTGGGTTGTCGTCAAGCACGATCGGATTGCTGGCGAGGGCCGGCATATACGGGGGGAAGCCCTTGGCATCGAACCCATGGCAGCTCGCGCACGCGCCGATGTAGACAGCGCTGCCAGGTTGCATTGCAGGCCTGTTGCGCAGCGCCACCGCCGTCCCAGTGTTGTAGGCCACCGCCTGCTGCGTGGAAGTCGCCGGCAGCGATTTCAAATACTTTGCGATGGCGTTGATATCGTTGTCCGACAAGTAAGACGTGGAGTTATTGATGACATCAATCATCGATCCAAACGCGGTACCGACGCGGTTGTGGCCTTGCTTGAGAAAGTCGCCGATGTCCCTCTCCGACCATGTACCGAGACCGGTCCGCATGTCGCCGCGCAGGCTCGGCGCGTACCAAGCGTCGAGTTCCGTTCCGGCGAGATAATCAGGGCTGCTGTCGTCGAGCGCTTTTTCCTGCATACCGATGCCGCGCGGGGTGTGGCAGGCACCGCAATGGCCGAGGCCTTGGACCAGATACGCGCCGCGATTCCACGCCGCATCGTGGCCAGGCTTAGCGACATAGCTGCCGCGCGGGGCGAAGGAAGCATCCCAGATCGCGAGCGGCCAGCGAATACTGAGTACTGCCGGAATCTCATTCTTTGAATTCGCCAGGCGGACGGCTGGCACTTGTTTCATGAAAAAGCGGTAGAGCGCCGCCACGTCCGCGTCGGTAAGCTTGACATAGGACGGATAAGGCATCGCTGGATAGAGCCGGTGGCCGTCCTTGGCAACGCCCTGCCGCACGGCGCGATCAAAATCGGCAAGACTGTATGCGCCGATGCCGGTCTCGGAATCCGGCGTGATGTTGGTCGAGTAAATGGCGCCGAGCGGCGTGCCCATTTTGAGGCCACCGGCGAATGCCTTGCCGCCAGGAATCGAGTGACATGCGACGCAGTCGGCGGCCCGCGCCAAGTATTCGGGGCCGCTCTCCGGAGGACTGACGCTTTCGGCGGCTCGCGATATCCCGCTGGCGCACAGCAAAATCAGCCCGCAAACAACCGCCCTTGAAACAATCGTCACGTCTCTCAACCCCTGGCCCAGTGCCGCTCAGCGCTGAGATCGGTATCCACAATCGGCAACGTACGAATGCGCTTGCCCGTTGCGGCGAAGATCGCATTCGTCACAGCCGGGGCGAGGGGCGGGACGGCAGGCTCGCCCGTGCCGCCCCAGACGTCTCCGCCGCTCGGTACCAGATGCACGTCGATCCTCGGCGCTTCCGCAAGACGCACCATGCGAAAAGTGTCGAAATTGCCTTGTACCGCGGCACCATCCTTGATCGTGATCTTGCCGTACAATGCGGCACTCAAACCAAAGATCACGGAGCCCTCAGCCTGCTCGGCGATGCTTTGCGGATTGACCATGTGACGGGTATCGAGTGCGACGGTGACCCGATTGACCTTCACTTCGCCGTTCGGCTTGACTGTAATTTCGGCGACCTGTGCGCAGAGGCTGTCCGTAAAATTGCAAATGGCGATGCCGCGCCCACTGCCTTTTGGCAGCGGCTTGCCCCAGTCGCCCTTCTCGGCGGCGGTATCCAACACCTTGAGCCAGTCCGGCTTGCCCTCGAGAAGCTTGCGCCGCATTTGATAGGGATCGATACCGCTCGCCGACGCGATTTCGTCCAGGAAACTTTCTATGGCGAAGACATTCTGATTGCCGCCGGGCGCACGATAGAACCACACCGGCAGGTGAGTGTTCCTGATGTGCAACTCCACGCGCATGTTCGGCACCGTGTAACCGTTACTCACCAGGCCATCGACGGCTGGCGGCTCAGCTTTGTCGGGCGGAAACGGAATGCCGTACGACTTGAAGATCGACGAGGTTACGACACGCATCGACCACGCGGTCGGCATTCCGTCCGGACCGGTCACGGCCTTGAAACCGACCACCGCATGCGGACGAAACCTGTCCTGCCGGGTGTCCTCCTCCCGCGTCCAGATCAGCTTGACTGGACGGTTGACGACCTTCGCGATGGCGATGGCTTGCACGATTTCATCGCTTGCATCGCGGCGGCCGAAACCTCCGCCAAGGAACGCGTTGTGGATGTAGACTTGCTCCGGTTTGAGGCCGGACGCGCTTGCAGCCGCGCTGAGCGCTGCCTCCGCGTCCTGCGTTCCTACCCAGACGTCCAGCCGGTTGGGCTGCAAATTTACGGTCGCGTTCAGCGGCTCCAATGGCGAGTGCGACAGATAGGGTGTCTCGTAGATTGCCTCTAACGTCTTGGGAGCGCCCAACATCGCCTTATCGACGTTGCCGTCGTTGCGCGCTACCACCATGCGATCCGTCAACGCCGCGCGGAATTCCTTCGAAAGTTGCTCGCTATCGACATGCCCTGCGGCGCCGACATCCCATTCGGGCCGAAGACGGGACAACGCCCGTTTAGCTCGCCAGAAGGTGCCGGTCGCGACAACCGCCACTGCATCCTCGAGTTTGACAACTCCGACGATGCCCGGCATGCCCGAAAGCGCGGACTCGTCGACGCTCTTGAGCTTGCCCCCACGCACAGGACAGGCGTTGATGGAGGCAAAAACCATACCTGGAACCTGTGCATCGATCCCGAACTTGGCCGATCCGTTCGTCTTGTGCGCCAGGTCGAGGCGCGGAATTCGTCGAGGAAGAAACGTGAACTGAGCAGGCGTTTTGATTGCGGGTTCTGTGGCGAGCTTAACCTTCGCGGCCTGGGCGGCGAGCTCCCCGTATCGCAGCGTGCGCCTTGAAGGCAGATGAGTCACCACGCTCTGCGCCGCCGCGCATTCTGACGCCGGAACGTGCCAGCGCGCCGCGGCCGCGGCAATGATGCGCTCGCGGGCGCTGGCGCCCACCTGCTGCACCATCTTTTGCGACTCACGAACAGACATGCTGCCATGCGAGTACATGTTGCCGTAGACCCTGTGCTCTCGGACGCTGCGGTTCGGCGAGGCATACGCGATCCGCACCTTCGACCAGTCGCATTGCAGCTCTTCGGTAATCATCATTGGCAGCGCCGTCATGCTGCCCTGCCCCATCTCCGAACGTTGATAGCGGATTAAGATCGAATCATCCGGATCGATGGCTATCCAGGCGTCAATTTCGTGCGGCGCGTAGTCGTCGTCATTCCAGGGTCGCTCCGAGATGGCCGCGGCGCGAGCGCTGCTCGGAGCGGCGCCAATGCCGACCAACAAGCCACCAGTGGCGGTAGCGGCCGCGAAAATAAAATCTCGACGGCTGAGGGTTGCGTCCATTGCGAGCTCTTCAGGCCTTTACCACGCCCGCGGCGCGATGAATGGCGCGACGCAGACCTTCATACGTGCCGCAACGGCAAATATTGGTGATATTGGCGTCAATGTCGGCATCCGTCGGCTTGGGAAAGCTCTTCAAAAACGCAACCACGGCCATGATCTGCCCCGACTGACAGTAGCCGCATTGGGGAACGCCCTCCTCAATCCAAGCGCGCTGCACTGGATGGTTGTTGCCTGAGGAGAGGCCCTCTATGGTGAGAATTTTCGCGCCGTCGAGAGCGCCGATCGGCACCGAGCAGGACCGCATCGCGGTACCGTCGATGTGCACTGTGCAAGCGCCGCACTGCGCGATCCCGCAGCCGAATTTTGTCCCGGTCAAACCGATCACGTCGCGCAACACCCAGAGAAGCGGCGTATCAGGCTCGATGTCTATTTTCCTGGATGCTCCGTTGACGTCAATTGTGATCATGTGGCTCTACCCCCACCTGCTTTCTTCGACGCCGCTCATTTGCAGTCGCAATGGGCACAGGGGTCCGGAAGCCGACTGCTCGTCAAACCATAATCCGTTCAGCAAGTCCGGGGCTTGCGCACTTCTGATGTGATTTGTGCGAATGCTGCGCGATGCGCGTGGACCCGAAGTTTGGCTATCGGGCCGATTGCGGTTGCCGGAGATCGGCGTCAGCCCGCCGCTTTGACGCTTCCAACATGCCGGCAGCACGTAAGATGGGCACCGCGAAGTTCGAGCCGGAGAAGTCCGACAGGATGGCGAAGTTCACTCCAATCACTTTTCCGCTGGCATCGAATACCGGGCCACCCGACCCGCCATGAGTTGTTTGCGCGTCGTAGACCAGCCGATCGGGGCCAACGACGCCAAGATGGCCCTGCGTCACCAGCGGTCGGATCAACTTTCTGCGTGCAAGCTCTTGCACAAGACCTTCCGTGGAGTTCCCGGCTGTCCGGGCGATCTGCTTGAGCGTAGGTTCGTCGACACGTGCAAGAATCCCTTCGACTCCCGTGGGGTATCCGATCAAGACGACCGGGCTGCCGGAAATTGCGGCTTGCTGATCGATTGCGACCGGCCGCGGGCGGCTCTGAGGCAGATCGACTGAGGCCAGCCCAAGGTCAAAATCCTCGCTCATGCTCCGGACGTGCAGCGGCATTGCCGTTTCGTACCCCGGAAAATAAGCCCACATCCACTCGATGGTCGGCTCGAAAGTGTCGCTGGGTACAGGGACCGCTTGCTCGTTGTGCCACCACGGTTGGAGTACGTGGTGATTGGTAAGGATGTGACCGGCGGTATCGATCAGAAAGCCGCTTCCAAATACATGGAGGTAAACGGGCCGGCTGCCGCCCTCAGTGGTGAGAACGACATTGCCCTTGTTATCGGCGAGCGGATTGCCGCTCGCGTCAATACCGGCAAACATAAGTCGAGCGCCGCTCTCCTTGTCGCGAAACCCTACGATAACGTAAATCAGACAAACGCTGTTTGAATAATCCCGGACGATCTCCTGTGCGATTCGCGCGTCGGTCTCGAGTTTTCCGATCCGGGAGTCGGTTTGCTTCAACCGGCCGTCAAGATCAGCCAGGGAGGCGCCGCTCGAAGTAGATATCTGCTTGCGCAGGTCCGCACTCTCTGCCCGCAACTCTTCCAATTGCTTGCTCACCGAAGCACTCAATTCCTGATTCTGCGCTTCGCGGCTCTTGAGTGCGCGCTCCAGAAGCTGATCTTGAGTGAGTATCTGTGAGCGCAGACTCTCCAGTTGCATAACCAGGCTCGCGCTCGATTTGCGGCTGACCAGCGCGTTTCGGACAGCAACACTTAAGCCGATGACCGCTAGAGCAGCCACCACCGCAAGTACAATCCATCGCCTCTTCCCAGTCTCCTTTTGCGTCACGATCGCGGCCAGCGCCGCTTCAGCTTCAAGTTCTTTCCTCTTGGCGTCGAGCACCTCCAAGCGCAAGCGATCATCTGGTGCCTTTTCACGCAGCTGCGCCCGGATTCGGGCGAAGAGCTCAACCCGTTCAAAAGGAATACTCAGCACATCATCCGCACCCAGATCGAGAGCACGGCTGCGCTCCAAGGGTCCACCGTCAGCGAGAAGTATTATCTTCACTGGCGCCGTGGCCTCATTGCCTTTGAGCTGCGTCAGAAAGCCACAGCAGTCGAGTGTACGCACATCCGTCTGCAGCAGGATCAGATCAGGCTGCTGCTGAAGAACTGTCCTTACATCCGCGCTTTCCGGTGTGGCGACATCGTACCCAGCGCGAGAGAGCTCCGACATGAGGCTCGCGTTCAAATCGTGAGCGACACGGAACAAGAGAATCTTCGGCATGCTCCATTCTCGCATCAAGCGGATCTTCCGCTCAACATGCTTTGGGCGCAATGCGTAGCGCCACGGACCGGCGCCCATATCGAGGCACCCCTCCGAAAGTGGTGATACGCGATAGCCATAAAGGGGCTTTAAAGCTGCCCCGGCCCGGAGCACACTCAGTCACGTGCAAAGACTTTTTTCAATGTTCCCCGGGGGCGCGCCGGGCCTTGCGCTGCTCCTCTTGCGAGTCTCTGTCGGGGCAAACATCTTGTTGGCCGCCGGGAGCACACCGCATCGCGGCGTATGGTTCCACGCGTGCGTCATACCGGTGAGCATTTTGCTGTACGTTGGGTTCCTGACACCCATCGCCGCCTGCCTCACAATACCCTTATACCTGGTCGACACCGCAAACCTCAAAAGCGCGCCCGCTGCCGTGCTCATTTCCATTGCCCAGGCGGTCGCCTTGTCGCTCTTGGGTCCAGGATCGACCTCGATCGATGCACACCTCTATGGACGTCGCCTCATCGACGTTCCGCAGAAACACGATCGGAATTCACGCTAGCGACCCAGCACTGCGACAAGTCGATGGCTATGCCCCTGACAAATGAAATGAATGTCTCTGTTGAGATGTTGGTCACGAGAGTCTCACCGGCACATGAAACGCTGGCGCAGGACCTATCAGTCGCTGCCGCCCAGCTCATCGAAGCGGCCTGTAGAGCTCGCGGGGGCGACTGCGAAGCGAGCAGAGCCCATGTCAAACATGCAATGGCACTGCTTCGTGGAATACCCAGCCTGGGCCCACAGTACGCAAATCAGCTATCGAGTGTCGGGACGCATATCGTGCGGGGATCTCTCCCGGCATGGAAATTGCGCAAAGTGATCTCTCATGTGGAAGCCCATTTATCGAGAAGGGTTCACGTGAAGGAGCTTGCGGGACTGGTCGGGCTCAGCGCCAGCCATTTCTGTCGGGCATTCAAATGTGCGTTCGGCGCGTCGCCTCGCGCCTATATCCTTCATCGACGGATTGAGGTGGCCCAGGCAATGATGCTAACGACGACCGAGCCCTTTCGGTCCATCGCGATGAGCTGCGGTATGTGCGATCAGCAGCACTTCACGCGCTCATTCCGTCGCATCGTCGGCGAGACACCCTCAATGTGGCGCCACACTCGGCGAGAATCGATGGCCATGAGCGGCAATTTTGCACAGACGATCAGTTGAAGATTCTCACGGACTCCGCCTCCCTCGTTAGCGATCCTGGAGGCTGATAATGCCCCTTTGTAAGGCGAGTGTAACGGCGTGGGTGCGATCGTTCGCGCCGAGCTTGGCCATGATGTTCTTGACGTGACCCTTGGCCGTCTCCTCGGTTATCAGCAGCCGTGTTCCGATGGTCTTGTTCGAGTTTCCGGCTGCAACCAGGGAAAGCACTTCGAGTTCTCGCGCGGAGAGTCCGGTTTCGCCCATGTGGCTCGCGAGTTGCGCTGCGATGTCGGGGTGGATGCGTTTGGCACCGGCATGCACCGATCGAATGGTCTCGAGTAGATCCTTGCGCACCAGCCCCTTCAGCACATAGGCCTGTGCACCGGCCCTCAAGGCACGCTCGGCGAGGGCGTCGCCGCCGTAGGTCGTAAGCACGAGGATGCGTGCGTGGGGGAATTCGCTGCGGATCGCAATGATTGCGTCGATACCACTCATATCAGGCATTTGTAGATCCATCAAGGTCACATCGGGTCGGATCTCGCGAAATTTGGCGATCGCCTCGAATCCGCTCGCCGCTTCCCCGGCCAGGTGCATGTCTGGCTGAACGGCAATGAGTGCGCGAATGCCATCGCGAAGCAATGGGTGGTCATCCACGGCCAGTAGCCGGATGGGAGATGGTGTTGGGCCCAACGACATGCATTTTACCCCTGTGAGATGTTCGCTGTTTCGCTGACGTCGTTTCGGTACGCGATACTCCCCGGAACATTGATCTCGATCTCGGTCCCGGCTTTTCGCTCGCTCCATAAGTGCAATGTGCCGCCCAGGCGCGTCGCGCGCTCGCGCATGCCTTGTAGTCCCCAATGACCATGCCGGGCACCTCGCTCGAGCACATCGCGATCCAAACCAATTCCATCATCGCGCACGCGGACCGTAAACCGAGTCGCCGCATAAGCGAGCTCGACCTCGATGTTTTCCGACTGTGAATGTCGGCGCGCATTGCGGAATGCCTCCCGCACAATCCGGTAGACCTCATCTCGTAATATCGGGGCGAGCGCGCGGGGTCTACCCTCAACCACGACACGATAGGCCGGAATTCCAGGCACCTCACCTGGACCTAGCTCCTCACCCAGCGCCCTGAGCCCTTCCACGAGGTCACTGCCACATGCTCCGCCGGCGCGGAGATCCAGTACGGCATCGCGTGCCTCGGTAATTGTCGCATCGCCTCGTTCCAGCGCTTGCTCGAGCGCCGTTGCAGCCGCCTGTGGGTCCGCGGGCAGCAAGTGGAGCACGGCTTGCAAGCGAAACATCAGACCTTGGATGCCCTGCAGCAGCGAATCGTGCAGATCACGGGCGATGCGCGTGCGCTCACTCACGCGTTCCTCGAGCCGGATCTCAAATTGGTGCGCGAGCTGGCGAATGCGGCCCAAATAGACCATGACTGCAGCAAAAGCCAGGGTAAAGATCAACGCCGTTCTGAGCCACCACGTCTGCCACCACGGTGGGAGTATCGTGATGCTCATCGTCGTCTCCGGCTCGCTCCACGGGCCGCGCTCTGTGGCACCCTGCAATCGCAGCCGGTACGAGCCGGCAGGCAGAGTCGTATAGCTGACCACTCGCCGGTTGCTCGCGGTCTCATGCCACTGCGAGTCGAGGCCGTCGAGCCGGTAGCGGTAGCGATTTTTCGCTGGGCTGCTGAAGCTCAGTACCGCGAACTCGATCAAGATAGGCGATTGCTCGAACGGTAGTGTGACTGCTGAGGTATGCGAGACAGCGTGCCTGAGGACCGAGTGTGGCCCCACGACGACCGGTGTACCGCCCAACTCGAAATCGGTTAGAACGACTGTCGGACGGTATGCACCGTCGGTGATCCGGTCGGGGTGGAAGGACGTCGCCCCGCTGAATCCGCCGAAGTACATCTCGCCACTCGGGCTCTTGTAACATGCGCCCCATCCGGTAAGATCATTGCCTGGCAGTCCATCGCCATCAGAATAAGTGTCGAAAGACTTCTTCACAGGATCGAACCGGGCTACGCCGCGGTTGGTGCTCAGCCACAGGTGGTCGGAACCATCCTCGAGGATGCAGCTCACGACGTCGCCCGGTAGCCCATCCTTCGTGTAGTACGCGACGAACGTCTGCGCGCGGGGATCAAAGCGGTTGAGTCCGTTCTGCGTGCCGGCCCAGACGGTGCCGCTGTGATCGATCAGAACGGAGTTCACACGATTGTTGCTGAGCGATCCCTGCCGGTCGGGTTCGTGGGCGTAGACGGTGAAGGTCTTGTGTGACGGGTCGAAGCGGTGCAGGCCAAGAAAATTGCTGCCAAGCCAGACGTAGCCTTCGGCGTCCTGCTTGAGATCAAGGTAAACTTGCGCGCGAGTATCTGGTGCGACCTCGTATCGGGTGAATCGCCCGGTACTCGGATCAAAGTGATCCAGGCCGTCCCAAGTTGCAAGCCAGAGTGATCCATCGCGGTCGGGCAGTATGCGCTCGACGACATCGCTGCTTACGCTCTGAGGATCCTCAGGATCATGGCGGTAGTAACGGAACCGGCCAGTGGACCGATCCAAGCGACCGAGTCCTCCGCCGACCGTGCCAAGCCAAAAGGTGCCGGCAGGGTGTTCAGCTATTCCAATGACGTCTGCCGCGAGGCCGCCGGCTCCAACTTGATAGGTCTGAAAGTGTTCCGTATTACGATCATGGGCGCTCAGGAACCCTTCATGGCTCAACCAGACCTGCCCAGCGTGATCTTCGAACAGGGCGCCGATCACGGATTCGGCGGCGCGCGAGGTAATCGAGGGATCACGGCCGAGTTTTTCGAATGGTAAATGGCGGCGCGCGAACATGCTGAGCGGCGCACTGTGCAACGAAACCCAGACATCTCCTTCTCGATCCTCAAATAAACTGACCACGGTGTCGCCCGCGAGACTGTGCTTATCGTAGGGGTTGCTCAGGTACCTGACGAAGCGCTGGGCGGCGCGCTCGTACCTCAGTAGCCCACCGCCGCCTGTGCCGATCCAGAGCGTGCCCTCCCGGTCCTCGAGCGCGGCATAGACGCCGCTGCCTGCGTCGTGTTTGCCGTCCGGCGGTGTAAGCCTCAGATGTCTCAATCGCTGTGCCTTTCGATCGAGAATCGCAATTCCGGTGCCCGAGTGGTGCAATACCCAGAGCGTGCCGGCTCGGTCCTCGAGCATGCTCATCTCACGGAACTCGAGCATCGGCACGTGCAACGTCACCTGGCCGGTCGCGCGGTCGAGGGCATCAATTCCGGCTCGGGTCGCAACCCAAAATCTGCCCGAACGATCCTCCAGTGTCGACTTGATGTCGGAGCTGCTCAGGCTGCGCGGGTCGGCCGGATCGTGGCCGAACCGCCTGGTTTGGCCGCTGGTTGGATCGAGCCGGAACAACCCGTCGCCTGTAGAGAGCCACAGGATCCCCTCGGCGTCCTCGCTGATATGCGCGACGGACACGCCAATGCTCGAGCGTGATGTGGTACCGAGCGGAAAGTGTTTGAAGGTTTCGGTCGACGGATCGAATCGATCGAGGCGCTGATCCGACCCCACCCATATCGATCCTGACCGGTCCTTGAACAGCGATTCGATGAATACGCCACTGATGGACCCCGGGCGCGCTGGATCAGGTGTGAATGCCTTGAAAGCATAGCCGTCGTAGCGCAATAGGCCGTACTGCGTTCCAAGCCATATAAAACCCTGATCGTCCTGGACGATCTGGCTGACGCGAGTCTGCCAAATCTCGGAACCGGTTGGCAGTTGTGAGAAGCGAATGTCGTTGGAATCGACAACCGGGATGCGCACAACCTGCCGTTCCACAAGCCCCTGTGGCGGCGCGGTCGCGTCGTTGGCGATAGGCTGTCCGAAGACAGCCGCGAGGCTGCCCGGTACGTAGACTATACATAGCACGCCGATGGCGAGGAGATTGCGGACACCACGAGGCGTTCGCACTGATCCGGTGCGGCGCGCGCACCGTAGATTTGACGTGCACGACCGCCTGGTTCTCGGAAGTTTGGAGCGGCCACTGTCCATATCTCAATAGCGCGATGAACGGCTCAGTGAATAATTTTTGTCGTACGCGGTACGCCGCGAGCCTCGCCGAAAGCTTCATCTGATTCATAAGACTGCTCCCTTGCAATTGTGCTTGCAAGTGCGGTCCTGTCTGCAACGACGCCACCGTCAAGCGCGTAAAGGGCGCAATGGTATTGATGTGACTTCGGACCCCCTGATAGTGGTGGTCTCTGAGCACCCATAAGAGGGGTGCGGATATAGTTTCTCGATCGTGTTTGGTCCGCTGGTTGGGCATATCATTGGAGCATCTTAATGCTGTCTCACTTCTACAGGCGCTACGGGAGGACATCCAAATGGCAACGATCAAAGTGCTTCAGAACGGTCCCTATCTGGTCCAAGGCGACGATGTGACGGCGGTCGATTGGAACGGCGCCAGCTACGCAATTCCCAAGCGTCCGTTTGCTCTGTGCCGCTGCGGCGGCTCCACCACCAAGCCGTTCTGCGACGGGACCCACTCTCGAACTGGCTTCAAGGCCGCCGAAGCAGCAATCCCGGGCAGCCAGGACAAACCAGCCACCAAGCCATAGGTAGGGCTCACGGCTGACCTGCCTGCGTTTTGGCAGCACCGACGTTCGACTCGCCAGCAAGTGATTGGATCGCGGCGCCGTCGATGCGTCTGGCCGACTACCGACGGCGCCGGATTTTGATCAACCCACCGCTGCGCCGTTCGTCGCGTTCAATGCTGGACCGAGATCGCGTTCGGCCCGAGGCTTTGGTTGCCCGCACCGGGAAACAGTGCGAAGGGGCTCCCGGTGATGAGCGTCAGCGAGCCGTCGGTCGGGTTGATCGAGAAAACCTCGATCTGGTTGCCCACGTTGTCCAGCGCATAAAGGAAGTTGTCCGGACCATCGAGTGCCAGAGCAAGGGCTCGTCCGTTCGTGTGGGACAGGCCAATTTCCGACAGGGCGCTCGAGCTCGCGTTGACCAGGAAGCAGTCCACGTCGGTGCCGTTCGCGACATGCAGCCGCTTATCTTCCGCATCCATAACCGGCGAATGGATCGGGTAGCTGGCCGAGAACGGGCTGCCGGGAATGGCGGTCAGCGCGCCGGTGCTCGAATCGATCGAGAAGCCGGACACTTCATTCGGTTGCGATTCCGCTGCGTACAGGTGAGTGGCCATGTGGTCAACGACCAATCCGTTAGGCGAGCCTCGGGTTGCAAACGGAGTGCCCGCCACCGGCGTGAGAGCGCCGCTCGTCGTGTCCATGCTGTAAGCCGACACGCTGTTACCCCCTGTGTTCGCGGCGTATAGGTACTTGCCCGCCGCGACCACGATCGCGCCGGTATTCGGCCCGGCCGCAAAGGGACTGCCGACCACTTCAACCAATGCGCCTGTTGAGCCGATCTTGAATACCGAGACGGTGTTCGTGCTGCCGTTCGCCGTCAGCACGAAATGTCCGCTCGGATCGACTGCGATCGCCACGGAGTGGGCACTCGTCGCAAACGGGCTTCCGGCGATCGCGGTCAGATTCAGGCTCGACGGATCAATCGAGTACCCTCTGACATCCCCGGACGAAGTGGCCACGTAAAGAAACCGCTTCTGGGGATCGATCGCTACGGCCGATGGCGTCGGCCCTTCGGGCAAAGGATCGCCCGCGATCGGTGTTGGGGCACCCGTTTTCGTGTCAATTGATAAAACGTCGATGGTGCCGGTCGTCGAATTCGTGACCGCGAGGAGCGTCGCGCCGGTCGGCGGCGGCGGCGGTGGGGGTGGCGGTGGAGGATTGTAGGTGGGGCCGCCGGAACCTCCGCCGCCACCACAGGCGCAGACGCAGGTGACGAGCAGCGCTCCCAGGCAGGCTCGCAGCGTTGGTCGTACAAGGTCCGCGACTGCATCGAAGCCCTCGTTGACTTCAACCGCCGGTTGATTCACGGCAAGGCCGATCAATTGGATACCTGGCATCGTATGCTCCGTCGATGGCGCCAGCCAAGTGTGAACCTTTACTGCCCCCGTTGCGACCGAATTCTGCCCAGCGCGTGAACTGTTCGCATATGACAAATGCCGCAAGAGTTTGATTCTTCCCGGCGCCCGCCTGCGTCATTGGCATCCGCGAGCAATTCAGCGCGACGCTAAATCATTTCTGACCACCTCTCCATTCTTCATGACGAACCGGACCCGCTCGAGCTCGGTGATGTCGGTTACGGGATCGCCCGTTACCGCCACCAAATCGGCGAATTTTCCCGGCTCGATGGCCCCGATCTTGTCTTGCCAGCCGAGCATCTCGGCAGCATTGGTCGTGACGGAGCGGATCACATCGAGTGCCGTCATTCCGGCCGCATGCAGATTGAGAATCGTGGTGACACTCGCCTGGCCGCAGGATTTTCCCGGCCAGAACCAGCACATGTCGGTTCCGGCGGCAAACTTCACCCCCGATTTCAGCACTCGCTCAACCAACTGGTCGTAGAGTTGATCGTGGCGTGCATCGGAAATGGCACGATGGGAACGCCACGCCGGAGAGAGGACGACGCTGGGCTCCATGATCTTCAGAAGGAAATGGTTGTAGGAGGTCGGCGTCAGGTCCAAGAATATGCCCTTGTCACGCATCTGCTTCAGTTGCTCGTCGGTCGCATCGTTGCCGTGCTCGATGGAATCGACGCCGGAGTCGATCGCTGTCTGTATGGCGGTCTTGTCAATTGCGTGGGCGGCAAGTTTCAAGTGGTTGCGGTGCGCCTCTTCGACCGCCGCCGCAAGCTCAGGGACGGTCAGGTTCTCGTCCGCCGAAACCTTGATGACATCCACGTTCTGGAAGACATTCTGCCGGACCGCTTGGCGAGCGGACTCGGGCCCATCAATCAGCAAGAACTCCTGCTTCAGGATCGACTCGGCAAGGGCAGGATTGAGGTTCTGAACGTATTCACCGCGCGTGATGAGCTTGCGTGCGGAGGCCAGGATTCGCGGACCCGGGACGCGGCCCGCATTGATGGCGTCACGCAGTTCGGTATCGCCGTCGATTCCGGAATGACCGAGACTGCGGACGGTGGTGAAGCCGCTCTGCAGGTCTTCCCGCGCGTTCTGCGTGCCGAGAAATGCGCGTTTGACGGGCGACTCAACGATTGCCAACAACAAAGCAGGCGCGAATAGGCCGTTCTCATGCCGCCTACTCTCTTCTTCGGGCGGCACAACCACACTGAGAAGCAGGTGGGTGTGACCGTCGATCAAGCCTGGCAGTAGAGTGGCGTTGCCGAGGTCAATGGTCTTGACGCCGGTCGGCGCATCCCTTTGCACTTGCGCGGGTGAACCCACTTTCTTGACCTTGCCGTCCTCAATCAGCACGGCCGCGGGCGAAAGCACATTTCCCGTCCGTGGATCGAGCAGCCGGCCCGCTTTGACCAGCGTGACCGGAGCCGGAGCTTGGGCGGCGATCGCTACACTTGAAAACAGCGCGAAGAACGATGCTGCCAGCAGCAAGACATTCCGATTGGATTTCATTCGCCTTCTCTCCTCAATTTACCCTTGGAGGCCGACCAGAAGCGTAGGTGGCGGGGAGCCCACGCGGAAGTGCCGACCGGCACCATGAATGCCCATGACTTTCGGCACATCGAGGAGAAGCCGGGCGGTGCTATGCTCGCGCCATGAGGCTCGAGCAACGCTTTCACTGGCTGATCCTCGCGGTTGCCGTCACGATCTGGATCGGGGTCGGCGTTTTCGCGATGGCCGTGATGCCGTTCCGTCACGCTCACGCGTCCGCCCTCGTTTGGGCTCTCCTGTTCGCTGCGTTCGGCGCGGCGCTCTTTGGCTCCGTCTTGATCGGGCAGCGTTCGCGGAAGAGCCAAATGCTGCTGATCGGAGTCGAAACGCTTCTTGTCGTTGCGATGGCGGCGACCAACCGCGGCTCACCCGGCCCGCTCCTCACGCCCATCGCGCTGCAGGCGGCGCTCTTGTTCGGCACTCGCCCCGCTCTTGCGTGGGTGGTGGTGCAATCGATCCTCATCCGGCTCGGGCTGTGGGAACAGAACGCCGACCTCATGAGCTGGTTCTATTTTTGCGCTGTCGACGTGGCGGGCGAGCTGATCGCGGTCGGCGCGGTTCATGCGCTGCGCCGGGAAACCGAAAGGAGTCTCGCGCTCGGCCGGATCAACGCCGAACTGCGGGCGACGCAGGCGCTCCTCGCCGAGAGCGCCGCGCAAGCGGAGCGCACGCGAATTTCGCGCGAGCTGCACGACGCGTGGGGCCACGACCTCACCGCGCTCAGCCTGCAGCTCGAATATGCGAGCCATGTCTCCCCCGAACTCGGGCGCGCGAGCGCGATCGAGGCGCGCGATCTCGCGAAGTCGCTGCTCGCCAAGGTGCGGGACGTGGTCGGCACGCTGCGCCGCTACGACGGACACGACATCAAGCCGGTACTGCAAGCGCTGGCGACGGACGCGCCGCAGCTCAACGTGCATCTCGACATTCCCGATACGCTCGCGCTTCAATCCGCCGAAGCGGCGCAGACCCTCATGCGCTCGGCGCAGGAGATCATCACCAACACGCTGCGCCACGCCGGCGCACGCAATCTCTGGCTCGCGCTTCGGATGGAGGACGGTGGTGTGCGGCTCGACAGCCGCGATGACGGCGAAGGCACCGACCAGCTTCGCCTCGGCCACGGGCTCAAGGGCCTGCGCGAACGCTTCCAGCAGCAAGGCGGCCGAATCGCTTTCGAGAGTGCGCGCGGCAACGGCTTCAAGGTGATGGGCTGGATTCCGACGCGGCCGTCGCTCCCGTGATCCGCGTCTTCTTGGTCGACGATCAAACGCTGGTTCGCAAGGGCATCCGAAGCCTGCTCTCGCTACTGCCCGACATCGAGATTGTCGGCGAGGCCGTCGACGGAGCCGAGGCCCTGCGTCTCATTCCGCCGACGGCGCCCGATGTCGTCCTTCTCGACATTCGCATGCCGGAGATGGATGGTCTCACCGTGCTGCGCCGCCTGGCCGAACCGGGCCGCGCGCCACACTTCATCATCCTCACGACGTTCGACGATGCGGACGCGCTGTTCGAAGGATGCAAGGCGGGCGCCCGTGGATTTCTGCTCAAGGACGTGTCGCTCGAGCAGCTTGCTTCCACCATCAGCGCGGTCGCAGCGGGGCGCCTGGTCCTGCAGCCTTCAATCACCGAAACGCTGCTGCGCAATATCAAGGAACGCGCCGGGTCCCGGCTCGACGATGAATTCGCCGAGCCCCTCACCGAACGCGAGGGCGGCGTCATCCGCTTGATGGCCGGCGGCTTCAGCAACCGCGAGATCGGCGAGATGCTCGGGCTGACCGAGGGCACGGTAAAGAATCATGTCTCGCGCCTGCTGTTGAAGCTCGACGCGCGCGACCGCACCAGCGCGGTGCTGAAGGCGATCGCCAGCCGCCTGGCGTGATGATCGAAGCAACCCCTGAGAAGTGTTCCTCGGAATAACGCAAGATTTGACGCCGGGAGGGAATTCAATCCAAATCGCGTAAACTGGATGCGTCCATGACGAAGCCATACTTACCTCTCGTTCTGCTGGCGGCCACAATCCTCGCAGGGTCCGTCGCTCATGCGCAGAATTCTGCAACCTCTGCGGTTGCTGAGCTCCAGGCGGCAGGCGATCAGCCCGATGATCCCGGACCACTGGCCGCGAACCTCTCACCAAAATTGAAGCGGACCGAGATCTTGAGGGCGATGAAAACTGTGGCGGACTGGCAGCTGCGGGAGGCCGAGTCGCGCTACAACATCCAATGGACTTTCGCGGCCCTTTACGATGGCCTTCTCGCGGCCTCCACGGCCACCGGCGACCGCCGTTATCACGACCGAGTTCTCGAGGTTGCCGTGCAGAATCAGTGGAACCTCGGTCCGCGCTTCGCGCACGCCGACGATGAAGCCATCGGGCTTACTTACCTGGCATTCTATGCCGAGCAGGCTGACCAGAAGCGGATTGCGCCCACTCGCGAGGCGATGGACAAGCTCCTGGCGCGTCCCAACGATCCGAATGAGAATCTCTGGTGGTGGTGCGACGCGCTGTATATGGCGCCGCCCGTACTGACTCAACTAGCTATCGCCACGCACGATCCAAAGTATCTCGACTTCATGAATCATGAGTGGTGGCTCACCTCCGCGGCCCTCTATGATCCCGCCGAACATCTTTACTATCGCGACAATCGCTTCCTCACCATGCACGAATCCAACGGTCGGAAGGTCTTCTGGTCGCGCGGCAATGGGTGGGTTCTCGCAGGTCTGGCCATGGTGCTTGAAAAGATGCCCGGACAGTATCCTCATCGCGGCAAATTCCTCGCTCAATATCGCGAGATGGCGGAGCGCATTGCGGTGCTGCAGCTGCCCGATGGGCTGTGGCGCGCGAGCCTCCTCGATCCCGGCGCGCACCAGTCTCCCGAGATCTCTGGATCCGCGTTCTTCACGTACGCCATCACCTGGGGCATCAATCACGGCGTGCTCGATCTTAAGAAGTATTTGCCGGTCGTCACCAGGTCATGGGCCGGCATGCTCAAACACATTTACAAAGATGGCAGACTCGGATCCATTCAGCCGATCGGTGGCGAGCCCGGCAAATTCAAGCCATCCTCGAGTTATGTCTATGGCGTGGGCGCGTTTTTGCTCGCCGGATCGGAACTGTCTCGGCTCCCTGACGACAAGTGATACAGATTCTCCAAAGGTTGCCATCCGCAGCCACCCCTCTGGGTGATATCTTCGGATGACGATGGCCGAAGACTGGACGAAGGAGTGGGAGCGCCGGATTGTCAACGGAGTGTATCCGCTGCGCCGCTTTCTGGGCCGATCAAACCACAGCGTGGTATTTCTCACCGAATGCAAGGCGCAAAACGTTCCCCAAGCCGCGATCAAGATTCTACCGGCTCACCGCGCGCTGGCGGAGGCGCAACTCGCACACTGGAAGAGGGTTGCCACCCTGTCGCATCCTCACTTGATGCGTCTTCTCGACTCGGGCCGTTGCCAACTCGGGGGGCACAACTTCCTATTCGCCGTGACGGATCATGCGGAGCAAAACCTCGCTCAAATTCTTCCCAGCCGGCCGCTGACTACCGACGAGGTGCGGGACCTGCTGCCGGCAACCCTTGATGCGTTGGCGTATCTCCACGGCCGGAATTTGGTGCAGGGCGGGCTCAAGCCGGCTAACTTTCTGGTGGTCGGTGATCAATTGAAGCTAGCAAGTGATACGATCCGACCCGCCGGCGAACGCACCGCAGGCATTGCCAAGCCTTCGTTGTACGACCCTCCGGAAGCCAAGAACGGCGGGGTGTCCACCGCGGGCGACATTTGGGGGCTCGGCATCACGCTTGTCGAGGCCCTCACACAGACCCCGCCGGCGTGGCCGCGAGAGAGCTCCGAAAGCGTCTCCCTACCCGCAAATCTTGCGCCGGAATTCGTGGATACGATACAGCGATGTCTGAACCGCGACCCTGCCCAACGTCCCGCAATCGCTGAACTCTTAGCGCAATACAAACAGGCGCCGCCGGCGACGCTCCCATCCGCCGTCCCGCCTCCATCCGCCGCCCCGCCCGCAATGAAGGGGCCCTTGGTCCGGACCGTATCCACGCAGAATCCGTCGAAGACGCGGTTTCTCCTCACCGCGACCACAGTGGGCATCATCACACTGTTGGTGGTCTGGACCGGGGTGCACCTGATCCATACTCGCGCCAATATCCAGCAAACTGCTTCAATGACGCCCCAATCGCCACCGGCTGTTTCGCCGCCCGCCGTCGTGGAGAATACGAAGGCGAGTATCGCCGCCTCGCCGCCCGCGGTGCTTCATCAAGAGATTCCCGACGTATCGCTCAGCGCGCGCGCGACGATTCGCGGCGTCATCAAGATTGCGGTTCGTGTGCTCGTCGATCGCTCGGGCAACGTCTTCGCGGCGATCTTGGACAGTCGCGCATCAAGCAAGTATTTCGCCCGCGCCGCAATCGATGCCGCAAAGAAATGGCAGTTTGCCGAGGACGCGGATCAGCCTTCGCGCGTGTGGCTGTTGCGCTTCGAATTCACCCGCGCGGGCACCACTGCACACGCTGCTGCACTTCAGTAGTTGCCGTCGACGACACCATCAACTAGACCCTCTCTTGGCAACACGTCAACCTCGACCAGAAACCAAGTTCCTCCAACAAGCGTTTCAACTCGGGAATTTTATGGTGGATGACATCCCACAGAATAGCTGTGGGTGGACGTCCGTGGACGCGAAGATCGTGATCCTTATCCCGATTTGAGTTTCTCCTCCGCATACAGAGACAGCTCGATCATTCGCTCCAGCAGCTGATCCGCCGATGCTCCCGCAAAATTCTTCAATACCAGCTCTTTGACGTAAAGCCGTACCAAGTAACGGAGCTGCAGGGCCCGATTGCGCGTCGCGAACACAAAGTCGCGATGACCACTGTTGACGACGATAATATTGCGCTCGGTATCGAAACGGCATCGCCACAGTTCGCCGGCCGCCCGCTCAAACGTGTAACCCGGCAAGCCGCGCGCGTTAACAACGGCCGGAATCACGGCGCTCGCCAGACAGTCGGTCACGGTAATCAGCGCCTCTGCAGTGCACACAATATCCCGCTGCGTCACGGTCACACTTAGACGAGCGAGACCTGGCACGGCTGGCGCTTGGTATTCAACCTCCTGATTGGTAGTCCACTGCAATGTGCCCTCGCCTTCCGGAATCTGCCATCCAAATTGCAAATCGTCGACGACACGCCGTCGTGATCGATCGCGCGGCAGCGCCCGGAACTTGCGAGTCTCATTTAGCGGCGTCGTACTCGCGGCCGGTGAAACCACGACACTAAACAGGGGCCCGGCATAGTCAAAGAACTGCCGTTGCGGAGAATCCATGGGTCCCGATTCCGGCGACCCCGGCAACAGACCCTCTAATTCAGCGCCGTCCATTACGCCGCCAACGACAGTTTTTGCGGCAGCACCTTCCTGGCGTGCGCGGCCTTGCACATCAAACCAATCATATTCCTCGCGTGGCAGCGCGAGCATCGCCTCGTGAAACGCCTTTTGAATGGCTTTCAATGACTGCTGACTGGCCTCTTCCTCTTCGGCGCGCTGCTGTTCGTCGATCAAACCTTTGAGGTGAGTTTCCAGGGGAATCAATGCCGTGATCAACGCTGCATAGCGCTCATCCTGAATAATCCCGGTTCGAGTCCCCGGCGTGAGGTTCAAGAACGACACATCCACCAAGCCTTGCAAGTAGCGTGACGCCCAGGGAATGTGCTCCAACCCGGGCAGACTCGACAGATCCTCAATCACTCGCGTACCGGCGCGCGTCAACGCCACGCGCGCGGTCTCATTGGGCTCGGCAAGGTACAATTCCGCGTACGCGTCCCCATACACGGTGCGAACCGGCGGCAGCTGGTGCAGCAATCGTCCCTCGAACTGGCGGGGCTCGACCGCGTATTGTTTTCGAGCGAGCTTGTCGATCACTGTGACCCGAACATTTGCGTCCCGAATCCGATCCCGGAGTTCCGAGGCCAGGTACCACTGGATTTTTTCGCCACTTAGCGTGCGAATGCCCTCGAGCAGCGGGCCAACTTTGAGTTCTGTGCCCTTCTCCGCGAATAGAACCCGGCGCGGACTCACCTCGTAGCGTGAATCGCCCTTGTTCATCGTCATTTGATAAGCGCGCTGGTCGGAACCGGTCGAGGTCATCGTCAAGCTGTCGCCAACCGTCCAGAAGCTCAAGAGACCAATGCCAAACTCCCCCTGCAATTTGGTTCCGTTGCCGTCGGCTTTGAGGTGCCTTTTGATGGAGTCGCAAATGTGCGTGGCGACGTACTTGAAGTCAGGTATACCATCGGCATCGCGCGGAACACCATTGCCGTCATCCTTGATCGACAGATAATGCGCGCCGTGTTCTCGCCCGCGAGTGATCGTGATGGTCTTCGCCTGCGCATCGATGCTGTTCTCAACGAACTCGGCAATTGCTTTGAGCGGATTACTCTGACTTAGAGCGATTATTCGAATCGCATTCCAATCGTCCCCGATCCGTAGTTTGCCGCTGTCCTTATTTCTGACTTTCATCGCCATCTGAATCCCTCGGGACCATCGCTTTAGCAGCGAGCGCGACCGATCGCACGGACACAAAATCCTCGTCGCGAACGCCACGAACCAAAACCACCGTTTCCAATTCGCGAAACTTCATTGGCCGTTGCATCATCACAACCTTCGAGTTGAGCCAGCCTATTTCTTCCGGCGCGGTTTAACGTCGGACCGCGTCGACCAACTAATTTCACCGCGTTCGATTTTCGCTCTGATTTCGAGTAGTTCGCGGCGAATTGGCGCGGACCATTTCTGAAGAATGGCTGGTATGTCGCGCCCCTGCCGAATCACAGCGACAATGGCGATGATCCGCTCGGCGAGTGGTCCATACACGATATAGTGTTCTCGAACAGGGTAGACGAGCAAGTTGATTCCTCCGCTGAGTTCTTGCCGTCCGCGCAACGCAGTTTGGTTCTCTGCGATATGCTGCGCGCCCTCGTGCAGATCATCGAAGTATCTGCTCGTCAGTTCTTTGCCCCATCTCGCACGAGACCACGCTCGCGCTTCACGCAGGTCTGCAGTCGCCCTTGCGGTCAGAACATACCGCGCACGTCGCACTCCGTGTCAATCCTCGTCCTTCAAGTCGCGAATCGACTTGGAAGATAGCCTGCCATGCTTGAGATCATCGAGACCTTCCAAAACATTCAGCGCGATCGCCCGGTCTTGCATGTCCTGGCGGATCAGGTCGCGGATGTACTCACTCGGCGTCGCGTACACGTCCGTATCGCTCGCCCGTTCATCGACGTACTTGCGGAGCGTGTCAGTCAATTGGACATTGAGGCTGCTGCTCAAAGTATGGTCCTCCGAGAACCCATTTTGCGTGTCAATATTGCGCTCAATGGCAATAGATATCAATAGTTGCCAGGGAGGGAATTGCATGCATCGCAGGAAGCCTATCAATGAAGGCGTTTCCGAAGAGGCTGCAAAAGTTACCCTACCTGTTACCCCCAGCTGATTTTGCGTAATTCGGCTACTGAACCGCGGACACTCGGCCGTCCGGCTTTGTCGCTACGCCACTTTTCCGTGGCTTGACCGTATGGGCTTTGAGCTCTGCCTTGATGCATTTCCTTTCTGCGCCGAAAATTAAACTACGCTCGCGGCGTGAGTTCCGTCACCTCCCATTGCACCTGCCTCCCCCTGCCCACCGGACGCCGAGAATCGGCCTGTCGCTTTCGATATCGAATGTCCCACGGCATAAGCATTAATCATTCCTGCCTTTGCCACTTGTGGCCGCCAGGCCGCCAGGCCCGCGGCTTCCGCCCCAGAGTTGCCGCTGACGTCGATGTAAATACATTTCAGGCCCGATCCATCGAGCGTGCTAATTGAGAGATTGTCCTGAACAGATGATGTACTAGCGGCCGCCGATAACGCACGCCATCCGTGCGGAGCACGTGCACGTAAGGTGTGAAGTGAGGGCACCCCCATCGTAAATGCAGTCATCCTTGTCGCCGCTTTCACATTCACTATCATATCGCGGGGCCTGGGCGATACCTCCCAACGCGGTACATTGTTGCTTGAGATCGGCTTCGACCGCTTTTCGAAGCTGCGCTTGAATTTTCCCTGCACTTCCGCCGTCCCAATATATGCCACGAGTCTCCTTGCGCGACTCAAGTGTTTCGACGTGCCGTGGTACCACCGGTGACGGGGCGACAACGGGTACGGGTGGAATGCGATCAAGCGCAATCCCATTCAGCTGAAAATTTTGTCCAGCCGTTAGGTTCACCGTGAGGTCCTTCGGTTGGAATCCTGAAAGTTGCAGCCGCACTTTGTGCTGGGTCGCCGTTAAATCATCTAACGTCATGGGTGCAAAGCCCATGTAGTTTCCGTCTAGGTAGATTTCCGCTCGAGATGGTTCTGTGGAAACCGCAATCCTTGCTCCATGAATTGCGTTGCCGAAGGTGTTTAATGGCGCCCCAACGGGAATCGAAGTCGGAATCGACGGCGCGTTTTGCGGATTCAACGGCCCGAAAACGAAATCCCCTGTGGTTCCCCTCGGCAACGATCCATGCTCGGGGCTAAGAGGGTAGCTAGCGGTCCATTGCGGTAGATTTGTCGCCACATAGTTGATTAATTCGTTACCCGTAATATAGCCATCCTTATTGATGTCAGCTGTCTCATCTGACATGGCGCCAGCCAGTAGCGTGGTAAAGGAGTTATCAGCCGGCACTTCCTGAACGTTGTTGCCCGCGGTCAAGAACTGCCGCACTGGCTGGAGGAGGTCCGCACTCAAGAGATATCCTTTGGGCCTCGGCGGTCGCGGTCCATCGAGTGAGGCGACAATAGCGCCTGCCTGACACGCCTCAAAGGCAAAAAACGCGTGCTTGAACGTCGCTTGATTGGCATAAGCAAGGACCTGAGTAATCGGCACAGCGGAGCGCTCAAACGCCTCTTCATCGTTTAGCCAATTCGGGGCGTCTACCGGTACCAGAAACGTCCGCGGGCCGGCGGGGTCGCTCACGGTGCCGATCACATGTCCATGCCCGAAGTAGTAGAAGAAGAAGCGCGAATTTGACTTATAACCGAGTGTGGAGAACACGTCATCCAACGTGTCTTTAAGTTGCCTTGAGCGCAGATCCCTCCACACCAAAACGTGGAACCCACGGTCCTCTAGTTTCTTTCTCAGTAGAATCTCGCTGCGTGACGCGGCGGAAACTACAGGCGCGAACCCGCTACCTGCTTGATATTGACCCTCCAGGATAAGAACCGCATAACTTCTATCGTAAAGTGTCCTGAAAAGCCCCGTGTCATCTCGCACCTGAAAAGGAGTTGCCGAGGGAGTTGCGCTCTCATAAGCGGGCTGGGTGGTCCAGCTTACACCTGCAATGCGCCCGGTATCGGTCGCGCATGACGACCTCGACAGGCAAATCAAAAGAACTGCTCCGACCAGAAGGCCGAGGAATTCTCTACGCACGCCTTAACCCTTCCTTCGTACGGATTGCAATCAACTCAAGATCGGACGCTGAGTCGACTCGAAGTGAATCGACGTCGATGACATGAAGTTTTGAGCCGTTGAGCCGTGTCAACTGGTTGCCCCCGAGGACAAGTACCCGGTTGGCACGAATCGGGTCGAGCCTCACGTAAAAAGCCACGTGACCGTGCGCTGGGTTCGAAAGCTGCCTGAAAACTGCTAGGTCTCCGCGCTTGGCAGTTGTTGGCAGCCCTCCCTGCTCCGCCGTCCAGACTGGGCTACCCCACGTCGCGAATGACTGCGAACTTGCGCTTTGCGTACCTCGGATAGTCGCGCGCGTTAGACACCAATTAACGAATGCTCCACACCATGCCGTGGTATCCCCTGCGGGAACGGTATGCGTTGAAAGGAAAAGTCGGACGATGAGGGGGTTGGCTAGAGTCGGATGTAGCGAGTCGGATTCGGGCCACGCCTGCTGAAATTTCGCGGGTACCGAGGTCAAGAAGTATTCGGCCACGTCGACGGGCGCTGCTTCGGGTCCTGGGGCCCTGCCTAGAATCCTGTCAACCTCTTCCCAAACAACGTCATCCGGCGGCGGCAGAATACGCCCGAGCGTAAGTGGATTTTGATTTCGCTGTGCTTCCATCAACTCGGTGCGCCAATCATCAGACCGACACCAAATTGAGCCGGGGGCCAGCAGGCCGGCTGCTGCGAATTCCAGGAAGTTTCTGCGGGTGTTCATATACGCTTCCCTGCTCTGCGATTTCTGACAGGTTTGGGGCATCCACCCCTGGTCCTGCCCTGGCCACACGCAGCCTGCGCTTATGTGCTAGTTGCTCAATCGTGAGGCTGCAGCACCATCTGGGTCAAGCACTCCTACCGGTCCGAGGGGATTTACGACGTTCCCCGCCTCGGTAGTGGACGGACTTTGAGGCTTCCGCCATTGTAAAGGTCTTGATGGCCAACTGTTTTGCTGGCATCCAATTGCACACGAATTTCGGAAGAAGTTTCTAACGTTCGGTCGCTTGTTTCAAGCGTCAGTTTGTGCAGGCCGCCCCGAAACATATGGTCTTTCCTGCAACACCCTTTTCACCCGCTGGGCCGGTCGGTCCCGTCGCTCCGGCTGCCCCACCTTGTCCGTTTGTTCCACCTCCACCGCACGCTGCCCCGGATCCGTAATCCCCACCTGATCCAGGCCCACCACCCGGCCCTGGCGGACCACCCAAACCACCCGATGATTGAGAAACATCGAGGACTACTTTGCCAGATTTTATGCTGCCTAATAAGGAGTCCGAATACGTAACAGTCCCTCCACTGCCACCTGTACCACCCTTACCGCCCACACCGCCTGTTCCCCCCGTCCCGCCTGTCCCCCCGTCTCCAGGCCCATGAGCGCCTTGAGCGAATATGTTGCCACAACCACGACCTTCTCCAGGTCCGCCTCGACTCCCATCGCCTCCGCGACCCCCGAATCCGCCTTTCCCTCCTGTTTGACCAACGCTGACAACTGCAAGAGTTCCTGTCCCTGACACGCTCTTAATTCCCAGCACCACATCCCCAGCATTTGAGCCAGCGGTTCCTGTAGGGCCATCGCCGCCAGGACCTCCCTGGGTTCCTTGGCAGCCGTTATGACCACATCCTGGCGCATCAGCTGGCCTCTGTCCGCCACTGCCAACGCCGGGGCTATCTGTCGGCACATCAGTGTCAGCAAACGCTCTGATAGTCACGTTTCCAATTAGTCTTACGTTGTTTGCGTAAATCACTAGAGGATGTCCATTTAGAACTAGCGTTCTACCGAAGCTTTCGTCGAACACAAGCGTTTGACTTGGAGACGTCTGAATAACCACTCGGTCCGTCACGTTTTTAAAAAATTGTTCCGCGCGTATGTCCTCCGACCAGGCCTGAACAGACAACAGTAAGCATCCGAAAATAAGAAAGACCAGAGGCAGCTTAGCGTTCATGGCAGTCTCCTCGCACCTAGTTAGTACCGGACGTAGTTGCTATCAAGGATTAGTTCTGTGATTGAGGGCGAAACCCAATCATCAAAATTCGAATCGTCTCTTAGCCGGCGCACAATGATTTGAAGTGCGTAATTTGTTCGTAGGGGGAAAAGCGCGTAGACGGTATCGGGAGACGGTGCCGATACTGCATCGCCGCTACCTGAGACAACCGCCGGAAATTTCAGCGTATTCTCTCGCGCTGCCCGGTCTGAGAAATCTACGAAATAGCATCCTAACCCATGATAGATGTCGCCATAACCGGGATGCACTACGGTCAGTTCAATACGTGCGTCACGCGGTATTTGCGTCGCTTTGATTTTGTCAGCGTAAAGCGTCTTAAGCAGCTCAGGAGTGTCTGGATGTGGCGAAAGGAATAGCCCGATCGGCAGCAGAACGAGAGTTGATGCCTCTTTTACACTACCGTTTCCATCGCGGATTTGTCGAAACAGGTTAGCTACCGCACTGTTTAGCTCTCTAGTAACAGTTCTCTTTTGACGATCCTCCCCAGGAGAGATGTTGTAGGCCCACTTTTCGTGGAAACCCGCCGCAGCAGTCACTTTGCCGTAGGAAGCAGTGACATCGCCGTCCATCCGAAGGAGAGCTTGACTATAGTTATCGAAAATCTTCTGCAAATAGAGGCTTACAGCAACGGTTGCGACCGGCGCGGAACGTCCTTCGCTCGCAAGAGCCTGAAGCTGGTTATTTTGGAGTGAGACCATACCGTCTCTAATGGGACCCAAATCGAAACCTTGGACCGGGATTCGGACGCTGTACAAGTACGCTCGAACTAATTCCGAGTATGAAGCAGACAAATTCGCCATCAAATTTGTAGAGAGGCCGCCGTAAAAAGTATCCAACTCTGCACGCTCGGCATCATTTGCCGGTGCCTGTGAATTCAACGCCACGCGAAGTTTTGCCACCGATTGCAAACCATCTAAGGAAGCCTTTATTTGATCTACTACTGATTTAAACTCAGTTTGCTTCTGCGCAATCAATTGGTTTAACTGATTCATTTTGGTCGCGAATTCATCCGCCTGCGACTTCCACTGCGGATCCATATCGAATTTTGAGCCCGTGCTGGCTGCCGCTCGGGCCCGCTCCGCGAGTGCAGCAACTTGTCTATCGACAACGTCGATTAGGGAAACGGAAAGTTCAACCTGCTGTGCGACTGTCTTGCCGTGACTTCCTGACTCCTTGAGTGCTTGCCATTTTTCCGTTACTTCCTTTGATGTCTGCACCCATGCTTCGCCCTGTTTCACTCCATCATTCACCGCCGAGACCGCCTCATGAAGGTTAGAAATCGTGCCGCCGGACTGATGACCAACCACAGCTCCGCCGACTACGCCCCAACCCTTAGCAAACGCCGCACCAGCTGCAGGAGTCCCATACACCGATATCACGGCGGTACCGACAAGCCCGATGGCGTCAACTCCAACTGAAAGCTTTTGACGCTCTTCCATACTCTTCTTCTTGTCCGCCGCCCAATTGTCAACTTGCTTCTTAAATGCATCCAGATTTGCCGATTCTGCAGCAAAATCTTGGCGCAATACCTCAATGCCAGCGGTTAGCTGCGCACCTCGATTTTGAAGATCCTGCAGCGAGGTTCCCAGTTCTGCCTGTCTTGAATCCAGATTATTCCGCTCTACTTGTTGGTCCGCGTCGCTGGCCACTGAGGCTGAATCCCCCAATCGGCGTTCCATAATCTTGAGCGACAACGACTCCGTACCAGCAAATTGCCGCTCAAATGCAGCTCTAAGTACTTCAAACTTGACGCGAGGAATGAATTCCTCCGGATATCCGAATAGGTCAACCTTTCGGTGAACAGCATCGGCAATGTTTGTTAGCGTGCTGACCGCCCATTGATGCCGCGGCATGTTTGACAGCAGGTCGCGGTAAAGTGGCATGTGGAGAGATTGCGAAATAAATGTCTGGGCGTTTGGGTCGTAAGGATTTTGGACAAAAGTTCGCTGTAGCTTGCTGGCGAACGCCGTTGGCCACAGCATTTCATCCTTTAAAACGGACAAGTATTTAGAAGTTGCTGTGCGGTCACCTATCGAAATACTGTAGGGACGCCGTGAGAAAGTCGCGGGAGTCCCTCCGCGCAGCACATCCCATTTATCTCTTGTCAGGTCGCGTAACCAAAACCATGGGTCCGTGCTACTTGCCGTGCCGCTGACACTCCCAGCCGCTAAAATGATTGAGCGGGTCCAGCGCCGGTTAGATGGTATGTCCTTGTCATTCGAAGAATAGGCGCCCCAATTGTCTGAATCAAAATCAAGAGGTACGATCGCAGCCTTTGTGAAGTCGATGCGATCCGCGACGAACTTCACGCCATCGGAGCCAGTGGAGTCTGGAGGCTGCTTTAATGCAATTCGACCTTCGGGCTCCCAGATAATCTCCTCAGCCCGGAATTCAACTTGAGTTGAAGTAAATACCAGCGGCATCGCGATTATGATTTTTCTCGCGTCGAAGGTAACTTTCCGCCAGTTGGAGATGGGTCGATCATCGGAACGAGCCAACATTGGAAACGTTGCAGCGTCTAATCTTAGTGTTTCGCCTACTACAATTACGTCATAACGCGAGTTGGCAAGCGCCTGTTGGGATACCCAGTAAAGGCGATCATCGTCCCATAAAGAGGCAAGAGATCTCGCATTTGCCTGATTACCGAATCGAAGTGCGCAATTTGCTTGAGCGACGGCCGCAGATTCAGAATTCACAGTTAAAAC
>Ga0210408_10001133_pt1 | contig 29213 bp, 24 predicted proteins | sample IncBWH4MmetaG_FD_155471 | JGI IMG/M metagenome (GOLD analysis project Ga0210408, IMG submission 155471) | Forest soil microbial communities from Barre Woods Harvard Forest LTER site, Petersham, Massachusetts, United States - Inc-BW-H-4-M | ecosystem: Environmental > Terrestrial > Soil >...
GCGGAAAGTTGAGGCGCGGAATGCACCGCTTTAGACAGACCAGACGGGCAGCCGCCAGCAATCCCGCCGCCGAGCATAAGGTCCAAACCAGGCGCGGCTCGATCAGGGCTGCCTGGCTGATGAGAATGAAAGGCACCAGCACGAGCAGGTTTTCCAAGCCTACGAGCAGAGTCGAATCATACCAAACGGCGCGCCCCGCCAAAAATATAGCTGTGGCGACCACCACCAGTTCGTAGAGCTGCAGCGAGCCAAGGTTGAACGAGAGTTGAGCCGCCTCCGTTCGCAGGAAACCCGGGTCGGCCGACACCAGGTAGAACCCATAGAGCAGCAACGCGGCGCTCACTAAGTACATCGGGTTCCAGACCAGAAACTGGCGCAGCCACGCCCATGGCTGCTTTGGGGGGTGACTTGGTTCCGCCTTGGCGACCGGGTCAGGGGCGGTCAGCGCTTCTGGCACTCTAGGTTGATCATCACCAGCCGGTGCGTCCGAATCGATGGGGTAGTCGCTCATAATGAATCCTCCGATGTCCAGGAATTTTGATGTCCCCGTGTTTCATTAACTATCGTTTACTATCATTTGCAACCTATGTCAACAAAAAAGTTGCAAATGATAGTGAATGAGTGTAAAAGCCCAATTATGGAAAATATGGAACTCGGCGCCTCTAACCGAAAGTGGTTCTCGATTAAAGAAGCCGCCGAATACCTCGATGTCGGGGAACCCACGCTGTACCGCTGGATGCGCGACAACAAGATCACTTACCGCAAAGTAGGCGATTCAACCCGGTTTTGGCAGGAGGACCTGGATTCGGTCATGCAGGTGTTCCACAGCGAAAAGGACCTGGATAAAGCGCGCGAGGTCTGCGCGGTCTGTCGCCATACCGAGTTGGTCGAAGGCAAGGTGCGCGGCGCCGGCCTGGTCTATTTCGTGCCGAAGAAAACGAAATTCTGGACGCTGAAAGACAGCTTCGTCGGGACCAAGGCCTGGATGTGCACGCGCTGCGGCGCCATTGCCTGGTTTGGGGACACTGCCAAGCTTGGAAACCTGCGGGTCAAACGGCCTCAAACGGACAGCGACAACAGCACTGCTGACTCGGAACAAAAGTAAGAGGCAGTCGGTCATGGAGGCGGGTGCCTCCGAGGATTGGAGGCAGGGGATGGAGCCCAGGATGGAGCCCTACACCCGTGTATGGAGTGCGTGCGCTCGGCGTCGATCCGTCGCTGCGGTTGATTTCCAAGTCCTTTGTGATTGAAAAACAGGAAAAGGACGGAAAAGATGGCGCTCGCAGATAAAGCGCATGAGCACACCCACGCCGCCGCCGCCGCCACCAAGACGGGTGCGCGGAAACCTTGGCGGGACAGGACAATTCTGGTTTGTCCGGATCTTCATGCTGCCCCATACCCTGATCGGCATCGGGGCCTTCGGCTATTTGGTATTCCTGATTCTCTGGGTCCTTCCTTGACGCAGCGGTGTGAGCTTCTATCATGCGCGGCGCGTTCCCGAAGCCGGAGCGCATTTGGAAATCAGAAGCTCGGCAAGGGTGCAGGAGGCCTGATTTCGTGAGATTCGAATTGAAAATGAAATTATGAGTGCCATTTATGATATTCAGGCGCGTGAAATCCTTGATTCGCGCGGTAACCCGACGGTGGAAGTGGATGTAATGTTAGCCGGTGGGGCGGTGGGCCGCGCGGCGGTGCCCTCGGGGGCCAGCACGGGGGAACACGAGGCGATCGAGCTGCGGGACGGCGACAAGAAACGCTACCTGGGCAAAGGGGTGAGCAAGGCGGTCAAGAACGTGACCAGCAAGATCCTGCCGGCCTTGCGCGGGGTCGATGCGCTGGACCAGTTGACGGTGGACGGCATTATGCTGGAGTTGGATGGGACGGCGACGAAATCGAAGCTGGGGGCGAACGCGATCCTGGCGGTGTCGCTGGCGAGCGCCAAAGCGGCGTCGGAAGCGCTGGGCGTGCCGCTGTTCAAGTATTTGGGCGGGCCGAATGCGAAAGTGTTGCCGGTGCCGATGGCGAATGTGATCAATGGCGGCGCGCATTCGGATGCGCCGATTGATTTCCAGGAGTTCATGATCCAGCCGCAGGGGCTGCCGACGTTCAGCGAGGGCCTGCGGGCGATTACCGAGACGTTCCATGCGCTGAAGTCGGTGTTGAAGAAGCGGGGGCTGAGCACGGCGGTGGGGGATGAAGGGGGATTCGCGCCTAAGCTGAGCAGCGTCGAGGACGCGATTGAATCGATCCTGCAGGCGGTCAAAGGCGCGGGTTACAAGGCGGGAAAGGACATCTACCTAGCGCTGGACGTGGCGGCGTCGGAGTTCTACAACGGGAACGGGACCTACACGTTCAAGAAGAGCACGGGCAAGACGGTGACGGGGGATGAGTTGGTGGCTTTCTACGTGAAGCTTTGCGGCAAATACCCGATTGTGAGCATCGAAGATGGGTGCGCCGAGAACGACTGGAAAAACTGGAAGACATTGACGGACAAACTCGGCAGCAAGGTGCAACTGGTCGGGGACGACCTTTTTGTGACCAATGTGAAGTTCCTGCAGCGGGGCATCGACACGGGGACGGCGAATTCGATCCTGGTGAAGGTGAACCAGATCGGTTCGTTGACCGAGACCCTCGACGCGGTGGAACTGGCGCAGACGAACCGTTACACGGCGGTGCTGAGCCATCGTTCAGGAGAGACCGAAGACGCGACGATAGCGGACATAGCAGTGGCGACGAATTGCGGGCAGATCAAGACCGGGTCGCTGAGCCGTTCGGACCGGCTGGCGAAATACAACCAGCTTTTGCGCATCGAACAGGTGCTGGGGCGGAACGCGGTGTATGCGGGAGAGACGGCGTTGCCGAGGCATTTGCGCAAAGGGTAGTCCTGAGTATATTGGTTTGGGGTTATTGTGGTGGTTGTTAGGTTGGTTAGGATAGGCGACCCGGCGCAGGCCGGGTCGCCTTGTTTTTGCGCTTAAATGGGATCTGCCCCTTGACTTTCAATGAGGTGTCAACCTTATTGTAAGGTGGGTTGATTTGTCCGTTAGATGACGGCAGGACTTGCGAAGAGCGAGCGGGCCTGAAGGGACGACAATGCAAACGGAGTTGGAAATCATCGCAGGAAGAGCTGCGGGGTTGGAGATGAGAGCCCGGCCGAAGGAGCCCGAGGGCCGCAATTACTTCAACTACAAACTGTTTCTGAAAGCGGAAAGATTGGCGTTGTTTCGAACGCCGTTCCGGTTGCGGCGCTGGGCTTACGTGCTGTTTTTTACCGGGCTATTCCTGCTCTTCCGCATGCTGGTGGTGGTGGGCCGGGCGCTGGACCACGTATTGTATCCGGCGTTTCGGCGGCAGCGGGTCAGGCAGCCGGTATTCATTGTGGCGCCGCCGCGCAGCGGCACGACGCTGCTACAGAAACTGCTGAGCCTGGACGAAGAGCGGTTCGTGCACCTGAAGATGTATCAAACGATCTTTCCGGCGGTATGTTATCAGCGGCTGTGCGGCGTGCTGGTGCGGCTGGATAGCAAGCTGGGGCGGCCTTTCGAGCGGCTGCTGAATTGGTGCGAGAAGAAATGGTTCGGCGGGTGGGACGACCTGCACAAGATGCGGCTGGACCAGCCGGAAGAGGACGACGCGCTATTTCTTTATGCGTTCCAATCGGAAGCCGTTTACCTGCTGTTCCCGTTCATCGAAGAACTCTGGGAAGCGGGTTTTCCGGACGCGCTGGCGCCACACGAGCGCCGCAAACTGATGGGCTACTACCGCAGTTGCCTGCAGCGGCATCTTTACGCCAATGGCCCGGCCCGGACGTTGCTTTCCAAAGCGACGCAATCCTCAGGCGCGGTCGAATCGCTGCTGGAAGCCTTCCCCGAGGGAAGGTTCATCACGATAGTCCGTCATCCATATCGGTCGGTGGCGTCCCACGTGAGCCTGTTTGTGCCGGTGTGGCAGAAGCATTCACCAGAGATCGAGCGCGACGGGCCGGTCTCGAAGGCCTACGCCCGCCAGGCGGTTGAATGGTACAAGCACCTTTATGCGTTTCGCGAACGGGTGGAGCCGCGGCAATACTACTGCATTGATTACCGCGAGCTGATTCGCAATCCACGCGAGACGGTGGAGAAGCTCTACGAGCATTTCGGGTGGTCGATGAGCGAGGGCTACCGGACGCGGCTGGAGGCGGCGACGGAGCGGCAGCGCGAGTTCAAAAGCAAACACGAATATACGCTGGAGGAATTTGGATTGACCAAAGAGTGGATTCAGCAGGAACTTGGCGAAGTGATGGAGACTTATCACCTGGAGCGGTGATTGAATCTACGGATTGGACACGGTCAGGCGCATAAAGCGCGGGGCTGTGCCCAGCGGGGTGGCGTCCCGCACGACCAGTTGCGAGGTGGTGTCAGTGACCGTGACGGTGTTGCCCGAGCCAGACGCCCAGTTCTGCAGGTCGGTTGAGATTTGGACGGCGTACGTGATGTCGGTCGCGCGGTTGGTGCGAGGGATGCTTAAGGTGGCGTAGCTCTGGCCCGATAATTGGGCGATACTACCCGTAGTGAGCTTGCTGCGAATGACGGGTGTAAACGGGTCCAGGCCCAGCGCGTATTTGAGCAGGTTTGGCACGCCGTCTCCCGCTGGACTGGCTCCGTCGGCCCCCTGGCCAACGCTGGAGGGATTGCCGAAGTGGCTCTTGCGCCAAAGCTGCAGGGGCGTCAGCGTGGAGGTATCCAGCAGGCCAAACACAGCTACCCCGGCGGCGGCACCGAGATAGACCCGCCCGGCAGCGACGGTCGGCACGACGAACTTGCTGCCGGCGCCAAAATGGTCGCGATTGGTAGCGGCCTGGTTGCTGTTGTAAAGCTCGATGGCCAGGTTGGTCGCCGCGTAGGCGTGCAACACCGCGGGGGTGGCATTCTCGCCGGCCCAGACGATGGCATTGTTGGTGCCGTTGGCCGACACGCTGGGCGTTGGGGGCGGATAGCCCAGCGTGGCGGTGGTTTGGGAAGAACTGGGTAGCAAGAGGGCGTTTTGGAGCGGGAACGCCTGGAGCTGTTGGCTGTCGGAGGCGTAATAAAGCGTGCTGTTGAAATAGGCGGGCGAGGACCAGACACCGCCAGGCATGGCGTTGTAGAGTTCCTGGTAAATCGCGTTATTGTTGACGGCGCTGAATTTGCCCATGTTCGTGCGGTCCAGGAGATAGATGTTTTGGTCCTTGCCGGCGCCAACGACGAGTTGACGGGTGTTGCCCAGCAGGTCGGTGAGGTCGGGCAGGACCAGGGCGCCGCCGGAGCCGAGGTCTTCGTCAGTCGCATTTTCCAGCGCGTTGGTGTAGCCGGCGAAATAATCCACGACGGCGAGGCGGTTGCTGGTGGTGGAGAGCTTGATGAAGGCGTTGCCGAAATCACCCTGGCTGGGAAAGCCGTTGGTCAAAGTGGCATCGAAGGTGCCATTGGCATCGAGAAAGTAGATATTCCCGAGCGAGTCGGCGGCCAGGCCGGCGCCGCTCATCCAAATGGCGCCTTCGTTGCCGTTGGGGGTGACGTTCAGCACGTTGGTCTGGGCCAGCGTGCGCTCGTCATAACCCATGATCCAGCCGGTATAGGGATCGAAATCGCAGTGCGATGACCAGGCGGTATAGACGACGCCATTCAACAAGAGCAATCCCGGCCTTTCTTTATACTGGCCGGGATCAAAGACGACATTGCTGCCACTGCTGTTGGCGCCGGCGCCCGGGAAAGTGGCCGCGATGGTGGCGGCTGGAATCCGGTTGGTGCCCGTGGCCAGGTCGAGCGCGTGCAGCCGTTGGAAATAAGTCGAAGTCGAGCGCTTGCTCATGGCGACGACAAACATGGTGCCGCTGGGACCCAGTTGCCGGTCAATCACCGGCGTGGCCGTCACGCCGATCTCGGGCGTGACCTGATCGCAATTGCGGGCGTCGGAAGGGGCCTCGTTGGTGCCCAGCATCGACCACTGCCAAAAAAGATTCGTGCTATCGGCGTCGTAGGCGTAAACGGAATCATGCTCGGTGGCGAAGAAAACCACATTGCGCACACCTTTGCCCGGAATCGACACGCCCGCGGCATAGAGCGGTTGGGCTTCCACCTTGCCATCGGCCGGCAGCACCCACAACTTGCCGAAATGGTTGGTAATGACAGCGGCGTGGGTGAGGATTTCCTCATGGAGAGTCTGTCCCGTTCGGGCGCTGTCGTTGTGCCAGGTCAGCACATCCGTGCTCTGTGCCAGGACTGGGCCGGCGGCCAGCCAAAGAAAGAGGAGTGTGCAGTGTGGAGTGCGGAGAGCGGAATGCCGAGCAGGGCGTTTCGAACATAGCAATTCCCCCGGCATACGACAAGACTCAGGCATCGCCTAGGATAGAACAGGGGGCTTTACTTTGCAACTGACGCAGAAATTGATTATTTTCGCAGCCGCAAAGGCTCAGCCCTTCAACGCCGCTTTGGTCTCTGTCTGTAACAATTCGAGCTCCGGGCGCAGTTCTTCTTTCGTCTTCCGGTCCATGCGGTCAATGAAGAGGATGCCGTGAAGATGGTCGGCCTCGTGCTGCACCGCCCGCGCGAGCAGGCCGCCGCAGCGAAACTCAATGGGCTTCCCCCCATGGTCAAGCGCTTTGACATCCACCACGTCGGGCCGGGTGATTTCGGCGTACATCTCCGGGAAGCTTAAGCAACCCTCAGGTCCAGCGACCTTCGCGGCCTCGGGCGCGGGAGTGATCTCCGGGTTGATAAGGACCAAGGGCATAAACTCGTCCGGGTCCGCCGGCTCTCCTTTTAGCTCCAGGGAGGAAGGCCGGTCTTTGGCTCCGCGGACGTCCAGGACGGTGAGCTGCAGCGGAACCCCGACCTGCTGGGCGGCCAGGCCGATACCTTTGAAGGCGTACATAGTCTCGAGCATGTCGGCGATGAGTCTTTTGATCGTTGGCGTAATGGAGTCGATCCTGTCGCCTTTCTTGCGCAGGACGGGCGTGCCGTATTTGACGACTGATAATACCATTAGGAAGTAGGCCAATTCCGCAACATGCCGGCGAGGTCGGGGATGCTCGGGCTTTGGCCGCTCCTCACGTAAAACCCGCTGGTCGTCACGCCCGTCAGGAGGCATTGCTGCGTCGGCAGCCCCAGCAGTTTACCCAGACAGAAACCGGAATTGAAATGGTCCCCGGCGCCGGTCGTGATCTTTGGCTTGGGCGTGAACGGCCCTTCGACGAGTGAGGCGCCATCGGGGCCCGACGCCAGCGCGTAAGCCGTCGGATGCACGATGATCGTATCGACGCGCACCCGCTGATGAATTTCCTGGCAAAGTTTCTGCAAGCCCTCGGGTGTGTGGTTGTCCGTCTTGAGGCCGAGGTTTTTGCCGCACTCGTAGCCTTCTTTCTCATTCAGACCGAGAATAACGTCGAAGTGCTTTTGAAAGGCGGCGACGAGTTCGAGCGCCCGGAGGAGGTCTTCACGCGTGCGCTTCTCAGGATCGGCGAGGTCGATGAAAAGCTTGCGCCGGGGGCCTTTCATGCCCGGGCAAATTTCCTTCAGCACCGCGGACCAAATATCGCTCATCGAAGTCAGCATCGTCCAATTGACAAAGCCGACCAGGTCGGCGCTGCCGAATTTGGCGGCGAATTTGTCCCGGCCGAACCGGGTCTTGATGTTTTCCCAGTTCATCTGTTTCAACGACTCGTGTTTGCCCAGCATGATCTTGCCGTCGTCGAACTCCAGGGCATCGGTGTAACCGGGCTCGGCAATGGAATGGACCTCGGCGCGTTTGGCGAAGTCGGCGAAGACCGGGTGGAGGCTCGGGTAGCCGAGAATGCCCAGGTAAGTGACCTTGAGGCCGAAACTAGCAAGCGCATTGGCCATAATCGGGCCGTTGCCACCGAGTTTGTTGATTTGGCTGACAAGTTCGACGTTGGTGCTCTGGCCGGCGGCTGCCGCCAGGCGCTCGGCCAATTGTGCAATGGTGGGCAGACGCGTATATTTCTCGGCGCTCTCCCGCTTATCCACGACGTGAAGGATGTCATCCACAAAGCCATCGAGTCCGACAAAGGCGGTCATTTTGCCGACACGGCCGGCGGCGGCCTGGAGTTGAGCAGCAGTGTTTTCGCGGAGTTCCGGGGTAGTCTTCATGTTAGGTTAGTCTGTGCGGTGGTTTCAGTTCCCTGGGGATGCCCGACGTGGCTTCAATCGGGGCCAATCCCGAGAATTTGCAGGATCCGCTCGAGTTCAGCGTCGCTGAAGAAAGTGATTTCCAGGCCGCCTTTTCCGTGAGCATAGCGCAACTGGACTTTCGTGCCGAGCCGCTCGCGCAATTTGTTCTCGAGGTTGGCTACGTGGGTATCCTTGGTCGGCGGTGTGAGCGGGCCGGTCCTGGGCGCGGAGGGATCTCCTCGTGCCTGCAAATGGGCAACCAGGACCTCGGTCTGGCGCACGTTGAGCCCATCTTTGAGAATCCGCTGGGCCGCCTGCTTCTGATGTTTGTCGCTGGCCAGACTTAAAATAACCTTGGCATGGCCGACTGACAGGCGTCCTTCGCGAAGGTAACCCTGAATCTCCGGCAGCAGCTTAAGCAGGCGCAAGGCGTTGGCCACTACCGTGCGGCTCTTGCCGACTTTGGTGGCTACTTCCTCCTGGGTGAGTTGAAAATGCTCGATCAGTTGCGCATACCCCTGGGCTTCCTCGATGGGATTGAGGTTCTCGCGCTGGAGATTCTCGATGAGCGCCAACTCGAGCACTGCCCGGTCGTCGGCCGTCCGCAGAATAATCGGGACTTCAGCCAGGCCAAGTAACTGGGCCGCCCGCCACCGCCGTTCGCCGGCGATTAGTTCGAGATGCCCGTTCCGCTCGCGGACAATGAGCGGCTGGACAATGCCCTGCTCCCTGATGGAATCAGCCAGTTCACGGAGCGTCTCCGGGGAAAAATCTTTGCGTGGTTGAAAAGGACAGGGGACAACCCGGTCGAGCGCAACCCGCTGGACGCGCTCGCGGGTGTCGGGCGCCGCAGCGGGCTCCGAGGCTGTGTTTGGGACTGCGGCCGGAACTGGGGGTCTCGCGACAGGGCTGCCGCCCAACAGCGCGCCCAGGCCCCGGCCCAAAGCTGGCTTTGCCATGCGCCCAGAGTGTGGCAGCGCAGGGAAGTTGTCAATGAAGTCCACGGTCCACCAAAGTCCAAGGTTCAAAGTCCAAGGTCTTGGATGACAGACTTTGGACTTTGGACTTTGGACTTTGGACTTTATCATTAGCTCGTGAGCCGGAAGAACGAAAAGATTGCGGCGATGATAGCCTCTCACCAGGGCCAGGACCTGGACGCGCATTACTTAGGTTATTTCGAATGTTTCAATCGACAGCTCTTTTACGAGGCGCATGAGGTGCTGGAAAGCCTTTGGCTGGCCGACCGGCACGGCCCTAATGGCGCGTTTTATAAAGGGTTAATTCAACTGGCCGGCGGCTTTGTCCATCTGCAAAAGCATCGCCCTGGACCTGCGGCGGCGCTGTTCAAGCTGGCTCAGGCAAATCTGAAACTCTATCCGCCGCATCACGAACGCCTCGAAATGAGCAGGGTGCTGAGCTTGCTCGACGAATGGCTCCGGAACCTGCGGTCCGCCGATGGCCGCTACGACCTGCTGGGCAGGGCTCCTGAGTTGGTTTTGGAGCGTAATTACCGGGAGCGTCAATCGTCTACATAGCTCGATCAGATCCGGAGGAATATTTTCCGGCGGTACATCCAGAATAACAGCAGCCACAGCACTAGCAAAACGGCCGTCCCCTGCAGCAACGGCTGGTAAGCTGCACCCAAAACCTCAAAAGCGCTTGCTCCCAGGTGGGTTTTCAAGGCCTTGAACGTGAACGCATCGAATAAATGCGCCATCAAATAGGCCGCAATGGAGTTGGCCCCGATGACCACCAGCGGAAAGGCCCAACGCTTCCGGTCATAAAGGTCCGCCACGAGGTAAAACCCGGCCAACAGCAGAAAGCACCACCCGCCCGAGAACAGCGTCCAGCTCGGCGTCCAGATACGCTTCACCACCGGGCAGAGGCCCAGCCAGCCAAGTGCGGAACCGGCGCTCAGACCGATAGCGCCTGCGACCACCAGCCATGTGACTTTCTCCCGCTCAACGCGTTCGCTGCGAAGGACTCCGCCGGCGATCAGGCCGAGTATCATCGTTCCCAATGTCGGAATGAAGCTGAGCGTGGCGTAGCCGCCGCTGTTAAAACCAAATGGCTTTTCACGCGGAAACAAATTCAGGAACCAGGTGTCAAAACTCCACGCGAGATTGCTGTTCTTGTTCCAATGCGCGGCAAACCCCGTCATCAAATACGGCCAGTCCTTCGGCACCCCGACTTTCGCATAATCGAATTCCGGTCCTGGCGCTGGATAGAGCGCAAAGGCCGACCAATATCCGATGAGGAGCAGTCCAAGCGCGAGCCATTGATCGCGCACTGGACGCAGGCCGAGCAGGAAGAGAAGGCCGTACCCAAGCCCAATCTGGCTGAGGGTATCCTCAAAAGTCCAATAGGTTTGCGGCCGGCCAACGGAGCGAAGAAAGACCCCCAGCAACACCAGAACCAGCGCTCGCCAAAAAGCGTGAAAGGCCATCCTCCCGCGTGACTGGCCTCGCGCAGCCCGGCTGGCCAATGAAAACGGCAGCACGACGCCCACCAGGAACGAAAACGACGGTTGAATCAAATCGTGAAGCGAGCAGCCAATCCATTCGACATGCGTTTGATGATGGGCCAGGAAATGCCAGAACCTGCCCTCCGGCCTGGCAGCAGCTATTCGGCTGAGGTTAAGTACCTCAGCCATCATCAGGAACATTACCAACCCGCGGTAGGCATCAATCGAGGTCAGGCGGGCGGCGGGCGAGCTGGGGGTTGGTGTTTCCGGCGGCGAAGCGACCAGGGTGCTAGTTGAATCCATGGGCCGGAAGGGTGAAAAGTAAAACGTAAAGCGTAAAACGTGAAACGTGACAGAGAGTTCGGATGAGCGGCAGATTACCGGCTGGCTTTAACCCCTCGTTTTTCATGTTCACGCTCCACGTTTTACGTTTCACGTATCACGCATAACCTCTTCGTCCTCAGGCCCCTGACACCACCGGTCGGAGCACAATGTTGCGATATTCAATCCCCGTGTGGTCGCCCTGCAAATAAATCGGCCCGGGCCGGTTGACATCCGACCAGAGGGCGCCGCCGGTGCAGCCGCGCACCGGTTGGTTGTCGATGATCTTTTTCCCGTTCAGGATCACCGTGGCATGGCGGTCCACAAACGTGATCTCCATCGTCTGCCATTCGCCCGGAGGTTTCTCCGCGCTCATCGTTGGTTTGATGCGGCTGTAAATGGCGCCCATATTATGGGGGTCGGGCGGCCTGCCGAAAGTATCCGCCACCTGGACTTCGTAAATGCCGCGGATATACACTCCGCTGTTCTCTCCCTTGCCCACTCGTGTTTCGAGCGTCAGCTCGAAATCCTCGAATTCATGGTCCGTGCGCAGGTTGCCGTAGTTCTTGTGCGGTTTGCCCTCCTCGTGGATGGGATTGTTCATGAGAATGCCGTCTTTTGCGCTCCAACCGCTAATAGCTTTCGGGTCCGTGAGCCGCCACCCGGTGAGGTCCTTGCCGTTGAACAACTGGATCGGCTCGCCAAATTTGATCTTGGAAAGGTCGGGCGCCGGAGGAGGCGGCGCTTGCCGATGGCCGGTGAATCGGGCTATGTCCTCGCCCTGGCCGTTCTCGCGCGGTTTGCTGCTCGAGAGGTTGATGACGTCTCCTTCAACCGTGCCGGCGATGGTCTCCGTAAAAGTCACTTTGGCATTCTTCCCATCGGCGCCTTTCCGCTGCGCATCGTGTCGGCGCGTCAACACCAGCTTGCCATCTTCGATTTTGGCCGACGCCAGAGGCAGCACACTGCCCGCGCCCCACATCACGCTGGCCTGAAGGTTCCCGTCCACTTCCTCAACTCCTAACCAGCCGGCTCCCCCGCCGGGAATGGTTAAAGCCCAATCACCGATATAGGAATTGTCAGCGGCAGAGGCGGTTGCCAGGGCAGCGCTCAAACCCAAAAGGGAAACCGAAGCACGAAGGAAGGTTCTCATAGACATGCGATTCTTATGCGCGCAGCCGGCTTCCAAGGCAAGTCGAAAGCGCGAGGCCTATGTAACTCTTTGGTCGCGGCTCTGCCGCGCTGGGATCTTTTGTGGCATTCGTTGCTCAATTCCGCGGCGCGATGACGAGTGTCTTCTCCGCCATGGCCACGCTCACCGATGCCTCGATGCCCGCCAAATGGGTTTGCCACCACGCATCCGCGTCCTGCATTGTCCAGATTCCTGCCGAGCGGCACCGGCCCAAACCCTCCTCCAAAGCTTCGGCGCTGGGCGGGCGTTGCGCCTGCTCTTTGGCCAGGCAGTTCATAATCAGCGTGGCCAAATCCTCCGAGACTTCCCGGCCCAACCGTTCCCCCGGGTGCGTGGGTTTCGTGCTGAGATGGTGATTGAACAGTTCCTCCACTACATGCGAATCGAATAGCGTGTTGCCGGTCAGCAGCCAGTAGCCCACCGCGCCCACCGAGTAAATATCGCTCCGGGCGTCAACGCTCGTGGGTTTCTCTACTGCCTCGGGCGAGATGAAATGCGGCGTCCCCACCACCGCGTCGGCGGCGATGCCGGGCACCGAGCGCTTATGGCTGGCTTTCACCAGGCCGAAATCGAGGACCTTCACCATGTCGTAGAGGCCGCCACGGCGGGTCAGGACGATATTCGCCGGCTTGATATCCCGGTGGATCAACCCGATGCGGTGCGCCTCGGCCAGGGAACCGCAAACCTGGCGCAGGATATGAATCACGCGGCCTTCCGGTTGCGGCCCGAACCGGCGCACCAGTTGGTCCAGGTCGATGCCGTTGATGTACTCCATGGCATAGTAGAACAGGCCCTCGGGTGTCCGCCCGTAATCGTAGATCGCGACTGTATTGGGATGCGTTAGTTGGCTGGTGATCTGCACCTCGTGCTCGAAACGGGCCGCCGTGGCTTCATTTGTCATGTCCGGGCTGAGCAGCTTGATCGCTACTGGTCGGCGCAGAAGGCTGTGCCGCGCCCGGTAAACCATCCCGTTGGCCCCGCGCCCAATCTCCTGCACGAGCACGTATTGCCCCAGCCGTCGCGCGGTCAGCGCGCTCTTCCGCACTGAGGCCTGCAGCCGCCCGACTGTCAGGGTGAAAGCAAAAATGGCCACGCCGCTCACGACCAGCAAAGCAAACATCACCCTGAACGCTTGCCGCAACATGTACAGGGTTTCGAACGCCTCGGTCGTAGCCACTTCCGTCGCCACCCCCATTCCGTATTCCGGCAACCAGGCCCAGGCGCCCACCACCTTGACTCCTCGATAATTGCGGTAACCTTCCACGTCCACCCCCTCCAGGCCCTTGGTCGCCGCCGCGGCCATGCGCGTCAAAGGCGGGCCCTCCCCGGGCGGACCCGGCCGGGCGGCACGCGGCACCTGGGGAACGTTGGTCCGTACGGTGGCCGCCTCAGCCGGCCCGGCCTTCTCCGGGAGCGTGTTGGTGTTCAATTCGACCCCGGGATCAGCCAGCCGCAGATTCAAAATCGACGTCGCCCCGGGCGCATCGGGAATCAGTCCGAGTTTCTTCAACTCTTCGTCGAACCGGGAATCGGTCAGCAAAAATCCGCGGCGGTCAAAGGCGTAGGATTCGCCGGTCTCTCCCATCCGCGCGACGGAGAAAATCTGGCTGAACTCCTTTTCCGGCGCCATGCGAACGCCCAGCACGGCAATGACGGTGCCGTTGGTGGATTTCACCGGCGCGGCCACGAACATCGTGGGGCCTTCGACATGCTGGCTGGCCCCAAACTCCCAGGGAAACGGGCGCGAAACCGTCGGCCTGCTGCTGAAAGCTCGGTTGACGAAGATCTCGTAAGTCCGCGGCATCGGCCGCCCAATTAATCGTGGATGGCCCGGCCAGGCCAGGATGCGCCTGTCCTTTCCCACCACGAAGAAATCCAGATAGTGCTGCGCTTCCAGCGCCGGTCTGAGCTGAAGCCGGAGGGTTTCTGCCGGCGCTGAATTAGCCAATCCCGGCGACGGACCGCTGGCTTCCTTGGCCAGCCCGGCCAGGTCGCCGATGGCCTCTTGCACCATGCTCTCGGCGGCGAAGGAGGTCGCATCGTATTCCCGTTCCGAAAACCAGAGCTTAAGCGCAGCGATGTCGGCCTTGAGCAGGGTTTCCAAACGCGAGGCCAGTTCTGCCCGCGTCGCCCCCTCCACCCGCCCGCGCACCCAGAACGCCACTAAACCCAGCATCACCGCCCCAAGAAACGGCCAGACCCACAGGTGTTTGAAAAGCACCAGCGGCGCCTCCGTGATCAGGCGGACCAACCGGCTCAGCTTTTGTTCTGATTCATCTGCTGGCACGCGTCCAGAGTGAGTGGCCCCTGCATGAATGTCAATGCGCAGCCCGGGACGCGGAGCTCGAGGATGTAGGGTGATTGAGCGGAAGAGTAGAGTAATGAAGCGATTCGTAACCTAGCTTGAATCGTAGTCTCTTTACTTTCAGAACGATTCCTGAAATGCTCGGCCTATGCGGGTCGCGGAACGAACCGCGCGCTATCCTATGAAATACTCCATATCTCTACTGCTCTTAACTTTGAGCTCCGCCGCGGTGCCGGCCGCCGAAAGCAAGGTCATCGCCTCGGGCGCGACGCTCCAAAAACTGGCCGGAGGGTTTGCTTTCACCGAAGGGCCTGCCTGCGATTCGCAGGGAAATGTCTTTTTCACCGATCAGCCTAACGACCGCATCATGAAATGGAGCATCGACGGGAAGCTCTCCACCTTCATGCAGCCGTGCGGCCGCGCCAACGGGCTCTCGTTCGATCCCCAGGGCGCTCTCTGGGCCTGCGCCGATGAGAAAAACGAACTCTGGCGCATCGATCCTGCCGGCAAGGCCACTGTCGTCGTGAAGGATTATCAAGGAAAGTTACTCAACGGACCGAATGATGTCTGGATTCGGCCTAACCGCCTGGCCGGCGTATCGAAGAAGCTATCGCCGCCCGAGCTCCAGGAAATGTCCGCTGGACTCTACTTCACCGATCCCTATTACAAGCGGCCGTACTGGAAACGCGGCCCCAAAGAATTGGACGAGTGCGTCTATTTTTTGTCGGCCGATGGCAAAAACCTGGTCCGCGTCATCGACGACTTCAAACAGCCGAATGGGATCATTGGCACGCCCGATGGCACCACTCTCTACGTCGCTGACATCGGCGCAAACAAGACCTATCGCTATGCCATCATGCCGGACGGCTCGCTGAAGGATAAAAAGTTATTCTGCGAGTTGGGTTCGGACGGTATGACCATCGACAACGAAGGCAACGTTTACCTCACTGGCAAGGGCAAAGGTGGGGTGACCGTTTTTGATTCCACCGGCAACGAGATCGAGCACGTCGCCGTCGCCGAACCCTGGACCGCCAACGTCTGTTTTGGCGGGAAGGACCGGCAGACTCTCTTCATCACGGCCAGCAAGGGCTTCTACAGCCTGCAGATGCGCGTCAAAGGCGTCGATAGCCAGTGAGTGCTCGGTTCCCAATAGACCTGGCGCGACCACGGTTATGGTTTGTGTTGCTGGGCGCGCTGTTGGGAACTCTAACCGGCACCCGCGCCGAGCGCGCCGTCATTTCACTCGATGGACGTTGGGATTTTCGCCTGGACCCGCAGGACGCCGGTCGCAAGGAACAGTGGTTCGCCTCCGGTATCCGTTTCACCAACACGATCAGAGTGCCGGGCGCCTGGCAGGCGCAGGGTTACGGCGTCCCAAGCGATAAGCTCTATCACAACTATGTCGGCAAGGCGTGGTATCAGCGTCAAGTCCAGCTACCGAAGTTAACCGCCGGCCGACGGCTCTTTCTCTGCTTTGGCGGCGTGCATCGCTCGGCGGAAGTTTGGGTCAATGGCAATCTAATGGGTGGGCATCTCGGCTATCTCTCGCCCTTCGAGTTTGAGCTAAAACCCCCGGTCACCACCAACTCTTCTCTGACTGTCACGGTCTGCGTCGATTGCCAGCAGCATTGGGAGACCGACTGTTTGACCGGGTGCGCGGACATTATCGACGAGATGTTCACGCCCTGGGGCGGAATCTCCGGGCACGTCTCGCTGGAAGCTCGCTCCGCTGCCTGGCTGGAAGACGTTTTCGTCCAGCCCCGGGCCGCGCCCCCGGGCGTCGTCGTAACCGCGCGCGTGGTGGGGGAAAAGGGCTTGGCTCGACGCACCCGGCTCGCGGTTCACGCCGAACACGAGCGGCCGGTCGCCGCCGCCGAGACCGACGTTGGTCCGGACGGCGGCTTGCGCTTCGAGCTTGAAATCCCCGAGGCCAGACTCTGGTCGCCTGATTCGCCTTATCTCTACACGGCCCGCGTGGATTTGCTCGCCGGCTCGCTTTCTCCAGCCCTCGAGCTCCGTCCTGCCACCCCGCCGCCTCACTCCCTCGACCGCGCCGAAGTCCGGTTCGGTCTTCGCGAAATCAAAATCGTCGGGCACGACTTTTACTTGAACGGCGCCAAACTGTTCCTCCGCGGTTATGGCGACGACGCGATCTACCCAAAGACGATGGCGCCGCCGACGGACAAAGCGCTTTATCGCTGGCGCCTCGCTGTCGCCAAAGAGTACGGGTTCAATTTCGTGCGGCATCACAGCCATTTTCTGCCCCCGGAGTATTATGAGGCGGCGGATGAAGTCGAGATCCTGGTATCGCCGGAATTCCCTATCGCCTACGAGTCCTATTATCGAAAGGCGAACGGGCCGGCGCTGGACTTGTATCGGAGCGAATGGGCCGCCATCATCAAGCGCCTGCGCAACCACCCGTCAATTTTCGACTGGTGCATGGCCAACGAGATGTGGAATTCGTTTCCGCTGGCGCCCGAGCTTTACCGTGCCGCCAAAACCCTCGACCCTGCTCGATTGGCGCTCGATAGCGACGGGTTGTTCTTGTCGCCGTTCCTCGAGCATCGGGGCGACCGTGATACCCTGGATTTCTTTTCCGTGTTGTTCGACGAGTTTTCGTTGCCGCTCGATAAACCCGACAAGCATCGGTTCGGGCAGGTTCCACAAAAACCCGTCCTCTCGCATGAGACGGGCAACTACGTCACGGTGCCGCGCCTGGACCTGATTGGCCTATTCAAGGATAATTTCAAACCGTTCTGGTTGCTGCCCTTCCGGGCCAAAATGGAAAAGCTCCGTCTGGCCGGGGAGGCCGGGCAGTGGTCCTTGAACTCCGAGCGCCTTTATTATCTCGCCCACAAATTGAACGAGGAGAACCTCCGCCGGAACCCGCAAATCTCCGGTTACATGTGGTGGCTCCTGCAGGATTACTGGACGGGCGCCAATGGCTTGCTGGACACCTACTCCCGGCCCAAGTCAATTCCGCCGGAGGCAGTCCGGCAGTTCAACGCGGCGCTGGTTTTGCTTCAGGAGGGGTTGCCGTTGACTTGTTCCGCCCGCCACCCGCTCGAGACGAAGTTACTCGTTTCCAATTACACGCCCGGACCTCTCCACGCCGGCAAACTCACCTGGATCGTGCGGCTCGGTTCACGCCTGCTGGCCCAGGGAGGCGAGAACCATTTCGAAGCCGGCCAGGGAGAATTGGCTGAAGCTGCAACTGTGGGGCTGGATTTGCCTTCGGTGGCGGAGCCGGAAAAGCTCACGTTGGAAGCTGAGCTTCGGTGTGGCAGTCTTCGCGCTCGGAATAATTGGTCTGCCTGGGTCTATCCCGAAGCACCTGCCGGGGCCCGTCTGACCGTGCCGCTCTTCGCCGGCCCCGAAATGCTTCAAGGCCTCCAACCCTTCGGTGCGCAACCATTGCCTGCCAAGGACTCACTGCCGGCCCGGGCCGTGTACGTTGTCAGCCGGCCAGGCTCGAACGTCCTCGCCGCGGTGGAAACCGGCGCCTGCCTGTTTTGCCTCACGCCCGAAAACCTTTTCGTGTGCGTAACGAATCGGTTCAAACCCGCCTGGTGGTTGGGAAGCCCAAAGGATTGCAATGCCGGCACGGTGGTCTACCCGCATCCGTTGACGCGTCCGCTCGCGCCCGACGGTTGGTGCGACCTGGGCTGGTATCATTTGTTGGAGGGCGCGCAGGCGGTTTTGTTGAACGACTTTCCGGCCCAACCCGAAGTGCTCGTGCGCGGCCTGGATGTCCACACGGTCTGCCGCAGCAAGGCCTTGCTGTTCCAGGCACGCCTGGGCCGTGGCTCGATTGTAGTGTGCGGACTCAGGCTGAAACCGGATGCGCAAATCCCTGAACGCGCCTGGTTGCTGAACCGGCTGCTCGAGTATTGCGGCACCTTCCCGCAACCCAAAGCCGAGCTGCCTGCCTCGTTCCTGCGCGACCGGCTCGGTCAGGAACGGCCGAACCAATTGCCTGGTCAAACCCCGGAGACGCGATGAGCGAAACGCGGCAAACCCTCGATCGAGCCGCGCGCTCCAAACGTATCGTATGAAAATAAACATCTGCGCCTTTGTGCTCCCCCTCCTCTTTAGCCTTGGGGTGTTCGCTCAACCACAGCCCGGTCCGGCGACGGACCTGTGGAAGCTCGCCAGCCAACAGGCGAGCGCCCACCATTTCTCGACCTTGTTCACCGCACAGGACGTCCAGAGGCACCTTTCGACTGACGAGGGTCTCAGCGCCGCGCTGGAGTGGTGCAAGCAAACCGGGGTTACCAAAGTTTATATCGAGACCTTTCGCGATGGCTACCAGGCCGAGCGCGGCACGCTCGAAAACGCCAAACAGAAGTTTCGTGCCGCCGGATTCGAAGTGTTCGGCTGCGTGACCACCACCAAAATCGGCAAACCTTCGACCGGCTGGAAAGGTGTCGTTTCCTGTTACACGGACAACCCGACCCAGGACAAGCTCCAGGCCATCTTCGAGTACGCCGCCGGCCTGTTCGATGAAATCATGATCGATGATTTCTGGTTTACCGATTGCGCCTGCCCGGAATGCGAGGCCGCCCGCCAGGCACGCAAGGTCAACATTGGGGAACATGCTTACCCGGTCAACGGCGATACCTGGGAGGATTACCGTTGCGAACTGATGGTGCGGCTTTCGCGTGAGCGGGTCCTTGGCCCCGCTAAACGGATCAATCCCGGCGTCCGCCTCATCATCAAGTACCCCCAGTGGTATGACCGTTTCCATGAGCGCGGCTACGAAATTGTGCGGGAGACCGCGGACTTCGACCGCATCTGGGTAGGGACCGAAACTCGCGACTATCAGGACCGGCAATGGGGCGGCACCCCGCCATACGAGGGATACTTCATCATGCGCTGGCTCGGCGGCTTCGGCGGTCCGAAGTGCGGCGGAGGCTGGTTTGATTCTCTCGGCACCACTGAACCCACGTACATAGAGCAGGCCCGGCAAACCGTGCTTGGCGGCGCGCGCGAATCGATGCTCTTTTCTTACGGCGGTTTGCAGCGAGGCGGTGCGATAAAAGATGTCGAGGCGTTGCGCGCCAATGTTCCCGAACTGCTCTCCGTCGCCAGCCAGGTCCACTCGCGTCAGGTCGTCGGCCTGGCCGCCTACAAACCGCCTAACAGTCATCCCGAAGGCGAGGCACGCGTTTTCGATTTCGTCGGTATGTTGGGCCTGCCACTGGTCCCCTGCCATGAATTTCCGACCAATGCTCCCGCCGCCTTCTTTTCCATCCATGCGCTCAAGGACCCGAATTTTGTTCCTGCCCTGAACCGCTTCATCAAGGCCGGCAAGTCCGTTCTGCTCACCGACGGTCTGGCCCAGCGGTTGACCAATGGGATGAAACTGGACCAGCGAAATGTCCAGATTCTGGCGGTGAAGCAGGAACCGAAGGCACTCCTTCAGCTTGGACAGAAGGAGCTGGATGAGCTTCGGGCCCCGCTGCTGCGCCCTTTCAAGACCTCCTTCCGCGCACCCAATGGCGTGGCCCTCTATCTATTTCGCGACGGAAGCTGGGTAATCGAAAACTTTAATAATGAACCAGCAACTGTCGAACTGAATACCAAGGCGCTGACGGTGGCTGCCCGCGGATGGAGCTTTTGGTGGAAGTAGGTCCGCCCCGCTCAAGCGCGGATGGCCCGTCTGCTGCCGCCTCTCATCTTCCGGCGCCGGGCTGCGCTCGGGCAACTTTCCGGGCGCCTGGTTCGCGCCGCCTGCCAATCCTGTTGGCGCAGCACCTGTTCGAGCTTCGCCAGTGACGGGTGATTGAGAGGTTGGGATACGCCAACCGCTTCATTCGTGCCTATTCCTGTCGATTCTTGGCTTTTGGCTGCGGGTTGTTCGGCATCAATCCTGCTTTTTCTCGAAATTGACGTAACTAATTTGCGTCGGCTTGGATGGGGCGCGGGTCTGCCCCAGCTCCACGGCGACGCCAATGGGCTCGTCGCGAATGCCGAAGGCTATCGTCAAAACGGAATTTCGGGTCGAGGATCAGCGGGAGTTCCTGCTCGAGGCCCCCGAGTTGGCCATCTTTATGGCCTGCCTGGGCCTGGTCAACGAGATGCGCTGGCTGGAGCACGCTTTCAAGCAGCGCGAGCTCAGCCCCGGCGTTTTCCGCAATCGCCTCAACGCAGCGTTGTCCCAGCTCACGCGAACCGCAGAGGCGACCCAGCGATTCGATATCGTCATGCCGGTGATGGAATATGGGCAGTTCTCTTCCTTTTTCTGGAAATGGTTCAACTGGTGGGACGATTATCTGAGCAGTTTAAGTCCGCGCCAGCTCGGCCAGCTGGTGCGCCTGGCCCGCGAACGCAAACGCTCGGTGCTGAAACACTACCCCAAGGACCACTGGGTGGCTTACAGGAAGACGCCGGCTTTTACGATCGTGGTGAACTAACCGTCGCGTGAGGTTTTCCGTCCAGGTCAATTGATCTTGATGCTCGTTCGCTCGCGCAGCCACAAATAGTCCGTGTCCGGTGATGGGACAAACCCGCCGCCGGCGCCGCCTTTCACGGGTGGTCGCACGGTGTCAGGTATCCAGCGATGGCGCTCCACATGGCCGTCTGCCCAGGACATATTTGCCGCGCGGTTGTGATAGGAAGCCGGCAGGTTGCCCCATTTAATCTGATCCCAGCGATTCATGAAGTAGCCGTCGTTGATGGTATCCGGGTGCTCTTCGATGAAGACGTAGAAACAGGAAGGGCGGGGGAACTGGCTCATTTTCAGGAACTGGACCCACGTCGGATTGAAGCGATTCGGGTTGATGAGAGGGTCGCCCACCAGCGCGTTCATCGAAAAGCTGCGCAACCGCGGCCCGTTTTGCGCCAGCGATTGATCGGAAGGGCATTTATACAAGGGCAGGTCATTATTGACGTACGGTGCCAGCTTTCCGCTCAGCACATACGCCGGGTTGGTATTCTCATCACTCGTCCCCCAGTTCTCGATGTTGTTGACCCAGCTTTGCCTGTAAGTCCGGGTATCCGCCGTGCTCGAATTATTGACCAGTAAGCCGAGGTTGTCGTCCTGGTAAAGCATCCAGGCGAGGGAGAACTGCTTAACATTGTTCGCGCAAGCCGTCCCCTGTGCGCTCATTTTGGCTCGGGACAAAGCCGGCAGCAACATCGCGGCGAGAATCGCGATGATGGCGATGACGACCAGCAATTCGATTAAGGTAAAGCCGGGGTCATGCTCGACGGGTGTATCGTTCATAGGGTTTGCCACGAGAGAACGCAAAGACCTCAAAGGATTCTGATTTCTTCATTTCTCTGTGACTTGCTGTTCAATTCTGATTGTTGGACGCTCATCGCCGCGCTTTGGTTAACGCTTCATTTCCGGCGGCGAGAACTTCGATCAGCCTCTGCGGGTCATAGACGCAGCCCGCCCAGGTCCCCCCTCCAGCCGATTGCAGCGCCGCCCAAAGCCGCGTGTCCGCCGGCAGCGCGGGATGCGGCGCCAGATCCGGCCGAGTCTGCCGGCATGCCAAAACCTGAGCGCCTTCTTCCGGGGTAAATTGCCGCTGATTTTCACCCACCAGATTGAGGGTGCCTTCGCAGCGGTCGCGCTCGATGCAAATTTCAATGAGATCGCCGTCCAAAACCTTTCCAATCGGGCCGCCGGCCAGGCCTTCCGGGCCGATATGACCGATGCAGGCGCCGGTCGAAACCCCCGAGAACCGCGCATCGGTCAGCAAGGCAATCTGGTTGCCGAACGGCAGGGCTTTCAAAGCACCGGTGACCTGGTAAGTCTCCTCCATCCCGGTCCCCAGCGGACCGATGCCGGCCAACACGAGCACATCGCCAGCTTTGACCTGCCCCTGCTTGAGCGCGGTGATGGCCGCTTTCTCGCTGACAAAGACACGGGCGGGGCCGGTTTTACGGTAGATGCCGTCCTCATCGACGACTGCAGGATCTATTGCCGTGCTTTTCACCACCGAGCCTTCCGGGGCCAGGTTTCCACGTGCGAAAGCCAGCGTGCGTGTCAGCCCACGGCTGCGCGCCTGGTCCGGAGACATGATCACCTCGTCAGGCTCCACCGCATCCTGCTGGCGCAGAATTTCACGAAACCGGCGGCGGCGCTCGGACCCCTCCCATTTTTCCAGAATTTCGCCCAGAGTTTTCCCGGTCACGGTCATTACCTCCGTGTCCAGCAAACCCAACCGCTGCAGATGCAGCATGACTTCAGGCACGCCTCCGGCCAAAAACACTCTCACGGTGGGGTGGTGAATCGGCCCGTTGGGCAGCACACTCACCAGCCGGGGAACTTTTCGATTGACTGCTATCCAATCATCGACCGTCGGCGGCCTCAGGCCGGCGGCATGGGCAATGGCGGGCACGTGCAGCAATAAATTCGTCGAGCCGCCGAAAGCCGCATGGAGAACCATCGCATTGCGGATGCTGGCCGGCGTCAGGATGTCGCGCACGGCGAGTTTGCGCGTGGCCAGATGGTGAAGCGCGCGCGCAGAGCGCCGGGCCATATCGAGCCACACGGCCTGGCCGGAGGGCGCCAGCGCGGTGTGCGGCAGTGAAAGCCCCAGCGCCTCGCTGACGACCTGGGCCGTAGCGGCCGTGCCGAGGAATTGGCAGCCGCCTCCAGGCGAGGCGCAGGCGCGGCAGCCGAGTTCCGCGGCTTCCTCAAGCGAGAGCAACCCGCGCGCAAACCGAGTCCCGATGGTTTGCACCGTGCCGGCATCTTCCCCATTGCTCGGTGGCAGCGTCACTCCACCTGGAACAACTACGCCCGGCAACTCGTGCAACCCCGCTAAAGCCATCATCATCGCGGGCAGGCCTTTGTCGCAGGTGGCCACGCCCAGGACCCCGGCGCGCAAGGGCAGCGACCGGGCCAGGCGCCGGAAAATCACTGCGGCGTCATTCCGATAAGGAAGGCTGTCGAACATTCCTGCTGTGCCTTGTGTGCGGCCATCACACGGATCAGAGCAGAAGCCGGCGAAAGGAATCGCTCCAAGCCGGCGGAACTCCTCGGCGGCGGCTTGCACCAACAAGGTGATTTCCCAATGACCCGTGTGATACCCAAGCGCGATGGGCTTCCCATCCGGCGCGCGCAGTCCGCCCTGCGTGCTCAGAATCAGGAACTGGCCGCCGCCCGCCTCAGCGGGCGCCCAGCCCATCCCCGCGTTCTGGGCCATACCGAAAATGTCACCGCTGGGGCTGTTTAACAACAGTTCCGCCGTAAGGGGCAAGCTGCCTTCCGGCCCGCGGGCATGCGTCTGAACGCGGTAGATCTCCGGCGGCGCAGGTTCGAAAAGTTCATCGGACGAACTCATACCCCATTGAAGCAGGCGGAGGTTGGGAGACAATGGCAAAGTGAATCCTGTGAAACGTGAAACGTGAAACGTGATTTTATCTTAGGAGATTCACGTTTCACGTTTCACGTTTCACGAGGTCCGCGACGCCCCAGCCCTGCCGCCAGATTCGGATCGACTTGGGGCAGCAGGTCGTGCTAAGTGATCCGCGCCGCGCCGATTTTATGACACACCAACGCTGGCTGCGCATCATCCCCGTCGCCCTGATCATGTACACGATTTCGTATGTGGATCGGACCAACATCTCGCTCGCGTTGGACCCGGGCATCTCCGGGATGATGAAAGACCTGTTCATGGACGACAAAATGAAGGGCCATGCCGCGGGCATCTTCTTTTTTGGTTACATGCTGCTGCAGATTCCGGGAGGGTATTGGGCAACACGCTGGGGCGCGCGGAAGATCGTGAGCGTATTCCTGGTTTCATGGGGGTTATGCGCCGTTGGTTGCGGCCTAGCGCACACGTTCAGACAATTCGAGGTGATGCGCTTCCTGCTGGGTGTGGCCGAGAGCGGCGTGTTCCCTGCGACGCTGGTGTTGCTGGCCAACTGGTTCCCGCGCGCGGAGCGCGCGCGGGCGAATGCCTACTGGATTCTCTGCCAACCGCTGGCGGTGGCCGGTTCGGCGCCCATTACCGGCTGGCTGTTGGGCATCTATGGCTGGCAGAAGATGCTGATTCTCGAAGGGCTCTTGCCTTTCATCTGGCTGCCGATCTGGTGGTTTTGCATTCGCGATCATCCCCGGCAAGCCGGTTGGATCTCCGCCCAGGAGCGGGAGTTTCTCGAAAACGCCTTGGAGAAGGAGCGAACAGAGTTGGAACCGCCCAAAACGGTTTCGGTATGGGCCAGGCTGGGTGAACCCGCGCTCTTCGTGATGGTGGCGATGTATTTCTTCCAGAATTGCGAGGCCTACGGTTGCATGACGTTTCTGACAGAGGGGTTGAAGGGCAGGGGGTTTACTCCGTTGCAGCACGGCATCCTTTTCGCGATTCCTTACGCAGTGGCAGCGGTCGTGATGATCCTGAATTCATGGCATTCCGACAGGACACGCGAGCGCCGGTGCCATGTCGCAGTGGTCTATGCCCTGAGCGGCGCGAGTCTGATCCTGAGTGTGCTGTTGAGCCGGCACTTCTGGGTTTCTTACGCTTTCATGTGCCTGGCGATCCAGGGACCGTTTGCCGGGCAAGCCCCCTTCTGGGCCATCCCGAGTGAGACCTTGCCGCGCGGCGTCGTGGGAATAGTAATTGGATTAGTCAATGCGGTCGGAAATGTGGGCGGTTACGTTGGGCCTTTCTTCGTGGGCTGGTTGGTGAAGGAGTATCACAGCACGGCGATTCCTTTTAACGTCCTTGGCGCAGGGATGCTGGTGGCCGCCGGCTTGGCGTTTCTCCTCCCGAAAGCGGCGCGGACCTCGGCGCCTCTCCGCAGCCCGCAATTGACCACAGAGACGCGATGAGCGCGCCTATGAAACTCTGCCGATTCAAAGACCCCAAAGGCGATGTTCGTATCGGTTTAATAACCGAGGACTCCGCGGTGCTCGACCTGACCAGCGCCGGTATCAGCCAGTTGCATCCCTTGCTGGAAAACGAAGACGCGCTCGAGCAATTGAACCGGATTCCCCGCGACACTCTGTCTGGCCTGCCTTTGTCCGAGGTCCGGCTCTGCGCGCCGGTGGAACGGCAGGAAGTGTGGGCCGCCGGGGTGACCTATTTGCGCAGCAAAACCGCACGGATGGAGGAATCCGATTTCAGCGCCACAGCCTACGACCGCGTTTATGCCGCCGAGCGACCGGAGCTGTTTTTTAAGGCGCTGGCGGAAAAGGTCGCGGCCGCGGGCGAACCGGTCGGCATCCGCGGGGACGCCCGCTGGAGCGTTCCCGAACCCGAGCTGGCCCTGGTGCTCAATTCGCGTGGGAAAGTAGTGGGCTACACCATCGGCAACGACATGAGTTCGCGCGACATCGAGGGCGAGAATCTGTTGTACCTGCCTCAGGCAAAAATCTATGAGCGTTCCTGCGCGCTCGGACCCTGGATAGTCCTCGGCGCACCTGAGGAAACGGTTCGCGGCTGGAGCATTCGCCTTGAGATTCGGCGCGGCGGCAAACCCATTTTTACAGGCGAAACCTCAGTTGCTCAAATTAAACGCAGCTTCGAGGAACTGGCCGGCTACCTTTTCCGCAGTCAGCAGTTCCCGCATGGCGCCGTTTTGCTGACTGGGACAGGAGTCATCCCGCCGGATGATTTCACGCTCCAGCCGGACGACACCACCGAAATCACCATCAGCGGGATCGGCGTGCTGAAGAACTCCGTGGTTGTAGTATGAAGCTGGCGGAGAGAGGGGGATTCGAACCCCCGGTGGGGTATAAGCCCACTCACGCTTTCCAGGCGTGTGCGTTAAACCACTCTGCCATCTCTCCGACGCGCAGCCACAATGTGCAGAAGGGCCGTAGATTACGCAAGCGTTGGTAGTGTCCTAAATTGGATTATTCCATCACAAACTTGGAGGGATATTCTTTTCGCAACTTCCACAGATTGCCGCAAGGGATATTAAACTGCTTGCATACGGACGGAATTTTTATGCGTTCTACGGCTGCTGGCTCATCCTTTTCGAAGGTGATTACTGTAGCCCCTAAAGCAATTGCGTGGCCGATTAGCCTGTAGTCGGCACACGAAAGGAATGTATTTTTTGCCGATTCGGAGTAACGCTCATGATAGACTATCCATGCAGCTACGTCGCGCAGGGCTTTCTGCGTATTGCTTCCATCAGTTTTTAAGAAAAATGCGCCGTGCATTTTAACCCAGTTGGAAAGCTGATCGCCTTCATCCATTAGCTCCTGCTTAACTTTATCTATACTAAACACAACCTCGGTTTCATTAAGCCGTTCCAGCCATGTCCAAAACGCAGGGACAGAATCGAATGGATAAAAATCATTCTTTGCACGAATTAGGGTATCGCTATCAATTAGGTATTTCATCCCAATTCGTACCCGTATTTGGATTTCGCGAAATTATGAAACGTGGCGCTATTATTGATACCAAGCATCCTGAACGCTTCCTTGTAAGTCGTACGGCCCTCAAGTGTGCTGGCGATAAGCGCTCGGCTAAATCTATTTCCAGCCCTGGCGCCAAGGGTATTGTGGAAATTGCCCCGGGATTCCGAGGTGTCTTTGCGCTCTTGCCCTCGCAAGTAACGGGAGGTTGCATCATCGTAAAACGCCTTAAATTGAGACTGATTTATGCGCCCGGCGTCCCTAGCTCGGCGTGCAATTACGAGCGTACTCACTTTGTATTTTCGGGCGAGTCGCTTTATTTCTGCTAATGGATCGGGAGATTTTGCGCACCATTCTTTTTCAAACTCACTAATTGGGACAAGCACCTCGGCAGCAACGTGATTACAATATTGTTCAATAGGGTTTGCCGTTGCGTATGTCCGTATGGGGTTTGAAATAACCGACTCACCAGCACACAAATGTACAATTTCATGAACGAGCGTGAACAATTGTGCGGCAAGGGCATCACGACTGTTGATAAAAATCAACGGCGCGTATTGATCGCTTAATGCAAAACCACGAAATTCATCCGTGGAAATCGGCCTGTTCGCGTTGTTCCCGACAACACCACTGCGCATAACTAGAATACCCGCTGATTCCACCGCTTCAAAGTGCAGCAAAACGTTCTCCCTCCACGATGGTGCTTTTAAGGAAATGAAGGGTCCAATTTTGAATTGGGTGCGAATGTCCTCGGCAGCCCTTTTCGGATACTCGGTATTGAGTGCCCCAATGAACTTTAACGGTTCCGCCCCAAGCGATTTCATGTACTCCCGATACCATGATTGTCGCTGCTGACATTGATAAATTACGTCCAGTAGATTTACGCTAGCCTTTCCGGTTGAGATGTTATCCGTAGCCCGGAAGTCATTGATTGGGAGCTTTTCGACAGGCGGCTCCTTAAGAAACAAATATCCGAAAGGCGTGTGCGTTTTTTCTGCAAGAATTTCGGCCCGACGGAATGTTAATTCTCCAGTCTTTTCCCACTCACGAACCTGTTCGGGGTCCTCCTTTCCTAAGACTTTCCGCGCCAAAGCAATACGATCTAAGCCAGCTCGTGTGCGTGCCCACTGCAATACGGAGGGCTCAAGTGTGATCGTGCTCATGTTGCGGCCCCCATTTCTATGACTCGTTTGCCAGCCTTAACATAGCTCAAAACAAGTCCGTCAACCAATCGCGAGGGCTTATCTTTCCAGCGCCTTTTTGCGGTATTCCAGTTCTCTTTGTCAACTGAAATACAAACTTTTTCTTTTGTAATGCCGGTTTCCGGGTGGCCCGCGCCAGAGCGCACCCCTCCCCAACCTAACTGTTTCTTTTGTTTTATTGTTGACATAGCTTGATTAAAGTATTACTCTATTCAACATTAAAAGTCAATAGAGAAATATGAACGCGTTAAAGACCGAACAGAAAACCCAAGCCGTAAGCCTGCTTTGCGAGGGCAGCAGCATTCGCAGCATTGAGCGGATCACAGGCATTCACCGGGACACGATCATGCGCCTTGGGTCCGGGTGGGTGAGGCTTGTGCGAAAATCCAAGACGGCAAGATGCGCAAGCTGAATTGCCGCCAGATTGAGGTTGACGAAATCTGGGGATTCATTGGGGCCAAACGCAAGAACGCGGCGAATTGGTTGAACGCTGTGGAGAATAAACGGGAGTACCTCGACAAGTTGCAAGCCGCGATTCAGGAGTTGCACAAGTGCGGAGCGGTTCACCGCCAAACCGTGCCTGTGCATGAAGTGTTTCGCGGCAAGACGGTCTGGCGGGGCGACGTTGAAGTGTTCGACCTAAACGGACACCCCAAAGCCAAACGCGCTTACGCCTGGAGCCATTTGGACGGGCCGAACGATGAGCGGACGCGATTTGTTGCCGTGCTGGAAATCCCGCCCGTGGATTCAGCGAAGCGAGCGGTTCAGGTTCAGATTGTTAAGGACGTGAGGTCTAAGAAGTGAGCATCCGCGCAGGGAATCGAACCCTGACATGGGGACTATTTGAACCTACAGTTTCCAATAAGTTCAAGAATCCCCCGTTCTGCCATTAAACTACGCGGACATTTACGGGAATCATGATACCAAGATTTTTGAAAATGTCAAATTAGGACACTACCCAACTACCCAAGCGTTTCAAATCAAGGTAGCCGGAAACACCAAACTCCATGGAAAAACACCAAACACCAAGCTCCAAGCTCCAGAGAAACACCAAACCCCACAGAAGCTCCAAATTCCAAACTCCGAGCCATTTTTGAGTTTGAGTCTTGGTGCTTTCCTGAGGCTTGGAGTTTGGTGTTTGATGCTTCCTTAGTGCTCTGGGTCATAAGTTCGGTGACGTATTCAAAGGGTCAGGCCGCCAGCGCCTGTACAGACGGGGTCTGGAGTTTGGCAACCAACTCGCGCAGCTCAACGCGTGTG
>Ga0210408_10001134_pt1 | contig 29209 bp, 30 predicted proteins | sample IncBWH4MmetaG_FD_155471 | JGI IMG/M metagenome (GOLD analysis project Ga0210408, IMG submission 155471) | Forest soil microbial communities from Barre Woods Harvard Forest LTER site, Petersham, Massachusetts, United States - Inc-BW-H-4-M | ecosystem: Environmental > Terrestrial > Soil >...
TATGAATCGCGATCAGCCGGCAATCGCCCAATGTGAGGCGCTCGCCATCGCCGGGCAGCTGTTCGGGCGCAAAGGTTGCGTCCTGTCGACCGTCGTCGGGGGGAGGCAGTCCGATAACGCGAGCGCCGGTCCGCTTGGCGAGCCCGCCCACGAGCGGCGAGTGATCCGGGTGCGTGTGAGTCACGATGATCCAACGAATCGCGGTACCGGCCGCGGCCAAAATGGCTTCCAAGTGCCGCGCATCGTCGGGCCCCGGATCCAACACCGCCACTTCACGCAGTCCGAGCAAGTAGGTGTTCGTGCCGGATCCCGTCATCAGGCCCGCGTTGCCGGCGACGATGCGGCGTACGTTGAGGCCTACAGGCACACACAGCCCGGGAACGATGGGCGTCATGCGGATTTCATGGGGCTGCGCTCGGCGCGGATCGGCAAAATTACCATTTTGATTGAATATTTCTTGGCGGGTCGCGGGATGAACGCGCGCCGTCGGCCGGCGCACGCGTTTTTGCGCATATTTGGTGTGAAGGTGACGTCGGTCGCATTTTGCCATAGTTGCCATGAGCAGCGGAGCCGCTACACTGGGAGACATGTCAAAGTCGCCGAACGCCAGACGCATTGGTGGTCCTCTGTCTTGGGAACAACTGGCACGACCGGATACTGAACAGTGCCAACGATTCCTGGCCGAGTCGCTGTCGCTGCTGCTTGCCGACTTATTGCGATCGGTCCTGTCCGATGCCAGCCCGGCCTTGCCGGCGGACGAATCAGCGGTGGAACGCTATCGGAATCTCGCCGACTCTCTGGCGGACGGCGAATCGCGGCGCCGCACCAGCCTTGGAATCACGCGTGCGGGGCTGGCCAAGCGCTGTGTGACCTGGCTCAAATTGCTGTTGACTCCGCCGCCAAACGGCCCGTCCACCGCGCCGATGCGCGAATTCGTGGATGCCTTGGGACTTTTCCCGGCACTTTTCGACAGCGAGCCGTCCGCGCGTTCACGGCGGGCTCGCCTTACCTGGCTTCTGACTCATGATCGGCGCCTGGACGCGAGCACGCGGGAAGCGGCCACCGCTCTGATCGAGGCCTGCGAGCACTTAGGGGTTCTCCTGTGGCCCGATGCCGAGACCGCCTGAGATAGTCCCGCAACGCATTTCCATGCCAACCGCCTGAACAGGCGTATAATACGCAGTTACCTGTCGATTGTGCGAGCCCCTTTTGCGTGAAGGCCGGAGTTTTCGAATGCAGACGCCTACCACACCCGAAACCAAAGTCGTAGCCCCACTGCCTCCCGATAAGTCGCGCTTCAAATTTCAGAAATTGCTGCAGCCCTTCACGATCGACCGCAGCATTGCCACTCCCATCATTTGGTTCTTTCTGGATTGGCTGGTGCTGGGTGTATCGATTGCCAGCCTGCTGTTCGTGGAAGCCTGGTGGGTGAAAGTATTCGCATCGCTGGTGGCGGCCCTGTGGATCGCCCGCCTGTTCGTCATCGGCCACGATGCCTGTCATGGGTCCTACACGCCCAACAAGACCCTCAACAAGTGGATTGGCAGAATCGCATTCTTGCCGTCGCTGACGCCGTACAGCCTGTGGGAAATCGGTCATAACCTCGCGCATCACGGCTTCACCAATCTCAAGGGCCGTGATTACGTTTGGACGCCCTTCTCGCCCTCGGAGTTTGCGCGTCTGCCCTGGCTGCGGCGCCGGCTGGAACGCATATATCGCAGCGGCGTCGGTCAAGGCGTGTATTACATGATCGAGATGTGGTGGAAGAAACTCTTCTTCCCGGGACGCAAGCATGTGGCCACGCGGCGCATCAGCTACACCTGGGACAGCCTGCTGGTAACGGCCTTTGCCGCTGTTTGGGTCGGCGGGTTGGTCGTTTGGGGCATCTACAGCGGCCGCTCGATTTGGTCGCTGCTGGTGTTTGGATTCGTGGTGCCGTTCTTCCTATGGAATTGCCTGATGGGATTCGTCATCTATGTGCAGCACACGCACCCGCGGGTCGCCTGGTACGAGCGGCGTGACGAGTGGTCTGCGAACGCCGGTTACGCATCGACGACGGTGCATATCAAGCTCATGCGGCCGCTCGACGGATTGATCCACTACATTCTCGAGCACGGCGCCCACCACGTGAACATGGGAATCCCGCTGTATCGTCTCAAAGAGGCTCAGGCGCGGCTCAGCGCCACTTTGGACGAGAGACTGAATTCCGAAGTGTTCACGTGGCGCTACTACTGGAATACGGTGCGCCGCTGCAAGCTGTACGATTTCGCGCGGCATGTGTGGACCGATTTCGACGGACGCATTACCTCAGAGCCCTTCGTTCAAACCCGCTGATGCCCCGCCGCTGCGGCGCGCCAGCGCCACCGCGGGCCGCCACAGGTGTACGCCGTGGTGGTCGACGATATTCACATGTGTTCGGAACGCCGCGGACAGCCAGTCGCCGGCCAAAGCTTCGGCAACCGTGCCGTGGCCGATCAGGCCCTGCTGGCCGAGTACGATGAGACGGTCGGCGGCAAGCGCCAACGACAAATCGTGGATGGCGCTCACCACGCAGACGCCGCCGGCGTACGCCTGTTCGCGCAACAGGCGCGCCACATCTTCCTGATGCGGCGGATCAAGGTGGGTGGTCGGTTCATCGAGCAGCAGCACGGGTGCTTCGACGGCCAACACCCGCGCGAGATGCACCCGCTGCCGCTCGCCGCCGGACAAGGTCGATAATCGGCGCCGGGCCCAAGACAGCGAACCCGTCGCAACCATCGCACGGTGCATCGCTGCATCATCCACTGCCTGCCGATGCGCGAGCCATCCGCCGTGCGCAAACCGGCCGAGGGCGACCACCTCGGACGCTGTCAGGTCCGTGGCGCCGGGCGCCTGTGCGAGCCAGGCGAGGCGGCGCGCACGCTCGCGCCGCGGCCACGCCGAGAGGCGTCGTCCCTGCAAGCTGATCACGCCGGTGCGCGGCTCCCGCAAGCCTGCCAGCGTGCGCAGCAGCGTCGACTTGCCCGAGCCGTTGGGGCCGACGACGGCGGTCCATAATCCGGCGTGGATATCGAGCGATATGCCCTCGAGCACGGTACGCGGCCCGTAGCCCACGGACAGGGCCGTGCAGGAGAGCGCCGGCGACGCGGGCTGCGCGATTGTCGGCGCCTCATCCATCACGGCTCCTGCGCCACAACAGGAACACCAAGTACGTACCGCCGACGCAGGCCGTGACGGCACCGACCGGCAACTCCGCAGGCCGGATGATCCATCGGCACAAGAGATCGGCCCCCTGCAGCAGCGCGCCGCCGCACAGCGCCGCTCCGATGAGGAGCTGGCGGTGGTTGACCGAGAGAGTCTCACGCACGACATGCGGTGCAACGAGGCCGACAAATCCGACGATGCCCACCTGCCCCACCGCGGTCGCCGTGCCGAGCGATACCACACCGAGCAGCGTGAGGCGCAGCATCGGCAGCGACAGGCCGAGCGACTGCGCCGTTTCCTCGCCCAGGGTCAATGCGTCGAGTCCGCGCGCGAGCAGCACGGCGGGCACCACGCAGACACAGAACACGACCGCGAGCAGCCCCGCGGACGACCAGCTGACGAAGCCCGTGCTGCCGAGCAAAAACGTCTGCATCTCGCGCCAGATGTCGGGCCTCGTGAGCAGCAGCAGCGACGTCACCGCACTGAGCAGGAACGCGACCACGATGCCTGAGAGCAAGAGGCTCGCCGTTTGCAGCACGCCGCGCGACAGGCCGATGGTGAGCGCGATGGCGGCGCCGGCACCGATGCAGGCCGCGCCGGTGATGCCGAGCTGGCCGGCCCACGCGAGTGCGCCAATGGACGCATCGGCCGCAATCAGGCTGAGCGTCACCCCAAGAGCGGCACCCGACGCGGTGCCGAGCAGGTAGGGCTCGGCCAAGGGATTGCGAAACACGCCCTGCGCAATCGCCCCCGACAGACCGAGCAAGGCACCGGCAAACCAGGCCCCTACGGTTCGCGGCAGCCGAATTTGCCACAGGACCACCGAGGACTGAGCATCGGGCGAGAGAAGCCAGCCGAGCGAGGTTTCTATGCTGGACGTGCCCACGATCAAGCTGCCGCAAGTCAGCAGCAACGTGATCGCGAGACAACACGCGAGCCAGGTGCCGAGGCGAATCGACGGGCCGGCCTCGTCCTGCCCCGTGCCGAGATCCGCGATCGCGGGCCGCAGCGCACTCATGGCGCGACTCGCGCGAGACAATCGGCCATGGCGCGCATCCCGTCCGCGACCCGCGGGCCGGGCCGCACGATGGTGTCGCGCACTTCCGCCGGAAAGGAGCACAGGCGATGCTCCTTCACGGCGCGAATTTGCTCCCAGCCCGGCCGCTCGGAAAGATCCGTTGAATCCACGGGCGAAATGAAAATGACCTCCGGGTTGTGATGCACGACGTACTCGGGATTGAGTTTCGGAAACGGGCCGAGATCCTCGGTCACGATATTGCGCGTCCCCAGCCGTGTCAGGAGTTCGCCGATGAAGGACGAAGGTCCGGCGGCGTAGGGTCCCCGATCCACCTCGACGTACACGGTGGGTCCGCCGCCGCGGCGCTGCGCCCTCGCTTGCTCGCCGATTTCGCGCACCGCCTGCTCGATGGTCTGGTTGAGATGAGCCGCGCGGTCCGAAAGGCCGAGTATCTGTCCGATGACCCGCACCGAGTGCCCGATGTCGGCGTAGCTCTCGGTATTGATGGCAAACGAGACGACGCCGAGTTCGCGGAGACGCGCGGACAGGCGTTGCGAGCGGCTGACCAAGACCAAATCCGGCTTCAGCGCGACCATTTGTTCCACCTCCGGGTCTTCGAAGCCTCCCGTCTTCGGCAGCGCCTTGACTTGCGCCGGCCAGTTCGAGTAACGGTCAGTCGCCACCAGCCGATCGCAAGCGCCAAGCGCGCACACGATTTCCGTGAGCGACGGGACCAAGCTGATTATCCGCTGCGGGTTCCGCGGCAGCGGCACCTCGCGCTGCAGGTCGTCCCGCAGCACGGACTCGAGCCCTGGCGCCGGTGCAACAGCGCCGAGCGTCAGCGCCAGTGCGAGAGCGAAGCGCAAGCGCTTGCGCAAGCGGCTGCGGCGGGTCATGACGCACCCGCCTTCAGGGTCATGGGCAGACCCGCCACCATGAACACCACCCGATCGCAGATCGCGGCGAGTTCCTGATGCATCACGCCCGCCTCGTCGGTGAAGCGCCGGGCAAGTGCGTTGGCGGGGATGACGCCGAGACTGACTTCGTTGGCCACCAACACGCAATGTCCGGGCAGCGTGGGCAGAGTCTCGACCACGCTGCGTGATTCGCGCCGCAGTGCCTGCGGATCTTCGCTGCACAGCAGGTTCGTGAGCCACAAGGTAAGACAGTCGACAATCAGCATCCGATTCGGTGCGGCCGCCGCGGACAGCGCCGCGGCCAGATGCGCCGGTTCCTCGACGACCCTCCAGGCGGGAGGTCGAGTGGCGCGATGGGCGTCGATGCGCGCGGCCATTTCTTCATCGAGCGCCGAACCGGTGACGATGAGCGTGACCGGACAAGCCTGTTCGCGGGCAAGCTCGGCGGCATAACGGCTCTTGCCGGAACGGACGCCGCCAAGAACGAGCGCCTTCATACGGGTTGCGCCGGACCGACGACGGCAAGCGCTGCCAGTAAAAAGGCGAGCTCGGCGAGTTGTTGGACCGCCCCGAGGCAGTCACCCGTATATCCTCCGATCCGCCGGCGAAAGTACAGCGCTGCCATCACCGCCACGATCGCCGACGCGCCGACCGCGGCGGCAAGCGCGAGAAACACGCGGAAATGCGGCGTGAGATCCGCGATGACGGCGAAGGGCACGATGGCAAAGGACCCGAGCGCACCGCTCAAGATCCAGTCTCGGCCGCTGAGACGTTGCGCGAGCGGCCTGGATTTTGCGTCGTCGTCGATTCGCACGTAGCGCAGGCGGAAGATCAGGCCGCACGCACACCAGCGGCTGACCATGTGAGCGCCAACCACCATCAGAGGGAATACGGCGGGGGGGATCGCGACGCAGGTCGTCCACTTCAGTCCCAACATGACGCAGATGCCGATCGCACCGTACGCGCCGATCCGCGAATCCTTCATGATCGCGAGTACCCGATCCTGCGTCGTGCCGCCGCCGAATCCGTCGCAGGCGTCCGCGAAGCCATCCTCGTGGAACGCCCCGGTGACCAGCAGCGAGGCCGCCAACATCAGCCCAACCGTCACCGCAGCCGGCAGCCAGTGACCGAACAGCCACCAGATGCCGACGTTGATGGCGCCGATCAAGACGCCGACCAGCGGGAAGTAGCGCGCCGATTGCGGCAACCAACTCGACTCGAAGCCCACCCGAACGGGCGTCGGCAACCGCGTCAGAAACTGCGTCGCCACCAGAAACAGTACGAGCTGCCGCTGCATCGTCAGCCGCACGGAACGGGCCGGCTCACGCGCTCTTCTCGCTCACGCCCGCACTCTCGAACGTCGCCATCTCGGTGAACAGGGAAAGCGCGGCGCGCACGACCGACAATGCGACCGCCGCGCCGCTTCCCTCGCCGAGGCGCATCCCTAAGTCGAGCAGCGGCTGCGCCTTCAGGTGATTGAGCAAGGCGCGATGCGCGTGCTCCGCCGAGCAATGCCCAAAAACGCAGTAACCGAGGACATTTTCATCGATGCGCGCGGCAAGTGCAGCCGCCACCGTCACGGTGAAGCCGTCAACCACGATCAGCATCCGGCGCGCAGCCGCGCCCAATACCGCGCCGACCAGCATCGCAATCTCGTAGCCTCCAAACTCCGCAAGCAGTTCGACCGGATCCTGCGGAGGGGTGCGACGCGCGGCGGCGGCGGCAAGTGTGGCGCGCTTCCTCTCGAGACCGGCGTCGTCGAGTCCCGTTCCCCTCCCCACGCACTCTGCCAGCGGATTGCCGGTCAAACCGTGCATCAGCAGCGCCGCTGCCGCGGTATTCCCGATCCCCATTTCCCCAAGGAGTACGGTGTTGCCGCCGGCGGGAACCACTTGATCGATGACGGCGCGGCCCCGGCGCAGCGCCTCTGCACACTCCTCGAGCGTCATCGCGGACTCATCGACGAAATCGCGCGTGCCGCGCCGCACCTTGGCGTCGATCAGGCGCGGGTGGCTGGCGCAATCGCCGTCGACGCCGGCGTCCACGATCCACAGTTCGATTTCCTGCAGCCGTGCGAGCACGCTGATGGCCGCGCCGCCGCCGAGGAAATTCTTGACCATCTGTTCGGTCACCGCGCGGGGGTAGGCGCTGACACCGCGGTCCGCCACTCCGTGATCCGCGGCGAATACCACGGCCACCGGATGCATGATCTTGGGCTCGAGTGTTCGCTGCACCGCGCACACCTGAGCCGCCAGCGGTTCGAGGCCGCCGAGGGCGCCCAGTGGTTTCGTCAATGAGTCGATCCGCCGGCAGGCAGCGGCACGAAACGCCTCGTCAGCCGCCGGAACGGCGCCGAAAAGCAGGCCACTGCGGATCGTGTGAGCACCGCGCGCGCGACTTAGACCGACCATGACCCCACCTTCAGCGCACCCGCCGTGCGCACTCGGACACAAGTTCGCGTCGAAGTGGAGAGCGATGCGGAGTCGCACCAACGTTGCCCACCGCAACACGTCGCATCGTCGCAGGTCGGTATACGGGCTTGTGAGCGGGACATCCCGGCCAAGTCGCCTTCCCACGCCGAAGCGCAGTGGCATTAGGACTTGACGTAGCTTACTTACCGTTGCGGGGGCAGCGCCGGACTGGCCCTTCGAGGGACTTCACCGGCTTCCCGTTTCACCCATCGGCCCTGCGGCCGACGGACTCCTGAACGCAGGTGGAGTCTGCCCGCGATCCGCGTCACGGTCAACGTGAGTTGACCCGTCCATCGTTTTGCGGCAAGTTAAGAACATACGACAAGTTCCCCTCACGGGGATTGAATGGGAACTCGGGTTAAAAGCCCGGGCTGCCCCCGCAACTGTAAGCGGTGTGCCCCGCATCCAAGACCACTGGACGCCTGAGATCCGGGAAGGTGATGCAGGGACTCGAAGCCGCGAGCCAGGAGACCTGCTTGCCGTGGTCGCCCATCGACCAGCCGGGGTGTGCTGAGCGAGCGGAGTTTCCGGAGCGGCGACGGAGAGGCCGCGCTCGCCTGTGGGACGCGGTCATTGGATCGTCGTCTTCTCAGGAGCTGCCGTGAAAACCCCATTTCTTCGTTTTGTCTTCGCCTGCATGCCGTGCGCCTTCGCTGTCCTTCATGTCGCGATCGCGGCGAGAGCGGCGGCCGAGGAGAGCGGCGATTCACTGGACGAAGTCGTGGTGGTGGCCAACCGCGCTCCGGAACCATTGTCCAGGGTGGGCAACTCGGTGACGGTGCTGACCGAGGCGGATATCCTTCGAAGTCAGGAACCCGTGGTCGCCGATCTACTGGCACAGACCCCCGGACTGACCGTCGCGCGCACCGGGGGCGTGGGCCAGCCGACGTCGGTGTTCATCCGCGGCGCCGACAGCGACCAGACCGTCGTGGTCGTCGACGGCGTGCAGCTCAATGATCCCTCGACGACCGGCGGTGGATTTGATTTCGCCAATCTGTTGACGAGCGATGTCGCGAGAATCGAAATTCTGCGCGGAGCGCAATCGACGTTGTACGGCAGCCAGGCGATCGGCGGCGTCATCAACATCGTGAATCCCGATCCCACGAGCCCCTTCGGCGGCGGCATCACCGCTGAGGGCGGTTCCCATCACACCGGCTATGTCACGGCAAACCTGGGCGGCAAGGACGATACGCTGCTCTGGCGGCTGTCCGGCAATTGGTATGGCACGAGCGGCATTCCCGCCTTCGACGAGAGATACGGCGGACGGCGGCTGGACAGCAGCCAGATCGGCGGCGGCTCCGGCCAGCTGCGGTACAACTTCACGCCCGACCTCGATCTCGATGTGCGCGGCTACTACACCCAGGCGCGGACCGACTTCGACGGCTACGACACGCCGACCGGGGCCTTTGGCGACGACAACGAATACGAAAAGTCGAACCAGCTCCTGGGCTACGCCGGTCTCACGTTGAGATCGCCGGATCGCACGCTCACGAATCGCCTGGCGTTTCAATATACCAACACGGAGACGCGGGAATTCGATCCGAACGCCCCGGCCAGCTTCGGCAGCCCGAGCGTCGAAACCTTCTACGGCGTCGGCCGCAATGTGCGCGAGGAGTACCAGGGAACGTGGGAGATCGCACCGCGCACCCAGGCGGTCTTCGGCGCGCAGCACGAGCGCTCCACGATCAACACCGATTCGCCGGCCTTCGATTTCTCCGGGCCGATGCCGCTCGAGAACTCCGCGAGGATCGACAGCGGCTACGTTCAGCTGCAAAGCGAGGCCGCCGCGGGGCTCACGCTCACGGCGGGCGGCCGCTACGACCGGCATGACGTGTACGGCGGCCATTCCACCGGTCAATTCGCCGCCGCCTGGGCGCTCAACGACAGTCATACGATCCTGCGGGCGAGTTTCGGCCAGGGTTTCAAGGCGCCGTCGCTGTACCAGCTGTACAGCAACTTCGGCAATCTGGCGCTGCAGCCGGAGCAGGCAAACAGCTGGGACGCCGGCGTGGAACACCACGCGTGGGATGGACGCCTGCTCCTGTCGGCGACCTATTTCCAGCGCGACAGCCGAGACCTGATCCTGTTCTTCGACTGCACGACGCCGAGCCCGCTGTGCGTCAAGGACCCTTTCGGCTATTACGCGAACATCGCGCGCGCGTCCGCGCATGGAGTGGAGCTTCAAAGCGCGTTCAATCCGATCGGACCCTTGAGCCTCGCGGCCAATTACACGTACACCGACGCAGAGGACCGATCGCCCGCATCTCCGACCTTCGGGAAACAGCTGCCGCGGCGGCCGAGACAGTCCGCCAATGCGTCGGCGACCTATCGCTGGCCCTCGCAATTCACCGCCGGCGTGGCCGCGCGCTATGCCAGCCGCAGCTACGACGACGCGGCCAACAAGATTGCGCTCGGCGGTTATGTGCTGGTCGACCTCCGGATGTCCTATGCGCTCAAGGATCGTCTCGAACTGTACGGGCGCATCGAAAACGCGACCGGCAAGCATTACGAGACGGCGTATCAGTACGGCACTTATGGCCGCGTCGGCTTTGCGGGCTTGCGTGCGACTTTCTGAGCACCGAGCTGAGCGCCGAGCCGCGCACCTTCGAGCACCGCGCCGCGCCTCGTCGGCCGGAGCGACAAATGCTACGGCTTTTTCAGCTGCCGGGCGTGGTGGCGCAGATGGTCTGCCATGAAAGTCTGGATGAAGTAGTAGCCGTGATCGTAGGCGGGCTGCATGCGCAGGTTCAGCGCCTGGCCTGATTTGGCGGCGGCCGCGGCAAACTTGTCCGGCAGCAGCTGCTCGGCGAGCCATGGATCGCTCGCTCCTTGATCGATGAGGATGGACCCTGGAAACGGCCGGCGCGCGACCAACTCGCTGGCGTCGTATTCGCGCCAGCTCTCGGCATCCGCCCCGAGATAGTTGGTAAACGCCTTCCTTCCCCAGGGGCTCTGCGTCGGTGCCGCAATGGGCGCGAATGCGGAAACCGATTGGTACCGGTCGGGATTGCGCAACGCGCACACCAGCGCGCCGTGCCCGCCCATCGAATGGCCGAATATTCCGCTCGCGCCGGCACGAGCCGGAAGATGGGCGGCGATGAGTTCCGGCAGCTCTTTCGTGACGTAACTGTACATCCGGTAGTATTGTGACCAGGGGCTCACCGTGGCGTCCACATAGAATCCGGCCGAATAACCGAAATCCCAACTGTCGGCATCGCCCGGCAGCCTCGGCTCGCGCGGGCTCGTGTCCGGCGCAATGAGCATCAATCCCATTTCCGCCGCCCACTGCTGCGCATGCCCTTTGACGGGGAAATTCTCCTCGGTGCACGTGAGGCCGGACAAGAAATACAGCACCGGGACCTTTTCGACGCGCGCCTGCGGCGGCAGGTAGGCGGCGAATTTCATGGGCCCGCGGACCTCGCGGGAATCGTGCTTATAGAAGCGCTGCACGCCGCCGAAACAGGGGTGCTCCGAAATCAGCGCCAATGGGCTCATGAATACACCACCACGCTGCGAATCGATTCGCCGGAATGCATCAGATCGAAGGCCTTGTTGATGTCCGCGAGCGGCATCCGGTGGGTGATGAGATCGTCGATGTTGATCTTGCCGTCCATGTACCAATCGACGATTTTCGGCACATCGGTGCGCCCGCGCGCGCCGCCGAATGCCGTGCCCTTCCAGACGCGCCCGGTCACCAGCTGGAACGGCCGGGTGCTGATCTCCTTGCCGGCTCCGGCGACCCCGATGATCACCGACACGCCCCAGCCGCGATGGCAGCACTCCAGCGCCTGGCGCATGAGATCGACACTGCCGACGCATTCGAAACTATAATCCGCGCCGCCGTCGGTGAGCGCCACCAAGTGAGCGACCAGATCCCCTCCGACTTCCTTCGGATTCACGAAATGAGTCAGGCCGAACTTTTCGGCCAGCGCCTTGCGGCCCGGATTCAAATCCACGCCGATGATTTTGTTCGCACCCACCATGCGCGCGCCCTGCACGACGTTGAGGCCGATGCCGCCCAAACCGAACACCACCACGTTCGCTCCCGGCTCCACCTTGGCCGTGTTGATCACGGCGCCAATCCCCGTGGTCACGCCGCAACCGATGTAGCACACCTTGTCGAACGGGGCATCCTCGCGGATTTTCGCCAAAGCAATTTCCGGCAATACGGTAAAGTTCGAGAACGTGGAGCACCCCATGTAGTGGTGCACCAAGTCCTTGCCGATGGAGAAGCGGCTGGTGCCGTCGGGCATGAGGCCCTTGCCCTGAGTGGCGCGGATCGCAGTGCACAGATTGGTTTTGCGCGACGTGCACGATTTGCATTGTCGGCACTCGGGCGTGTAGAGCGGAATGACATGATCGCCTTTGCGCAGCGTGGTCACGCCGGGCCCCACGTCGACGACGATCCCGGCGCCTTCGTGACCCAGCACGGCCGGAAACAAGCCCTCCGGATCCGCGCCCGAACGAGTAAACTCATCCGTGTGGCAAACCCCACTGGCCTTGATTTCCACCAGGACTTCGCCCGCCTTGGGCCCGTCCAAATCCACGGTCATGATTTCCAGGGGTTTCTTTGCGGCGGTGGCGACGGCGGCTTTGGTTTTCATTGGAGGATATCCTTGCGTTTTATTGGGCATTTGAGCGTGGGCGCTTCAGGGCGCTACCCTAGAACAACCGGCGCCGACTTGGAAGCCAGGAGCTAAGTCAAGAGACATGAATATTGAATTTTCCCCGAACGAAGCGCGCGTGATCGGCTGTCTCATCGAGAAGGAAATCACCACTCCCGATCAGTATCCCCTGTCGCTGAATGCGCTCACCAATGCCTGCAATCAGAAGACCAACCGCGATCCGGTGCTGGAGTTGGGCGAAGCCGCCGTGCAGCAAGCGGTGGACTCACTGATGAAGAAATACATGGTGAGCGACAAATCCGCCGGCTACGGCGGCCGTGTGACCAAGTACAAGCACCGCTTTTGCAACACGGAATTCGGATCGCTGAAATTCTCGAAACAGGAACTCGGCATCATTTGCGTGCTGTTGCTGCGCGGACCGCAGACTCCGGGCGAGCTGCGCGCGCGCACCAATCGCCTGTGCGAGTTCGCCGACGCGGCGCATGTCGAAGCCACGCTGAAGGATTTGATGGCGCGCGAGGACGGTCCCTTCATCGCTCGCCTGCCGAGAGCCCCCGGCGCGCGCGAATCCCGCTACGCCCATTTGCTTTCCGGCCATCTGGAGTCGGTGGAGGAGCCCGCCTTCGCCGAAGAAGCGGCGGCGGGCGATGCCACCCTGAGCCAGCGCGTCAGTCAGCTCGAAGAATCGGTGCGGCAACTGCGAGTGGACATCGATGCGCTCAGAGACGCCGGGAAGCCCGCTGCGCAGCCCGCGCAGCGCCCACCTACCGGGGAATAGAGGCGCCCACTAGGGAATGGAGGCGCCTACTGGGGGATGGAGGCCGTTTGCTTGGCGATGCCGTCTCGCTCCTGCAGCCATTTGTCGAACGAGTCGATGTCCGCGGCGCGTACCCTGCTCGGCGCCGCGCGATGACTCGCAAGCCACTTCTGCATCGACACCATCAATTGATCCGCAAGCGGACGGGCGTGGTTGAACAGATCCATGTACGCGGCTTTCGCCTCGTCCAGCCGATCGAATCCCATATAGGCCTCGCCGCGATGCTCGACCGCTTCGAGAAGATCCGGCTTGAGCTTGAGCGCATGGTTGTAGTCGTCGATCGATTCGTTGTACGCGCCCAGACGCAAATGCACGTAGCCCGCACCATTCCAGGCATCGACCATGTCGCCCTTGTTTCTCAACGCCTCAGTGAACTGGTCCAGCGCCCTGCCATAGGCGTCGCCGGCCTTGTCCAAGGCAGCGGCCTGCTTATCAGGATTTGCCGCCTTTGCCGCCGCTTCTTCGAATTCACGAGCTTTACTCAGCGATTTGACTCCCGCGGTAAAAGCTTTCTTCGCGGCGGCGTCCGGTTTCTCGGTCGACTTCGCGCTCGACAAGTCTTCGCTGGACTGGCCTCCGCCGGGCTGGCTTATGCCCGGCCGGCCGCCGCCCACCTGACCCCCACCGCCCGGATACACCTGGCCGTGTGCCGTCCGCGGGCCGCCGCCCAAACAGGCGAGCAACACCAGGTAACAGATGAAAATCAGACGCATTGTGCCCTCCGCGAGGCGATCCCGATGTGTGCGATACTCGATGCATGTGGCGCAATTTCAGATTTCTGGCCCTGTGTACGCTGGCCATTCTGTCAGTCGCCGCACGGGCCGCCAAGCAACCCAGTATGCCGGAAGTCCTGGCCGCCGCCAGCCCGGCGGATTGGCGGCCGCTCGATCCGGACAACACGCTGTACGTCGAACTGCGCAGCGGCCGGGTGGTCATCGAATTGGCGCCCCGCTTTGCGCCGCTGCATGTGGCCAACATCAAAACGCTGACGCGGGCGCGGTATTTCGATGCCCTGTCCATCATTCGGGTTCAGGACAACTACGTTGTGCAATGGGGAGATCCCGACAATCGTCACCCCATTCCGCTCGGCATCGGCAAGGTCGCGCCGGAATTCGATTCTCCCATCCCTCCACACATGCCGTTCACGCGCTTGCCGGACGGTGATGTGTACGCGCCGGAAGTCGGTTTTTCGCACGGTCTTCCGGTCGCGCGCTCCCCATCGCTGCATCGCGCCTGGCTTGCGCACTGCTACGCCATGGTGGGTGTCGGCCGCGACCTGGACGTACAAAGCGGCAGCGGCGCGGAATTGTACGTGGTCATCGGTCACGCCCCGCGGCATCTGGACCGCAACGTGGCGCTGGTCGGACGCGTCGTGAAAGGCATGGAGTTGCTCTCAGCGCTGCCGCGCGGCGGCGCGGAAATGGGCTTTTATTCCAAGACCGAAGCGCCGACGCCGATCAAATCCATACGCATCGCGGCGGACCTACCGGTCGCGGAGCGATCCAACCTCGAAGTGATACGCACCGATTCGCCCTCCTTCGCCGCACTGATCGAATCGCGCCGCAATCGGCCCGAGGAATTCTTCAAGGTCGCGGCCGGACACATCGACCTGTGCAATGTGCCGATCGCGGTGCGCGAACAGCGCCCCGCCGCGGCTCATTCGCCCTGACGCGAGGCGGCCTCGGCGGCCTCCGCCGCCTCGATGCCGATTCGCAGTGTCTTGGTCGCGATGCGCACTTCGATGAGGAAGGCCAACAGCGCCGCCGCCAGCGACAGCATCGACAGGATGAACATCCAGGCGGTGAACGCCGACAGATCCCAACGCAGAAAGGCGTTGACGAACAACATCACCACCACGAGCGCAATGAAGAGCGCGGACAGCGTGATGAGCGTAATCGCGGCGTTGATATAGCGGGCGCGCCGCGCCAGCACGCCGAGCGCGCCATGCAGGTCCCGGCCATCGGGTCTGTGGTCGGCTCGGCGCAATTCATCTTCCATGGCCCGCGCGCGATCCACGATACGCGCCAGGCGGTTCGTCAATACGTTGAGCGTCACCCCGATCGCCGAGATGAGGAAAATGGGGGTCAGCGCAATTTGGATGAGATGCGCGATGTCGACGGATTGCACCGAATAGGTGGTCATTGCGCGCGATTATACCGACGCCGCCGGCGCCGCCCGGGGCCGCCATGAGCACGATCCCACGGGTGAGACCGTGATTTCGGGTTCACGGAGTTTATTCCGTGCCGCACCAATCCGCATCGAACGTGGACTGAACTTAACAATACATTTTGTAATGCGCGGTGCATTGGCTGCGCAAAAAGAAACGCCCCGGCCGCCGAGTCGCGGTCGGGGCGCCGTACCAAATAATCTTACTTGGTGGTGGTCGTCGAGGAAGTGGTGGCTTTCTTGTGCGCCGCCGCCTTCTTGTGCTTCTTGGCAGTGGTGGCGGGCTTCGACGCATCCGCGGCAGGTGTGGCGGCGGGCGTGCCGGCGGCAGGCGTATCGGCAGCCATGGCGGCGGCGGCGAGGCCAAGGGTCAACAACGCAGAGGTAATCAAGGTTCCGGACTTATTCATGAGATCTCCAAACGGTGGTATAGACAGGCATGTCAAAGAATACGCTTCGATCCATGCATTTCGCCCCACATGAAGATCATTTCACAAACCTTCTGGCAGCGGCGCAAACCCTTGATGCAGCGACGACGCAAACCCTTCAGGCAGCGGCGGTGCCGCGTTTACCCTTCGCCCGGACATGCCAGATGAGAATGATGACGATGGCGACATTGGCGATGACCACCGCCGCTTTGCCGACGTTGGGCTTGTCGAGCAGCCCCCAGAGCTCCAACGGGATCAGGGACGCGGTGATGATAGTGGTCAGCCATTCGGCCCACCGCTTTCGCATCCACAAGCCGATGCCTTCGATCGCAAAGACCGCCGCGTAGGCCAGCGTTACCATGCGCAGGGCATGGACGCGGGAGTCGCTCAAACCGCTGAACCACTCCAGCAGCCAGGTCACAACCTTGTGCTCCAACCCCAGGGGACGCGCCGACGCCCAGGTCACGAGCTTGGCAATGAGCGAGGCGTCGCTCAAGCGCGTTTCGCCATAAGCCAACGCGAGCAGCAGCAATACCTTCAGCAGCTTGTAGAGCGCGATGGTGCGCAGTATGTCAATCCGCGGCAACGCCGCTGGCCGAGCAACGGTTGCCATGGAGACTTAAGCCTGACCCGCGGGCGGTTGAAACTCCAAAGTGGCATCGAGGAGCGCCGGGATGTCAAAGACGGCTCTCTCATTGTCGATCACCAATGGCGCGATTCCGGCAGCCGCCACCAGCGCCGCCGGCACTTGAATCCGGTCCCGTTCTCGAGTAACGGTCCAGGTGTCCAGACGCTTGTCTTGAAATGCCAGATTGAGCGCTCCCCAACGCAACAGGGCGGCGCGAGCCAGCGGGGTATCCCCGCCCCAGTGGCGTTGAGCCAGCGTCATCGCCGAGCTCGCCGCAATTTCACCATGCGGCAGCGTCATCAAGGCCTGGATGTATTTCACCATCTCGTCCGGTGGAACATGCAGGTTCATATACGGCGCCGTATCGGTCATGGCGGCCATTTTAAGTCGGATTCTCGAGACTGAACATGGCATTCTCGTCATCGTAGGCAAAGGCCTCGGCATATCGGGCCAAGCGCACCACGTTGCGCAGGTTCAGATCCGCGGCCTCTTCGCTCATGAAGTCCTCCAGCTCGTCGATGAATCGGCTCTTGCGGGCGGAATGCGAGGCGCGCTCGTCCAGAACCCGCCGAATATGGGCGGCCAGCGGCACGTAGGTCAGCAGATGGCGCATGAAAATCCGCTTGCGCTCGTCGAGGGCGGCATGGGCAAATGCCAGACCATCCTCGGTCAATTTCAGGTCGCCGCCTTCGAGTTCCGCAAAGCGCAGCATCTGCAGGGTTTCGGCCACCGGGAACAGTTCGTCGATCTCCATCTGCAGATCCGAGGCGATTTCCGGCAAATCGGCCTTGCCGTTGAAGGGCGCGGCCGCGACGGCTTCCATCAGACCCGCCAGCAAATTCGTCGAGACCTGCGGCAATTGGCCGCCAATGCCCAGTCCCGGGAAGCGTTCCTGGCGGGCGCTGGGGCCCCCTTGCGGACGCGCCGTCATCTCCACATAAATGCGTTCCACCAGCTCGCGGAAACTCGGGTCGAGGCGGTTGCGCGGCTGCGGCAGCGAGACCTTGATTTCGCTCAAGATCCTGCCCGGATTGCTGCCGAATACCAGGACGCGATCGCACATCAACACCGCCTCTTCGATGTTATGGGTGACCAGAATGACGCCCTTGATGGGCATTCGGCCTTCCGCCCACAAATCCAGGAAATCGGTTCGCAGCGTCTCCGCCGTCAGCACGTCCAGCGCCGAAAACGGCTCGTCCATGAGCAGAATGTTCGGATGAACCACCAGGGCACGGGCGAAACCCACTCGTTGCCGCATACCGCCCGACAGCTCGCGCGGATAGGCGGACTCGAATCCGTCAAGACCAATGAGGTCGATCGCCGCCAGGGATCGTTTGCGGATATCCGGTCTCGGCATCCGCTGTGCTTCGAGTCCCAGCGCAACGTTTTCGAATACCGTCAGCCATGGAAACAGCGCAAAGCTCTGGAATACCATGGCGATGCCGGGAGCCGGGCCCGAAATCGGTTTGCCCATATAGCGCAGTTGACCGGCAGTCGGCTCCGCGAGTCCCGCAATCAGCCGCAACAAGGTCGACTTGCCCGAGCCGGAGCGCCCGAGCAAGCCGACGATCTGGCCCTCTCGCAACTCGAGATTCATGCCCTCGAGCACCAGCAGTTCCGCACCGTCCGGCTTGGGGAACGCCTTGCGCACATCGGTACACTGCAATAACGTCGAGGTGTTCATCGCCACAGTCTGGGCTCCTAAGTCAATCGGTACTTGCGCTCGGCGTGATAGTACAAAGGCCGCCAGAACAGCCTGTTGATGATGACAACGAACAGGCTCATGGTGGCAATCCCCAAGACGATCCGATGAAAGTCCCCGGCGGTCGTCGCCTCCGCGATGTAAGACCCCAGTCCTCTCGCCTGGACTTGAGTATCCCCCCAAGTGGCCAGTTCGGCGACGATGGCGGCATTCCAGGAGCCGCCGGACGCGGTGATGGCGCCCGTCACGTAGAACGGCAGAATCGCCGGCAACGCGACCTTGCGCCACCACAGCCAACCCGTCACCCCAAAATTCGAGGCGACGTAGCGCATCTCCGCCGGTATGGCCGACGCCCCCGCGATGACATTGAACAGAATGTACCATTGAGTCCCCAAAATCATCAGCGGACTCAGGTAAATGTCGGGATTGAGGTTCCAGACGACGATGCCGTACACCGCGATGGGAAACAGCAGGTTCGCCGGGAATGCGGCCATGAACTGCGCAATGGGTTGAACAATCTGCGCCGCACGCGGCCGCATGCCCACCCATACTCCGATCGGTACCCACACGAGGCTGGCGAGGGCAATCAAAATGAATACCCGCAACATGGTGAGCGACGCCAGTCCGCACACCCGCAGAGCCTCCCGCAAGGTGGTGGAATTGATCAGGACCGCGACGATGTGCCAAAGACCGAGCACCACGGCCGCGGCAATCAGCGACACCCACAGGAGATCCAAACTTCGCCTGGGTGCCACCGCCGCCTTGAGTCTCGGCTCATCTGTGCGCTTCACCGCCCGGCTGGTCCACAGCACGGCTGAATGAAACGCCACGGTCGCCGCTTGAATCAATCGCGAGCGGCGCATCATGGTGAGCGCCCAGGAGTCGGGCACTCGGACCCCGGGCTCCTGTTCGACGCGGAAGCGATCCACCCACGCCACCAGCGGCCGAAACAGCAATTGGTCGTACAGCAGAATCACGATCAGCATGGTGGCAATCGCCCAAGCGATGGCATGCAGATTCTTCTGTGCAATGGCGAGTGCGATGTAGGAGCCGACGCCCGGCAGCGCGACGGTGGTATGTCCGACGCTGATCGATTCGGAGGCAACGACGAAGAACCACCCGCCGGACATGGACATCATCATGTTCCAAATGAGCGCCGGCATGCCGAAAGGCACCTCCAGCTGCCAGAATCGCATCCACGGCGACAGGCGGAACGACTCGGACGCCTCGCTCAGTTCGATCGGAATCGTTCGCAGCGACTGATAGAAGCTAAAGGCCATGTTCCAGGCTTGGCTGGTGAATATGGCGAAGATGGCCGCGAATTCGGCGCCAAGCACCCGGCCGGGAGCCAGGGACATGAAGAATACGACGGTAATTGAAATGAAACCGAGAATCGGCACCGACTGCAGGACATCCAGGATCGGCACCAGCAGCTTGCCGGCCCGCTCACTCTTGGCCGCCCAGGTGGCATATGTCAGAGTGAACACCAGCGAGAGGACGAGCCCCGCGAACATGCGGAACGTGGTGCGCGCCGCGTACTCGGGCAAATGAATCGGATCGAGCGACAGCGGCGTCACGTCGAGCTGGGACAGCGGGGCAAACAGACCCCGCGATGTCTCGCCCAAGAAGGCGATCAGCCCAATCACGACGATGAACGCCAGCACGTCCCAGCGGGACGTGAGGTCGCGGAGAAAGACATAGGGCGCGAAGCGATCCATCGAGGCATTCTCTCAGGACAGACTGCGAAGTAGCTAGTAGGGTACGAGTTTATGGAGAAGAGTTTCAGCGCCGATTCGCACGCCGCGCCCGCCGCGCAGACGCGCTTCAAAGTTCTGGGCGCCCTCAGCTTTTCCCATTTTCTCAACGACATGATGCAATCGCTGATCGTCGCGATCTATCCGCTGCTCAAGGGCGAATTTCAATTGAATTTCGCGCAGATCGGCGTGATCAGCCTGACGTATCAGATCTGCGCATCCGTGTTACAGCCGGCCATCGGCGTCTACACCGACAAGCATCCGAAACCGTACTCCCTCAGCCTAGGGATGGGCTTCACTTTGATCGGCATGGCGATGATGGCCTTTGCGCCGAACTACGCGAGCGTGTTGATGGCCGCCGCTTTCATCGGGACGGGCTCTGCGGTGTTTCATCCTGAATCCTCGCGAATCGCCCGGCTGGCGTCGGGCGGCCGCCATGGCCTGGCGCAATCGATTTTCCAGGTTGGCGGCAATGCCGGCGGCGCGATGGGTCCGTTGCTCGCGGCCTGGATCATCATTCCGCACGGGCAGGCAAGTCTCGCTTGGTTCATGCTCGCCGCCCTGCTCGCCATCGTCGTGCTGGCGAACGTGGGCGGTTGGTACAAACGCCAGCATCTTGATCGCTCCGGCGGCTCCCGCAGCCCGCCCGCGGTAGCGGGGCCCGTACCCAAGGACCGGGTCGCGTGGTCGATCGGCATTCTCGTAACGCTGCTCTTCTCGAAATTCTTCTATGTCGCCAGTATCACGAGTTATTTCAGTTTTTATTTGATCGAAAAATTTCAACTTTCAGTGCAGTCGGCACAGATCTATCTGTTCGTATTTCTGCTCGCGATGGCGCTCGGCACCCTGTTCGGCGGTCCCTTGGGCGACCGCATCGGGCGCAAACGCGTCATTTGGGTATCCATCCTGGGCGTGGCGCCGTTCACGATGATCCTGCCGTTCGTCGACTTGACCTGGACCTGCATCTTGAGCTTTCTCATCGGACTGATAATGTCCTCGGCTTTCTCGGCCATCGTCGTGTTCGCTCAAGAACTGATGCCCGGCAAGGTGGGCGCCGTGTCCGGCTTGTTCTTCGGACTCGCCTTCGGCTTCGGCGGTATCGGCGCGGCGGTGCTCGGCGGACTCGCCGACCAACACGGCATCGAGTTCGTGTATCGCATCTGCGCGTACTTGCCGCTGCTCGGCGTGGTGGCCGCGTTCCTTCCCAATATCGAGCATCGTGCCGGCGTGCCGCAGCGCCCGGCGCTCGCGGCGGATTGACGGTCTACTCCCGTGACGAGCCCGCTCATCTTTGGAGTAGGTCAATACGGCCCGATGATCGTGGCGGGCAACGTGCTCCTCGATCAAATAGGACTTCCCGTACCCGCGGTCCCGACCCTCGTCGTCGCCGGCGCCATCGCCGCGGACGGACAAATGTCGCTGCCGGCGCTGTTCGTCTGGTCGGTGATCGCCTGCCTCGCCGCCGACTGCGGCTGGTACCTGATCGGACAGAAATACGGCATCCGGGTCCTCAAAACCCTGTGCAAAATCTCCTTGGAACCCGATTCGTGCGTCAGTCAAACGCAAACCCGCTTCGAACGCTGGGGCGTCAACTCGCTCGTCATCGCGAAATTCATTCCCGGATTGGCGATCATCGCACCGCCGCTGGCCGGCGCCATGCGCATCGGCTGGCTGCGATTCATATTGTTGAGCACCGGCGCCGCGTGTCTCTGGGTGGGAACCGCCCTCGGCGCCGGCATGCTGTTCAAATCTCAGATCGCGCGGCTGCTGGAGCACTTGAGCGAGTTCGGCAGCATCGTCGGTGCCGGCGTCGTGATATTGCTGGCCGCCTATATTGCGTACAAGTGGTGGGAGCGGAGCCGCTTCTTTAAGTTCCTGCGCATGGCGCGGATCAGCGTCCCCGATCTCTATGCTCTCGTCCAGCGCGGCGCGGCGCCCCTGATCATCGATGTGCGCTCGATCACCGCGCGAGAGCTCGAGCCGCGGTGGATTCCCGGCGCGCTGCATGTTCCCCTGCCGGACGTGGCCCACCACCTCAAGGAATTGCCGCGCGACCGGGACATCATTCTATATTGCACCTGTCCGAGCGAAGCATCCGCGGCCCGCGTCGCCAAAATTCTGATGAATCACGGCTTCAAGAGAGTCCGTCCCTTGCACGGCGGACTCGATGCATGGATCGCCGCCGGCCATGCCGTGACGACGCCATGACGCATCGCGTGCTCATCGTCGGCGCCGGTTTCGGCGGCTTGAGCGTCGCGCAGGCCCTCGCCGGAGCCGATGTCAAGATCACCATCGTCGACCAGCGCAATCATCATTTGTTCCAGCCTCTGCTGTATCAAGTCGGCACGGCGTCGCTCGCGACCTCGGAAATAGCCTGGCCCATTCGCCACCTGATGCGCAAACGCGCAGATGTAACGACGCTGCTCGGCGTCGTGACGGGAGTCGACACGCGCAACCGCACGGTGCTGCTCGAAGAAGGTGGCGCCGTCGATTACGACACTCTGGTATTAGCCACGGGCGCTCGACACGCCTATTTCGGTCACGACGAATGGGAACCGCACGCGCCGGGCCTCAAAACATTGGAAGACGCCACCTCGATCCGCCGGCGGGTTCTGTTGGCCCTCGAACGCGCGGAACTCGAGGCCGATCCGCAGCGCCGCGCCGCGCTGCTCACTTTCGTGATCGTCGGCGGCGGACCCACCGGGGTGGAATTGGCCGGCGCGATCGCCGAACTTGCGCACCAGAATCTGCCCCGGGAATATCGGCGCATCGACACGCGCCAGGCCCGCGTGGTGCTGATCGAAGCGGGTCCGCGCATTCTGCCGAGTTTCAGCGAGGACCTCTCTGCCTACGCCCACATGTCGCTCGAGCGCCTGGGAGTCGAGGTTCAACTTGGGTCTGCCGTGCGCGAATGCAGCGACCATGGCGTGATTTATGGCGATGTTGCGCTCGCGGCAAGAGTCATACTCTGGGCCGCGGGCGTTCGCGCGTCGGCCGCCGCCGCTTGGGCAGGGCTGCCGGCCGATCATGCCGGACGTGCGCAGGTGGAACCCGACCTCACCGCACCCGGACATCCGGAAATATTCGTGATCGGCGACACCGCGACCCTCAATGCCTGGCATGGCAAGGCGGTGCCGGGAATCGCGCCCGCGGCGAAGCAGCAAGGTATTCATGTCGCCCGCACCATCCGCTTGCGCCTGAAAGGCAACACCGCGCCGCGATTATTTCGCTACCGGCATTCCGGCAATCTGGCCACCATCGGCGGGCGCGCGGCCGTCATCGATCTTGGCTGGATCAAGCTGCGCGGCTGGCTCGCTTGGTGGATTTGGGGACTTGCCCATATTTATTTCCTGATCGGCGTGCGCAATCGACTCGCCGTCGCCCTGAGCTGGTTGTGGATTTATGTCAGCGGCAGCCGCCACGCCTGCCTGATTACCCAGGGCGAGCAGCTGCCAGGTTCGCATTAGCGGCAGCGTGCCGGCGGCAGTGACTGCGCAGTCCGCCTGACGGCGCATTTAGCGTACGCGCCGACCCGGCGCGCTGCATAATATGAGCCGTGCGACGTCATGTGCAACGGAATGCCCTCGCGGGGCAAGCATTGGACCGCGGCCACGCAACTGCGGCGACGCTCGGCGCGTATGCGGCTCTCATCGTTCTTGGTGCAATGCCCGACGCGGCACGCAGCGATTGGATTTTCGGCGCGGAGGCCGGCCTGCGTCACGATAACAATGTCGGCAACGCAGAGTACCGGGACGATATCGTCGCAGACACAATCCTCGGCGCGCGGCTCTCGATGTTTCAGCTGTTTCCCCTGGACGAGAGCTACAGTGTGACGGTGGGCGGGGACTTGAACGGCGAGTCCTATCACCGGCTCACCGGGCTGAGCAATGTGTCGCTTGAAGGCGTTTTCATGTTGAAAAAGAAATGGGGGCTGGGCGCCTTCGCTCCCTGGGCGCGCGCCGGAGTATCGGTGGCGCGGTCGGGCTACGACGACAGCTACCGCAATGCCTGGGTCTACCGCGCGACGCTCGCGTCGGGCCGGCGCATCGACCAGCGCTGGAACCTCTGGGCCGAATACGCCTACGAGCGCCGGGCGGCACGCACGGCAGTGCAAGAGGTGCCCGGGCTGTCCGGCGACGCGTTCAGTCAGAACAGTCACAACGTCGCGGCCAATCTGGAGTATTCATTGAATGAAAGCACTTTCCTGGTGCTTGGCTTGCTGGCCCGCCACGGCGATGTGGTGTCGACCACGTCGCCCGGCTTAGGGGTCTACACATCGTCGCTGGCGCTCGCTGAAGACCCGGCTTTTGGACCCGACGAGTATGCGTACAGGCTGACCGGAACAACTTACGGGTTTCGGGTGGGAATGAACTATTCCCCTACTCCGCACAACCTGCTCGGGTGGGGATTCACGCGTTTGGAGACGCACGCGGCCGGCGGCAACAACTACACCAAGTCGATGCCGCAAATCACCTGGGACTACCAATTCTAATGAACAGATTCCTCGCCGCAGCGGCCGGTCTGACGCTCGTCTGGTGCGCCATGCCGGGACAGGGCGCGGAGTTGCACGCCCTGGTGAAAGATCATCATGGAAAGCTGGTGGCGGATGCCGTAATTCTGGCCACTCCCTTGGACCCGAGAAACGCGCAGCACGCGAAGCCGCCGCAGGATGCCGTCGATCAAGTGGACAAGCAGTTCGTGCCCTATGTGAAGACGGTGTTCGTCGGATCGAGGGTGCGGTTTCCCAATAGCGATCATATCCGTCACCAGGTCTATTCGTTCTCTGCCGCGAAGAAATTCGAGCTGCCCTTGTACACCGGCACTGACGCGCCGCCGGTCGTCTTCGACAAGCCGGGAGTCGTGGTCCTGGGCTGCAACATTCACGATTGGATGGTGGGTTACATTTATGTGTCCGACACTCCGTTCTTCGCGAAGACCGAAGTCGCGGGGACGGCAACCATCGATAACTTGCCGCCGGGCGACTACTCGGTACGCGTCTGGCATCCGAGCATGGCGCAGGGTGAAGAGACGACGGCCCGGCAGGTGACCTTGAACGTCGATGGTCCCACCACTGTGACATGGGAGCTCGGTCTGAAGCCCGCCTTGCGAGTCCCCCGAGTATCGGGCGCGGCGTCCGCGGGCTATCCTTAGAAGGTGTGCCTATCCTTGAAGGCGTGCTTGTCCTTGAAGGTGTACTAGGTGAAGGCCTGAATTCCGGTCTGCGCCCTTCCCAAGATGAGCGCGTGAATATCGTGCGTGCCCTCATAGGTATTCACCACTTCGAGATTCACGAGGTGGCGAATCACGCCGAATTCATCCGAAATTCCGTTGCCGCCCAGCATGTCGCGTGCAGCCCGCGCCACATCGAGCGCCTTGCCGCAGGAATTGCGTTTGAGCATGGAGGTGATCTCCACGGAGGCGATTCCCAGATCCTTCATGCGTCCGAGACGCAGACACGCCTGCAATCCCAAGGCGATCTCGGTTTGCATGTCGACCAGCTTTTTTTGGACCAGTTGATTGGCGGCGAGCGGACGGCCGAATTGCTTGCGATCCAGCACATACTGGCGCGCCGTATGCCAACAACTCTCGGCCGCGCCGAGCGCGCCCCAGGCGATGCCGTAGCGCGCCGAATCGAGGCAGGTGAATGGTCCCCGGAGGCCCGTCGCATCCGGTAACAGGTTCTCTTCGGGCGCGAACACCTCATCCATGAGAATCTGTCCGGTGGTGGACGCGCGCAATCCGACCTTGCCGTGTATTACCGGCGCTGTCAGGCCCTTCCAGCCTTTTTCGAGAATAAAGCCGCGAATCACGTCATCGTCGGTCTTTGCCCACACGACGAAGACATCCGCGATGGGGCTATTGGAAATCCACGTCTTGGCGCCCGACAAGCGATAGCCGCCGGCGGCGCGGCGTGCGCGGGTGATCATGCTGCCGGGATCCGACCCATGATCGGGCTCCGTCAAGCCGAAGCAACCGATCGCTTCGCCGCGCGCCAAGCCGGGTAAGTATTTTTGTTTTTGAGCTTGCGTGCCGAAACGCTCGATCGGCAGCATCACGAGCGAGGACTGCACGCTCATCATGGATCGATATCCCGAATCGATGCGCTCGACCTCGCGCGCGATGAGCCCGTAGCTGACGTAATTGAGGCCGCCGCCGCCAAATTCCTCGGGGATGGTGGCACCCAACAATCCCAGTTCGCCCATTTCCTTGAAAATTCCAGGATCCGTATGCTCGCGGCGAAATGCGTCGAGTATCCGCGGCGCCAGCTGCCCTTGCGAATAGTCGCGCGCGGCATCTCGCACCATTTTCTCTTCGTCCGTCAACTGCTCGTCGAGCAGCAGCGGATCCTCCCAATGAAAGGTCCCATTCGCCATAGTCCAGCCCTTGTTCTCCCGGCAAACACCAAGCATCGCATAAACCGCGCCGGCCTGCCCGAAGGGGCGGTCGCGGCCGCTCTGGACCATCGTCGGGGCTGAAGTCCCAGCCCAGGCTACCGAGAGTATCGGGTTGTGATACCCAGCCGACCGATCTTGCACGGCCTCTTGGCGCGCGTACGCTGAATCATGTGGCGATGGATCAAAGCATTGAACACGAAGGAGCGCAAACCGATATGTTGCTAGGTGATCGTGCCGACAATCGAGCCCGGGTGAGATGTCAGCGTTGGGTTGCTGCAGGCTGTGTCATGACGCTGGCCGGTTGTGCATCCACGCCGCCGCCGCGGGCAGTGTCACTCGATTTCATCGAGCACCATTCGATCACGCGCGATCAAATCCTCGCAAAGTGGGGACCCGCCACCGCCAGTTTCGAGGGCGATCGCGTTCTGACCTACCGGCTGCGCCAGGACAAAGCCGACTACTACGTAGTGCCCGAGACGAAGTTCCGGGGATGGAAGGGGGTCAACTATGATTTGGTTCTTGCTTTTGACGATACCGGCGACTTGTACGAGCACCGGATGGTCGCCATTCGGCTTCCGCAGAAGCCGCGCTAGCGCGCGCCCCGGCGCGCTTCTCATTCTTTCCTGCGCTCTGCTGCAGGGCTGCGTCGTCCTTCCCTTTCCCATGCCGCGGTCTTCCGGCCCGGTGCAGGTTTCGCGGGCCGAAGTGTCGAAGGACCTGCCCGCGCGGATTGTTCCTGGGCAAACCACGCGTACCGAGATTCTATTGCTGCTGGGCGAGCCGGATGGCCGCGCCGATCGCGACCGCTGGTTCGCCTACAGCTCGCGCGTCGGACGTGGAGGCATGGGCTGGAAATTGTTCGTTGCAGTCGGCATGGGCTACGGCTCCGCGTCCTCCGTCAGCAAGTTGGGAGACTGGGAGACCGCTCGCCGCGCGATCATCCACTTCGACAGCGCGGGTGTCGTGTCGAACGTTGACTTCGAGGAAAAGAATTGCACCCTCGAGAATCGCAACTGTCCCGACGCCGGCGGGCGCGACATCCTCGCTGCGGAGGAGGAAGAACGGGCAGCGGCGGAGCACGCTGTTCAGCTCGCCGGCGCAGGCACGGTCCTCGCCGGCTATGGGCTCTTCATGTGGGTGACCTACGACGCGCCGGACTGCCGCCGATTGAAGCTCAGCCGCTCCGACTACACGAGCGGCAAGAAGTTGCTCATTGCCGAGCATGCGATCTTGGGCGAGGCGCGCGTCCGCGGCGGCATGCCGACCAGCGGGCATTACATGTATCCCATGCTGAGGTACGAGGAGATCGCGGAGTTGCGCCCGGTCGAGCGGCACTTCTTTCATCAATGGATCCCGATCCGGACGCGTTCCGGTTCCTGCCACTACCTGGAACTCATGAGGCCAGCCCAGGGCGGATTGAGCCCTGATCAGGCGCGCACTCTGATTATCGCCCACCTCGACCCGAGCGGCGCGCCGGCGGCATCCGGGGCCGGGAACTTCGTACGCGAACCGAGTAATATCACCCAACATAAAGAGGAACCGTAATGCATAAGAACATTGGATTGGCGGGCGGGACAGCGGTTTTGGCGTTGATGGCTTGCATGTCCTCGCGGGCCGATGACATGTATCCGAACAGTTTTTTGAACATCCATGCGAATGGATCGGCTTTGCGCGTGTCGAACTACTATTACAACGGTTACGGTTACTTCGACGACTACACCTCGAACAGCGCAAACGGCGGCGGCGGCGGCGCCGCGATCCGCATCGTCGCCAAGGGCGGCTTCATGTTTGACGCCACCTACAACACCGATAGGGTGAATGCGAATGACGGCAATATCCGCATCAACCAGGGTACCGCGGGGCTCGGCTTTCTGGGGAACTCCGGCAGGAGTTCCACCTGGTATGCGGAAGCGATCTACACGACGTTTCGCCCGAGGGTCGATTCCTATAATCTTTGCGGCGGATCATGCCCATCCGTCACCTACAACGGCGGCGGCCTCAAAGGCGGATTTATCTGGCCTTTTGCCGGCCGATGGTACTCAACGGCCGACGCGGGGATTGCCGTGCTTGGGGGCCCGAGCGGAACGAGCTCGATCGTGCAAGGGATTTTGGGCGGTTCGATCGGCTACAAGTTTACGCCCAACCTTGGAGTCAGCCTCGGGTTGCTCTCCAACGCATGGATACACCGCAACTCGAATGGAAGCGGATACGACACGACGATTTCCGTGACGTCCGTTCAAGCGGGACTCTCTTTTCATTTTTGAACCAGCACGCTTTCAATGCGGCGATCCGGCACCAGCCATAGCAGCGCCACCAAAAGATAAAGACCCTGGCCGATCCAATCCGCCCCGTCACCTCCTCGACGGTGTGCAGCATGTGGTGGTGATTGTTCCAATAGATGCCGACGTAGATGAAGCTCAGTACGTAACTCAAGAAGTTGGGGATCAAGGGTGCGAGCGCATCGACGTTGGCGCCGCGCGGCACCTTGAGCTCCAACACCATGATGGTGATGATGATGGCGATGACGCCATCGCTGAAGGCTTCGAGTCTGCTGCTGTTCATTCGTGAATCCGTTATGCTGGCTAGTGAACTGCAAGAACGGGGAGATTTCAATGCGTGGATTGACGCTGACCTTGGGTCTGGCCGCCGCGACGGCCCTGTGGGCGTCCCCGGCGCCGCCTCTCCCACCGCCTGCCGATCAGCAGCTTGCCCGCGACATGCTGAAGGGATTGGTGGAAATCAACACCACCCACTCGCACGGCTCCACGGATGCCGCGAAAGCCATCCAGGGCTGGCTGTTGAGCGCGGGCTTTGCGGCGGGCGATGTGGTTTTTCTGGCGCCGCCCGATCACCCAACGAAGGGTAACGTCGTGGTTCGCTACCGCGGCAAACACTCTCGGGATGCCGTGCTGTTCCTGGGTCACCTGGATGTGGTGGAAGCCAAACCCGAGGACTGGTCGGTCGACCCGTTCAAGTTGACGCAACAAGAAGGCTGGTTCTACGGCCGCGGCACCATCGACATGAAGGATGGGGACGCGGCTCTGGCCGAATCCTTGATCCGATTGAAGCGTGAGAAATTCGTTCCGGACCGCGATGTCATCGTGG
>Ga0210408_10001135_pt1 | contig 29194 bp, 25 predicted proteins | sample IncBWH4MmetaG_FD_155471 | JGI IMG/M metagenome (GOLD analysis project Ga0210408, IMG submission 155471) | Forest soil microbial communities from Barre Woods Harvard Forest LTER site, Petersham, Massachusetts, United States - Inc-BW-H-4-M | ecosystem: Environmental > Terrestrial > Soil >...
CGCAAGCACGGCGGCGTCGAACGTACCCGCCAGGATGAAGGAGGCCTCTGCGTCACCGGCGTCCGCGACATGCGTGAGCACCAGGCGCGCGCTCGCGATATCGCCCGCTGCGATCAGATCCTGACCACGTTTCAGCAAGGATGCGATTTCATCGCGTGAAAGCGAAATCGCAGGGCGGGGTTCGGGGGCTGCGGCCGGCGCCAGCGGCTTCGCCTCAGGCAGAACGGGCGCAACCGAGAGAGTTATCACCGGCGCCGCAGCCGCAGGCTTGGCCGGTTCGACAGCGTTCGTCTGAGTGGTTGCAAGCATCGGCCCGGTTGGTGCGGACGGCGCCTCGGCCGGTTGCACGCTGGCTTGAGCCGCCTCGAACTGAGGCAATTTCCCGAGCACGGCAGTGGAAACAGACCCGCTCCTTCCAGTTTCTTCTTCGCTGGAAACCGCAGCGTTGATCGGGATCCGCACTACGTTTGCCACAACCAGGGCGACCGCGGCAGCCACACCGACCGCGCCAACGAGACCGGCAACCAACCCGAGGCCAGGCCGGCGCATTTCGGCTCGCAGTGAAGGCGGCATGAGTTCGGGTTTGAGCGCCGCCAAAACCCTTGCCGCCACCTCATCCAGCTTGCGCTTTTCCTCGCTCGAGCCAGCCTCTGAAAGTCGTAACCCCAGGCCAGTTCGCTGTTGAGAAAGCTGCGCACCCGCTTGCGACGATAGCCCGCCGGAGCCGCGCTTGAGGCGCTGGGCTGCCGCGAGAACGTCCTCTTCAAGACGGCGCGCTTCGTCCTGGCGCTGTGGGTCGCTCACCCAGGGCAGCGCACGAATGAGCTGCTTGTCGGCATCGTCCTTGGCGGGGGAACTCATCACTAACCTCCTGTCGACCGATGGATGGCGCAAGGACGGCGGGCTTTCGCATCCTTTGCGACGGGGTCTCGATCCATCATTGGAAACGCCGCGCATGGCGGTCCCGATGAACCGACACGCCCGACGGTCGTTCTCGATCCTTGATCGCGGGACTGGAACTATTCGGTCGGGAAGCTGCGAAAGCGCAATCGGCGCCATCAAGATGAATCAATTCGCTCGGTCTACGCGCAAACGCGCGGTAGATGACCAAGCTGCCCCTCCGAGCGGCCGGAACGGGTCCGTCCGCCAAGCTCAAGCGATAGTCGCTTCCTTCCGACATGCGCGACGCCTCGCTCTCGCGCTACTCTGCCACTCCAACTTGTGGATGGCGGAACTGCCTTTATTCTTTAGCTTCTAGGTGGCTTATCGAAGTCTTTTGGCAGGAAGGTTAAGCAGGGGAGGCCATTGTGTGTTCATTTTCCGGCAAAGTCAGCGTGCAGCCAACGCTCATGCAATCCCAAGATGTGGGGCTGTCGGGGGCGCGTCGCCTCAAGCGGCAGTTGAGAAAGCTAAAGGCTTTCGACCGAAACGAGGAAGAAACTGCCTCTCCATCAGCGGTTCCCACGTTCCAGCCAGGGTGCAAGAAAGATTTCAGCTCCGCCGGCTTTCACGCTCCCGTCAGGCGATATTGGCCGAAATCGGGATCATGGGTCATCGCCCAATAGTCCACGAACCGCCAGGGCATCGCCGAGAATACCCGGCCGCTCTTGTTGCGGTAATAGGTCGTCATTCCCGGGTGGGTCCAGATCATCGCCTCATGTTCGGTGTCGACCTTGCGGACATAATCGTCGTGCACGTCCTGGCGAACGTCGATGGCGGCGATGCCGCGCTCGATCATGCCGACGAGGCAGGCCGAGATGTAGCGGCTCTGGCATTCGGACTGGAAGATGACGCTGCCGCCATGCGCCGGGCCGGAATTCGGACCGAGCATGCAGAAGAAATTCGGAAAATCCGGCACGGTTAAACCGAGATACGCCGTCGGGTTGTCGTTGGCCCACTTCTCCCGGAGGTCCTTGCCGTCGCGCCCGGTGATGTTGAGGCGCGCGGCCATCTCGGTGACCTTGAAGCCGGTCGCGATCACGATGATATCGGCTCCCCGCGATGTGCCGTCCGCGGTCACGATGGCTTCGCGGCTGAAATGGTCGATGCCGTCGGTGACGAGCTCGACAGTTGGCATGGTCAGCGTTCTGAACCAGCCGTTGTCGAGCAGGATCCGCTTGCCGTAGGGCGGATAGCTCGGCACGCATTTTTCGATCAGGTCGGGACGATGCTTTAGTTCCGACAGGATGAAATCGGTCAGTTCCTCCCGATGCCGGTCATTGCCCTTGTTCACCGCGCGATCGGGATAGGGCCATGCGGGATCCTTGCGCAGGAACGGCAACAGGCCATCGCCATAGCGCCAGAACATGTTGAAGCGATACCACTGAACATAAAACGGCAGATGCGCGAGCAACCATTGCGCGCCTTCGGTGATCGGGTCGGAATAGCCCTTCACCGGGCGCGCCCACTGCGCGGTGCGCTGATAGACGGTGACCGAAGCCGCGCGGCCGGCGATCGTGGGCACGAGCTGCATCGCGGTTGCCCCGGTGCCGATCACCGCGACGCGCTTGCCTTCGAGCTTGAATTCCTCCGACCAAAGCGCCGAATGCAGGATCTGGCCCCGGAAATCCTGCTCGCCCTTGAATTGAGCGCGCGAGGGATCGTTGAGCTGGCCGATCGCACTGACGAGTGCTGTCGATTCGAAAATCTCATCGCCGTGTTTGGTTTTCAACGTGGAGATCCATCGCCGCTTGCTCTGATCCCAGCGTGACGATTTCAGTTCGGTGTTGAGCCTGAGATGCTCGCGGATGCCGTACTCGGCCGCGACCTTCTTCAGATAGTCGAGCAGTTCCTCCCGCTGGCAAAAGTAGCGCGTCCAGGGATTGCGTGGACCGAAGGAGTAGGAATAGGAATGGTTCGGCGTATCGACGCCGCAGCCGGGATAACGGTTGATGTACCAGGTCCCGCCCAGCTCGTCGTTCTTTTCGACGATGGTGTAGGGAATGCCCAAGCGACTTAGCGCAACGCCAAGCGCGATGGCGCAGACCCCGGCGCCGACGATCAGGACGTGCTGTTGCGCCAGCCCTTCATCCGGGGGAGGGTTGGTCCAGCGGGCGTCGCGCGCGGCGAATCCCATCTCCTCGCGCATCAGCGGCGCATATTCGGCGGCGACGTTCTCGCCGAGGCAGGCGCGCATCATCTTCAGAATGAGCTCATTGCCGGGATCGTTGATGACCGGCTTCGGGTTGCCGTTCGCGAACAGTTTGACGACGGCAGTGCGAATCTCGTCCTGAATTGTTGCGGGCAGGCCGGCGTCGGGCTCGGGGATGAGGCGGACGTCGCGCGCCGGTCTGTATGGCGGCTCCAGCCAGCGCTCATCGCCCGTCATATGCACCAGCACCATCAACAGACAGCGGATGTCGCCCTCGGCGATGGCGGTGGACAGGTCAAATTCTCTGCGCGCGGTTTCGATGTTCATGGCTGTCGCTCTCGCTATGCTTCCGGGGGCTCCCGCAATCCGCCATAGGCATTCCAGGTCGAGCCCGCGATGAAGCCGGCATCGACAGGAAGGTTGATGCCGGTGACGCCGCTGCTTGCAGGCGAAAGCAGCCACGCGATGGCCTCGGCCACCTCGATCGGTTCGACCAGGCGGTTCATCGCGGTGTTGCGGACAAGTCGTTCTTTGCTCAGCGCGCCCGAGGCAATGCCGGCTTCCAGCGCGGCCGTTCGGGTAAATCCCGGGGACACCGCGTTGACGCGCACCCCGGCGCGGCCCCATTCGGCGGCGAGCGTCTGGGTGATCTGGATGACGCCGGCTTTTGCCGCGGTATAGGCGTGGATGGGGCCGGAGGTCATGCCGGCAACCGAGGCGACATTGACGATCGCGCCATGCCTTCGCTGCGCCATCCGCTCACCGACGCTGCGGCAGAGCAGGAACGTGCCGCGCAGATCGATGTTGATCTCGCGGTCCCAGTTCTCCATGCGCACGCGTTCAACCGGGTGCATCTTGCCGAAGATGCCGGCGGCGTTGACCAGAGCGGCGATCGGACCGTGCCGCGTTTCGATCTCGGCAATGCCGCTTGCGACGGCGGCTTCGCTCGCGACATCGAACGGCGTGGGCCACAGGATCGTCGGCGTACCCTTGAGCGGCTCGGGCGCGATATCGACGATCACAACGGTACGGCCTTGCCCGGCGAGCAGCGTCGCCGTGGCCGCACCGATGCCGCGGCTGCCGCCGGTGACCAGGGTGATGCCGTCAGCGTTCATCGCCTGCGCCCCAGTTTGAGTTGAGCAGGCCGCGCGTGATCAGCTTTCTATAGGCGGAGATGACGTGGTCGGGCACGGCGGTGACCCCGTCGGGCGAGTACGAATAGCGTCGGCTGAGGTAGCCGCGCGCGCCCATCAGCATGTGGACGATGGCTTCGAATTCCTCGTCGCTGTAATCCTCGATCGCGCCGGTCAGCCGGGCGCGCCGCAGGATGCGGACATAGGCGGTCGAGATGTTGTCGAGATGCTTCTGGTAGCCGATCGGTGCAAAGAACTCGGCTTCGTTGAGAATGCGCAGGAATTCCGGCACCTCGCAAATGAAATCGAAGAAGGCGCCGAAGCGTTCGATCTCTTGCCGCGCCGCATCTGCCGTGCCGGTGCGCGCGCGGATGAATTGCACCATGTCCAGGCCGATCTTCGGCAGCAGCTGGTCCAAAAGTTCCTGGCGATTTTCGAAATGATTGTAGAAAGTACCCTGCGCCACGCCGGCAATCTCGGTGATGCGGGCAACGGACGCTTCCGCATATCCGTATTTGCCGACCACCTTGGTCGCGGCGTCGAAGATCTTCTGTTTGGTCCAGGCATTGCGCTCGACGCGGTTGAGTTTTGTCACCTTCGCGGGTGCGCTCGCTTGTTCGTGCTTCATCGCTTCGCCTCCAGTTCGGCGCGCAGCACGCGCTTGAGCACCTTTCCGGACGGATTTCGCGGCAGGCTGTCGCGAATGACGAGCTGCTTCGGCACCTTGAACCCGGCAAGACGCGTCTTGCAGTGAGCCGCAAGCGAGGAGAGATTGAGCACGGCATTTTCGGCAAGCACCACGACCGCGACCGGTTTTTCGCCCCAGCGTTCGTCGGGCACGCCGACGACGGCGACTTCGCGCACCTGCGGCAGTTGGTAGATGACGCGCTCGACTTCGGACGAGGCGATATTCTCGCCGCCGGAAACGATCATGTCCTTCTTGCGGTCGGTGAGATAGAGAAAGCCGTCTTCGTCGAGATAGCCCACATCGCCGCTGCGGAACCAGTCGCCGAAAAAGGCCGCTGCGGTCTTCTCGGGATCTTTCCAATACCCCTGCGTTATTTTCGGTCCACGCAGGCAGATCTCGCCGTTCTCGCCCGCCGCAAGGCGGTTGCCGGCGTCGTCCCGGATCTCGATCTCGACATGGGCGATCGGCCGCCCGGTCGATCCGATCTTCTCGATCTCGCGGCCGGCTTCCATGAAGGTGTCGCCGCCGCAGGTCTCGGTCAGCCCGTAGGCGTCGATATAGCGGGCGTTCTTGAAGAATTCCGAGAAGGCGCGGATTCGCGCCTCCGGGGTCTTCTCACCGCCGCCGATCGCCCATCTCAGGCTGGAGACATCGTAGCGGTCGCGGTTGGGGCAGGTGAGAAGCGCGGTGGTCATGACCGGTGCGAACCACGCGGCGTTGAGTTGCTCGGCTTCGATCGCGGCGAGCGCCTGGTCCGGCTCAAGATTGCGATGAATGGAAATTAGCCCGCCATGCCAAAGCACGGCGATGCCCGGCAAATCGAGCGCGCCGACATGGTAGAGCGGCCCCACGATCAGGAGCCGGGTGCCGGCGTTGAGCCCGAGCGCCACCGTCTGATCGGCGGATTTCCAGTAGATGTTTTGATAGGTGATCATCACCCCCTTCGGCCGATCCGTCGTGCCCGACGTGTACATCAGCCGCATCAGGTCGCCCGGCGCGCGATGAACCATGGCGGCGGGCAGGGCAGGTGGCGCGACGTGCGTGATGCCGGATTGCGCCGTCTCATCGAGCAGAACGAGGCGGGCATTGCCGCCCGCGCTCGCCGCCAGCTCCTGGTCCGCGATCAGGATGCGCGCCTCCGCATGGCCGACGATGTAGCCGACCTCATCGCGCGAAAGCCGATAGTTGATCGGCAGAAACACCGCGCCGATGTGGCTGGTCGCAAAGACGAGTTCGAGGAAGGCGGCGCTGTTCTTCATCAGCACCGCGACGACGTCATCGGCGCCGATGCCTTGCCCGACCAGCCAGCCTGCGACCCGGCGAATGCGCTCGTCGAAGGTGGCATAGGAAATGTCCTCCCCGCGGTATTTCAGTGCGCAGCGGTTCGGAGTCCGCCGGGCGTGAAAGGCGACGAAGCTCGACAGGTTGATCATTCGCGGTTCAAGGGCCGGTTGCCGGCCGTTTCCTCCTTGATGAATTATGACTCGTAATTCATCTTTGGCTTGACGTCACCCCCCTTGCTCTGAAATCCTCAATGTCAGGAGACGGAATGATCTCCGCCACGGAAATTCGGGAAACGCCAACGCGACAGAGAGGGAACATGAAGAGAACCCAGAAACCGGGTATCAGCCGCCGCTCCACTTTGGCGCTGATGGGGGCCGGCGCGGCAACCTTCGCAGCGCCCTGGGCGGCGCGCGCAGAAGCCAAGACCATCAAGGTCGGCATGCCCACGATCCTCTCCGGCCGCGTCGCCCAGCTCGGAACCTCCTCGCGCAACGCTGTGATGATCGAGGTTGAGAAGATCAACGCGGCGGGCGGCCTTGCCGGGCGTCAGATCGAGATGGTGATCCGCGATTCAAAGGGGCAACCGCAGGAAGCCGCACGCGTCGCGCGTGAGCTCGTCAATACCGACGGCTGCGAGCTATTGATCGATGCCGAAGCCTCCTCGGGCGCCTTTGCGGTCCACGAAGTGGCCCGCGATCTCGGGGTGCTTTGTATCCACACCAATTCGGAAACCTCGGCGCTGACAGCCGATCCCAAGCAGCACATCCCGAACGCTTTCCGTACCGCGCGTCAGGGTGTGCACGATTCGATCGTCGGCGGCAGCTATGCGGCTGCGATTGCGAAGACCAAGGGCTTGAAGAAATGGGCGACCTGCGCACCCGACTATGCCTATGGCCGCGACACCACCGCTGAGTTCGGGCTTTATCTGAAGCGCTTTGCGCCCGACATCGAAATTGTCAGCGAGTCCTGGCCAAAACTGTTCCAGCCCGACTACACCGAGGTCGTCACCAAGATCCTCCAGGCTAAACCGCAAGCGCTCTATACTTGCCTCTGGGGCGGCGATCTGACGTCCTATATCGACCAGTCCAACATCTACGCGCTGTTTGGTCAGATGGAAGTGTTCGCGGTCAACATAGCCGACTACACCGCGCTGACGGTGGTGAAAAATCTCCCCAAAGGCATCCATTCCGGAAACCGCTACATCAAGACCTACCCGGCGACGCCGGAGAACGCGGCCTGGGGCGACGCCTACAAGGCCAAGTACGGCGAATATCCCACCAACTGGTCGTGGGAGAATGCGACTGCGGTCATGTTGCTGGCGGAAGCGTCCAGGAAGGCCAACTCCGCCGACGGCAAGAAGATCGCCGATGCCATGCGGGGTCTGACGATCAAGTCGCCGTTTGGTGCCGATGGTACCGTGACGATGCGTGCCGAGGACCAGACGCTGATCGGATATGCCATCGGCTGGGGAACGACGATCCCACAAGAGCCCTATGTGCCCGAGGTCAAGGCCGGCGACTGGAAGACCATTCTCGAACTCGAAGCCGAGTGGAAGAAGAACAAGGGTTATACCTGATCAAGAATGGCGATGAGCCGGGATCGCCTGAAATCCCTGCGCTCCATCGAATGCTTTCCGCGTGCCGGTCGTTGCGACACGCTACTCATGGATGTTCTCCTTGGATCTCGATGCGCTCACCGGCTGTTTGGTCAGTCCTGCCTGCGTGGTGACGCAGACCACCAGCGGCCTGATTATCGGCATGCTGCTGTTCCTGGTCGCGGTCGGACTGACCCTGATCTTCGGCGTGCTCAAGGTCGTCAATTTCAGCCACGGCGCGTTCTACATGTTCGGCGCCTACTTCGCGATGACGAGTTACCAGCTCACCGGCAGTTTTACGCTGGCGGTGCTGTGCGGCGCGGCGGGCACCGCGGTCCTTGGCCTGATCTTCGAGCGCGTCTTCATGAGCCAGGTCTATGGCGCCAACGTGCTGATGCAGCTTCTGGTCTGCTATGCCTTCGTGCTGATCTTCGACGATGTGGTGCGGATGGTGTGGGGGCCGGAATTCAAATCGATGGGAATGCCGGCCGCGTTTCAGGTGATGCCGCTGTTCATCGCCGGCGGCGTGGTGCCGCCATATTATCTTCTTCTGATCGGCGTGGCGCTGGCTGCGGCTATTGTGCTCGGCCTTGGTCTGGCCCGCAGTCGGATCGGCAAGGTGATCCGCGCGGCGGCGCATAATCCCGCCATGGTGTCGGCGCTCGGCATCAATACCGGGCTGATCTATGGCGGGGTGTTCGCGCTTGGTTGCATGCTGGCCGGACTGGCGGGCGCGCTCGCAGCCCCCGTGCGATCGCTGACGCCGGGCATGGGATTTGCGGTCCTGATCGAATCCTTCATCGTCACCGTGATCGGCGGCATGGGGTCGATCCTCGGCGCGCTGATCGGCGCGCTGCTGCTCGGCCTGATCCGGTCGTTCGGATCGCTCGGCTTTCCGCTGTTCACCGAAGGGCTGATGTATCTGTTCATGGTGATCGTGCTGGTCGCCCGGCCGGCGGGTCTATTCGGCAAGGAGATCGCGTGAGCGAACTACAGGCCGGGCAGAGCGCGGAGCCGTTGAGCGTTCCGCGCGCGCAACAGCGATCGCAGCGATTTTGGTATCGCGATCTCCTGGTGGCGCTCGCGGCATTCGTGCTGCTCGCGATCCTGCCGCTGTTCTTCGGCAGCAAGGCGCTGCTCGATTTCGTCATCCGCTGTTCGGCGTTCGGCTTGTTTGCGACCTCGCTCAACCTGTTGGTGGGTTACACCGGGATGATTTCGTTCGGGCACGGCATGTTCTTCGGCCTCGGTGCCTACGGCTTTGGTCTTATCATGCAAAAAACCGGCGTACCTGTTCCGGTCGCGTTCCTTGCGACGCTTGCGATTACGGCCGTCGTCGCGACGGTGATCGGCGCGATCTGTGTGCGGTTGAAGGAGATCTACTTCGCCTTCGTCACGCTGGCGTTCCAGATGCTGATCCATTCGACGATCCTCTCCTGGGTATCGCTGACCGGCGGCGATCAGGGGTTGCGCGGCGGCATTCCGCGTCCGGTATTTCTCGGCCTCGATCTGTCGAACCACATCCATCTGTACATCACGAGCTGCGCGCTGCTGGTGATCGGGCTGCTCGCGATGCGGCAGATCACCCAATCGCCGTTCGGATATACGCTGCGGATGATCCGCGACAATGCGGGCCGGGCGAGCTTCATCGGCATCGATGTCTGGCGAGCGAAACTGACCATCTTCGTATTGGCGGCGCTGTTTGCCACAACCGGCGGCGTCGTCATGAGCCTGTTCGTGTCGGGCGCCTATCCGGAATTCGCCTACTGGACGATCTCGGGCGAGGGGATTTTCATCAACATGCTCGGCGGCATCAGCACATTTCTTGGTCCCATGGTGGGCACCGTGCTGCTCCTGATCCTCAACGACACCGTGACCCGCCTGACCGAATATTACGGCATCGTGCTTGGCATCGTGATCCTGTTCTTCGCCATCGGCCTGCGCAAGGGGCTGATGGATTTCGTCGTCGAATGGTACGCGCAGCGCGGCGGAAACGGCGGCAGGGACTAGCCGTGCTACGGATACGCGATCTGTCGAAATCCTTTGGCGGCGTCAGGGCAACCGACAACGTGACCCTCGACTTCGCCGATGGCTCGCTCACCGCGGTGATCGGGCCGAACGGCGCGGGAAAGAGCACCTTCTTCAACCTGATCACCGGCGCGCTGCGGCCGGATGCCGGCGAGATCCTGCTTGACGGCATCGACCTGGCCGGACGTTCGCCGCCCGATATCGTGCGCCATGGCGTCGGCCGGGCATTCCAGGTCGCAAGCATCTTTCCATCGTTGACGGTGCACGAGACCATGCTCGCGGCCGTCGGCGCCGATCAACGCCGCGCCGGCGTGTTGCACCGGCGGTTTCCGCTTGTCGAAACGCGAGACCGTGCCGAGCATGCGATGGAGCTGCTTGGTTTGGCCAGCAAGAAAGACCGCACCGCCGCAACGCTGTCGCACGGCGATCAGAAACTGCTCGATATCGCGTTGGCGCTGGTGCTCGAACCGAAGGTGCTGCTGCTCGATGAGCCAACCGCGGGCATGGGTCCCGAGGAGCGCTGGCGAATGATCGACAAGATCCGCGAGCTCTGGGAAACCCAGAAGATCACGGTCGTCTTCATCGAGCACGACATGGATATCGTCTTCAAGATCGCGCCGGCGATCGTCGTCTTGTGCTATGGCCGAATTCTCGCGACCGGCACGCCCGATGCGATCCGCAACAATGACGCGGTCATCAAGGCCTATCTCGGCACCGAATTTTACGCCGGAGGCGCGACGTGAGTGCGCCGCCGGTCGTTCAGGTCGAGGACCTCGACGTGTATTACGGCACCAGCCAGATCTTGTTCGGTGTCGGCCTCTCGGTGCGGCGCGGCGAGACCATGGCGCTGCTCGGTCGCAACGGCGCCGGCAAGTCGACCACCATGAAAGCCATCATGGGTCTGGTGCCGCCAAGGCGCGGCAAGATCACGCTGCGCGGCGAGGTGATATCGGGGCTCAAGCCCCATCGCATCGCCCGCGCCGGTCTTGGATTTGTGCCGGAAGATCGCCAGATCTTTCCGGAACACACGGTGGAAGACAATCTCGTCATCGGGCAGAAGAAAGGCGCCGACGGGGAGGACGAATGGTCGGTCAAGCGCGTCTACGAGATATTTCCGCTGCTGGAGCCGCTGCGATACCGGATCGCGGGAAGGCTATCGGGCGGCGAACAGCAGATGCTGGCGATCGCCCGCACCCTGATGGGCAACCCGGCGCTTCTGCTGCTGGACGAACCGAGTGAGGGCCTTGCGCCGATCATCGTGCAGCGAATCGGTGAATTGCTGCGGCAATTGCGCGGCATCGGCGCGACGGTGCTGATTGCCGAGCAGAACATGCATTTTTGCCTCGGGCTTGCGAGCCACGCGACGGTGATCGACAAGGGTCAGATCGTCTATACGGCGACCATCGAGGAACTGAAAGCCAACGACAGCATTCGCCGTCGCTATCTCGCCCTGTAGCGAGTCGGGTAGCGGGCCCTAGCGCTTGAACAAGCCCATCAGCGTCGCCTTCGCGAGCGTATTGAAATTGAGGTTGAATGCCACCAGCGCGGCCGACGTGTCTGATGTGACCGGAAGCGTCTCCTGCGAAACCGCAAACACGGTGAAGATGTAGCGGTGCGGATGGTCGTTTTGCGGCGGACAGGGGCCGAAATAGCCGGTAATCCCCAAATCAGTCCGCGTCTGTAGTGCGCCTGCCGGAAGCTTGCCGGCTTTCAGATTGCCGGCATCAAGCGGCAGTTCCATCGTCGTTGCCGGGATGTTGACGACCAACCAGTGCCAAAACCCGCTGCCGGTGGGCGCGTCGGGGTCGAAGCAGGTGACGGCAAAACCTTTCGTGTCCTCCGGCGCGCCCGACCACGCGAGATGCGGTGACTGGTTGCCTCCGGCGCAGCCGAAGCCGAAATCTTTTGAGAGGATATGAACCTCGGGGAGATAATCGCCGTCGCGAAAGCTTTGGCTGGTCAGTTTGAGGCGCATGGCTTCAACTCCCTTGCGGTCGCGGCGAAGCGCCATCGGCCTTGTCGTTCAGCGGCTCGGCAAGGTCGGTGGTCAAGGCGGGGTTCACGGGCTGGCTCCATCGGATTTCCAACCCAATATCGACGAGCTTTATTGATCAATCCAACAGATTATTGTCGCCGGTTCAATCGATTTTACAGATCGATTCTTCGCTGGTTCCTAGACTAGCTTGAGCGTTGTGAACTCAGGAACCTTTCGGCTCGATGTGATTTGCCTGCCTAGAAAGTGGGAAAACAGCGAGGCGATCTGGCGATGGATCAAAGCAACGGACCAGCGCCTCCGAAGCCCTATCCGGCCGAGAAGGCCAGAGGTGGCGAGATTATTCTGCGGACACCGCTGCGCCGCACCGTCTTTATTGGCGGGTTGGTAGGCGCGGTGGTTTTGGGTCTGCTGCTGGCTTTCGCACGCTGAAACAGGAATTAGCGGACACCGGAGGTCGTCATGCGGTTTTCGTTGACGTCATACCTTTTGGGGGTCGGAACAGTCGTCGGCGCGCTCGCGTTCAGCTTTGGCGGCGGGGTGCTGGTGACGAAGACCGCCGTGAAGGAAACCGCGGCAGGTCCGACGCGAGTTGAGCGGGTCGCCCGCTCTGAGCCGGCGCCCGAGGCCCCGGCCCGACAGCAGGACGCCAGCGACAATTCGCCGCCGCCTGCCGAGCCCGCAGCCGTCGCGCGCCCCAATCCAGCTCCCCCTGCTCAGGCAGATGCGCCGGTGGCGAGACCGCAACCCGAAGCAACAGAAAACGCAAAGCAATCGGAACCAAAGCAACCCGAGCCGACGAAGCGGGACGAGTCGGCAAACCAGCCGGAGCAAAAGGAGGCGACGCAGAAGAGGACGGTGGAGCGCAAGGTCGAACGGCCCAAACATTATGCCGAGCGAAAGGGCGGATCATTTGCGGCCTCCAGAACGAAGCGGCCGCCGTCTGAGGATTTGGACCAGCCCGAAAGGACGGGCGCCGAACGAACCGAGTTCGTGTTCGGCCGCGAAGAACCGCATTTCTTCGGTTGGGAAGGGCGGCACGAGCAGCCGCATTTCAACCTGTTCCAAATGCTGAGCCCGCCGCCATTCGATCGTGACGATTGATTCGTTTGGGCGATCGCATCCTCGTCTGGTTCTGACCTGCGTTCGCCCATTTGCTCGTGAACTTTCGTGAGGAGGAACCATGAGTTTTCCTTGGCCGGTAACCGACGACGAACTGGCGTTGGACGAAGCGCTGGATATTGCCATGCGCTATTTCGATCTGCCCCAGGACGAAGAGCAATATGCCGACGTCGAATCCTTCGCCGCAGAAGCAATCATGGCGGAGTGGCGGCGGGGCGTCAGGAACGAGATCGTTCTCGCCAACAAGGCGATCGCGGAAGTCGAGGAGCGCCATCCGCTCAGAAAGAAACTCAGCCCGACGTCGTGAGCAATCCAGCGGCGCGGCGATCCGCTTTGCCGCGGATGCCTGCTTGCGTCCTGAATGCCTCGGAGGGTCACGCCGCCTCAAGCGCCGCGAGCGGTTCGTTCCAGGCGTCATAGCCATAGACCCAGTCCGGATCCGTCCGTTCCTTGAGCCAGGTATTGGTGCGCGAGCTCAATTGGACGCGCGAGGTTCGCGGCTTGCGGGTCGTTTCGAAGCGGCGAAACGCGACTGCTACGCCGTCGCGGTCAACATCCGCCAAACAGCGCGAGAGCATGGCGGCATCCTCGATCGCCATTGCCGCGCCTTGCGCCATATAAGGCGTCATCGGATGGCAGGCGTCGCCGAGCAGCGTGATATTGCCCTCGCTCCACTGCGAGTGAGGATCGCGGTCGATCAATGCCCATTTGTGAACCGACGGGCAGGCGGCCAGCACGTGACGCACCTCCGGGTGGAAATCCTCAAAACCGTTGCGGAGATCGTTAACGTCTCCGGTGGTCGACCATGACTCGATCGTAAACCCCGGCTCGGGCTGGCTGGTGACGAAGTAAACCTCGCTGCGATCCGGCTTGACGTAATAAATCACGACGTGACGATCCGGTCCCCACCATTTGGTGCAATCGCCGATCTGATATCCGTTGAGCAGCGCCGACGGAAACACGGTGCGATAGGCGATACGGCCGGTGAAGCCCGACTCATCCTTGCCGAACAGCTGTTCCTTGACGAAAGAATGCACGCCGTCGGCCGCCACCACAGCGTCGGATTCGATCGAACTTCCATTGGCAAATTTTAGCACCACGCTGCGATCGGGACGTTCATCGATACCCACCACGCGGTGGTCGAGATGGATCTTTTCACTCGGCACGGCGCTCGCCAGCGCGGAATGCAGATCGCCGCGGTGGCCGAGCAGATAGGGCGCGCCGTATCGCTGCTCGGCTTGTTCGCCGAAGATCATGTCGAAGCGCACGTCGCCGGTGTCGTATTCCCGGTTGTTCCAGGAGCGTGGATAGAACGCGCTCGCGCGCATGTATGGTTCGAGCCCGAGCCCGCGCAGCACCTTCATCGCATTGCAGCCGATTTGAATGCCGGCGCCCAGGCGAGCGAATTTCGACGCCTGTTCGTAGACGTTGACGCCGATGCCCGCCCGATGCAGCGCGGCGGCGGTCGCCAACCCGCCCATGCCAGCTCCCACAATCGCGACGGAGAGTTTTGTCATCTCGTTACCTCGCAGCGTCCTTGATAGCGCAATAGGCCGGCGTCGACGGCGCGCACGACTATCCGACGAGGCCGATCTTGTTCGCAACCGAATAATGGATCGAAAACGGCAAGACTGCCGTGCTCATGGCGCATTCGTCGGCGACGGGTTCGCGCCCCGAAGGACGAGGCCGTTAGCCCTCTCACTTCACGACCTCGCTCCATTCCGGGCAGTCGCGCTGATCGACCGGAACGAGCCAGGCCTTGTAGTTGGTCTTGTCGATCACCTCGGCCGGCAGCATGATCTTTTCCGGCAGCGGTTCGCCCTTGAGATGGCGGACCGCCGCGCGCGTCGCGGTGCAGCCGATCTTGAACATGTTGAAATCGACTGACGCGAGCATCGCGCCGGCCTCGATCTGTTTCACCGCCGGCAGGATGCCGTTGATGCCGATCACGGTCGCCGTGCGGTTCGCTTCCTTCAGCGCCTCCAGCACGCCGAGCGCCATGCTGTCGTTGGCCGAGAGCGCGGCATCGATCTGCGGATGCTCTTTGAGGAACTGCTGCATCACACTTCTCGCGTCGGGCTGTTGGTAATTGCCGACGCCCGAGCCCAAAACCTCGATACCGGGATATTCGGCGAAGGCGCGCTGGTAGCCGCGCACGCGTTCGCGGTTGGTCGGCGCCGCAGGGGTGCCTTCGATGACGACGATCTTGCCTTTGCCGCCGAGATTTTCGAACAGATAGCGCGCCTCGCGATACCCGATCTCGAAATCGTCGGCGCCGACATAGGTGACGAAATTTCCGGGCAGCGGATTGGAAACCAGCACCACCGGGATCTTGGCTTCATTGAGCTTCTTGACCGAAGGAACCATCGCGACGTCGTCGACGGGAATGAAGATCACGGCATCAGGCTTGTCGTGGAGGACCTGATCGACCATCGCGATCTGTTCGTCGACATTATCGGGCTGCTTCGGCACGAAGTGGACGATCTTCACGCCGGTCGCGCCGGCAATCCGGTCGGCGGCGATGCGGAACGCCTGATAGGCCGGGTTAGTCAGGTTCTTGGTGAATACGGCGATGGTCGGCTTGTGGTCCGCCGGCTTGGCATCCGCCGCGCGGGTGTTGGCCGCGAACAAGGATGTCGCGCCGGCCAGCGCCGCCATGATCAGACCTCGCATCATCGCCTCCTTGGCTCTACTCGCCGTCATTGCGAGGAGCGAAGCGACGAAGCAATCCATCTTCATTCTTGCCCTGGCTCTGGATTGCTTCGCTTCGCTCGCAATGACGGTGGACATCACAGCCACAATATCCTTTTGCGGTATTCGAGGTCGGTCAATAGCGCCGCCGCCGGTCCCTGATGAAACACCGCGCCACGCTCCAGCGCGAACACGCGATCGGCCAGCGCCAGCACCAGGTCGAGATTGTGCTCGACGATGACGATGGAGGTGTGCCGCCGCAGCTGATCGAACACCTTGAAGAGCTCGAGGACCACCGCGGGCGCCAGGCCCTCGAACGGCTCGTCCAGCAGCAGCAATTTCACGTTGCCCGACATGGCACGGGCGACCGCCACCATCTGCTGCTCGCCGCCGGACAGATAATCCGCCGCGACATTCATGCGCTCTTTCAGCCGCGGAAAATATTCAAGGATCTGCTCCTCGCTCCAGACCACGCCGCAGCTCGCGTCGGTCTTGCGCGCCAGACGTCCGAGCGAGAGATTTTCCTTCACCGTCATGCCGGCGAACAGGCCGCGGCCCTGCGGCACATAGCCGATGCCGCTGCGCGCGATATCCGGCGCCGGCAGACTGGCGATATTGCGGCCCTCATATTCGATGGTGCCGGAGGCTGCTGGTACTAACCCGGCCACTGTCTTCAGCAGGGTCGATTTGCCGGCGCCGTTGCGCCCCAGCAGCGCGACAATCTCGCCGTCGCGGACGTCCAACGTCGCGTCGTGCAGGATATGGCTCTTGCCATAGAACGTATTGACACGCTCGAAGCGCAAAATCAGCGCGGCGCCGGCGCTTGCCGCTTCGCTGTTGCCGTGCACGACCTCCGGCACGCCGGTGCCGGTATAGATTTCCTGCACGCGGCGGTCGGCGCGTACGGCGTCGGGCGTGCCGGTCATCAGCACTTCGCCCTGGTTCATCACGGTCACGGTTTGCGAGAAGCCGAGCACGCGATCGATGTCGTGCTCGACGATCAAGACCGGAATGTTGGCGGCGACGTTCTTGATCAGGTTCGACACCCGCTCGCGTTCGGCGGCGGCAAGGCCGGCCAGCGGCTCATCGAGCAGCAGCACCTGCGGTTTCGAGCCAAGCGCGATGCCGAGATCGACCAAGCGTTGCCCGCCATAGGAGAGCTCGCCGCCTTCGATCGCCTCGATGCCCTCGAGGCCTAAGAATTTCACGAGCTCGGCCGTCTCGGCGTGGATATCGTCAAAATGATCGATGTCGCGCCAGATATTGAAACGCATCGAACGCTGCGCCTGCAGCGACAGGCGGAGGTTTTCGTAGATCGAAAGGCCGCGGAACAAGTTGGTGATCTGGAACGAGCGCGCCAGCCCCTGATGGCAGATCAGGTCGGAGGGCACGCCGCCGATATCGCGGCCGTTGAGGCGGATGGTGCCGCGATCGGGCGGGAACAGGCCCGACACCAGGTTGAACAGCGTGGTTTTCCCCGCCCCGTTGGGACCGATCAGCGCGTGGATCTCGCCGGCACCGACCTGAAGGCTCGCACCATTGACCGCGCGGATGCCGCCGAAATGTTTTGAGATGCCCTCGACGCTCAATACCGTTCCGATGCGGCCCTCCGGCATCAGGAAGGCCGGCAGCGGCAGGCCCTGGTAGATCTTGCGCTTGCTCATGGCGGCGGCTTCCTCGGGCGCAGGCCTGAAGCGCCGCATCAATGTCGCCCAGATGCCGACCAGGCCGTCGGGCGAATACAGCACGAAGCCGACGAAGATCAGCCCGAACCACAATAGCCAGTTCGGGGTCAAGATCGAAAACAGTTCGCGGAACAGGATGAAGAACAGCGCGCCGAGCGCAGGTCCCAGCATGCTGCGCATGCCGCCGATCACAACCATCGCCAGCAGTTCGCCGGAAAACGGCACCGAGACCGCTTCCGCGGAAACCAAATAGGTCTGAAACGCGAGCAGCGCACCGGCAAGCCCGGTCACCACCGCCGAGATCACGAACACCACAAGCTTGTAGCGCTCGACCGGGTAACCCTGGAAGGTGGCGCGCAGCTGGTTTTCGCGGATCGCGACCAGCACATGGCCGAACGGCGAGCGCGAAAGCCGCAGCAGAAAATAAAGCACGCCAAGGCCGATCACGGCGATGGTCACGTAGTAGGTCAGCGCAGGGTCGAGGCTGAGCGGGCCGACGCCGCCGCGCTTCAAGCCGCCCAAGCCGTCTTCGCCGCCGGTCACAGCGCTCCAGCGGAAGGCGACAGTGTAGGTGAGTGCGGCGAGCGCCAGCGTCAGCAGCGAGAAGTAGACCCCGCGGCGCCGCAAGATGATGACACCCGCTGCTGCCGACAGGATGGCGACGAAGACCATTGACAACAGTAACGGCAGCCAGATCTCGCCGCCGAACCAGTTCAGCTGGATCAACCCCGCGGCATAGGCGCCGATGCCGAACCAGGTGCCGTGGCCGAACGATACCAGGCCAGTGTAGCCGACACATAGATTGAGCCCCATGGTCGCGATCGCGAGGATCACCACCATGGTTCCGGTGTTGAGCGACAGCCCGAGCAGCGACAGCGCGAATGGCAGAACCAGCAGCGCCAAGCTTGCAAGCCACAATGGCCGGTATCTTTGGGTGAGCGGGGCGATCTTCATTCGAATTTCTCGATACGCTCGCCGAGCAGGCCGCGCGGCCGCACCAGCAACACCAGAAACATCAGGACATAGATCGATGCTTCGCCGGCCGCCGGGGCGAAATGAATGGTGATGCCGCGCACCACGCCGACCAAAAGCGCTGCGATCACGACGCCCCAGAAGCTGCCAAGCCCGCCGATCACCACCACGACAAAGGCGACCGTGATGATCTCGGCGCCCATCGCGGGATGCACGATCGTGATCGGCGCAAAGAACGCACCGCCGAGCGCCGCCATGCCGACGCCGAGCATGACGATCGCGGTCAGGTAGGGCTGCAAGCGGATGCCGAGCGCGGCCACCATGTCCGGCCGTTGAATGCCGGCGCGCACCACACGGCCGAACGAGGTCTTGTGGAGAAGCAGCCAGACACCGAGCAGGACCGCTGCCACCACCGCCAGAATCAGCAGGCGGTAGCGCGAGAACAGGAAGTCACCGAGAAAGACCGAGCCGCGAAACGCCGGCGGGATCGACGCTGACAGCGGCGCCGCGCCCCATATGATGCGGATCGCTTGCTCCGCGACCATGGCAAGACCGAAGGTGACGAGCAGGCTCAGGATCGGATCGGCGGTATAGAAGCGGCGCAGGATGAACCGCTCGAACAGGATGCCGAGCAGCGCCACGGCGAGCGGCGAGATCACGACAGCCGAACCGAAGCCGAGATATCTCGTGATCTCGACCGATAGATAAGCGCCGAGCGCGTAGAACGCGCCGTGCGCCAGGTTGACGATGCCGCCGACGCTGAAGATCAGCGACAGCCCAAGCGCGATCAGGAGATAATAGCCCCCGAGCACAAGGCCATTCACCACCTGTTCCAGCAAGAACCCGAACTGCATTCCCGCTCCAGGAGGACCTTGATAACAGCCGCGCGCATGGCGCTCTCATGCGCGCTCACCCGGCACGCCCGCAACAGAGCGCGCCGGACGATCTGCGCGCGGTTACAACGAGCAGGGGTTCTGCTCTTTGGTCGGGTTGATCACCTCGAGTGGTTCATTGGCGCCGGGAACAGCCGCTCCGAGCGCGATGAGATCCCATTTATCCTTGGCCTGGCCCTTTGGCTTCGGCGAGAACGTATAGGCTTCCTGCACCAGTTGATGATCCCACGCGCGGAAATAGGCCTTGCGCGCCTTGAGCACATCGAACTGGGTTTCCTTTTCGAAATAGGCGATCAGTCTGTCGGTGTCGGTCGATTTGGTCTCGTTCATGGCCTGCGCCATCATCTTGAACGTGACGTATTCGATCCAGGCATGGTTCTCCGGCGGCTTGCCGTTCTTTTTGCTGAACTTGTCGACAAAGCTCTTCGAAGCCGGAACGTCGAGGGTGTGATACCAGACCGTCGGCCAGGTTCCGGCGAGGTTTCCTTCGCCCGCGGCCCATGCGTCCGCGGTGTTGAGGTTGAAGCCGACAATCGGATAGGGCAGGTCGAACTCGGCATATTGCTTGATCAGGGTCGTGACCTGATTGCCGGCGAGGTTCGAGCAGACCACGTCGGGCTTGGCCTGACGTATCTTCAAGAGATAAGGGCTGAAGTCGGTGACGTCGGTTGCGATCAGCTCATCGCCGATCAAATTGCCCTGATTGGCGCCGAAGAAGCGCTTCGCCGCATTGAGCAGATCGTGGCCGAAAATATAGTCGGCCGTCAGCGTGAAGAACTTCTTGTCCTTCACCATGTTGTCGCGCAACAGCGCCTTGCCGACCGTGTTGACCATCACGGTGTTGGGAATGTCGACGTGGAAGGTGTATTTGTTGCAGTTCTTGCCGCGCAGGGCGTCGGAACGCGCGCCGATCTGCATGAATAGTTTCTTGTTGCGATCCGCCACCTGCATGATGGTCAGCGCGGAAGCCGAATTGATCTCGCCCATCAGGACGGTTGCGCCGTCCTGCTCCAGCATGCGTTGCGCCTTGGTCGCGGCGGTGGCGGGATTGACCGAATCTTCCGACATGACCTCGAGCTGGCGGCCCATGATGCCCCCGGCCTGGTTGATTTCTTCCTCCGCCATCCTCATCCCGAGCGTGGCGTAGGCGCCGAGCGCGCCGAGAAAGCCGGTCAGCGGCGTCAGGTGGCCGATCTTTATTTTCTCAGCTTGGGCGTGGACGATCGACGGCAATCCCAGTGTCGAAGCGCCGGCAAAGGCGGCGCTGGCCTTCAATAACGTACGTCGGCTGTAGCGGATCATCTTCAGGTCTCCTCCCAGGGTGCGCATCGCGACGTCCTGTCCCCGATTTCACGTATGCGAGAATGTGAAAGACGTTTTTTTATTATTGGATGATATTTCCGGACGGAACGCCCGCTGTCAACGCCAAATGCGTCGCAGGCAGGTCTAGGCGAGGCCGGGACGACTTCGCCCAATCCTTGTTGAGGTCCTGATCAGGTCCTTATCAATCCTTGGCCCCGAACTCGGCGGACAGCCGATTGGCGGCGGTTTGCACCAGTTTGGCGCGGCTTTGCAGCAGCTGGTCGGTCATGCGCCAGACCGGGCCGGAAATGCCAAGTGCGCCGACGATGTCGCCGGTAAAATTGTAGACCGGCACCGCGACGCAGCGGACTTCCGGATTGAATTCGCCGTCATCGATGGCGATTGCGTTACGCCTGATTTCGGCGATTTCGCGCAGCAGTACCGATGGCTCGGTGATCGACTTCTTGGTCGACGGTTTCAGTTCGACGCGCTCGAGGAAGCGCTTGAGCTGGTCGGGACGAAGTGCCGCCAGAATGATCTTGCCGAGCGCCGTGCAATGCGCTGGCCGGATCACGCCGACCCGGTCGGTCAGTTGAAATGCGCCGGGTCCGCTGGTGCGGGCGATCACCACCACCGCATCGCCCATCCGCACCGCAAAATGGCTGCTTTCGCCGGTTTGCCGCGACAGATCCTCCATGATCGGGGTTGCGAGATTGACCATCTCGATCTCGTCGAGCGCGCTTGCCGCCAGCGCAAACAACGGCCGGCCGACGCGGTAACGCTTGGAGTCCTTTTCCTGCCTAAGATAGCCGAGCGAAACCAGGGTTTTTGCCAGATGGAAGGTGGTGGAATTGTGCAGTCCCACGAGCTTGCTCAGTTCGGCAAGGCCGATGCCTTCGCGATGTCGCGCGACCTGCTCGAGGATGGCAAAGGCGCGGCCGAGCGATTGCACGCCGCCGCGCTGGCGATCTTCCACCTCGTCGTCGATATTGGGTTCGCTGGAGGCGACCAGGCGCGCGATCGCCGTCCTGCGTGGACCGGCCGGCTTGTCGCTCGTCTTCGGCTTGGTGCGCGATTTCAAAGGATCAGTCTCCACGTCGACGATGTTGAATTCTAACGATGTTGAATTCTATCAGCCCGTGCTCGCCCATGAACAGCCCTTGCAGCAGCCGTCGCCGCAGGGTGGTCCTCACCATACCACAATAGCAATTGACGTACAGTATTATGAGAAATAGGGTTTGCGCGGCCGCGCAAGCCATAACTTGGTATTGCGGCGCGGCATACGAACGGTTGAGCAGGGAGAGAGTGATCCGATGTCGCGCAACATGCTCAACGGGGCCCAGGTCATCGTCGATTATCTGATCCAGGAGAAAGTGCCGCAAGTGTTCGGTCTATGCGGCCACGGCAATATCCAGTTCATCGACGCGCTGTACGAACGTTCCAGCGATATCAAGACCATCTCGGTGCATCACGAGAGCGTCGCCGGCTTCATGGCCGACGTCTATTACCGCGTGTCCGGCCGGCCGACGGCGACCTTCACGTCCTGCGGACCCGGTTCGGCGAACCTGCCGATCTCGCTCGGCAACGCCTTCCTCGACTCGGTGCCGTTCATGGCGGTGACCGGCAACGTGCCGACCAGCCAGTTCAACCGCGGCGCGTTCCAGGAGCTCTATCGGCATTACCAGGCCGACTTTCCATCCACCGTGCGCGCCTACTGCAAAAAAGTGTTCCAGCCGACGCGCGGCGAGATGGTGCCGCTCGCGGTGCGGCAGGCCTGGAAGACCATGACCAGCGGCCGTCCGGGGCCCGTGGTGCTCGACGTTCCCTTTGACGTGTTCATGGAATCGGCCGCCGAGGAGGCGCCGAACGCAATCGCCTGGAACGCCAATATCTCCAGCCGCTGCGGCGCCGATCCCGAGGGCGTGGTGAAAGCGGTCGACATGCTGCTTGCCGCCGAACGGCCGGTGATGCTGGTTGGCCAGGGCGTGCGCTATGGTGGCGCCGCCGAAGAGCTCTTGAAGCTCGCCGAGCGCTTGCAGATTCCGGTCGCAGCCTCCGCAAGCGGCCTTGGCGCCATCGACTGCAACCATCCGCTCGCGCTCGGCCTTGTCGCGCGGGCCGGACATTATCAGGCCAACCATGCGACGCGTCAGGCCGACGTGCTGCTGGCGCTTGGCGTGCGGTTCGACGATCGCACCTCGAGCTCGTGGATCCCCGGCTATTCCTTCACCATTCCGCCCACGAAACTCATTCATATCGACATCGATCCGGAAGAGATCGGCCGCAACTATCCGGTCGCGCTCGGCCTGATGGCCGATGTGCGCACCTTCCTGCGGCAAGTTCATGCCGAACTCGACCGCCGCGCCGATCTCGCCAAACGCGCCGATGCGCGCAAGAAATGGCTGGCGCAGATCGACACCTATCGCAAGGAATGGGACAAGTTCGTCGCGCCCGGATTTTCCGACGACACCACGCCGGTCAATCCGCAGCGCGCGGCGCTCGAGATCGACAAGGCGCTGCCGGAGGATGCGATCCTGGTCAGCGACATCGGCGTGCACCACAATTGGCTGTTGAGCTTCTGCAAGCCGAAACGTCCGGACTCGCTGATCGGCTCGATGGGTTTCGGTCCGATGGGCTTTGGCGTCGCCGGCGTAATGGGCGCGAAATTCGCAGCCCCCGATCGCCCTTGCGTGTCGGTGTGCGGCGACGGCGCGTTCTTCATGCACGCCAACGTGCTGGGAACGGCGGTCGAATACAATCTGCCCGTGGTCTGGGTGGTCTGGAATAATTACGCCTATGCCTCGATCCGGGGACTACAGCGCGGCTATCTCGGCGGCCGCGAACTCGCCACCGACTTCCATGATCCCAACACCGGCGAACGCTACAATCCGGATTTTGCCGCGATGGCGCGTTCCTGCGGCGTCGAAGGCGTGCGGGTCGATCGGCCCGGTGATATCGGGGAGGCGATCCGCAAGGGCATCAATGCCAACAAGCCGTATCTGATCGACGTCGATATCGCCGCCGATATCAATCCCGCCGGCGCCGGCGTCTGGGAGCTTCCCGGGCTCGGACAAAGCAAGGCGGGCATCGGCACCCGCTATCAGCCGGCCTGATCTTAATTGAAGGAAACAACATGTTGCTCAAAGGCAAGAAAGTTGTGGTCGTTGGCGGCTCGTCAGGGATTGGTCTCTCCACCGCCGAACTGGCGAAGCGCGAAGGCGCCGATGTCATCATCGCCTCGCGCAATGTCGCCAAATTGGACGCGGTTGCGGAAAAGCTGAACGCGATCGCGATACCGGCGGACGTCACCAGCGACGACAGCGTCGCAAAACTGTTCCGCAATTGCGGCCCGGTCGACCATGTCGTGGTCACGGCGGCGCAGCTCCGCACCGGCCCGTTCAAGACGGTTTCGATGGAGGATGTGCGCTCCACCATGGAAGGCAAGTTCTGGGGCGCCTGGCGGGTCGCGAAATCGGCCGAGATTCGCCCCGGCGGCTCGCTGACGCTGGTCTCCGGCTACCTCAGCATTCGGCCCCGGCCGAACTCGGCGATCATCAGCGTTGCCAACGGCGCGCTGGAATCGCTGGCGCGGGCGCTGGCGCTTGAGTTGGCGCCGGTGCGCGTCAACGCGGTTTCGCCGGGGATCATCGACACGCCGATCCGCGCCGCCATGCCGGAACAGGCGCGCCGCGAAATGCTCGTCCAGACCGCCGCCAAGCTGCCGGTCGGCCGCGTCGGCGTCGGTGAGGATATCGCGCGCCAGATTCTCGCCTTCATGACCATCGGCTTTGCGACGGGATCGATCGTCTATCTCGATGGAGGCGGGCTGGTTAGCTGAGAGGGAAACGATAATGGCTTCAGAGAAGAGCGGCGCCTTCATCCGCAACATCGCCGAAGTGCCGTGGCGCGAATTTCCCAACCATTTTGGCGGCGCGCTGTCGAAGCCGCTGGTGATGCCGGAGACAGCCGGCTCGTGCCACATCGATTACCGGATTTCGATGTATCAGCCGATGGCCCATGTCGCCAGGCACAAGCATCAGGTCCAGGAGCAGATCTACCATGTGCTCGAAGGCGAGGGGCTGATGGAGATCGCAGGCCAAAATCACGTGGTGCGAAAGCACGACTTCATCTTCCTGCCGCCGGGCGTCGAGCACGCGATTTCGAATACCGGCCTCGTCGATCTGGTCTTTCTGGTGATCACCTCGCCGGTCAGCGACGACGAGAAAGCGAAGTGACCGCCTTGCCGGAACGACCTACCGCACGATCGACCAGCGAGATCGCAAGCTACCACGCGCACGTCTATTACGATCCGGCGACGACGCGGCTCGAAGCCGAGCGGCTGCGCGGCCTGATCGGCGAGCGTTTCTCCGTCACCCTGGGGCGCTGGCACGACGTCAAGGTCGGACCTCACGATCAGGCGATGTATCAAGTGGCGTTTGCCAGCGACGTGTTTTCCGCACTGGTGCCCTGGCTGATGCTCAACCACGGCTGCTTGAGCATTCTGGTCCATCCGAACACCACGAACCCGCGCCGGGATCATCTTGCCGATGCGCTGTGGATCGGCCCGCCGCTCGCCGTGCACGGGGATAAATTGCCCGAGGAGGCCGCCATCGAGCAGGCGCCCTTGCCGAATACAGAACCGCATCTCGGCCCCTGATCCTTCGACAGCGCCACTGCACACGGCCGATACCTCAAAAATTGGAAAGCCTCCGGCAGGGCATTGCCGGAGGCTTTTGGAGGTAACAACGAAGATTGGTTAGAGTTCTCCTTCGAAAAAGCGGCTGGCCGGTCAGGTCAGCAACAACGACACCATACATTGTTTCAATATATTTTTCAATTACCTTAGTTACTAAATGAAAAATAATTTAAGCGCCTTTTCTCGCTCGCGCCGCAACGATTTCTGGCTGCAAGTACCGAAGAAGACCCCCGGCAGTTTTCCCGCCGGGGTTCAACGAAAAGTCCCGGCAGTTTCCCGCCGGGACTCTCTCAATCGTCACACCAACAAGATCAGAAGTTCCGCTGAGCCCGAAGATTGAAGGACAGTGTTTGCTGGTCCGAGAATGTATACGTCGTGGCCAGGAAAGGTGGGTTCACACCAAACAACGGCCGCGTCGAACCAGTCCAGTTCTGGTGGAGCTGTGTCCAGAAAACTTCACCACTAAACGTCAGATTTCTCACCGGCGTCCATCCGGTCCGGAAACCAATCTGGTACACGTTGAAGTCTGGATTGCAGGTCGAGGTGGGATTTGCACCTCTGTTGCCCCAACCGAACAGCGGATTGCCGGAGACCGAACCGCAGAACGCGTTCTTGGCGACGTCATTGTAACGCACTGCTGATACGCTTCCGAACAAGCTGCTCTGCCAGTAAGGATCCCAGTTGTGAATGAACCCACCGCGGAAGCCCCAAGCATTGGTCAACTGGATCCCGTGGGTGTTGGAGTTCTGACCGTTCAAGGCGTTGCCGTTGCCAAACAAGCCGTCCGAAACGTAGCCGTAGCCGACCTTGGGATTGAGGCCGCTGGTATCACGGAACATTGCGAAGCTCGGAGACGCACCGCTGGTCGAAATGACGGCCTTGGTGTCGCCTTTGGCAAACGTCGTGTCGAGGTTCAGAAGATCGCCAGCACCCGTCGGCAAGTTCTTCAGCTGGAGACCCGCGGTCACGGCTCCGCCCCACTTGCTGGCAGGATGACCTGAAGTCAACGAGCTGCACGGCGATCCAGGCGTTGTGCCGGTGATGCCGTTGACCGGGCAATTGATATAGCCACCGGCACCATACGGGGTTGAGAAGCCCTGCGCGCCCGCGTCTGTCGCAGAGTCAAGGAAGTTGTACGATGCGTTGACGTAATGCGCGATGCCGGAGAGCTGGAAGAGACCCCAAGCTTGATCAATCCTGACGTTGCCCGCGATATCCGGCGCGAACTGTCCGCCGTATCCGTTGACGGGCCCACCAGTCGAGCGGTTGACCACCGAACCTGCGGCAGCACCCAATCCGTATCCACCCTGGAACAAGGTAAACGGATCCACCTGCCCAGCGGCGCCGTTGGTCGGATAACTTGCGGGAAGCGTGAACACGTCCAGATTGCCGAGCTGGGTGCGGTTGAACACCTTGCCTTCGTCGAGCCCGATACTGGCAGACACGCCGTTGCCAAACTGCTGGGTGTACTGGACGTTGTACACACCGGTTACGTAGTCGGGACCGCCGATCAAGAACGACGTATTGTTGTTACCGCCGTAACCATTCCATGGCAGAGCATAGGCCGAAGCGGATTTACCGAGCGTAAAGCCGGCGAACTGGATGAAGACCATTTCGACCGCGGTATAGCCGTTGCCGGGCGTGTCGTTGTTCAGGCCGCCGGCAAGCGCGGCAGAGTTGAGAGAAGCATTGGCGACAGTGCCGCCATAGGTGCTGAACTGGAAGTCAGCTTGGGCGAACGTACGGATAGTGCCGTAGTCGCTAGCAGTGCGCGTATCAAACTGTAGAGCCATACGCGCGCGAGAATTGATTCGGTCGGTGAAACGATTGCCCTCGCTGGGCGAGTAACCGCCGTCGCCATTCCAGAATGGAGCATCGTAGACGCCGCCGCCGAAAGTCGTATCAACGCGCAGATAACCACCCAGCTTGATACAAGTGTCTGTGCCCGGAATGTAGAAGAATCCGGCGCCGTACAGCGAGCAAATCCTCACGTATTCGACCGCCTTGGCCTTCACGGGAAGATCAGCCGCCTGTGCCCCGCCCACGGCGAACAGAGCCGCCGCTGAGCCCAGGACAAGGCTCTTAACCATTTTCATGTCAACCTCCAAGTTGCTCTCTTCTTCGGAAGGCTCCGCACCCACCGGGGGTATTCCCGCGGGCTGGCTCCCAAAACCGCTCGGCGTTTCGCGACTCGCACCCCCCGCACGGCGGAAGAACTCGGGCAAAGACCTAACGGGACGATCCGGCATCCCCAGCCGGTTGAGCGAATATGCATGTGCCATTTAGATAATCAAAATAGTTTATTACATCAGATATTACATTCCGGGAATGATGTGTCATTTTTGCAACGAAGCCCAACCGCCAGACGCGAAACCCGGGTCCGCCTCGTAAAACCAGGATTGTCGTCGCCTCAGTGATCAGGTCCTAATCGACATAGCCCGGTGATTTTTTTGCTTGTTTTGGAAATGAAACAGACCAAGGTAGACGGGGGGCGGATGACAAGGGGACGCAAATCCCGGAGTCTGGGCAAGGAATGTTGATTTGAGCGAAAAGGCCTCCAAAAATCAGGAAACCATTCGGCGGTTCGTCTGGGCGATCGATTCTGTCGGCGTTCACCTGGAGGAACTGCGCTATTTCTGGGCAAGGGCCCTCGGAATCAGCGGTCCCCAGTGGATGATCCTGATGGCGCTCGCTGATCTCGACGAGAAGGACGGCGTTCCCGTCAATGTCGTCTCCAAGAAGCTTCATGTCGATTCCTCGTTCATCACGACGCAATCAAAGCTGCTGGAGAAGAAAGGCTTCCTTCGCCGGAAGTCATCGGCCGAAGACGCGAGAATCGTGCAGATGTCGCTGACCGACAAAACCTACAAGTATCTGGCAGGGCTCGCTGCCCAGCAGGAAGCGCTGAACGAGTTCATTTTTGCCGAACTCAGCAACAAGCAGCTGGATGAGTTGACCAATACACTCGGCGGCTTGAAGAACCGCCTGGAAAAGGCGTGCCTGAAGGTGATTGTCGACGCGTGACCCTGCCAGGGCTTGCCGGACGGGAGGAGCTACGGCATGATCCGGAAAAGTGGATACCGGTTTTCCGAAAAAGATCATGCTCAAACGAAGCGACAGAGCGTGATGACGATTCGAAGAAAAGTCATCGCGTTCTAACGCCCACCGGTACCCAGACGCGAAGCGATCCAATCGAAAATATACTCATTGGCGAGAGTTGGATTGTCGACATGCGCCTGCATCGTGGCGGTCTCGGAGACGGCGAAGATTTTGAGCGTCACGTCACGCCCGGCCGCCTCGAGCTGCCGATATAACTCCCGCACGCGCTCGGGCTTCAGCCAGCCGCACTCACCGGTAGTGATCAGGACCGGACATTTGATGTTACGTGCCACCCGGCTGAGATCGATATCCGGACGTGGGCACTCCGGCTGGAACGGGGCGCGCCCGGCGAGGAAGGCGCGCTCGTGCAAGTCCCAGATGCCGCCGTCGCACGCGGCCGCGGCAAAGCGATCGTCAAAGGCGATCCCGCGAGCCACGAACGAAGACCCCCATCCGTCGGCCAGGATGGCTACTCGGCTGCTATCGATATCCTCCCGTTCGACAAGATAGTCCATGATGTGTCCGATGGTCATTTCAAGCTCGGAACAACCGACGATCTGGTCGAACGGCGAATCAGTCCCGGCCCCGAGCAAGTCGACGGCGAGCAGCGACATCCCACGCTCGCGGGCGTAGCGCGCGACCTTATGGAGGTACTCTTCCTTTCGCTGACCAGGCTCTCCCATGCAGATGATTGCCGGCGAAGGCCGGGCCGCGTCCGCGGGCGGCAGGAAATAGGCTTCCAGCGGATACCCACCCGGCCAAGGGATCAACACGACCTCTCCCCGCGGATTGCAGTGTTCGAGATAGTCGCGCGCGCATTGGCGCATGCTGCCAATTGTGCCCAGGTAACGACTGTCGTCGCGATCGAATGGAAACGCCGCCGACTGATAGTAATTGATGGCGCGCAACCAATTGCTCTTCGC
>Ga0210408_10001136_pt1 | contig 29108 bp, 24 predicted proteins | sample IncBWH4MmetaG_FD_155471 | JGI IMG/M metagenome (GOLD analysis project Ga0210408, IMG submission 155471) | Forest soil microbial communities from Barre Woods Harvard Forest LTER site, Petersham, Massachusetts, United States - Inc-BW-H-4-M | ecosystem: Environmental > Terrestrial > Soil >...
AGGAGTCCCGCGGCGCGATGATCCGCGTGCCCATCGAGCGGCGTCGGGGCGAGGATGAGGTTCGGCTGCACGCGCTCGAGCACCGCGAGAAAGTCGCGCTCGAGGCTCTCGCCGGTGTAGGGATGCCCAGGATACAGGGTATCGCCGTAGGGAACGGCGGACGCGCCCGTGGTCGTGGACGTGTAGGGCGATGAGCGATGCCCGCCGAGGAGCTCCAGCAACCCGCCATCCGGATAGCCGAGAAACAGCTGCCCGGCCGCCGACACCCCGAGCCGCGCCGTGGCGATGCGCGCTTCGCCCATGCGCTGCGTGCCTAGCACGCGCGCCACCGCAGGCCCCGGCAGCAGGCTGTGGCTCATGAGTATCAAATCCGTGCGCGCCGCGTCGCCGCTCGTGAGCCATACGACGGTGACGCGGCCGCCCGCGCGCACTACGCGCTGGATGACACCTCCGCAGCACAGCGTCTCATCGTCCGGGTGTGGCGAGACGATGAGGAGCGAGGTGGCAGAACCGATAAGAGGCAGGGCGGGAGCGGCGCGCTCCGCAGGAAGCGCGGCGGCACTGGCAGTCCCATCATGCGCCAGTGCGCTCGCGATCAGCAGCACAATCAACCACGTTGCGGAGAAGCGCATCGGCTCTGCAGTATCGCACGCACCCTCCGGGATTTCGCTACAGTGTCAGGGACGCGCAGCGCTGCGCGTTTTGAAGGGGAGCTCATGGTGCATACGCCTCTGCTCGCTTATCACGATCCGCAATTCATCGACTCCGACGATGGGCGGCCGATCCGCATCGTCTCCGAGTATCTCTCGCCGCTGCGCTCATTCCGCAATGCAGGGGTGAGCGCTACGGCCGTGTTCTTCGGCTCGGCGCGCATCCACTCGGGCGGCCCGCTCGGGCGCTACTACGATGAGGCGTGCGAGCTGGCGCGGCTCGTGACCGTCTGGAGTCAGAACGAATGCGGCGGCCGGCTGATCGTCTGCTCCGGAGGCGGCCCTGGCATCATGGAAGCGGCCAATCGGGGGGCCCACCTCGCCGGCGGCCGCAGCATCGGTCTCAACATCGGTCTGCCGGACGAGCAGCGTCCCAACCGCTTCATCAGCGAGGAGCTGCGCTTCGAGTTCCACTACTTCTTCATGCGCAAGCTCTGGTTCGCCCACCTCGCGCATGCGCTCATCGCCTTCCCGGGGGGCTTCGGCACCTTCGATGAGCTGTTCGAGATCCTCACTCTCGCCCAGACCCGCAAGCTCGACCGGCCGATACCGGTGTTTCTCTACGGCTCGGCCTACTGGAACGAGGTGGTGGACTTCGATGCGCTGGTGCGCCACGGCACCATCGACGCGGAGGACCTGAAGCTGTTCGAATTCGTCGACGAGCCGCAGACGGCGTTCGCGCGGCTCAGGAGTCGCATGCCGGCCCCGCCCGCGGAGCCGCGCGTGGCGTTCGCGAAGTCACGCTGCCACGGGCGAGCCTGATGGCTCAGAGGACACGGACCGAGGGGTCGATGCTCGATGTCCACGCCAACATGCCGCCCTCGAGATTGGCCGGTGAGCGGATGTTGGCGCGCAACGCGATCTGACAGGCCGCCATGCTGCGCCCGCCGCTGCGGCAGATGAATACCGGGGCCGCCTGCGGGTCGATCTCTCCGAGCCGCTGCGGCAGCTGCCCGAGGGGAATGTGGAGTGCTCCCTGCAGGTGTCCTGCGGCGAACTCCGCGTCTTCGCGCACATCGACGAGCAGCGGCCGCTCGCCACGCTGCAGCAGCTCGTTGAGCGCCGCGGCGGTGAGCCGCCGGACGCCTTCGGGAATCGCGGGATCTCTCGGCATATCTCGTGGCTCCGTGATGGTGGGTGCGTCGCCGCACACGGCGCAGTCGCGCCGGCGCGTCACCCGAAACTCGCTGAAGCGCATCTCGAGCGCATCGTAGGTGAGCAGGCGACCGGTGAGCGGCTCACCGATGCCGGTAATGAGCTTGATGGCCTCGGTCGCCTGAAGCATGCCGAGCACGCCAGGCAGCACACCGAGCACCCCGGCCTCCGCGCAATTGGCCACCATCCCGTCCATGGCCTGCGGGAAGAGGCAGCGATAGCACGGACCGCGGTCGGGCACGTAGGTGATGAGGTGGCCCTCGAAACGGTGTATGGCCGCCGACACCAGCGGCCGGCGCATGATCACGCACGCATCGTTGATGAGGTAGCGCGTCGAGAGTCGATCGGTGCCATCGAGCACCAGGTCGTACTGCGCGAACACCTCGCGCACGTTCGCTGCGCGCAGCTCTGCCGCATGGGCGACGATGCGCAGCTCCGGATTGAGCGCCGCGAGCCGCTCGCGCCCGGCCTCGGCTTTCAGCTGCCCGATGCTCTCGCTGTCGAACAGCACCTGGCGCTGGAGGTTCGTGAGATCGACGCGGTCGCCATCGAGTAGCCCGAGCGTGCCACAGCCGGCTGCCGCCAGGTAAAGCGCCGCGGGTGACCCGAGGCCACCAGCACCGACGATGAGCACGCGCGCAGCTTTGAGCTTCTCCTGTCCCGCAGCGCCGATCTCGCTCAGCGCCAGATGGCGCCGGTAGCGCTCGCGCTCAGCTAGCGACAGGCTCATGGATCAGCCTCCTGAAAGTGCACAGACCACGTGCACGGTATCACCATCGGCGACCTTCGCCGTGAGCTCCCGCGCCTCGCTCGAGTTCACGAACAGCCGCAGGTGCGGGCGGATGCGGTCCTGCTCATCGATCATGCGAAACCGTATGCCGGGACAGCGTTCCTCGAGAGAGCCGAGCACCTCGGCGAGTGTCCGGCCGCGTGCGGTGACTGTTCCCGCACCGGCGGTGTAGGAACGCAGGGGACTCGCGATGCGCACCGTGCAGGGCATGGCGGCTAGCGGGGTCCCCGCCAAATTTCGCGTCTTGCTGTTCGGTGGGCGCACATTTAAGCGTGGAGAGCGAAATTTTGCGGGGTGCCCTAGGCCGCGTGGGTCACCGAGTAGATCTCCGGCAGGTGGCGCACGATGCAGCGCCAGGACTCACCGCCGTTGGTGCTTGCCCAGAGTTCACCCGCGGTGGTGCCGAAATACACTCCCGGGCGCGAGTGTCGGTCGGTGCACATCGCCTGGCGCAGCACCGTGAACCAGGCCTGCGAGCGCGGGAGCCCGCGGTCTAACCGCCGCCAGCTCTCGCCCGCGTCGGCGGTCAAGTACACCGCCGGGCGCCCATCGATGGAGGTGCGCGGCCAGACGGTGCGCCCGTCCATCGGCAGCACCCAGACGCGGTCGGGGTCGGTGGGGTGCAGCACGATCGGGAATCCGACGTCGCCCACTTTCCGCGGCATCGCCTTGCCGATGCGCTGCCAGCGACGCCCGGGGCGATCGAGGCGGTAGATGCCGCAATGATTCTGCTGATAGAGCCGATCGGGCATCAGTGGGTGCTGCACGACGCAGTGCGGGTCGTGCCCGAAGGGCACGGCGGGATCGGGCAGGAAGTCGGCCGCACAACCTTCATTGAGCGGCGTCCAGTTCGCTCCGGCATCGGTCGACTCGAAGACGCCGCCGATCGAGATCGCGATATACAGATGCTGCGGGTCGCGCGGGTCGATGAGTATCGAGTGCAGGAACTCGCCATCGGGAGTCGCCTGCGCGGCCCACTGCGGGCGCATCGGATGGTCATTGAAGCCCGCCACAGGCTCCCAGCGCTCACCACCGTCGGTGGAGCGGAAGAGTCCGGCGGGTGAGCTGCCCGCGTACCAGGTGCCACTCTCGCTGCGGTGGCCGGCGCTGAGCCAGAAGACCCGCTGCACGGCGCGTGCTTCCGCGCCAGCGCCCGCCTTGCGGAAAGCGGGCGGCGCGGCCGCCTCGCACCAGCTGCGGCCGCGGTCGACGGATCTCATCACGGTCGGTCCGAGATGTCCCGTACGCACGGCCAGCAGGAGCACCCGCGGCTCGCGGGAATCCTGTACCACGTGATGAATGATATGACCGAGGAGCTGCGGGCCGCCGAGCTTCCAGCGGCGGCGTGCTCGGTCAGAGCGCAGCGAGAACAACCCCTTGCGTGTCCCGATCCAGAGAGTGTCCGCCATGCACGGAAGCTTCCACGCCCCTGCTCGGCGCTGTCAACGGCGTCGGGGCGCGTGCGCGGCCGCTCAGGCGGTGATGGGCTGACAGATGAACAGGTGCGCCGGCAGCACGTTGAGCGGCTCGAAGCGACGCGCGACGTAACCGAACGTGCGCTTGAGGTCGCGCAGCACGCGGGTGGAGAACTGATAGACCAGAAACGCCCCACCGGGCTCGAGCATGTCGCGCGTCTTGTTGAGGATGCGCTCGCGCAAGGGGGCGGGGATGGTGCTGAAGGGGATCCCGGAGATGATGTAATCGGCGCGCGTGTAACCGAAGCGCCGCAGGATGTCATCGACTGAGACCGCAGAAGCCTCGATCACATGCAGACGCTTATCGGTGAAGGCGCTGCGCAGGTAGCTGACGAAGTCGGGATTCATCTCGATGGCGATCAGCACCGCATCGCTGCGCATGCGCCGCAGAAGCTCGGCGGTGATGACCCCGACGCCCGGTCCGTACTCGACGATCACGCGCGCGCGGCCGAAATTGATCGGCTCGAGCAGCTGCTTGATGAGGAAACGTGAGCTCGGCACGATCGAGCCGAGCATGCGCGGATGGCGGAAGAAATTACGCGCGAACAGCAGCACGTTGCCGCCCCGTCCCCGGGGCGAGTCTCCAGGCTTATTGTTCATCTTGTGTCCCCAGGTCGCTGCCACCGTCACTCTATAGCAATATTCGCGTCCCGAAGCCAACTCGGTGCGCCGATGGCGGTAGCGGGGCAGGGGGGCGAGGAGGGGCGCGCGGCGCGGCTTCAGCCACCTGCGCGCTTGGCCCCGAGACCCAGCCGGCAGAGCTCCGCGACCAGCCGGTCACGGTGATCGCCCTGGATCTCGATGCGGCCGTTCTTCACGGCGCCGCCCGCTCCGCAGAGCCTCTTCAGCCGTGCGGCGAGCTCATCGAGCTGCGCCGCATCCATTGTCAGTCCGGTGATCACGGTTACGCCCTTGCCGCCGCGGCCCGCCACCTCCCGCCCGACGCGCACGCGCGCAGTAGCGGGCTGCGCCGCCGGTGGCTGCGCGCGGGCATGCGTCGCTCTCGCGGCGTTACGCAGCACGACACCTCGGTGCGTGTGTCTGGGCTTCATCGTAGTGTTACGAGGGTGAGGCGACTACAATCCTGCGAAGCCGCAGCGGCTCTTCCAACCGTAACACACAAGACGGAACTCACCTCATGACCCCTCGGTCACGCCTGCATGTTCCCGCGCCCCCGGCACGGCCCGGGCAGGAACCCGACTTCAGTTACCTGCAGCTTTCGCTGCCCGGAGCGGTCTACCGGCCCGATGTCACCGCCGCGGCACGCGACATCGAGAACCTCTCCCTCGAGCTGGTGCGCGTGCTCGACGACGAGCACCACGCGGTCGGCCCGTGGAATCCGCATCTCGAGCCGCAGGAGCTGCAGGTGGCGCTGCGCCACATGCTGCTCACCCGGCTCCTCGACGATCGCATGCAGAGGATCCAGCGCCAGGGCCGGATCTCCTTCTACATCAAATCGACCGGCGAGGAGGCGGTGGCGGTCGCCGCCGGCATGGCGCTGCAGCCCGGTGACATGCTGTTTCCCTCCTACCGCCAGCAGGGGCTGCACGTGGTGCGCGGACGCAACCTGGTCGATCTGATGTGCCAGTGCCTCTCCAACACCCGCGACATGTGCAAGGGCCGGCAGATGCCGATCATGTATCACTTTGCGGAGGGCAACATCTTCTCGATCTCCGGGAATCTCGCCACGCAGTTTCCGCAGGCGGTGGGCTGGGCGATGGCGGCGGCGATCAAGGGGGAGGATCACATCGCGGCGAGCTGGATCGGCGAGGGCTCGAGTGCGGAAGCGGATTTTCACTATGCGATGACCTTCGCTGCCGTGTACCAGGCGCCGGTGATCCTGAACCTCGTCAACAACCAGTGGGCCATTTCGACCTTCCAGGGGTTCGCTGGGGGTGAGCACCGCACCTTCGCGCAGCGCGGGCCGGGGTACGGTATTCCGGGCATCCGCGTCGATGGCAACGACTTCCTGGCGGTATATGCAGTGACGCAGTGGGCGGCGCAGCGGGCGCGACAGAGCGGGGGTCCCACGCTCATCGAGCACGTCACCTATCGCGCCGCCGCGCACTCGACGAGCGATGATCCTTCCCGCTATCGCCCGAAGGAGGAATGGCGGGCGTGGCCGCTCGGGGATCCCATCACGCGCCTCAAGCAGCACCTGATCGCACTCGGGGAATGGTCCGAGGAGCGCCACGCACAGCTGCACAAGGAGCTCGAGGCACACGTCACGGCCTGCTGGAAGGATGCCGAATCCTACGGAACGCTGACGCACGGTCCGTTCCTCGACCCGCTCACCATGTTCGAGGATGTGTTCCGCGACATGCCGCCGAATCTGCAGCGCGAGCGCGAGGAGATGCGGGTGCTGCTCGAGAGGCAGCGCGCCCAGGCAGGCGCAGCGCCGGCGGAGGACGCACACGGCGCGCCGCCGCGGGCGCACGAGGGCTGACTCATGGCACGCATGAACATGGTGCAGGCGCTCAATTCCGCCATGGACGTGATGCTCGGCCGCGATCCGCGCGTGGTGATCCTCGGCGAGGACGTCGGCTACTTCGGCGGAGTGTTCCGCGTAACCGACGGGCTGCAGCGCAAGTACGGCGAGCATCGGGTGCTCGATACACCGATCGCCGAGGGCGGCATCATCGCCGCCGCCATCGGCATGGGTGTCAACGGACTCAAGCCCGTCGCCGAAATCCAGTTCGCCGACTACATCTACCCGGGCTTCGACCAGGTGGTGAGCGAGCTGGCCCGCATCCGCTACCGCACCGCAGGCGAGTTTCACGTGCCGGTCACCATCCGCACGCCGAGCGGCGGTGGCATTCGCGGCGGTCAGACGCACTCGCAGAGCCCGGAAGCCATCTTCGCGCACGTCTGCGGCATCAAGGTGGTCATGCCCTCCAATCCCTACGACGCCAAGGGTCTGCTCATCAGTGCAATCGAGGACGAAGATCCGGTCGTGTTTTTCGAGCCCAAGCGCATCTACAACGGGCCTTTCGACGGCGATCCGCACAAACCGGCCGTGCCCTGGAGTGCGCACCCGCGCGGAGAGGTGCCCGACGGTCACTACTCCGTGCCGATCGGCCGTGCGGAGGTGGTGCGCGAGGGCTCCGATCTCACGATCATCACCTACGGCACGATGGTGCACGTGGCCGAGGCCGCAGTGCGCGCCACCGGCATCGATGCGGAGATCGTCGATGTGCGCACCATGTCGCCGCTCGACACGGACACGCTGTGCACCTCGGTCTGCAAGACCGGCCGCTGTGTGGTCGTGCACGAGGCCACGCGTTTCGGCGGCTACGGCGCGGAGATCGTCGCGAGCGTGCAGGAGCAGTGCTTCTGGAACCTCGAAGCGCCGGTGAAGCGCGTCGCGGGCTGGGACACCCCCTATCCGCACGCGTTCGAGTGGGAGTATTTCCCCGGGCAAACGCGCATCGCCGCGGCGCTCAAAGAGGTGATGGAGGCGCAATGAGCCGCTACGTCTTCAAGCTCCCGGATCTGGGCGAGGGAACGGTCGAAGCCGAAATCGTCGGCTGGCGCGTGAAGCCCGGCGATACCGTCGCTGAGGATGAGGTGGTCGTCGAGGTGATGACCGAGAAGGCGGCCGTGGAGGTGCCCGCACCGGTGAGCGGCCGTGTCATTTCGACTACGGGTGGGCCTGGGGACATGGTACCGGTGGGCGCCGAGCTCATCGTGCTGGAGACCGATGAGGGAGGAGCGGCGGTGAGCGCCCCCGCGAAAACCGCTTCAGTCACCACGGTCTCTGCGCCAGCGGCTGCGGTGGCTGGTGCCGCGGCCCCGGCAGCCGCGCCGGCCCGCGGGGGTGCAGCAGGCGCCAATGGCGGTACCGCACCCACAGCGGCCGCAACGACCGCTGGCAGCATGCGCGTCGCGACCTCGCCCGCCATCCGTCGCCGCGCGCACGAGGCGGGGATCGACCTGCACCAGATCGCTGGCTCCGGGCCGAACGGCCGCATCGTGTCGAAGGACCTCGAAGCCTACGTGGCGCGGCGCACGCAGCCGACGCCATTGCGCAGCGGACCCAAGCCGGTGCCCGCCGCGCCGGTGCCCGCCACGCGTCCTGCGGCCCCCACGGCTGCCACTGAAGAGATCAAGGTCATTGGCCTGCGGCGGGTAATCGCCCAGCGCATGAGCGAGGCGAAGCGCACGATTCCGCACTTTGCGTACGTCGAGGAGCTCGACATCACCGAGCTCGAGTCACTCCGCCGTCAACTGAACAGAAAGCTGCCAGAGGGTGCCGCACCGCTCACCTACCTGCCGTTCCTCGCACTCGCCCTCATCCGCGTGCTGCGCGATTACCCACAGTGCAACGCCCACTACGACGCCGAGCGCGGCGTGATCGTGCGTTACGCCGCGGTGCACCTCGGAGTCGCCACGCAGACTCCGGAGGGCCTGAAGGTGCCGGTGGTGCACGACGCCCAGGCGCTCACGCTGTGGGAGCTCGCCGCGGCCATGCGCCGGGTGAGCGAAGCGGCGCGCACCAACAAGGCGAAGCGCGAGGAGTTGACCGGCTCGAGCATCACCATCACGAGCCTCGGCAAGCTCGGCGGCATCGCCAGTACCCCGATCATCAACGCGCCGGAAGTCGCCATCATCGGCGTAAACCGTGCCATCGAGCGGGCGGTGGTGATCGATGCCGCCATCGCGATCCGTCTCACCATGAATCTCTCGTCTTCCTTCGACCACCGCTTCGTTGACGGTTACGACGCGGCATCCATGATCCAGGCGCTGAAGGAGTGCCTGGAGCACCCTGCGACGATCTTCATACCCTGACGCTGACACAGATGACATAACGCGGGCGCTCCGGTGATCGATCGCCGACGTGCTACGCTCTGTGCGGGAAGGCGGGAAGCAAATCGCATGAATGCACAGCGCGGCGTAGGGGTCGTTGCGCTCCTGACACTGGTTGCAGCCTGCGGCGGCAGCAGCAACTCCTCCACAGTCGTACCCGTCACCCCGCCGCCGCCTTTCACCTCGGTGCAGCAGGTGCAGGTATCGCAGCCCTCGGCGTTCGCCGCCGGATGCGATGGCGTCATGGCGTCGAGCGGCACGCTTTATCCCAACACGGCGGTCGAGCCGTCGCTCGTCACCAATCCCTTCAACACGACGAACCTGATCGCCGCCTGGCAGCAGGATCGCTGGTCCAACGGCGGCTCGCAGGGACTGATACTCGCTGCCTCCTTCGATGGCGGCAGCAGCTGGACGCGCACCACCGCGACGTTCTCGCGCTGCACGGGAGGTAACGCCGGCAACTTCGGCGACTACGCGCGCGCGAGCGACCCGTGGCTCACCGTGTCGCCGAACGGATACGCGTATGCGCTGTCTCTCTCGTTCAACGGCACGACGCTCGGCCCCGGCTCATCGAGTGCCATGCTGGTGGCACGCTCGGCGGATTTCGGGGTGACCTGGCAATTGCCGCATGCGCTCATCCAGGACGGGGAGCAGGTCTTCAACGACAAGGGCTCGATCACCGCGGACCCGATCAATGCAAGCTACGTGTACGCCGTGTGGGACCGCATGACCTCGCAAATCGCAGGTCCGACCTACTTGGCGCTCACCGCCGATGGCGGCTCGACCTGGCAGAGCGCCCGCAGCATCTACGATCCTGGGCCCTCCGCGCAGACCATCGGCAACCAGATCGTGGTGCTGCCCGGGGACGTGCTGCTCGATGTCTTCACCGAGATCGACACCCAGGCCGGCAAGCCCTCCGTTGCGGTGCGCGTCATTCGCTCGCTCGACAACGGCGCTACCTGGTCCTTGCCGCCCGTCACCATCTCGGATCTGCAGGCGGTCGGCACCATCAACCCCGCCAACAATGCGCCGGTGCGCGATGGATCGGAGCTCGTCTCGGTGAGCGCGGGGTCGAGCGCAGTGTTCGTCGCCTGGCAAGACTCGCGTTTCGCCATGGGCAAGCACGATGGGATTGCGCTCGTGCGCTCGACCGATGGCGGCCAGAGCTGGTCGGCACCCGTGCAGGTCAATGCGGATACGACGGTGCAGGCTTTCACACCGACGGTCAACGTGCGCGCCGACGGTGTCCTCGCAGTCACCTACTTCGATCTGCGTAACAACACCGCGCCTGCTGCGGACGCGTTGTACGCCGACTGCTGGATGGTCACCTCGGCCGATGGCGGTGCAACCTTCACCGAGCAGCACCTCTCGGGCTCGTTCAACCTCGCGAATGCGCCCGACTCCGAGGGGCTGTTCCTCGGCGATTACCAGGCGCTGGTGAACACCGGCAGTGGGGGCGCCTTCCTGCCGTTCTACGCGCAGCCGCAGCTCGGCAGCGCGATTGCCACCGACACCTTCATCTCCTACCCACCGGCCGTCGCCGCAGCGGCGGCGCTGCCCTTCGCCGCGCTCCCGGGGGCGGCTTCCGGCGAGGTCACTTCCGAGACACGCCAGCGCGTCACGGCGCGTATCCGCCTGGTCCAGTCGCAGCGCCTGCGCGGGAGGTAGCGGGGTCCACACGAAATTCCGCGGAATTTCGTGGGGTGCCCGTAGCGCGTGTCAGCGGCGCGGTGGCGTGCGCGCCGGCGTAGGTCTTCTCGCCCGCTTCGACCCTGAGCTGCAGGTGATTCTGCTGCGGCGGCAGCGGACAAGTCGCGAAGTCATTCAGTGCGCAGGGCGGGTTGTAGGCCTTGTTGAAATCCAGCCGCGTGCGGCTTGCGCTCGGCAGTGGCACGTAGAGGAAACGCCCGCCGCCGTAGGTCTCGTGTCCGCTCGTGCCGTCGGCGAACATGATGAACAGCTCCTTGTCGCCCGGCTCCTCGAGCACGGCGTCGAGCCGCCACTCGCGGCCGTCCTTCTGGAACACCACCGCGCCGGGAGACGCGTACTCCTGCTCCATGCCGAGGATGTTGATGATCCTGATGTGACGCGCAGGCTGGTACGGCTCGAAGCGCGCCTCGAACACCCAGTCGGTGCTCACCGGGAAGTAGCTGAGGCCGCGAAAAGCGCTGCGGTGCGGGTTGTTCAGGTCGCGCACGCGCACGCCGAGATTGCCGGCCCGCTCGATCACGAAAAAGCGCAGCGTGCCGCTCGCGAGCACCGTCGGATTCCCGGCGCTGTCGGGGCTGAGCTCGAGCGAGCTCACCGGCCGGCCCTGGTACGTCACTCCGCTGCCCTCCGCGGCGATGAAGCGCACCGTACGCCCCTCGAGCGTGAAGGTGCCGCAACGTGCGGCGATCGAGGGGCTGTCGAGAACGAGGGCATTGCCCTTGTCGCGGCCGAAGCTGTTCGCGCCCTGCTGCAACCAGAAAAGCCCCGCGAGCGTCAGCCATCCGCCGTCACTCGTGAGCGCTTCGACGCGCCGCGTACGCCACTCGCCGATCTCCGCCTGCTCGGCCTGCGGATCGATGCTGGTACCCGAGGCCGCCCCGGCTCGCGGGAGATCCAGGGCCAGCGCAACCAACAGGGCGGCGGTGCAGGCGCGGCTCGCTGAGAACATGAGGTCTCACCTTTCCGGTGACGATCGGGCAATGATGCCATCAGCCCTCGCGGCCGAGGATCTCCTCGCGCACATCCGCGATCTCGCGCGCCCGCGAGGGGCGGGCGCCCTCGCAACGCTCGGGACGTGGGCAGCGGTTGCTGCGTGGACAGATGATGCGTGCGGGTGCGGCCAGCGCATCGCCGATCCAGGCGATGTTCAGCACGTTGGCCACCGCGCCGAGCGCAGAGCTCGCGGCTTTCGGGATGCGCGCCTCGCCGCGGCGATGTGAGCATTCCCGGAAGATCGACTCGATCACCGTGTCGCTCGCCGCTCCGTTGGAGGCGAGCGCCGGCGCCAGGTCCACCCCGACCGAGAGCACGTGCGGGTTGCCCGCCATGTCGTGCACGCGAATCGAGTGACAGCAGTAGAGGAGCGACCGCTCGCCATCGCGCAGCACCGAGATCTGCGAGCCGTTCGCCCCGTGGGCACCATCGATCATGCGGAACACCGCCCAGTTGGGACACGGGTCGCTCACCTGCGCGAGATTTCCCCACGGGAGCGGGATGCCGTTGCCGCGATAGACCGCGCGCAGGTAGCCCGGGGGGTAAGCATCGAAGAAATGCCAGTGTGGGTAGGGTGAGACCTTGGTCATGCGGCGCATCACCACCGCGGGAGTGAGCTCGAGCCGCGCCCCCGCCTCGACGCGGTAGCGCTCGCGCGCGAGAAAGCGGCGAAACGGGACCCGCGGGGCGAGCAGCGCGCCGGCGAAGAAGCTGCACTCGAAATCCCGCCAGGCGTGCAGCACATCCTGTGCATTCATGCCGGCGGCGCCCGATCCGCCCTCGGGACTGCCGCCCATCTCACCGCCGGTGGCGTGCGCGGACTTGAGGCCGTCGCCGCCGTGCAGCACCTTGTGGCCGATGTGTGCGGCGAGATCGAACTTCAGACGCGCCGGATCCGACTGCAGTGCGCGATTGGCGTACACGACGCGCGGGGGCTCGAAGAACGAGCGCACCATGCTGCGCACCTCGCGATCCTTGTCACGCGCCAGCACCGGCTTGCGATCGAACCAGCGGATCTCGAGCCCGTGCCGCCGGGCGAGCCGCATGAGATCCTCGACCGAGAGCGGAAGGCGCCGCTCGCCGATGCGGTCGGCCGCGCGCTCGAGGTCGGGGAAATCGTTGCGCGACATCTCCTGGTGCGAGCGGATGAGCAGGTGCGCGAACTGCCGCCCCGTGGTCCCTGTTTGTGCGAGCAGCTCGGGGATGGCGATCTGCAGCAGACTCTTGGAGAAAAGAAATGCCGGCTCGAGCGGAATGCTCATCGTCCCGCCCCCGGCCGCCGGCGGGGGCAGATCGAGCGCGGCGTTCTCATCGAGAAACCAGGCGGAGGGGCGCTGGAATATCCCGGCGAGCAGCTCGAGCAGTTGCGCCGACGGCGTGCGCTTGCCGCTCTCGATCATGCTGAGATAGGAGACGGACGGTGCGATATCGGGCTGGTGCTGGATGCAGCGCACCGACAGCTCCTCCAGCGTCAGCCCGTTGCGCCTGCGTATCGAGCGCAGCCTGGCTCCGAGAAGGTGACCCCTGCGCAGCAGCTCCGCCATAGGTTCAGCCCGCGCCTGTGCTGTTCTGCTGTTAAATTAACAGTGTGAAGTTTTCACAGTCAAATTCGCGGGTAAATAGCGCTATGCTGCGGCGGGATGAATGTCGAGACACACGGACGGGTGCACCTGCGCGAGCAACCGGGGCCCAAGGTCGAGATTCTCGGCCCCCGGATCGAGCGCGCCGATGAGGTGCTGACACCGCTTGCGCTGCAGCTGCTCGGCAGTCTCCACCGCCGCTTCAACGGCCGCCGGCTCGAGCTGCTCGAGGCACGCGCGAGAAGGCAGGCCGAATTCGATGACGGCGCGCTGCCGGATTTCCCCGCCGCCTCCGCCGAGCTGCGCGCCGCCGAGTGGCGCGTCGCGCCCGTGCCGGCAGACCTCGCCGACCGGCACGTCGAGATCACCGGTCCCGTCGACCGCAAGATGATCATCAACGCGCTCAATGCGCCGGTGCAGACGTTCATGGCCGACTTCGAGGACGCCTGTTCGCCGACCTGGGGCAACATCGTTCACGGCCAGGTGAATCTCCTCGATGCGGTGCGGCGCACCATCAGCTACGAGGATCCGGCGACCTCCAAGGTCTACCGGCTCGCGGAGCGCACGGCCACACTCATCGTGCGGCCGCGCGGCTGGCATCTGCCCGAGAAGCACGTGCGCATCAACGGTGAGACCGTCTCGGGCGCGCTGTTTGACTTCGCGCTCTATCTCGCCAACAACCACGAGGCGCTCGCGCGGCGCGGCACCGGCCCGTATTTCTACCTGCCGAAACTCGAAAGCCATCTCGAGGCACGGCTGTGGAACGAGGTGTTCGTCGTCGCTCAGGATGCGCTCGGCATCCCGCGCGGCACCATCAAGGCGACCGTGCTGATCGAGACCATTCTCGCCGCCTTCGAGATGGATGAGATCCTCTACGAGCTACGCGAGCACTCCGCGGGGCTCAATTGCGGGCGCTGGGACTACATCTTCAGTTTCATCAAGAAGTTCCGCAATCGCGCGGACTTCCTGCTGCCGGACCGCGCTGCGGTCACGATGGAACGGCACTTCCTGAAATCGTACGTCGACCTGCTCATTCAAATCTGTCATCGCCGCGGCGCGCACGCGATCGGCGGCATGGCCGCGCAGATCCCGATCCGCGATGATCCGCAGGCGAATGCGATCGCGATGGCCCGCGTGCGCGCCGACAAGCTGCGCGAGGCACGCGCGGGGCACGATGGCACCTGGATTGCGCATCCGGGGCTCGCCAGGATTGCACGCGAGTCCTTCGATGAGGTCATGACCGGCCCGAACCAGCTCGCCGTGCGGCGCGAGGACGTGAAGGTGACCGCGCGCGATCTGCTGACCGTGCCCGACGGGTCGATCACGGAGGAGGGCGTGCGCGGGTGCATCCGCGTCGGGGTCCAGTACCTCGAATCGTGGCTCCGGGGCAGCGGCTGCGTGCCCCTCTATCACCTCATGGAGGATGCAGCGACCGCCGAGATCTGCCGGGCGCAGCTGTGGCAGTGGCTGCACCACGGCGCGCGCACGAGCGATGGCGAGCCGGTGACGGTGGCGCGCTTCGATCGACTCCTCACCGAGGAGCTCAGTCGCATCCACGAGGAGGTTGGCGTCGAGCGGCTCACGGGTGGGGTATTCCCGACCGCGGCGCGCCTGTTCGAGCAGATGACCAAGAGCGAGAGCTTCGACGAGTTCCTGACACTCCCCGCGTACGAGCTCCTCAGCTGACTCGTGCTGTTTTCAATCTTCTTGCAAGGTGCAGGCGACCCATGAACCCGACCCCGACAGCTCCTTCGGCGGATGAGCTTGGGCGCGCCTGGAGTGAGAGCCCGCGCTGGCGCGGCATCTCCCGCGGTTACGAGCCGCGCGATGTGGTGCGGCTGCGCGGCACCATCCTGATCGAGCACTCGATCGCGCGGCTCACTGCCGAGAAGCTGTGGCGCTACCTGAATGACATGCCGTTGGTGAATGCCCTCGGCGCGCTCACTGGCAACCAGGCGATGCAGCAGGTGAAGGCCGGTCTCGATGCCATCTATCTCTCGGGCTGGCAGGTGGCCGCCGATGCCAACCTCGCCGGCGAGATGTACCCGGACCAGTCGCTGTACCCGGCCGACTCCGTGCCCTCGGTGGTGCGGCGAATCAACAACACGCTGCGCCGGGCGGATGAGATCTGCCATGCCGAGGGTGATGACAGCATCGACTGGTTCAAGCCCATCGTGGCCGATGCCGAAGCGGGCTTCGGCGGCGTGCTGAACGCGTTCGAGCTGATGAAGCAGCTGATCGATGCGGGGGCCGCGGGGGTGCACTTCGAAGACCAGTTGTCCTCGGCCAAGAAGTGCGGCCACATGGGCGGCAAGGTGCTGGTGCCCACGCGGGACGCGATCGCGAAGCTCATCGCGGCGCGTCTCGCGGCCGATGTCTGCAACGTGCCGACGGTGCTCATCGCGCGCACCGACGCGGAGGGCGCGACGCTCCTCACCTCGGACGTCGATGAGGGCGACCGGCCCTTCATCGACAGCTCCCGGGGACGGACCGGCGAAGGCTTCTTCACGGTGAAGGCCGGCATGGCCGCGGCGATCGCGCGCGGCCGCGCCTATGCGCCGTATGCGGATCTGCTCTGGTGCGAGACCGCCAAGCCCGATCTCGAGGAAGCGCGCGAGTTCGCCGAGGGGATCCATGCGCAGTTTCCCGGCAAGCTGCTCGCCTACAACTGCTCGCCATCCTTCAACTGGAAGAGGAAGCTCGACGATTCGACCATCGCGAAGTTCCAGCGCGAGCTCGCGGCGATGGGTTACCGCTTCCAGTTCATCACTCTCGCGGGCTTCCACGCGCTCAATTACTCCATGTTCGAGCTGGCGCGCGGCTACAAGTCGCAGCAGATGAGTGCGTACGTGAAGCTGCAGCAGGCCGAGTTTGCAGCCGAGAGCGCCGGCTACAGCGCGACCAAGCACCAGCGCGAGGTCGGTGCCGGCTACTTCGATGCCGTCACCCAGGCCGTGAGTGGCGGCACCTCCTCGATCACCGCGCTTGCCGGCAGCACCGAGGAGCAGCAGTTCGAACCACCCCAGGAAATCGCGCCCACCGGGACCGGTGGGCGCTGATCGACCTGCAAGACGCGCGATTTCCCGGGGACCCCGGGGCCGCCGCGCCGCAGCCCGGTAAGAAGGTCGGGGCGAGCCGTTAGCCCGTAGCGCTGCGCGCCGGCGGTGCTGCCGCCGCACTCGCACGCGCGGCAACCTTCTCCCAGGTGGTCGCCTGCAGGCTGGGGCGCGCCTGCATGCGCGTGAGCCACTGCCGCAGGTTGGCATGCCTCGAGGCGAGCGGTTCCCACTCGGGTGTCTGCTGCAGAAAATCGAGCTGCGCAGCGAGCATCAGGTCAGCGAGCGTCAGCGTCTCGCCGGTGAAGTACGGCTGTCCGCCGAGAAGCCGTCCGAGCTCGTCAAACACCGTCCGTGCCTTTCCCATCACGGCGGCGATTGCAGTCTCATCACACGTCAGTCCCATCAGCCGCGGGCCGACGACGCGCTGGAAGCCAATGACGCCGCCGACGCCCTGGAACAGGTACCAGTCGTTGACGTTCATCGCCTGATCCATGAGCGCCGCGCGCCGCGGGTCGGCCGGTGTCAGTGCAGGCTCCGGCAGGACCCGATCGAGGTAGCGCAGGATCGCCTGCGTTTCATACAGGCGGAAGTCACCGTGCTCGAGCACCGGCACGCGCCCGAAGGGATGCCGGCTCAAATGTGGCTGCGCGCGCAGCGTGCCCGGCACGACGGGCACGACCTGGTAGGGAGCGCCTTTTTCCTCGAGCGTCACCAGCACGGCGCGAGCGAACGGGCTTCCGGGAACCATGTGGACCAGATACTCGCTCATGACTTCTTCTCCTCTCGGGACGCGTTCTGGGCATAGAGATCCAGCAGGTGCGGCCAACCGCCATCGACGTCCTTGCGCATCTTTTCGCCGGCCGCCGCGCCCATGCGCTCGAAGTTGCGATGCTCGAGATCGACGCGGGTGCGTCCGCCTGACTCGGCCGTGAAGCGAACCTCGACCTCGGAGGTCAAGGCGGGCCGCGGGTCCGGCTTCCATTCGGAGCTGATCTCCCAGGAGACGACGAGGCGCTCGGCCGGCTGCCAGATGCGCACATGTCCGAGGACCACATCGCTCCCATCCTCGTGGCGCGTGTACCAGCGGCCACCGACGAACGGCTCGATGAAGGACTGCTTGATCGGCGATGCGCCGATACCGTGGCTCTTGGGCCACCAGCGATCGACGCCGGAGGTGAATACCGCGAACGCCTGCGGCGGGCTCGCATCGACCACGACCGACTTGCGGACGGGGGCGATCTCAATCGTGCGATTCACGGCTTCTTCCTCCCAGGTGCAGTTTTCGTGGCCGCAACCTCGTTCTTGAAGGACTCCAGGGCGTCGGTCCAAAACCCATCGAGCCAGCGCCGCAACTCGCCGAGTCCCTGCGGATCGATGTAATACACGCGGCGTGTTCCTTCGGATCGTTGCGTGACGAGTCCGGCGGTCTTCAGCGCCTTGAGGTGTTGCGACACCGCCGGGCGGCTCACCGGCAGCCCGCGGGCGAGTGCGCCGACCGAACGCGGACCCGCGCGCAGACGCTCGAACACCTGGCGCCGTGTCGGGTCGCTGAGGCATTGCAGCGCTTTTCCGTAAGTCATAGCTTACGGTAAGCCTGTGCTAACGAAAGGTCAAGCGTGCGTCATCGTATTCGGCGCCGTTGGGTTGCGCGGTATTGCAGGGTCCATCGTGACGGTGATTGAAAATGTCCACCTCTTTGCGGGGAGGTCGACATTTTCTATCAGCGCGCGCATTGGACTCATCACTCGAGGACCGCGCACGGAGAGGGCGGACCGACAAGCTCGCGAGCGTAGCCTCCAGCAGGGCGGCTGCTGTTTGAACGGCTCTTCCGAGATCCTCGCAATGCGACTTTCTCCGACAGGGCCGAAGGCGTTGCCCGGGTTAGACTCGCTCACAAGTGACCGAGTCACAGGGAGATTTGTGGTTCGAAAGCGCCGCGCTCTCCGCCCGGGCGTGACAGCAACTCCAGCCCACGATTTCCTCGCCGGCGGCGGCGAGGTGGGCGCGTGCCTGCGCGCGCTGAACTGGAGCGAGACCCCGCTCAGGTCCCCCGAGCACTGGCCGCAATCGCTGAAGACCATCGTGCGCGTAATGCTGGACTCGCGCTACGCCATGTGGATGCTCTGGGGGCCTGACCTCACCTTCTTCTGCAACGATGCCTACCTGCCCACGGTCGGCATCAAGCGCGACTGGGTGCTCGGCGCGAGAGCCGACAAGGTGTGGGCAGAGATCTGGCCGGATATCGGTCCCCGCATCAGCCAGGTGCTCGAGCATGGCCAGGCGACCTGGGACGAAGCGCTGCTGTTGTTTCTCGAGCGCAGCGGTTTCACCGAGGAGACCTATCACACCTTCTCCTACAGTCCGGTGTACGACGATGCCAGCGAGATCGCCGGCATGTTGTGTGTGGTCACCGAAGTCACCGAGCGAGTCATCGGTGAGCGGCACCTGCGGGTGCTGCGGGATCTGGCCGCGCGAGCCTCGGGCATGGAAACCGTATCGCAGGCCTGCGGCCGCCTGATCGGGGTTCTGGGCGAGAACCTGCTCGATGTGCCTTTCTCATGCCTCTACGTGATCGATGACGCGGCCCCGCACGGACGGCTCGCGAGCCATCAGGGCAACATTCCCGAGCAGCTGCGGCCCCGCACGGTGACGGCAGGCATGAAAGATCCCTGGCGGCTGGGTGAAGGGATAGGATCCGACTCCTACGTCGTCTCGCTCGCCGAGTCCGGCGAGACGGTTCCCTCCCCGCTGTGGCCCGAGCAGCCGATCAGCCAGGCGGTGGTTCTGCCCATACTGGGACGGGGTTCGGCGGAGCCGATCGCCGTCCTCGTAGTCGGCGTGTCCCCGCGCCGTGCGCTCGATGATTCCTATCGTGGATTTCTCGACCTGGTCGCCGGCCAATTTGGCGCAGCCATCGCCGATGCACAGACCTACGAGGCCGAACGACAGCGCGCCGAGGCGCTCGCGGCCATCGATCGGGTCAAGACGATCTTCTTTTCCAACGTCAGTCACGAGTTCCGCACTCCGCTCACGCTCATGCTGGGCCCGATTGCGGAGGCGGTTGCCAATCCTGAGACACCGGGCGCGGTGCGCTCGCAGCTCGAGCTCGCTCACCGCAACTCCCTGCGCCTGCTGAAGCTCGTCAACAGCCTGCTCGATTTCTCCCGCATCGAAGCGGGGCGGGCTCAGGCCTCTTATGAGCCTACCGATCTCGCCGCGCTCACACGCGATCTCGCCGGCACGTTTCGCTCGACCATCGAGCGAGCCGGACTGCGCTTTACGGTCAGCTGTGAGGACCTCCCTGAGCCGGTGTATCTCGATCGGGAGATGTGGGAGAAGATCATACTGAATCTCCTCTCGAACGCCTTCAAGTTCACGCTCGCCGGGGAGATCGCCATCCGTCTCGGGCAGGCGGACGGGAAGGCGCTGCTCGTGGTCGCCGATACGGGAGTGGGCATCCCGCAGCACGAGCTCCCGCGGCTGTTCGAGCGCTTCCATCGCATCGAGGGCGTGGGGGGACGCACGCAGGAGGGGTCGGGCATCGGACTCGCGCTCGCACAGGAGTTGATCGGGCTGCACGGAGGCACGATCGAGGCGGCGAGCGAGCCCGGTCGTGGTACGGTATTTCGCATCCGCATTCCATTCGGCACCGCGCACCTCCCCGCAGACCGCATCAGGGCCCCGCGCACATCGGTCTCGACGGCCACGAGTGCGCAAGCGTATGTCCAGGAAGCGCTGCGATGGCTGCCGGAGCCCTCGAGCAACATCATCTCGCCCTCTGCGGGAACCGAAGAGATGGCCGCGATCACCGGCGCACTGGCTCGCGGCGGTGAAACCGCGCGAATCCTGCTGGCGGACGACAACGCGGACATGAGGGCTTACGTCCGCGAGCTGCTCTCGCCGCTCTATGCGGTCGAGCTCGCCGCGGACGGCGAACAGGCGCTCGCTTCTGCCCGTCGAGCGCGGCCGGACCTCATCCTCTCGGATGTGATGATGCCTCGGCTGGATGGCTTTCAGCTCCTGAAGGCGGTGCGCGAGGAGGAAGCGCTCCGCGATATCCCCTTCATCCTGCTCACGGCGCGGGCGGGCGAGGAGTCGCGCATCGAGGGCCTCGGGGCGGGAGCCGACGACTACCTCGTGAAGCCCTTCGTCGCGAGTGAGCTGCTGACGCGGGTCAGAGGGACTCTGGCGCTGGCGCGCATCCGCGGAGAACTGCGGGCGAGTGAGATCCGCTTCCAGACCGTACTCGATGCCTCACCGGCGGGGCTGGTGCTCCTCGCCGCCGAGCGCGATGAAAGCAATCGGATCGTCGACTTTCGCTGGGTGTACCTCAATCGGCCTGCCCAGGACATGCTCGGCAAGTCGGAACACGAGCTCATCGGCAAGCGCATCAACGATGTTCTGCCGGGGAGCCGGGAGGAAGAAAGGCTTTTCGAGAGTTACCTGAAAGCGGTCGAGACCGGCGCGATGCAGACTGTCGAGGCATCGGGGCATGGTCCGGGATTCCACGGCAGGACCTACTTCAACCTCGTGGCCCGCTTTGGCGATGGAGCGCTGGTCTGGTTCATCGACATCACGGCGCACAAGCACACCGAACGGGTTCTGCAGCAGAAGGAGCTCGCGCTGCGCGAGGCCGACCGCCGTAAGGATGAGTTCCTGGCGATGCTGGCTCACGAGCTGCGCAACCCGCTCGCTCCAATCCGCAATGCCATCGAGCTGCTCGCCAGGATCCTCGACCCTGCGGATGCGCGCGTCGCGAGCGCCATCGCCGCCACGCGCCGTCAGGTCACTCAACTCACACGTCTGGTGGACGATCTGCTCGATGTCTCACGGGTGACTCAGGGCCGCATAGAGCTTCAACGCCGGCCGCTCCCGGTCTCGCACATCATCATGCAGGCGATCGAGGCGGTGCAGCCGATACTGCGGGAGAAGCACCATCGGCTGGTCACGGTGCACGCGGCCGAGCCCCCCGACCTCTACGTCAATGCCGATCCTGCCCGGCTGCTGCAATGTGTGGTCAACGTGCTCACCAACGCGGCGAAGTACACCGATCCGGGCGGACAGATCACGGTGCAGACGCGCGCCGACCGCGGCTGCGCGCTCATCGATGTCTCCGATACCGGGGTGGGGATCGCGCCCGAGCTGCTGCCGCGTATGTTCGATCTTTTCGTCCAGGGAGACCGGGCGCCGGACCGCTCGCAGGGAGGTCTCGGTGTGGGTCTCGCGGTGGTGAAACAACTCGTGGAGATGCATCAGGGCAGCGTGAGTGCGCGCAGCGGTGGGGCTGCGCAGGGCTCGACGTTCTACATCCGTCTGCCGCTGATCGAGCACGGCGGCACGCTGGAGGAGGAGCCAGCCCCGGCAATGGTGGGCGCCGCCGCGCGCATTCTCATCGTGGACGATAACAAGGACGCGGCCGACTCGCTCGCAGCCCTGCTGGCGCTCGAGGGCCACACCATCGAGAGGGCCTATTCCGCAACGGATGCTTTGCGTCGTGCCGTACCGTTTCACGCCCAGGTAGTCCTGCTCGATATCGGGCTGCCCGATATGGACGGATACGAGGTCGCCCGCCGCTTGCGGCTCCTGCCGGAGCTGCGCGAAGCGCGGCTCATCGCGGTCAGCGGGTACGGTCAGCCAAAGGATCGTGAGCGAGCGCGAGCCGCGGGATTCGACGAGCACTTGATCAAACCGGTGAGCTCTGTGAGCGTGGCGCGTGCCATCGCCGGGATTCCGCAGAACCTCAGGGGGTCGATGAGCGCCCCGGGATTCTTCGCAGGCTGAAGTCCCCCTACTTGGTCGTCGGCATGGTGAACTCGGCTCCCTTCGGCGTACTTTCCGGCCAGCGCTGCATGATGGATTTCTGCCGGGTGTAGAAGCGCACGCCTTCCTCGCCGTAGATGTGCATGTCGCCGAACAGGCTGTTCCTCCAGCCGCCGAATCCGTGCCACGCCATGGGCACGGGGATCGGCACGTTGATCCCCACCATGCCGATCTCGATGCGCCGCCCGAATTCGCGCGCGACGTTGCCATCGCGGGTGTAGCACGCGACGCCGTTGGCGAGCGGATGCGCATTCACGAGCTCGACTGCAGCAGCGAAGTCGGGCACGCGTACGCACGAGAGCACCGGGCCGAAGATCTCTTCGCGGTAGATGCGCATCTGCGGGGTCACGTGATCGAAGAGCGTCGCTCCCAGCCAGAACCCGTGCTCGAGACCAGCGACGGTGAAGGGCGCGCCGCTCAGCGGGTGGCGCCGGCCGTCCACGACCAGCGTGGCCCCGCTTGCGACGCCATCATCGATGTAGCCGCGGATGCGCTCGATGGCGGCGTGGCTGATGATCGGACCCATCTCGGCATCGCTTTGCATACCGTTGCCGATGCGCAAACGCCGCGCCCGCTCCGCGAGCTTCGGCATCAGCGCGTCCGCCGTGTTGCCGACGAGCACGGCGACGGAGATTGCCATGCAGCGCTCTCCCGCAGATCCGTATGCCGCGCCGATCAACGCGTCCGCCGCCTGCTCGAGGTCGGCGTCCGGCATCACCACCATGTGGTTCTTGGCCCCGCCGAGCGCCTGGGCGCGCTTGCCGCTTGAGGCGGCGCGCTGCGCGATGTAGCGCGCGATCGGCGTCGAGCCGACGAAGCTCACCGCGCGCACCTCGGGATGATCGAGCAGCGCATCGACCGCCGTCTTATCGCCCTGCACGACATTGAACACGCCCGCGGGGAGGCCGGCATTCTCGAGCAGGCCCGCCATGAAGATGGAAGCCGAAGGGTCGCGCTCGCTCGGCTTGAGGACGAAGGTGTTGCCGCAGGCCAGGGCGAGCGGAAACATCCAGCACGGCACCATGCACGGGAAGTTGAACGGAGTGATGCCCGCGACCACGCCGAGCGGCTGGCGCAGCGTCCAGTTGTCGATGCCGGTCGACACCTGATCGGTGAAATCGCCCTTGAGGAGCTGTGGAATACCGCACGCGAACTCGACGATCTCGATGCCGCGCGAGACCTCGCCCTGCGCATCGGAGAACACCTTGCCGTGCTCGCTGGTGATGAGGGCTGCGAGGGTGTCGCGCTGCTCGTTGAGGAGCGCGAGAAAATTGGCGAGCACACGCGCCCGCCGCAGCGGCGGGGTGTCTGCCCAGCTGCGCCACGCGCCGCGGGCACTCCCGACCGCGGCTGCCACCTCCTCGACTCCTCCGAGGGCGATCTCGCGCAGTGTCGCGCCGGTGGCCGGGTTGAGCACAGCGAGGCGTGCGCCGGCGCCCGCGACCGCCCGGCCACCGATCCAGTGGGGCACGAGCTCCGGCGTAGCGGGGCGTAGGGCCAGGGTGGGCGAGTCGCGTGTGGTGGCTGCCATGAGGTTGGTCCGCCGAGTCTGCGTTGAGCCGCTCTCCCGTCGATCATAGACCAGTTGCGCACCGCGCCCCATACTCGCCGGCCACTCAATGAGTATCGCGCTGCTTTTCCCGACGCTGGTGTACCACGCGCCGCTGCGAGCCCGGGGATCGCGCACCGGCGGTTCACTCAATGCGCGACTGCTCAAGGAGTGTCGGCAGCTGCGTCTGGACGACGCCGCAGGCCGCCGCTGGTCGGCGCGCCACTACCGCAACGGCTACACCTCCTACGGCTCGGCTCACCGCATGCAGCGGCTGTCGCCGACCTTCACCGCGCTCGAGCGTGAGATCGATCGTCACGTCGCACGCTTTGCACGCACGCTGCAGTTCGCTCTCGGTCCGCGCAAGCTCGTCATGACCGACTGCTGGGTCAACATCATGGGACGCGGTGCGGTGCACGGCCTGCACCTGCACCCGCTGTCGACCTTGAGCGGTGTCTACTATGTCGCGGTGCCTGCGGGCGCACCCGGGCTGAAGTTCGAGGACCCGCGGCTCGAGCGTTTCATGGCCGCACCACCGCGTGCACGCGCCGCACGCCGCATGAACCGTCACTGGGTGACCATCCCCGCGCGCCCGGGGCAGCTCGTGCTGTTCGAGAGCTGGTTGCGCCACGAGGTGCTCTCTCACCACGAAGTGCGCGAGCGCATCAGCATCAGTTTCAATTACAGCTGGTTCTGATCCCTGCCTGCAGTGCGCCTGGGTCAACGCGCCTCACGAGCGCACGTTCCTAACAATAAGCGACGACGGAGTCGCGACGCTTCAGGCAGTTACGGATTCAGCCGCAGTTCAGTATCGATCGGTCACCGTCTCCATCAAGAGGAGGCTTCCATGCGTAACGTCATTCGCGCTCTCATCGCGGTCCTGTCGCTGACCACTCTTCCGGTCGTATCGCAGGCAGGGTTGTTCGTTGGAGTGTCGGTCGGTATCGCGCCACCGGCGCTGCCGGTCTACGTGCAGCCGCCATGTCCGGCGGCAGGCTACATCTGGATGCCCGGATACTGGGCCTGGGATGACGGCTACTACTGGGTGCCGGGCACCTGGGTGCTGGCGCCGGCGGTTGGCCTGCTGTGGACGCCCGGATACTGGGGCTGGGGCGACGGGCAATACATGTGGCACGCCGGTTATTGGGGACCGCACGTCGGCTTCTATGGCGGCGTCAATTACGGCTTCGGCTACACCGGCGTCGGCTACGAGGGTGGCTACTGGCGCGGGAGGGATTTCTGCTACAACCGGTCCGTTACCAACATCAGCACCACCAACATTACCAACGTCTACAACCGCACGGTGGTCAACAACGTCAACGTGACGCGGGTGAGCTTCAATGGCGGCGCGGGTGGCGTCGTGGCGCGGCCGACTCGTGCGGAGCTCTCCGCGGAACACGAGCGTCGCGTCGGATTGACTCCGGTTCAGCGCCAGCAGGAGCAGCAGGCTCATGGCAATTCGGCGCTGCGCGCAGCCGTGAACGGCGGACGGCCGGCGATCGCGGCCACCCCGAGAGCGGGTGAATTCTCCGGCCGGGGAGTGGTGGCTGCGCGCGGAGCCGAGCATGGCGCGGCGCCCTTGGCAGCGCGCGGCGCGGAGCACACCGGTGGTGCATCGCACGCGAACGAAGGGCGCGCCTCCCCCGAGGCAAATTCGCCGCGATTCGATCGGCCGGCCGCTGCGCAGCACGCACCGCCTGAAACTCATGCCGGCGTGCCCATGGAGCAGAGGCCATCGGCCCACGTGCCGCGCCCTGAACCGCAGTCTCAGGGCCGTCCCGCGCCGCAGCAGTACCAGGCCCGGGCGGAGGCCCATCCGGCGCCGCAGTACCAGGCCCGGGCGGAGGCCCATCCGGCGCCGCAGTACCAGGCCCCCCGTCCCGCACCGCAGTATCAGCCCCGGCCGGCGCCGCAATACGAAGCCCGGCCAGCTCCCCAGTATCAGCCCCATCCTCAGCCGCAGCGTCCCGAACGGGCTGAGCCGCAGTACCAGCCGCGGCCCGCGCCGCAGGCCACGGGCCGCGCAGGGCAGCAGGCGCAGCGGCCGGAGCACGGGGGTGAGCGCAACGGGCAGGGGTAGCCCCTTTCGGGCTCTTTCCGCCAACCAGTCGACAGAATCCGTTCGTCCCGGCTGTCACCCTAGGGATGTAAGCCTTTGTGGCTTCATCGGAGCTTGCCAATGCGTCTTGCCCTTTATGCTGCCCTGATGGCGCTTACCGGCTGCGTCGTGTACCAGGTGCCGCCCTCGGCGTCTGCACCGCCCCCTCCCGAGCCCCCACCGCAGGCCGAGGCGCCACCTCCGGAGGATCCGGAGCAGGCCCCCGCAGTCAGCGTCTACGTGGAGCCGCCCGTGGTCGAGCCCGCTCCCATTGCGGTCGGCTGGGCACCACCGCCGATGCTGGTGGAGGTCCCACCGCCCGCGCCGTTCTTCGGCGCCGTCTGGGTCGGCGGCTACTGGGTGTGGCAGGGCAACTGGGTCTGGGCTCACGGTCACTGGATGGGTCCACCGCGCGCGGATTACGTCTGGGTGCATCCGTATTACGAACATCGCGGCGAGACCGTGATCTTCATCGACGGGCACTGGTCACCGCCCGGCGTCGTGTTCGTGCCGCCGCCTCAGAATCTGCGCCTGGTGGTGGAGACCCCGGCGGTGGGCGTCATTGCCGGCCCGCGTCCGATCGGCCCTGAAGGCTGCTTCGTGCCCGCACCACCGGGCTCGCGCCACGGCATCATCGTTCCCGCTCCGGTGGGCACGGCCCCGGCGGTCGTGACGAGCGCCCCAGCGGTGGTCGCCACCGGCATGCGCATCACGAACAACGTGACGACCGTCAACAACGTCAACAACCAGCAGACCAACGTGACCAACATCACGAAGGTCACCAACGTGACCAACGTGACCATCGTGGCGCCTCCCGGTGCCGTGGCCAACGGCCACGCGTACAACACGATGGTTCCGGCGGCCCCGCAGCTGGCCGCGGCCCGGCCGGCGCTCGTGCAAGCACGCGCGCCAGAGCCGGTGAACACCCGGCCGCTGCCCGTGTACACGCCCGGAAGTCGTCCGCCCGTGCTGCCGCATCCGCAGCCCGTCAGTGCGGGCGCGGGTGCCCATCCGGGTCAGGGGTTTGGACGTGAGCCCGAACCGATGCACGGCGCTCCTGGCGCCGCAGCGCCGCCGGCAGCGCACCCGCCCACTGCGTACGCCCGCGATCCGCAGCCGGCACGCGTGAGCCCTGAGCCTGCGCAGGCACCGGGTCACGGTCACGGTGAGCCGAACGAGCATCGGCCGCAGCCGCAGGGCGAGCTCAAGCCACCCGCGCAACCCCAGAGCGCCGCGCAACCCCAGAGCGCCGCGCAACCGCAGAGCGGGAATCACCCGGCCCAGCAGCCGCACAATGACTCCCGGGCGTCGCCGCCGCCGCAGAACGCTCATGCGGCACCGCAGGGGCAGAGCGACCATCGCAACGCGCCGCAGCCGCAGCCGCAGAGTGGGCAGCAGGCGGCACCCGCGCACGCGCAGGGCGATAACCATGCCCACAAGCCGCAAGGCCAGTCTGATCACGACGACAAACACGAGCATTCGAACGAGCGCTGAGAGGGGCACAGCGCGGCAGGCGCGCCGTCGGCCTGCCGCTGCGGGCCGGCCGCGCACGCAAGGCGCGTAAGATCAGGGCAGCACGCGCCGCAGCCAGGCGGCGATGTCGGCGACTTCTTGCGGGCACACCGCGTGCGGCATGCTGTACGCATGCCATTCCACCGCAAAACCGGCGGCCTCGAGCTGCCGCCGGGCGGCTTCACCGAGTGCCGGCACCACCACCGGATCCTGCATGCCGTGCGCAAGGAAGATGGGCGTCGCCTGGTTGGCGGCGAGGCGCTCGGTGTCGAACCGCGTGGCGAGCACCTGGTAGCAGGAAAGCGCGAGGATGCCAGCGAGCCGCTCCGGGTAGCGCGTTCCGCAGAAGAGCGCCATTGCGCCACCCTGCGAGAAACCCGCGAGCACAACGCGCTCGGTAGGTATGCCGCGGGCATTCTCGCGGCGGACCAGCTCCGTGACGAGCGCCTGTGAAGCGCGGATGCCTTGCTCGTCCTCGGCCGCACGCCGGTCGATTGCGATGATGTCGTACCAGGCACGCATCACATATCCGCCGTTCAGCGTGACCGGGCGCATCGGCGCGTGCGGAAAGACGAAGCGCAGCGGCCGGTCGGAGGGCCGCGCGAGCTCGGGCACGATGGGCTCGAAGTCGTGGCCATCGGCTCCGAGGCCATGCAGCCAGATGACCGTCGCCTGCGGATTGCGGCCAGTCTCGATTTCCACGGCGTCATGCGACACGGCCGGCTCCCGGGTTGAGGGCATTCAAGCGCGGCATGTTAGTGCACACTCACTCCTTAGTGGAGGCGTGCGCGCATGAGCGCGCGCCGGCGCCCGCGTCGATGGCTGCGATGGCCGGCGCGCGCGACGCGGCGTTGGCTGCGGCGATTGCGCCGCGCGCCCCTCGCCTGGCAGCTGCTGCTCTGCTCGCTGCTGGCTGCGGTCGCCGCGCTCGCAATCAACGGCATCTACCAGGTCGCGCGCAAGCCGACTGAGCTGTTCTTTCCCGTGAGCGGAGTGCTCGCCAAGACGCCACGCGACACCTGGCACGAATACAGCCCCGCTTTTCGCCGCTTTGCCACCCCGGCGATATCCGCGGAGCTCCTGGCAGCGCTCGCGCAGGTCGAGGGCTCAGGGAACCCGCTGGTGCGCACCTATTGGCGCTGGGCCTGGGCGGTGAAGCCTTTCGAGCTTTATCGGCCGGCTTCGAGCGCCGTCGGCATGTACCAGATCACCGACGGCACCTTCGCCGAGGCACGGCACTACTGCATTCACCACCACGCACTGGCGCAGGAAGGCCGGTGGGACGACTGGCGCTCGTGCTGGTTCAACGGCCTGTACCTGCGCGTCGTGCCGCGTGACGCAATCGAGCTGACCGCGGCCTACCTGGATCTGAAAGTGAACGCCATACTGGCCCAGAGCCCTCGCCACACCGCGAGCGCGCTGCAGAGGGAGCATCTGGCCGCGGTGGTCCACCTGTGCGGAGCCGGCCTTGCTGCGACCTACGCTCACCGCGGCTTCCGCTTCGCGGACGGGGAGCGCTGCGGTGCCCACGACCCGCGCGAGTATCTCCGCCGCATCGATGAGATGCGCGCCGTGTTCATGCGCCTGGCACAGGCAGAGGCGGAAGAGGGCGCCGACGGCGCTCAGTGATGGTGGCCGCCGCCGCCGTGAACGTGCCCGTGCGCGAGCTCTTCCTCGGTCGCGGCGCGCACGGCGGCAACCTCGACGTCGAAGTGGAGGTTCTTGCCGGCGAGCGGATGATTGCCATCGAGTGTCACCATGTCGCCACTCACCTGGGTGACGGTGACGGCACGTTGGCCCTGCGGTGTCTCGGCCTGAAGCCGCATGCCGACGCGCACGTCGCCGATGCCC
>Ga0210408_10001138_pt1 | contig 29002 bp, 29 predicted proteins | sample IncBWH4MmetaG_FD_155471 | JGI IMG/M metagenome (GOLD analysis project Ga0210408, IMG submission 155471) | Forest soil microbial communities from Barre Woods Harvard Forest LTER site, Petersham, Massachusetts, United States - Inc-BW-H-4-M | ecosystem: Environmental > Terrestrial > Soil >...
GGCCTTTCCGGTGCCTGCTTTCGGACCAGAGAAGCACAGCTCTGTGATGACACGGAAAACGACCCGCGGGTGGATGCCGCTGCCTGTCGCGAGCTTGATGTCCGCTCCATCCTGGTGGTTCCGGTTCTCCATGATCAGGAATTGCTGGGTGTCTTCGAGATTTTTTCCACGCAGCTCGCAGCCTTCGGGCAGCGCGATATTCAGATCATGGAAGGCCTAACCCGCCGGATCGTGGAGAATCTATGTCACGCCGAGGCCAAGCCAGCGGCTCCAGTCGAGATTAGGCCCTTACGAGCAACTGTCGCCGCGGTGCATCCTGAGGCGGAATTCGCTTCGCCAGGAATTCTCTTCGGGGGACCGGAGCCGCCCGTTACCAGCATCCGTCGGCGAGATTATTGGACGGGGATTCTGATCGGCATCGTGGTAATGCTGGCTTTGCTGTTGGGTTGGATGGTTGGCCGAGTAGGACGGCAGAGGACCGCAAGCCTGGCTGGAGACCAAGCGATTGCGACTTCTGCTGAGCAGGAAATAGCGACCACGCCGCAAGCAATGCCGACTCCCGATCCGACCGTTGTTAGCGCCCAGCCGCCTCTCCAGAAAGAGGCAGTTGACGCTCCGGCAGCCAATCCGTTTTCTACTCCCTCGAAGAAGGCTGGAGCCGCCCCGGGCGGATTGACGGTGTACAAAAACGGCAAGCTCATTTACACAATGCCTCCGACACAGAAATCCCATGACGCCGGAACCGAGCTCGCCGGCTTGCGGTCGGATGACGCAGCAGAGAAAACGGATAACGAAGCTCGGGCTGGTAATGATCCGGTAGCGGTTTCTACAGAGACTGCGTGGGCACACCTCGCCCTGCGGGTCGAGCCCGATTATCCCGAGCGGGCTAGACAGCAACGCCTTCAGGGCCCGGTAGTTCTAAAAGCTCTAGTCGGAAAAGATGGCGGGATTCGTAAACTGAAGGTCATCAGCGGTGACACTCAATTGGCTACTGCCGCCACAGCTGCGGTTCGCCAATGGCGCTTCAAACCCTACCGGCAAGACGGCCAGCTCCGGGAATTTGAGACCCGGATCACGGTAAACTTCACGCTGCCGCAAAATTAGTTGATGGATGTCTACCCGTTTGCCAGTTCCTTGGCGCGCTGCGCGGCTTTCACCACTGCCTTGATCAGCGTTACTCGCAGCTTGCCCTCCTCGAGCTCCATGATGCCGTCAATCGTGCAGCCGGCCGGCGTGGTTACTGCGTCTTTCAACAGCGCGGGGTGGTCTCCAGTCTCGAGAACTACCGTGGCAGCTCCTAGAGTGGTTTGCGCCGCAAGCAGCGTGGCGATATCGCGAGGCAATCCCACCTTAACCCCAGCCTCGGCCAGCGATTCCAGGATGATATAGATGAATGCCGGCCCGCTGGCCGAGAGTCCAGTGACCGCGTCCATGTGCTTCTCGTCCACGACTACTGTTTTTCCAACGACGTCGAACAAGGAGCATGCGGCTTCAACGTGCTGCGCATCGGCGAACTTCCCTTTGCACACCGCGGTCATCCCGCAACCCAGGGCGCAGGGTGTGTTGGGCATCGCCCGCACCACGGCTATTTCGCTGGCCAACGCTCTTTCAATCTGGCTGGTGTGAACCGACGCCGCCACGGAGATGATCAGCTGTTTCTTGGAAATATTAGGGCGAATCTGCTCGATCACTTCCTGCACTACCTGCGGCTTCACGCAAACTAAAATGATATCAGCATCGCGGACGGCGGCGAGATTGTCCGTACCCACCGGGATCCCTAATTTTTCAGTCAGAGCGCGGGCACGCTCCTCGTGCTGGACTGTCGCGAACGTCGATTGTGGCGTTAGCAGTTTTCTTTCCAGCAGAGCCTTCAGCAGGATGCTGCCAATCTTGCCCGTGCCGAGAACAGCCACTCGCTTTCCTGAAAGATCAAACCCCATCTGCGTGCCTCCGATTCTGCCTTTTCTTAGAAGATGTTGCTAGTGACGATACACTGCAGCGGCACTCTGCGCGAGTGAGTGTGGGACTCGGTAGTGGTGCAGTTTGATTGTCATCCTGGAGCAGGCGCTCTTTGCGCCGCGAAGGATCTGGGCGAGCCGTGCGAAGCGTCGCGTCCTTTGCGACGCAATATCGCACTCTTGGCTCGCTTCCTTGTCAAACTGCACCAATACCTGGGAGTCGGGAGCGAAGTCGAGGAAGGTAAACGATGCAGTTCCAGCCACACTACGTCATCGCGAGCTTCGCGAGGGATCCGGCGTGTAGAAAGGCACCGCGTCCAAGTAAGTTCCACGCGAGATCCCTCACCCGGCTGAACCGCGCCGGATTTCGGGATGACGCCCAGGAAGATAGCCAAAGGACAAACTTCACTGCTGTCCGGAAGGCGTGAGTCGGAATCAAAAGGACGAGGAAGGACGAGCGACTCAGGGTTTGACGTTCAGCGTCACCAGCGCGCTGTGACTGAGAGATCCCATTGCCGCGGTCACTGTGACTTGATAGTTTCCCTGCGGCGTGCCCGGCTGGGCGGAGCCTCCACCACTTAGGCCTCCGCCGCATGCAGCCTGGAGAATCACGAGCAAGAGCACGAGACTGAGAACTGCGCAAGCCCCGATCTTTTTCCGGCGGGAATTATTCCCGGCAAAACCGGCAAATACGATTCCCGGCAGAGGCAGCCACAGCCAGTAGAGTGACGCTGTGAGCTTCCGCGCCACTTTTGCGGATGCAGGAATGGCACCGGTGGTTTGGATCGTAAGGCTCACATTCGTATTCCCGCTACCGCTAGCTACCTGGGTAGGGGCGAAGGCGCAGGTGCTCACCGCAGGCAAGCCGGAGCAGGAAAAAGTCACATCGCTGGGAAACGTGTTTCCACGGACAGTCGGATCCACATCGAGACTGTAGGTGGCGATTTGACCAGCCGTGATCGTCACCGGACTCGTGTTATTGAAGATGGAGAAATCAAATGTGCTGCCCGGAATGACGGTCATCGTCGCAGTCACAGTCTGAGTGACAGAGCCTGACTTTGCGTTCACTGTAATCGTGTAAGTTCCGGGAGCGGTGCCTCCCGGGGGCGGAGTGGTTGCGAGCTTTAGGGTGACATTGGTGGCTGCACTGCCGGCTGCGATTTGCGTTGGGCTGAACGAGCAATTGCTTAGCGGAGGCAGACCGGCGGTTGCGCACGAGTACGTCACACTGCTCACAAATCTGGATGAGCCAACGGGCGAGACGCTGAGGGTAAAGGCTGCGGTCGCACCAGCATTCACCGCTTGTGCGCCGGAAGTGTTGCTAATCGAGAAACCAGTCGTACCCACGACCACTAACGACAAATTCTGCATCTTCGGCGACGGCGCTCCCGTCGCGTTCGCCGCTATAGCGATTGGAAATGTTCCCGTAGTTGTGCTCGCGCTGGTGCTCACGGTCATCGTGACTGCAACCGGAGTCGTCGAAGTCGGACGGACCGAATTCGAAGGCTGGAAATTGCAGTTGGCTCCCGCCGGTAAGCCGGTGCAGGAGAGCGCCACGGCTGCGTTAAACGATCCCAGTGCTGTCACTTGGAAATTCACCGGCGCTGAAGTAGCGGATTGGCTCACCGTCACGCTGGCCGGCGAGGGGATAGTCAGATTGAAGTCAAGTACATGGAGCGTGAGCAGGGAATCGCGTGTAACCGCATTGGTATCGGTCCCTATTCCATGCACGTTGAACTCATAGTCGGCTGTCGCTGGACTGCTGGCGTTCACGGTGAACGTCGCGCCGGAGTTGCTCGGCGTGGGGCTAGGCGGCGTCGCTGAGCATCCCAGCGGCGGCAACGTGGGTCCATTGACACAGCTCAAATTGACCGGGCTGTTATATCCATTCAGCGCCTTGAGAGTTCCATTGAAAACCGCAGGCTGGCCGACAAATACGGTCAAGGGATTATCGGAGACGGCAAACTCAAAGTCCGGCGCAGCGACGAGTGTGAATTCCCACATGCCGCGGCCGTAGGTCGAAGTCCGTAGTTTCTTCGTCCCGCCAGAGTTGAACATGCCCAGCGCGGTGACTGCCACATTCGGCAGATATCCTGCGTTCCCGCTGCTGGGCGCCGGTCCTACTTCAGTCCAGTTCGGGCTGGCGGTGCTGCTCGAGAACACTCCTACGTCGGTAGCCACGTACACCGTCCCAGTTGCAGGAGTTGAGCCGGCGTCGATGAGCACTGCGTTGGCCGGCGCATCTGGCAGGCTGTTTGGCGCACTGCCAGTGAAGTCCGTCCACGATACGCCTGCATTGCTCGTCTTCCACGCATGGGAAACGTGGAAACCCATGATTGTGACGTATGCGGTGTTGCCGGTTGCGTCCGAGGTGTCGATCGCGACTCCGGAGATCGGGAAGCCTCCGGGATTGATCGTACCTGTGCGATCGAGCCAACTCCCGGGACCGGCACTGGCGTTAGCTGTTACCCAAATATGTCCCCCCATGGGCAGTAGTGGCCCCAGGCCATCCGTCCCGGCGTAAATGACGTTGGAGAATCCGTTCGAATCCTTGATTCCTCCGGCGGTCACCGAACGCACTAAGTTGACTTCGTTTCCAGTGCAGCTGCCAGCCCCTCCGGTCTCGAAGTCATTGCTGAGAGTCATGAAGCTCGCACCCGCCGTTGTTCCCCGCCACACTCGGCACGTGCCCACGATGAGTTCCCCGGAATTTTGCGGATCCAAAATGTACGGCGTGTAAAACGCGCCAAAGTCCCCGCCCACCGTAGCGTTGCTGACCACCTCGGTAAAGTCCTGCGCGTGACATGCAATGCCCGAAGTGCATCGCTGAATGCTGACATCAGTGTTGGCGGTGAACCACTCGGTTGGGTTGTTGGGATTGATCGCGTTGTATCCGCCGTCGCCCGAGTTCACATTCTGCCAATTGCCGCCGCCTTCCGACGTGGGCGTAGCCGGCGAGCCGTTGTCTTGCGTTCCTCCTAGAATCGTCTGCGGATCGTTAGGATGCTGCGAGAAGGAAACGAATTGCGTCATCGAGCCCAGCGTCTGATTCAAGCTGTCGAATTGATTGCTGCTGCCGCAGGTTCCGGTCGTAAGGCCGGTATAGCCGTCCAGTGCCCGGTAGATTCCGCCGTCATTGGCAAAATACATGACGGCCTGTGTGTTGTTATTGACCTGCATGAACGCCAGGCCGTGCTGATCGGGATGAACGTGCGCGATCGAACCGAAGTCAGGCGGACAACCATAAACATGGGTTAGGTTCAGGAAGGTGGCGTCCGGAGGCGGCGCCGGCACAACGTTCGGACTGCAAGTGGGAAACGTATTAGAGACGACGCATTTATAGAGATTAATCGCGCCAGCATAGAGATCGGTCGCGGTTGCTCCGTCGGGTACGGCCGCGAGCTCAAGATTATAGCTTCCCTGGGAAGTTCCGCAGCCGCCGAAAGCGTCGCCGCAATTGGTAATGCCGGTATCAGTGAGCTCGGTCCAGGAATTACCGCCGTCATTTGTTCGCCAGATGCCTTGATCGTTGTCGCTGCCGTCGACGTACCACACGTACATTTCGTTACGGCCGGGCACGACGGCAAGCTCTCCGCGATAAATCGGGCAGCTCGGCGAGGCAGGATTGGCGGGGCAAACGAACGGGCTCAGCCCACCCAGTTGGTTGGCGAGGCGGCTCCAGTTGATTCCGTCGCTCGACGAATAAAGGCCGTGGTAGCGCAATACCGCAAAAAACATTCCGGCACCAGCGTTGTAAACTACCGAACTTGCTGAATCAGGCGCCGTAACTACGCCTCCGTCTTTGGTGGTCGCGTAGGTCCAGGACTGACCACCGTCGGTTGAATAGTACGGTCCGCGGTTCGCTGAAACCGGATTTTCCAGGCCTTCAATCACGCCCTGGGTTGCGCCTGCCGCCGCAGCCACTACCAGGTTAGGGGTGGCCGTGCTAAACGCGATCTTGCTGAAGCCCAGCCCCGCGAATGAACGCGTGCCCGTGCTGTCTTGCGTGGTCAGAATCCAAGTATTGCCGGCGTCGGGAGAGCGAAGGATGCCTAAGCCGTAGTACGCATCTGCCGAACTGTCAGTTTCTCCCGTACCTACAAGGACCACGTTACTGTTGCCTGGCTGAATGGCGATGGAACCGACGGCCAGCGTGGCCTGCGTGTCAGTGAGCGGACTCCAAGTAGCACTTGAAGGATTCGGGCTAAGCGGGCCAGCATTGATAGACTTCCAAACCCCGCCGTACGCGCCGCCCACATAAACCGTATTGCCGGTAGTGTCGGCTGGATCGATCGCAACGGCCGTGGCGCGTCCTGAAACCCAGTTGTAATCCTGGCCGCCGAATCCGGTCGCATCGGATGCCAGTGGCGCCGGTCCCAGGGATTTCCATCCGGCGGCAGCGGAGAATGCATTGGCCCCCGTCTTCCGCTCCGCGGCAAGGCGCGCGGCTCGCAACTGCATCTTCTGCAGGTGAGCGCGGTAGCGCAGTGAGGCCGCCGACCGTCCAGGGACGACGCGCCCGTGCATGAACCATTGTTTGCGCCGGCCAGCCTGGTCTTGGTCGGAATCGCTCGGCGCGCCTTGCGCTCGGGCCTTTGCTCCCTGTCCGAACGAAGCGGCGCTGGCGAGAATTAGGAATGAGAATGCGAAAACAAAGAAAGACCTGGGGATGCAAATGGCCATCTGGGAGACCCGTCTAGTCAACGACTACCATGCGTCACCCAGGACTGGAACCCTCGGCAACACACAATTTTCGTTTCTGTGTCTAAACGGGAAGGCCAGGTGGATAGTAGAGGACTACACGAAAGTTGATTTGACAGGCGCCAGTTGCTCGCCTTCAATCTCTCCCAGAGTTGAACGCGGAAGCCGCGCTATGTTCCATGGCCAGCATTTCGCTCCCTTGTCAGGCGAAACAATGCTGATAGCGCGTCATCGATTTTCCGCCGTTCCTCGGGACTGATGTATTCATCCTGGGTCAACCGCCTATGAATTGCCTTGTGAGCAGCATCAATGCGTTTATCTAGTTCGGTCGGGTTATATTCCAGCAGAGCCGCTTCGTACAGCTCGCGCCAATTGGGTTGAGACATAGACCCTCCTGTCACGTTGCGTGTGATCTTAAGCAGATGGCGAGGTTTAGTAAAGAGCCTCGTTGGATGCGCTCGGATTGAGTGCCTTGTGCAGGGGGAGCATTGATGTCTCCGGCACGAAGCGGATTGGTTGGCCAAAAATTGCGCTTTACAGCGGCTCTCAATCGGTGAAATCGGTTGCCGACAGCAGTAATCGGTGACCCCGGCAGTCCACACCGCATGCTTGGATGATTGCAATTCTTTGGTCAGGTCCTTCGGTAACGTCTTATTTTCCCACCATGGGAACATAATGGGTTAAAGGGTGACTCAACTGTTGCAGTCCGAAGCCCATAATCGACCGCCGCGAATGCAGTTTGCACATACGACTCCGGCCGTCCTTCGCTTCCAGAATGGACGCCGCATACGGGGCAAGTTGCAAGTCATTTCCATCACCGGCGGACTGCTGAATTTGTCGAACCCCCTCGAGCGAGGGTCTCAAGTCAAATTGATGTTCCTGACGGACGCGGGGACAGTACTTGGCACAGCAGAAATGTTGCCTTCGGTCTCAGACTCCCTGCAGCCGTTCCGATTTGTTGCGATCGATGAAAACCATGAGCGCAGGCTCCGAGATGTCATTCAGTCATCGGCCGATCAGAACCGTCGTGAACAGCGATCGATGTTCAACGACAGAGCATCGTGACGTAACGCCAGCAATTCTCAGTTGCTGAAATCACGTGGTTTACATTAGTTGTCGGTGAGCAGAATATTACTTAAGATAACCTGGCCCAAAAGGAGACAGTTCATGAAAACCCTTCTCGCATTGCTCTTGGCGTGTGCTTGTTTACCTGTAGCCTTTGCCGACAACGAGAAGGAACAGGAGCGCGTGAAAGAGTCTGGGGCAGTCCTGAAAGAAATCCTCAACATCCCCGACGACATTCCTCAGGACCTGCTGGACAAAGCCGAATGCCTGATCGTTTTACCTTCAGTTAAGAAGGGCGCATTCGGAATCGGCGGTAGCTTCGGCCGGGGCGTCATGATCTGCCGCAGCGGACAACACTATACCGGCCCGTGGGGACCGCCCGCCATGTACGCGCTTGAAGGCGTTAACATCGGCTTTCAGCTGGGCGGCGAAGCCACCGATTTCGTCCTGCTGGTGATGAATCCCAAAGGGGCGCGGTCGCTGCTGAGCAGTAAAGTCAAGCTTGGCGCCGATGCCTCTGCTGCTGCTGGCCCGAAGGGACGCTCCGGCGAAGCCGCCACCGACGTCGTCATGAACGCCGAAATTCTCTCTTACTCCCGCGCCAAAGGATTGTTCGCGGGCATTTCGCTGGAAGGCTCGACCTTGCGCTCCGACGGCGGCGCCAACGAAAAGCTATACGGTCGGAAGCTAACTGCGAAAGACATCATCCGACTGGGCAAGGTGAAGACTCCCGCTTGTGCCCGGGAGTTAGTAGCGATTCTCGACAAGAAAAGCCCCAAGAATCACTCCGAGCCAAAGTCGCTGGAATAACCCACCAGCGCCCTCGCCACAGGACCTCGCCGAAGACTGTGGAGCCGTCGATGGTATTTCGCTGCTGAGTGTCGTCTTTTCGCTGCCGTTTTCGATATTAGTGTATAGAGGGCCGGATAGGCTGCTGCTCACTATTTTCCCGGCCAGGGGTGTCCTATGACCCTAAAGTGCAAGGCGATCTGTACCGCAATGCTGATTTTTCTGGCGGTTGCGGGAAGTGGACAGCGAGGCCCTGCGATCGTCCCTAATGGGGCACATTTCCCGAATCCCGGCGGTACCTCGAGCACTTACAGCACAGCCGGCGGCATTGATCTGACCGGGCCGTTTTTTCAAAGCATGGGAACAAACGGCCGATCCTGCGGGTCTTGTCATCAGCCGAGCGATGGGATGTCAGTTTCCGCTCCCCATGTGCAGCAGCGATTCGATACGACCCAGGGCCTAGACCTGTTGGCAACCATTCCTTCCCCACGCCCTTGAATATTGGCACCGGCGACCCCAGCCCGGCAAATCAGTCCATTAACTTAGGAGGCCTCGACATAACCTACCTGCCGAAGATCACGGTTCGCAGCAAGGTCACGGGCGAAGAGAAGACGACCAGCGACCTCGGACAGGCGTTGATCGATGGCAGGTTCGACCACGTCGGCAAGATCAAGGGACCGATTCTGCGCGGTCTATCCGCGCGCGCCCCATATTTTCATAACGGGTCGGCTCAGAGCCTGCTAGACGTCGTCCATTTTTATGAAGGGCGCTTTGGCGTCATCTTCACGCCACAGGAAGAAGCGGACCTCGTTGCCTTCTTGAGCTCGCTGCGACACCCTGGCGGAGCGCTGCTGGTATTGACGACAGGAGTCTTAGTCAGGCTGCTTTGTTTGGGAGCGATGCAATCTTTCCCAGCTTCACCAGGCGCGCCACTATCGATCCCACCGTGCGATTATGAGTCTTGGCGATTTCGTGGAAGTCGATGCCGCGCCGGACTTCTTCGCAGACTTGAGTGTCTTCGGTTCGAGTCCATGTCCTGCCCGCGTTGGCCGGCCGAGCCCGCTCCCGCTGCTCCAGTTGGGCGAGCGCTCCCAAGGCACGGTTCAAAGCTTTGACGGTTTCCGGCTGCCGGCAAACCGAATCAGCTTCTAGGGCGTCCCCAGTTTGCGGATTCACTCCACTCGCCAGTGCTCGCATGATCCTCAACGCCTCCTGAATCTCCATTGGTCGCATCTCCTTTGGCTCGAGAGTAGCCTTGGCAGGTCTGCTGCCGTTGTGATCCGCGAACATGCTGCCAGTCAGAAACGCCCGTTCTGGGAATCACAGTCGCCCGGCGTCGCTGTTGTGCCGTCCTTTGCGGGTTCGAAGTTTGGTGTTCGCCTCAGCCAAGCCACCTTTAACCGCAAAGTTCGCGAAGAATCGCGAAGTTCGCAGAGAATGTGACTTCCAGTCTCCCATTTACGTATATTAGTTCGCGCGGGAACGAAGAACTCAACTCCATGGATTGGCAGGCATTTGCACTCACAATTCGGCTGGCGCTGTTGGTGGCGGCAATCCTGATGGTACTGGGGCTGCCCGTTGCCTACTGGCTTGCCTATTCGCGGGGGCGCTGGAAGTTTCTGGCCGAAGCGGTGGTCGCTCTACCCATTGTTCTGCCACCCACCGTCCTCGGTTTCTATGTTCTGGTAGCGCTCGGCCCTCGCAGTCCGCTCGGCCGCTGGTGGGAAACTCTGACCGGCCACACTCTGGCGTTTACCTTCGAAGGCCTGGTCATTGGATCGATCATCTACAGCTTGCCTTTCGCGGTGCAGCCCTTCGCTGCTTCGTTTTCCGCAATCGATCCGAGGTTGATCGCAGCCTCAGCAACCCTGGGCGCCTCCAGGCTGCGGACTTTCTTTCGCGTGATTCTCCCCTTATCCGTCTCCGGGCTCGTGACCGGCGTGGCGTTAAGCTTTGCTCACACTATGGGAGAATTCGGGGTGGTGCTGATGGTCGGCGGGAATATCCCAGGCGTTACACGCACAGTTTCGATCGATATCTACGACAAGGTGCAAGCCTTCAACTTCACCGCCGCCAATGTGACAGCGCTGCTGTTGCTCATGATTTCATTTGCGATCCTGTCGCTGGTGTACGCTCTGAACCGCAGAGTATGGGTGATATGGCGGTGGAAATAGCTTGTTGACTCACCTGCTCGAACATAAGGCAAGCTTCAGCCATGCTTATTGGCTTTTCCTTCGTGTACCTTTGTGTCCTTCGTGGTTTTGCGTTCTATGCGACTGGTCTCTGAAAACGCTGCTGCCCGGGTCGAGCCTGAGGAAGTTCTTTGTGTACAAGTTCGCAAGCGGTTTGCCGATGGTTTCGAACTCAACTCGGAGTTCACTATTCCATCAGGCATCACCATCGTTTTTGGCGCGTCCGGGGCAGGGAAGACAACGCTGCTTGATTGCATAGCCGGACTAACCGTACCCGACGCGGCCCAGATCGCAATTGGGAGCCAGATTCTTGTGGACGATGCGCAGGGAATAAACGTTGCGGTGCGGCTCCGCCGGGTCGGTTACGTCTTTCAGGACCTCGCGCTTTTTCCTCATCTCAGTGTCGACAAAAATATTCAGTATGGACTTGCCGCCCTAGATGAAAACGAGAAGCGTTTGAGAACCGATGCGATCCTCGAATCTTTCCGCATCCCGCAGCTTCGCGGTCGCAAGCCCGCCGAGATTTCCGGCGGCGAGCGCCAGAGAGTTGCGCTGGCCCGCGCTCTGGTGACTGATCCTTGCGTCCTTCTGCTCGACGAGCCACTGGCAGCGTTGGACGCCTCCACCAAGTCGAAGATCATCGATGACTTGCGCGCTTGGAACCAGGCCCATCGTATTCCGATCCTTTATGTGACCCACAGTCGCGAGGAAGTCTTCGCCCTGGGGGAACGAGTGCTGGTCCTGGAAAATGGCCGGATTATCGCGCAGGGCACGCCTCATGAAGTGATGACGGCTCCACGTCAGGAAACCGTCGCGCAGTTGGCCGGCTTCGAGAATATTTTTGACGCGACGGTAATCGCCGCACATCCGGATCGTGGCACCATGACCTGTCAGATTGTGGGCAGCAGAGTTGAGTTGGAAACGCCGCTGGTGCGGGCGGAAGTAGGTTCGGTACTCCGCGTCGGAATCCGCGCGGGCGATATTTTGCTGGCCACCGTCTCGCCAGCCGGGCTGAGTGCACGCAATGTGATTCAAGGCCGCATCATTTCCCTTACGCAACGCGACGTGATCGTCGTGGCCAAGGTAGATTGTGGTGCGGAGATGGAAGTGCATCTCACCCTGGCGGCCCGAGATTCACTGTATCTTCAGCCCGGACGCGAAGTGTGGCTCGTGGTGAAGACCCACTCTTGCCACCTAATGGCAAATTGACATCCAAAGCCTAGACACCGCAAGTAGACGCCGATATCGTCACTAGCGCTTCCGCGCTTCCACGATCTGCTCCATCTCGATTACACCCACCCACTGTCCATTCCGCTTCTGACTGTAAACCAATCGGCCCCCGAAGATCTGGGCTGCGGCCTCCGGGGGCACGTCTCGGTGATACCCGAAAAAACGAGTCTTCCACTCTTGCCATCGTTCCCAGCCAGCGAGCAACGGATGGACCGGCTCATATTTGGTGGAGAACACCAGCGCCACGTCGAAGCCAGAACGGACCGCGGCAGCTGACACGACCTGCTCGACAGTAAAGTTTTCAATACGGAGAACTCGCATCGGCCGTGTCACGTAGCTGAGATAGGGCCAGGTCAATTCATCGCTCGCCGGCCACGCGGTCAGCACCCTTGCCCTCTGATAGCGTGCCTCAAGGAAGTCCTCCGCGTCCTGGTGCAACCGAATGTAATCGCGATAGGCGAGATTGTCCTCCAGGGAAAATCCATAAGGAGGATTCACGAAGAGCGCGGCTACGAATGCCAGCACCACAATCGCTACCACACCTCGCCACAACCGCACCCTGCGCCACAAGGTGGACACGCAGACAATAATTACCAGCGGAACTACTGGTAGCATGTAACGCGCCAGCACGGCCCCGCCCACCAGGGCCATTGCCACCGCATATGTTACGACTACCGAGAGAAACGCAAATTGCACCGCCAGCGCAATTCGCGGGCGCTTTCCATTGGCTCGGTCTCCGTCATGCAGCGGCGGCAGCCACATCGCCAACAGCGTCGCCAATGTGAGCACATACAGATTGAGATATCCCGTCACCTGAAATATCCGAAGTCCCAACGCGAGCACGATGCGCAGAGGATGCAGAGTTGCTTCTACGTTGTAATGGAAAAATTCAGGGTTGCCGAATACAAAGCCGGTGCGTTCGTAGTGATATGCGTACCAGCATCCAAGCGGAATTAGCGGCAAGAGAAGTAAGGCAGATTTCCAACTGCGCTCCTGAGTCAGACAAAGGGGCTCACCCTGCTCCTCGTGAGTGATCAAAGGACAAAGGAACTCCCATAGAAACAAAGCCAGAGGAGCCAGGATCGCCGTCTCCTTGGCCAACGCAGCCGTCGAGAACCAAACCGCCGTTGCAGTAAGACGCTTGTCCATGTAGGAGCGCAAGCCCCAGAAGGTCAGTCCGGCTGCCGCGAGGTCCAAGTGGGCGAGTGAGCTTTGCGCAAAGAATACCGGATAAACTGCGGTGCACACCGTCGAAGCCCATGCGACTTCGGTATTTGCGACTCTTTGCGCCAGTCGGAAGACACCGAGCAGAGAAAAGGCCGCGAGCAGCAGCATCGCCGTACGGGTCACTACGGGGGAGTAGCCCGCAATCTTCCACCACGCAGCCAGATATGCCATCACCAGGGGCGGGTGCGCATTGGATGGAGTTGAATGCGGGACCAAAATTCCAGTCAGAAGCAAATCGTGGGCCGCGGGTACGTAATATCCCCCCTCGTCCCAGAAGTAGGGCAAACGCAGGAGCGGCAGATGCAGTACCAACACAGCAAGAAAGAGCACCGCGAAAACCAGTACGGGCTTCAATTGTGGTGCTGAGAATGTGGCACGCGACCCGGACGCCATTCAGTGCACCGGCCCAGGCGACATCATCCGCGGATCGAGTTTGATCTCGCCAAACGTGCTTTCGTAACCGGCCACGTTCTGCTGCAGGATGGCGGTCAACGCCTTGGCCTGCTGCGGGCTTAGATAAATGCCCTGGAAGTTCTGCACTTCAACTTGGGTTTCGCTCTGCTGCTGCAGGGTGCCAAACACCAGGTAGAAATCCCAGACATTCACTCGTACCTGCACGCTGTTGGCGTAGCTCTCACGATAATCCGTCCGATTGACCAGCTTGATGTTGGGCTGCGTTGGATTCGCCATAGGCTAGACAGTGTAGCGTAGCCAGAGCCCGCAGCCGAAATCCCGAGCGATTCGTCTATCCTTCAAATTGAATCAGTCTTCGTTGATGTGCCAGGCGATACAATAGGAGAAATCGAGGATCGCCGGGATGGTGGAATGGCAGACACGCACGGCTTAGGACCGTGTGCCGCAAGGCGTGCAGGTTCGACTCCTGTTCCCGGCACCATTCTTGACCAAGGCGCCTTCTGCCGCTAGTCTTAGAAACCCATCCCCATTTTGCTACAATCCCAACCCGAGGGGGAATACATGGACATACTCGCGCAGTTAAAGGCTGCACGTGACAAAGCCGCATTCGAGTTAGGTCGACTGGAGGCTGCTGTTTCTGCGTTATCAGGGTTCAACTCAAAGTCAAACAGGTCCGCCGGGAGGCGTCGGAAGATGTCGGCGTCGGCTCGGAGGAAGATCAGTCTGGCACAAAAAGCACGATGGGCGAAGAGAAGCTCGAACGGTAAAGCTCTTGTGCGGCCTAAACGGCATGTCTCCGCAGCATCCAGGAGGAAAATGGCGGCCGCCCAACGCGCGAGATGGGCGAAGTTCAAGCAACAGAAGAAAGCGGCGTGAGGACAGGGTTACGAAGAGCTGATGAAACCCTGTTCAGTGTGGCGGGCTTAAATATTTGTGCAGAAGGGTGCACACCCCATCTAACCCGCCGCTCCCAACGGCGGGTTTTCGGTTCTACAGGTCAGCGCGGTCTATATGATCCGATGGGCCGCCTGCTCGCAGAGTATGTTGTCACCAATCATGTCAAGGCACAAGTTGATTCTGAGGAATGCTTCGATAGGGCATTTGCTACGGACAGCATTTGGGAACAACTTTGGAGCAAAAATAGGGCCGCCGACTTTGTGTTCGGCAGCCCATAGCAATTATGTTTCGAGCAGTCGATACCCTTTACGGTCAGCCCTAGAATGCGTGGTCTTCTAAACCACAGGTGCAGGTACCGCGGCCGCTGCCCAGAATGATCTCGAACGAGCAGAACTGTTGCAAGCCAGCCAGTTCAGACGCCGCAAGGTTCGCATCGTGCAGTTCGGTCTCAGTAACAGGCCACGCAGGAGTGGTTCCTCTCTGGATGTGCGTAGCCCAGCCCCGGATCCCAGCGGTTGGACTACCCTTGGTTGGATCGCAAGACCCGGAAGGAGCATTCGTCGAAACTACCTTGATCACGCCTCTGACGTTCACGAAAGAGGTTAGAGAATTCGACAACAGGTAACGGTTGACGGATTCGGCGATAAGGCCGTCGGCGGTTACCGGGCAGCTGCAGCACTCCTGCATCTCCTGGCTGTCGTCGAAGACGTAGAACGCCGCACACAGGGAGCCCCCTGTGTTGCCGTCGTTGATGACCCGCACAGTCGCATCCGGTGCGCCAGCTGTATTCGCATTCGAGTAGTACGTAACCGCGTAGGTGCTACTGTCTTGCGCCACCGCGGTCGCTGAGGCCACTCCCAGCACAAGGGCAATGGCCAGTATGGACAAGATCGTACACACTACTTTCTTCATTCAAAATCCTCCTCATTGGGCGGCGCGAGCTGGGGGAGGAGAAATTAGCTGGACGCCCTCGCGCACTTTAACTCGTCGTTCGAACTTTGCAACTACCCACGTGGATTAGTCCTATCCCCAAACCAGGTTCCGGCGGCTGAAGTGGCCTCTCCTTGGCGCAATATCGAGATAGGCGAACGGAGAACGAAGACTTAACTGGTTGTGTGCAGAACCGCGAAGAAAGATTGCCTCCCATTTCTGAAAGACAATCCTTTCTCCTGGCAAAAATATCTTCCCGCCGGAATTGAAGACCCAGACTGCGAGTCGGCAGGAGTACTCAGCGATTACTGCCCAGCGCTGTTCAGGCCCTGATAGATGAACATCCCCGCGATCACCAGGAACATGACGCCGGAAACCACCCCAAGTCCCTTGACCAGAGGCGTGATCTTGTTCACCTTGGCCATGAGCTCCATTTGCTCCTGCGCCATTCCCGACGCAGACTCATCCAGGAAGAGTTGATCATCCTCTTGCATGGTGAGCGTGCTCCGGTAAATCAGGAGGATGATCAAGACGGCGGTTAGAACGCCCCACGCGATCCCCAGCCACATTAGTGGAGACATAGGCCACCTCGATAGCGATTTCGAGCCGTTCCCCGCTGCTGCTCAGGATGTGAGGCCGTAGCCCACAACGAGCCCCAGGGACGGGCCCTACCGGCGCATTATAGCTCCGCCTGGCAAGCTCAGGCATTTTTGTTTCTGGTCTGTGTCCTGAAGGGACTCCGGATCATCAAAGTTTTGTTGACAGAGCCAGGATTGACAAACTGCGGTTGGTTTTTACCCGCCTCTTTGGCTGGCTTTGCTATAATGATCTGAGTCCTTTTTTCAAGGAGATATCTAATGGCCACGACATCCATCCCTGAAGTACAGCCCGAAACCAAGGCGAAGACCGCGCCCATCACTTTAACCGCAAATGCGGTCGCCAAGGTCAAGGAAATCATGACCCAACAAAACCCCGTCCCCGCCGGGCTGCGGGTGGGCGTTGTCGGCGGCGGCTGCTCCGGTTTCTCATATTCGATGTCATTCGAAAACGCGTCCGGCATGATGGATAAAGTGTTCGACATGGACGGTCTTAAGGTCTATGTGGATGCTACTTCAGTGATGTACCTGAATGGCTGCGTAGTCGATTACGTCGAAACACTCGAGGGCGCCGGTTTTAAGTTCGAGAATCCGAACGTAAAGAGCACCTGCGGTTGCGGCTCCTCGTTTAGCGTCTAACGTCAGCAGGGTTTGAAGCGACAATACATCTGGATTGTGGAAGCCTTGTCATAGAGTGACGAGGCTTTTCCTTTTCCAGAAGCTGATTTTATTGCTGCTGTGGAGGCGGTTGGTTGGGAGGCTGGTTCTGCTGGGGAATCATATTGGGCGATCCGAACGCCCCGTTGGCAGGCCCGAAACCACTGCCCGCCGCCCCTGGAGCCACCTGTTGAAGATTGGGAATCGCTCCCTGCAATGGGGGTTGGTTGGGCGTGCTCAGCAGACCACCCCGATCCGTAGCGGGATCGTAGATAAACTGCCACTCGTTATAGTGGTTCTTTTTGTTGAATTCGCGGATGGTCTTGTCTTTGCTGATGCTGGCTACGCCGACGATTGGCCCACCTCCGAATACGGTAGCAGACAATTTATCGCCGGTGCCGGTTGCTCCTGGAGACGAAATAGACTGGAGTTGCCCGCTGGAGTCGGGTTGATCCGTGTCCTGGGTCTGGGTAGCCGCGACCGCCGATTGGGCTTGGGCGCCGGCGACCGCTGATAAGGTGGCGGCAGCCGCCAAGCCCCCTGGCGCGGCTCCGAACCGGGAGGTCGCGAAAGCGGAGTTGCCGCCGAGCGCAGTAGCCCCGGCGATGCCAGGCCCGAAAGAGGTCTTAACGTCTCCCTGGTGAAGTATTTTGAAGTCCTTGCCGGTCAGCGGATCTTTGTAACGCTTGCGTAGATAGCGGATGTTATTAGTGTTTTCCAGTTGCTCGAGCCGCACTGGGTAACCGCCCGTCTTTTTCACAAAACGCCGGATCGCCCGCGAATATTGCACTCCGCGATGAATCAATTCCTCTTCGCGGTCGCGCTTGACCTGAAGCGCGATCGTGGGAGCCACAGCAGCGGCCGCAATCGCCATCAGCGTTACGAACAGCATGAGCGTGAGTAGGATGTATCCTTGCTCGCCGCGCTGATCGTTTCGACTTCTGATGCGTGCCGCCACGGTGCTAGAAACTCTCCTGGTCAAGGCTCACTGCGCCTGAGTCAGCGGGATACTCTGCCGGTTGTTATTGAGCACGTCTTCTACTTCCACGGAAACCGCTGTGATCCGCGAAACCTTATAACGACGATCGATGATGTCACCCTCAGCCGCGATGAACACATCTTCGCCCTGTGACAGGAAAACTTTTTTAGGCTCGCCCGGCTTGTTGGCAAATCCGAAAAACTTCAGATTGATGGGGGGCGGCGGAGGCGGTCCCGGTGGTGGCGGAGGAGGCATTTTCACGTCAGTTGCAGCAGGATGAGTCGGCTTGGGAATTTCGGCCTCTGCCAGAAAGATATTTCGTCCCGCACCCTTATATTTCGTATCTTCACTAGCGCTGAGCCAATCGAATCTCAGCGTGGGATCAAGCGAACGCGGACCCACATTGCCCTTCTTACCGCCTGGTCCAACGCGGGATGCGACGGCGGGAGCAGGCGCGACGGGAGACGGCGCCGCGGCGTTAGAGCTTCCTGAACCAAACATCCATCGGCCGACCAACACCACCGCGAGCACGCCCAGGACGATGGCCGCGATCAGCTTGTTTCGATTTTCCGTCCCCACCTGCACTTAGCCACCCGTCTTCGAATACGTTTCCAGTTTCAATTGCAGCTTCACTACGCGAGCCTGTTCGCCGCCCAGTTCCACGCTATCGATGATAAAGAACAGCGGAGCCCGCTCCACCGAATTGACGAAGCGCACCAGTTGTAAATAATCGCCCGAGAAATCGGCCTCAATCTTTACCGGCTGCAAGTCGGGCGGCGCCGCGATCTTCTCTGTATCCTTGGAGCTGTACTTGATCTGTCCGATCTTCACTCCGCTCTGTCCGGCCAGCCTGCCCAGTTCGGCCGCAATGGCCGAGTCCTGCGCCGGCAGACGCCTCTTGTAGAAATCATCAATCTGCAATCGCGCTGCCGCTATCTTCTTATCGATATCCCGCAGGGGTTCAACTTGGTGGGTCTTCAGCTGAATCTCAGCGCCCATTTGCTGCAGTTGCTGGTCGCGCGATCGCGCCGATCCTACCAGCGGGGAAAAAAGCACCACCGCTGCCGCCACATCCACGAGGGCCAGGGTGGCCATCGCCACTTTCAACTTCTGCCGCGTGTCGCGCAAATCCGGCATTACAGTGTTCCTCTCCGATTGGCGACTTCGGGGACATACAGAGCGTTAATATCGAACCTCACGTTGTCCCCTGATGGTTGGCCAGCTTGAGTGGCCTCGGACTCGATGTGCGTCCTCTGGAAGCGTTGCGAGTCTTCCATTCTGCGCACCAGATCGAGCGCTCGATCCCGCGACTCGCCCGCCACCACCAGCTTAATTGCCAGTTGATTGTCGGCGGTCATTTCAGGTTGTATCGAGACTACGTGCAGGCGGGGCGGCATCACTCGCTCCATGTCTTCGAAGACCTTAGTCCAGGAGAAAGCCTTACGCAGAAAGAGATCGTTCAGAAACTGCGAGCGGTCGCGCGTGCTGCGGTTTTCCGGCCGATTCAAAATCGCTTCCGCATCGGCCTTCTGCTTGTCGAGTGAAGCAATCTGCTGCTCCCCCTTCTGCACCAGCGTGCGGGCCCTCTGCGCCGCAGCCCATCCATGGAGCACGCTATACAGCAGCACTAAAGTGAGAACACCCAACCCGGCCAGTGGCAGGCCCCAGCGCCACCAAAAGCTGCGCGCATCTTCGTAACGCTGAGTCGCGAGGTTTATATCAACGCGCATCAGGAAAGCAGGGCCCCCACCACCCCAGCCATTCTCCATTTCGGAATTGCACCCACGCTACTCCCCAGTTGCGATCCGCTTACCAGTTCCCGGACCTCGGCGCCGGTTTGCGCCCGCAGCGCCGGAGCGGCTCCGCCCGATTCCGGCAGACCTGCTACAAAAATCTGGTCGATGTTGAGATGATATGTGTCCTGGAAGAATACGACAGAAGGATAGACTTCTTCCGCCAGTTGCTCACCTGTAATGGTAACGCCACGCGTATTCTCCAAGGTGCGAAAAAGCAACAACTGTTCCTGCTCAAGAATCGCAATACTGGTGGTTCGAGCATCCACCTTGATCACCAAAGTGGGCAGGCGGGCATCGGCCGCGCCCAAGGCAGCCAGCATAGAAGGCAATACAACACCGGGACTGTATCCAGCCTCGCGAAAAGCAGATTCGTAGTCTTCGATCACGCTCGTCAGCGCTACTGCAGCGATCACCCTTACACCATTATTCGATGGTTGGGCGTGATAGGAAACCTTGGCCTTGTCCATGTCAAAGGGCAGCGATTTCTTCAGGCGGAAGCGCACGACGCCTTCAGCCTCTTCGGAATTCGCCGGAAGTGTATCGAAATCCAGCAATACCACTCGAACCGCGGCATCTGGCAGCACGGCAATCACGTCGCGGGATCGGCCGCCAACGCTGCCTAAGGTGTCACGGAGTGTCTGAAAAACCGAGCTGCGCTGTCGCAGATTGGCTTCGATCAAGTCGGGGACTACGCTGCCCGGCGCCAGTTCATGGGAGGCGCAAACCTCCACCAGTTCGCCGTTATCGGACACCCGGCCCGCCAGCACACGGTCGGCGGCGATCTCGCAAGCCACTTTCGGCTTGGACCCGGATTTAAAGCTATGACTCATGGTTTCAGGTAGTGTAAATGAAACTCTGTGGCGGCCAGAAATGCAATAACTGGAAGGGCACCAGTGGCATTGGCCGAATGGCGACTTCGCAGAGCCTCTTGCACAGCCAGACTCTTCTACCGCATGCTCTCAATGAAGGTGACCTTGTTAATTTCCTTCAGCGTGGTCATGCCCAGCCGCACTTTGTCCAGGGCAGATTCGCGCAGGAACCGCATACCCTCCTCACGCGCTGCCCGGCGGATCTCCGATGTTGGTTTCTTGACCAGAATCATCTCCCGGATGCGGTCGCTCAGATCGAGCAGTTCATGGATCGCAGTACGTCCGCGGAATCCGGTTCCGGCGCATTCGATGCACCCCTGACCTTCGTAGAACGAGACCTTGGACCACTGCTCGGGATCCAGACCACTGGCCTCGAGCGTCTCCGGCGGGTAGTGAACCACCGTCCGGCAGGATTCACAAATCAACCGCACGAGCCGCTGCGCCAGGATGCAGTTTAGGGCGGAAACAAAGTTATAAGGCTCGACGCCCATGTTCAGAAAGCGGCCAATCACATCGACCACGTTATTCGCGTGCACCGTGGTAAATACGAGGTGCCCGGTGAGAGCGGATTGGATGGCAATTTGCGCTGTCTCAGTATCGCGGATTTCACCCACCATGATCTTGTCGGGATCGTGGCGCAGAATCGAGCGCAAGCCGCGGGCGAAGGTTAGGCCCTTCTTCTCATTCACCGGAATCTGGGTGATGCCGCGGATCTGGTATTCCACCGGATCTTCGATAGTGATGATCTTGTCTTCGTCGGTCTTGATCTCATTGACCGCCGCATAGAGCGTGGTGGTCTTGCCGCTGCCCGTCGGCCCGGTGACAAGCACCATGCCGTAAGGTTCCGCAATGTAGCGGCGAAACTTGCGCAAATCGTCTTCATCAAAACCCACGACGTCGAGAACGAGCTTGTGGAACTTCTCACTCATCGACTCCTTGTCCAGCACGCGCAGCACGGCGTCTTCACCGTGAATCGAGGGCATGATGGAGACACGGAAATCGATGGGACGCTCCGGATTGCCATATTTCACGCGGAAGCGGCCGTCCTGCGGCACGCGCCGCTCCGAAATGTCCAATTCGCTCATCACCTTAATGCGCGAAATGATGGTGGAGTGATGCTCTTTCGCGATCGGAGGCATGGCCTGAGTTAGAACACCGTCGATGCGGAACTTGATGCACACCGAATCATCCTGGGTTTCGATGTGAATGTCGCTAGCCCGGCGCTGCAGGGCGGTAAAAATGGTGGTGTCAACCAGTCGGATGATCGGGCTGATGTCTCCCTGCGCGGTCAGCCGGTCGATGGAAATGCTTTCATCGCCCGCGCCTTCGTCCTCGCGGATGTAGTCCAACGTGAAGCCTTCGCTGGCCTCTTCCAGAACGCGCTTGGACTGTTCCGTCTTCTTGAGAATTTCGCTGATTTGCGCCAGCGTGGAAACCTTGGTAACGATGCGCTTGCCCAGCAACAGACTGATCTCGTCGATCATCATCAACTGGCTGGGGTCGGCTATGGCGATGGCCAGGCGTCCGTCGCGTGTCTCCTCCAGCGGGATGAAGTTGTAGCGGAACATCAGGTCCACTGGAATCTTTTTGAAGAGATCATGATGGAGCTGAAAATTGTGCAGGTCCACGAACTCACAGCGGTAACGCCGGGCGACGTCCTGCGCCTTCTCCAAATCATTGGCCGGAGCCACGGGCGCGACCTGGCCGCCGTTCTCCCCATTCACGAGAGCTGTTTTCTTTTCTGCCATTCGTGCCATTTCCAAATCTACCTGCGAAATCTATCCGCAAAAACGCGCGCGTAACCGCGCCTAGTGAATTGCTCCGCCAGACCCTAACGTAAAGATCGGCAGATACAGAGAAATCAACACTCCCCCTACGAAAACCGCCATAATGATCAGAATTACCGGTTCTATCAGTGCCATGGCCGCGCCCAGCGCGGTTTGCACGTCTTCCTCATAGAATTCCGCTACCGAATTCAGCATGGCCGGTAACGCCCCGGTGGACTCCCCAACTTCGATCATCTCGACCGACAGGTCGGGAAACATCTTTTGTTCCTCAAGGCTTCCAGACAGGGTCCGGCCTTCGCGCACACGGCCCGCTGCCTCCGCGATCCCATTCAGGATCCGCCGGCTGCTCATGGATGCGCCCGCGGTTTCAAGAGAGGGGACCAGCGGCAAGCCACCGGCCAGCAATGTAGAGAGCATGCGGGCGAAATTTGCCACTTGATATTTCAGCCAGATTTGGCCGAGCAGCGGCATCTTGAGAATAAAGCCGTCAATCTGATCAGCGCCTCGGTCAGTATTCTTCCAGCGCCACAGGAAAAATATCAGCAGCACTGAGCCGATCCCGAGGTATGGTGCATACTTCTGGGCCCCTTCGCCCACTGCCAGCATGAACACTGTGACCACCGGTAGCTGCGCGTTCAGATTCTCAAATAACTTGGCGAATTGCGGAACAACATACGTGATCAGGAACACCACCATGCACATCACCACAATCACCAGCAGCGTCGGATACACCAGCGAAACCGCCAACTTCTTCTTAAAGGTCAACGCCAGTCGCTGGAACGCGATGTAGCGTGACAAAACCTCTTCCATGTTTCCGCTCTTCTCGCCCGCCAATAACGTGGTGGTGTAAATTTTGGGGAAAGTGCGTTGCGCCGCGAAGGCATCAGAGAGCAGCTCGCCGCCCTTGACTCGGTCACGAACGTTTTCCAGCAACGAACGGAACTGACCCGGCTTTTGCCGCTTGATCAGCAAGTCCAAAGAGCTCAGGATCGGCAGTCCAGCCTTGATCAGAGTCAGGAACTGCTGATTAAAGATAACGAACTGAGTCTGCTTGACCTTCCGTCCCCCAACTCCCAAACGCCCGCCGGCAAAAAGACCTCGCGGTTTGACCCAGTACACCAGGTAACCCTGCTGCACGAATCGGTCGCGAACCTCGGACTGGGAATAGCCGTTCTCGACCTGCTGTAGCAGGCGTCCGCGCTCGTCCGCAACTTTTATCAGGAATTCCGCCATGTCCCGTCAGGTTACCGCCCGTTCAAGTCTAGCATTCAAAAGCATTAACCCGGTGTGAATATGCGACTGCAAAGAGTCCTGATAGGTATCGCTGGTAACGACCTGTCATTCATCGCATGCAACCTTCTTGACTGGTAAACCAAGTAAAACCAGAAGTTTGCAGTTCGCGGAGGTCGGGAACCAGCGTCAAGGCCCAAAATCGCGTTCGACGACTTCCACCCCTTCGGGAGGAACAAAGCGGAAGCCTTGGCTGTCGATTTCCACATTCTCCTTCTGATTGTCGAAGCGATACTCCGTAACCGATTCATCCACCCCTTCAATTAAGATGCGCGCAATCCGGTCATCAGGGCTAATCTCCAGGATCACTTGGCTTAAGCGATCCGCCATGGCCTTTGGAACCCCCCGAATCACTACGTCTCCTGGTGTCACGGGGGCAACATCAGGAGCTAAAGACAATTCTTGCAATTCCCTCTCCAGCTTGGTCTTACCTAGTAGGAGGCCCAGGGGGGAACGCAAGTCATCAAGCTTGCGCACTGGGGTCTTCGTCACCTGGCGATCTCCGGGAACGTAGAACCATGCGTTCTGGCCGTCGCTCAAGAAAAGCTTCTCTTTGGGAGAACGGTACTCCCATCGCATCTTGCCGGGTTTTTTTAGCCACAACGTCCCTGATTCGGTTCGCTCTATTCCCGCTCCGCGATAGATTTCGGTAAAGTCCGTCTCCAGCGTACGAAGATGGTTGTAATGATTGTCCACGGCTTGGGCAATGGCATGGACATCGGGTCCGGGAGCGGCAAGGCTCACCGAGAGCGGCAAAAACAGGACGATAAACGGCAAGAGCAGTAAAGCGACTGGCACAGATCTTTCAATTCTACCGGCTTGGTATGAAGCCCCGCGACGCGACATAGGCTATTGGCAGGATAGGTCAGTTGCGGCCGGAGCCCTCGGATGCAGACTTATGCAACTCCTCGGGCGACGCGTTTAGGAGATTGCGCAGCACCGCCACCTCCGCCGCGATTCCAGTATGAAGAGCGGGATCGACGTCCGGAGCGAATAGGGAAGAGTGATTTGACGGCAGAGTCTCTCCAGAAGCTTTGGCCTGCGCATATTTCTGTGGCTCTGCTCCTCCAAGTGCGAAGTAAAAGGACGGAATCCCCTGTTCAATGAAATAAGAATAGTCCTCCGAACCCATAAGGGGGTCAACTTCCAGCACATCCTCTTTGCCCAGTGCGGATTCGAGCGCGCTGGTGAGGCGGCGAGCCAGAGCGGGGTCGTTATAAACCGCATCGGTTGATTCGTAGTGTTCGATTAAAGGTTCGCGCTGTACACCTGCGGCATCCGCTTCGGCCTTAGTGATACGTGCAATCGCCGCCAGAACCTGTTTGCGAACTTCGGGCTTATAAGTTCGTACCGTCACTCCCAGCTCGGCGTGGTCGGGAATAATGTTGTTCTTGGTTCCCGCCTGAATGTACCCGACGGTGATCACCGCCGCTTCGCGCGGCTTTACTTCGCGGGAAGCGATGGTCTGTAAAGCGACGATGGTCCGGGCCGCGATCACGATGGGATCGATGGTTGTATTGGGGGCTGAACCGTGTCCGCCCTTTCCGTAGATCGTGATGCGCAGGGAATCGGCATTCGCATAGCGATATTCGGAGCCTACTCCAACCTTTCCGGCAGGGGACTCGTTACTGACGTGGAGAGCGACGCCGACATCGGGCTTTGCGAAGCGCTTAAAGAGGCCGTCGCCAACCATCCGCTTGGCGCCGCTGATTGTCTCCTCGGCCGGCTGACCAATGAGCATGAGCGTTCCATGCCATGTGTCTTTGCTGTGTGCCATGATCGTGGCGGTAGCCACCAGGGCCGCCATGTGCAGGTCGTGTCCGCAAGCGTGCATCACTGGAACGTCGCGCCCGGAGTCATCCTTGGTGTGGATTTTGCTGGCGTAAGGAAGGCCGGTTTTTTCTTCCACCGGTAGCGCGTCCAGTTCGGTACGCAGCATGACAGTTGGGCCGGTGCCATTCTTGAGGATGGCGACGATGCCCGTCCCGCCAACATGTTCCGTGACGTCATAGCCAAGGCTCCGCAGGTGGCTTGCCAGCTTCGCCGCGGTTTGCGTTTCATGCGAAGACAGTTCTGGGTTCTGGTGTATGTCCAGATAGAGCGTATGGGCGTCCGGATATACAGTTTCGACTTCTTCAGACGTTGCGGCAGTTTGTGCGAATGTCGGGGCAGTCAAGGCGGTCAGGAACAGAAGTTTGGCGAATCTCATCGTGGTGGGAGGATATCTGTAACCACAGCTACGCCGCAACCCTCACCCAAAAGAATACCAAGGACTACGAATGCCTCAATTTCCTTCGTGTACCTTCGCGTCCTTGGTGGTTAGTACTTCCACTCCGGCATACAGCGAGTACGATTCTGTCCCGGCGATTTTTTTCAACGCGGTACTCCGAGCCAAAACATGCTCTAGGAGCGGATTGTGGTAGATCACGTAGGTCGGTCTAAAACTTCGCTGCAGGGAAAGCTCGAGATTGGCGATCAGCCGCTCTAACCCCACTTCCGGCAAGGGATTGAACAAATAGAGAACAGTCGGCTCTGGTGGAAAGATAAACTCACGGGCGTCGCCGCAAACTGACTCCACCGCGAAGCACTTCTGCGCCGCGCTTTTGTATTTGCGGATATTTTCATCAGCTACGCGCTGTAGGTGCGACAGCAGTTCAACTCCCAAGATGCGCCGGAATGGATAGTCCGCCGCCATCAGCAGGACGCGCCCTTTGCCGGAGCCCAGATCGATGAAAGTAAATTCGCGGAAATCAGTGGGCAAGTGTCGGAGCATCTCGTGGAACAGTCCGGGCTCGGTGGGCTGATAAGTAGAGTTGAGTGCACCAAGCAGACGATCTCGCCAACTCACGGTCGCGCTAGTTGTGTCGACCCGATAATCCCAGTCGTATTCGACGTCGCCATAGCGTTGCCGCCGCCGCTCAGGTAGGGAGTCCCTTACGAACTCGTAGATCGCGGCCATGAATCGCCACACGGTGCTCGACCATCCCTGACGCGCCACATTCTCTTGCCACCATTGGTGGAGCGTGCGGCGCAGGCCGGGTTCGTGGGCGCGTCTGGGAGTCACGAACGCTCATCCTAAAACATGAAACATTCTTCGCCTCACTCAGTGTTGATCTAGGGTACCTCAATTGACTTCGTGTCCTTGTGGTTGAAGCTCTACTTCGCGGAATCTAGAAATTTGGGAAGTGGTGCAACGTATCCTGGAGGTGTCCCCTTCAAGATAAATGGGAGATGGTCGGGGTCGCGCACTTCTATGCGCCCATCAGCCATCAGCTTGTAGGGATCGCCGAGGGGATCGATAGGCGTACCGCGCAACATCCCCGCCGTCTCAAGATCGGCAAAGCTGGCCGGAGGACGGCCGTTTTGTTCGCGGTACCTAGCGACCAACGCTTCAAGGTCGGTTATGTCTTGGTCCACCAGGATGGCGCGCAAATGGGCAGCCGCGTTAGCGCGAATGGATCTGTCGCGGGTGGTTTGGAAAGTCATACTCCACATCATCTGGGCCATCCGCAGATCGCCGGCGTGCTCCGCCATGCTACCCGCCAATAGCTTCAAATAGGGATGCGCGTTTGGGACGCGGGAGCCACGGTCGAAGGCCTCCGCGGCACTGGCGTAGTCTTTCAAGTCCATGTAGTCGATGAAACCCTCATTGTAATAGAGACGCCACTCATTCGGATTATTGCGGATGCCGAATTCTTCCAGTTCGATCGCCCGCTTAGGCATGCCGGCTCCGTTGGGTGGTGGGGGAGCGAGGAAATTGGCGCCGTACTCGTAAACTACTAGCAAATGGGGATCGAGCGTGGTCGTAATCTCCAGCAACGGCGCCAAAAGATCGAAGCGCCGCTCGCCTTTATGCAGCTTGCCGCCGAAATACTGCACGGCGCGCGTCCAATAAATATCGGCGAGCAATCCGTCGTAGCCAAGGCTCATGCGCTTGAGCACTTGGGGAGAAGAAATGTAGAGGACTTCCTCCAGCGTAGCTCCCGTCCTTACTCGGTCGAGCCGCCGGAGAAAGACCACTGACCCAATCATGCAGAGGATGAGCAGGGAGCCAAAAGTGATAGTGATCCGCCGCGACGGTCTCATTTCAGGTTCCGGTGTTCGAAAATCAGCACCGCTCCGCACAGCGCCATGGTGGCATAGATCAGCGCATAGATCGTGTTGTACCAAATGAGTTGTCCTGAAACTGGCTGCTGATGGGCCACCGAGCTGATGACGTTCAGGGCCGAGAAATTTGGCACAAGATACGCTGCCCCGGTGGCCAGCCAGCGCATGACCCCATGGGTCAACGCGGCAAATCCGCGCAAATCTTCCGCGAAGCTGCCTATCACGAACAAGGCAAAAGCAAACACCGCCGACAATAGCGGAGAGGAAAACGAAGAGAACAGCAGCGCCAGCGCGGTGATAATCAGAAACTGCAGAATGATGAAATAGAGCGCAACCAGTACCCAGCTATCCGCCCTCTGGAAATGCCGGGAAACGTAGAGTAACGCGCCAAAAACTCCGACGGCCATGAAGAACGCGTTGACCATGAGTGTGCCCGCCAATCCAAAGAACTTGCCGACAATGAATTCCCATCGCCGCACCGGCCGCGAGAGCACCGTGTAGAGCGTGCGCTTCTCGATTTCTTTGGAGACCAGCCCGATGCCGATGAAAATGGCAATGACCATGCCGAACAAAGAAACCGCAGTCAGCCCAAGATTGACGACCACCAGACGTTCGATTTCGATGGAAATCTGTCCCACCAAAATCGCCGCTCCCGACATCAGCAGTGCGAAAGCTATCAAGTTGTAAAGCACGCGATCGCGCACCGCTTCGCGAAAGGTATTCGAGGCGATGTGTACGATGCGTCCGCTCATGACTTCACCCCCGCAACCGCTTCCGCCGGCTGTAGCTTCTGAACGAAATAGTCTTCCAGGGAGGTCCGCACCGGGATTACTGAAATCAGCCGCAGCCGTTCCCGTCGCAAGGCGTCAATCGCGCTATCCTGATTAGCTTCCGAGAGCACGGCACGCACCGTGTCCCCAGTTACGTGGCACTCCGCGCCCAGCGCCCGCAGCGAGGACGGGACCGCCGTTCCTTGCCAGACGATTTCCACTTTGCCGTGAACGCTAGAGGTGAGATCGGCAACCGCTCCCACTCCCCGTAACTCGCCCTGATGAATGATAGCGACGCGATCGCATAGCGCTTCCGCGTCGGACAGGATGTGAGTAGAAAAGAAAACAGTCTTGCCTTCCTGCTTGAGCTGTTCCATCAGATCGCGGACTTCGCGGCGTCCCATGGGATCCAGTCCGGACATGGGCTCGTCAAAGAATAGAAGTTTCGGATCGTGCAGTATGGCCTGGGCAATCCCGACGCGCTGCAACATGCCTTTGGAGAATTTGCGTAACTGTACTCCGCCTACATCGGGAAGTCCCACGCGCTGCAGTACGTCATCAATTTTGCGCGACCGTTCTTTCGCTGCCACCCCAGAGAGCTGTCCGTAGTAGTTGAGTAATTCTCGGGCGGTAAGGTAATCGTAAAAATAGGGCTGTTCGGGAAGAAAGCCAATTTGTGCCTTCATCCTTGGATCATCGACCTCCATCCCCAGTATGCGCGCTGAACCAGCGGTGGGAAAAACCAGAC
>Ga0210408_10001139_pt1 | contig 28997 bp, 26 predicted proteins | sample IncBWH4MmetaG_FD_155471 | JGI IMG/M metagenome (GOLD analysis project Ga0210408, IMG submission 155471) | Forest soil microbial communities from Barre Woods Harvard Forest LTER site, Petersham, Massachusetts, United States - Inc-BW-H-4-M | ecosystem: Environmental > Terrestrial > Soil >...
ACGGGGCGGGTGCGGTTCCTGCGGGCGGCGGCTCGTCACTGCCGCTCTCGGGCGGTCCGGGCATCGACCCCGCCGGCATTACGACCGGCGCGCGAGGTGCTTCGCTTAAGCGCGGTGCCGAGGTGCAGGTAACGCCTGCGCACTGCATCGCGTGAAGCGCGGCCTGGATCGAACCTCGGCACATGGCCGGGGCGAGCGCCGTGGTGGAGCGCCGAGAGGCGAGCGCGCCGATCGCAAGGCGCGCGCCGCATCCGCAGATGCGGCTCCAGTGTTGCGCTTTTCGGCGCTCCGCCTCCCTTCATTTTATTTGGAGGCAGCAATAGTCGTGGCGTTCGTGCGGAAAACTCGGATGCGGATGCGTCGCGAGAACGAGAGCGCTTTTCCTTTCCGCCCCCGCGATAGCGGGGGAGGGGGACCACTGGAGCTCGCGAAGCGAGCGAACCGTGGTGGAGGGGGCGCCGGACTCGACGCGTCGTTACCGTTGGCAGGAAGTTCCCGGAGCAAGAATTAGGAGCGTGCGTGAATGACCGAGCGCCGCCTCTGCGCCCGCGCCCCCTCCACCACCCTCCGCGCGCTGCGCGCGTGCTCGGGTGGTCCCCCTCCCCCGCTGCCGCGGGGGCGGAGGCAGTCAATCCCTCCCGCGATGGAAATCCGGCAGCGGCGGCGGGCCCCAGACATTGGTCTTGCCGCCCTGCCAGGTTTTCGGCCGTTGCGGCGTGTCCTGATGCCACGGCCGCGGCTCGAAATAGCCGAGGCTCTCGTCGACCATCTTGTCGAGCTCGCAGAAGAACTCGATGACCTGATCGTCCGGATTGCGGTGATAGGTGGCGATGTTGTGGCCGGGGCCGTGGCGCAGCGGGCCCCAGATGATCGGGATCTTGCGCTGGCCGAACAGGTCGCAGGAATTCTGCAGGTGGATGAAATCTTTCAGCTCGAAGGCCATGTGATGCATTTTGATATTGTGGCCGCGGATGAAATTCACCGTGTGATGGTCGGTGTTGCAGCGCATGAAGACGAAGAAATCGTCGATCCAGTCGGAGACCCGGAAGCCCAGCACCTTCTCGTAGAACTCGGCCGTCTTCTGCGGATCGTCGACCACCCAGGCGATGTGGCCGAGCTTGAGCGGGCCGACGCCGTAGTGCTGCAGGTGCTTGCCGAGATAGCTCCATTCCTTGAACAGCGCGATGGTGGTGCCCTTGTTGTCCTTGAAGGTGAGCACCGGACCGATGCCCGGTGTCGAATCGTTGCGCAGCTCGCTCTTGATGCCCTCTTGCTCCAATTCCTTCGCCATGGCGCCGAAATCGGACTCCGGCGCGACTTCGAACGACAGCGTGGTGCAGCGCTCGACGTCGCCCTTGCGCAGCTCGATGGCGAGGAGGCCGACCTGGGTGGTCAGGTATGCGCGGTCCTTTTCGCGCTCGGCGAGAACGAGGCCCATGATGTTGGTGTAGTAGTCGATCAGTTTCTCAAGGTCGGGCGTCTCGAAGGTGGCGTGGCCGATGCGGCGGGGTTTGATCATCTTGTTCTCCAACCTGGCGCGGTTTCTTGGGGTTGCGTTCCATACCGCCGAGAAAGCGGCCTTGATCGCTTGGATGGCATTCTGTTCGTGTTGATGATCGCGTCAAGGGCGGCGCGAAGCGCCGCCGCCTCCGGCGGTCAAAGACCCTTGACGCGATCATCAACACGAACAACCAGCATCCAAGCGATCAAGGCCGCTCCTGCGCCCAGCGTGGAAACGGAGTGAGGCCGGACACGGCCTTGCCAATTGCGCGGGATCGCGGTTTGGTCGCGCCGCGGTTTAGCATGCATCAGGGAGTTAACGCACATGGCAGGCGCCAAATCGGCTGGCTACAAGCTCGTCACCTATAAATCGAGCGAGGGCCCGCGGGCCGGCGTCATCGTCGGCAACGACGTCTTCGACGCCGCCAAGTTCACCGGCAAGGCGGGCTACGCCACGGTCATGGGCATCATGGCCGACTGGAAAGCCGCCGAGCCGGCGCTGAAGAAGGCCGCCGCCCGGGCCGCCAAGAGCAAGGCCAAGCGCCAGCCGCTGTCGAAAACCAAGCTGCTCGCCCCGTTGCGCTTCCCCTCGGCGATCTACTGCGCCGGCGCCAACTACGCCGACCATGCCGCCGAAATGGCGGCCAAGGAGGGCAACCCGCCGCCGCCCGATCCGCATACGCTCGGGCACAAGGCCTGGCACTTCCTCAAGGCGTCAGGCGCCATCACCGACCCCGGCGCGACGGTGAAGATTTCCAACTATGCCAAGAACATGGACTGGGAGATCGAGCTGGCCGCCGTCATCGGCAAGACCGGAAAGGACATCCCGCAGGCCAAGGCGCTGAGCTACGTCGCCGGCTATACCATTGCCAACGACCTCTCGGCCCGCGACCGCGGCCGCCGCGCTGGCGTGCCCGACGCCTCGCCGTTCAAATGGGACTGGACCAAGCACAAGACCTTCGAGGGGTCATGCCCGCTCGGGCCCTGGATCGTGCCGGCGGGCGACATCGGCGACCCGCAGAAGCTTGGCCTGAAGCTTTGGGTCAACGGCGTGCTCAAGCAGAATTCCAACACCAGCGACATGATCTTCAATCTGGCCGAGCAGATCGAGCAATTATCGGCCGGCATGACGCTTTATGCCGGCGACCTCATCCTCACCGGCACCCCGGCCGGCGTCGGCGCCGGGCGGGGCGAGTTCCTCAAGGCCGGCGACGTCGTCAAACTCTGGATCGAGAAGATCGGCGAGATCGAGAACCGGATGGCTTAATTCACCTCTCCCCGCGTGCGGGGAGAGGTCGAGGAGCGTAGCGACGAGGGTGAGGGGGCCTCTCCGCGATTCTGAGCTTTGCGGTTTCTGACGACGGCGTCTCAGACAGTCCCGCAACTCTGAGCCCAGCGGATAGGCCCCCTCACCCCATCCCTCTCCCCGCAAGCGGGGAGAGGGAGGAGACGCATGGCAGGGCACCGGCTTATGCCCGTCGCGCGCCGTTCTGGTCTGTGTTAATAGCATGGGTCCGGACCGGCCCCTGAGTCCGGTCCAAACCATTTGAGTCGTAAGCCGCCCCGGGCAAGGGGTGGCTCGTCAGGGTGAAACGTAGAGGTGAAGGGCAGATGGCGGAAAAATTCGTCGCAAAGCTTGCGGAATTCCAGGACGGCGATCGGCGGATCGTCTTTGTCGGTGACAACGAGATCGGCGTGTTCCGCCACGAGGGCGAATTCTACGCCTACAGCAATTTCTGCCTGCACCAGGGCGGCCCGGCCTGCGAAGGCCTGACCATCGCCAAGGTCGAGGAGCGGTTGCGCCCCGACAAGACTTCGATGGGCCTGTTCTTCTCCGAAGACGAGATGCATTTCGTCTGCCCGTGGCACGGCATGGAATACGACATGAAGACCGGCGAGTGCGTCAGCGACCGCAAGATGAAGCTGAAAAAGTACAAGACCGTGCAAAAAGGCGAGGATCTTTATGTCGTCGCCTAAGCGCGCGGCAAAGATCGTAGCCAAAGCCATTGTCGCCAAAAACGCGGCAAGGTCGAAGCCGCGCCCGGTCGTGGCGCGGCCGCCGGTGAAGCGGGCCGAGGCCGCCGGCAACGGCGCCTCCGCCGATGCCCAAAAGCTCGCCGCGACGCTCGAGCGCGGCATCGTCGACGGCAAGCTCGACGTGGTGACCGCCGAAGCGCTGCAGAAGCTGATCGCGGCGGCCTGCCGGGTCTATACCGCGCGCACCGAAGCCGGCGAGCAGTTCACGCCGGTCCCTAAAAATTCGATTTCCGCCACCGATGTCATGGTCACGGCGAGCGGATTGTTGAAAGCTGCCGATCTCGCCGTGTTCGAGCTCGGCATGTGGCAGAGTTGGACGGGCCGCTAACCCGTTCGTGGAGAGATTAGGAACGCCAGGAGAAACGCTATGGATCTCATCGCTGACCGCGGTCGCCGCGTAACGATCGAGGAATTGAATACCACGAGGCTGTTGTCGCACGCCCGCAAGCAGGCGCACCAGCGCAACCTCGATGACATGGTGATCGTCGACGTCGACGCCCACCATTACGAGAACGAGAATTACCGCGAATTCCTGCCCTACATGGAAAACGACGTGTTCCGGCAGCTCACCATGTCGGGGCTGAACAAGAACCGCGGCGCCTTCACGCCGACCCAGGTCGGCTACCAGGACATGGGCGGCCGCGTCACGCGCTATCCGTTGCGCAGCTCGGAAAAGACCGAAGAGAGCGGCGCGCTGCGCGACGTGCAGCTCGGCTACCGCTGGATGGACGCCATGAGCGTCGACTACTCCTGCCTGTTCCCGACCGGCATGCTCAATATCGGCCTGCATCCGCAGAAGGAAATGGAGGTCGAGCTGTGCTGGGCCTATAACCGCTGGCTCACCGAAAAAGTGCTGCCGGAGTCCGGCGGCCGCTTCTATTCGTGCCTGTGCCTGCCGTTCGGCGATCCGGAGGCTTCACTGCGTCAGGTCGAGACCTTCGGCGATCGCAAGCATGTCGGCGGCTTCATGGTCACCACCGTGCGCTCGCACATGGCGGTCTATGACAACGCCTATATGAAGCTCTATCGGGCCATGGAGGAGCGCGGCCTGGTGCTGTCGTTCCATTCCGGCCCGAACTGGGGCGAGCCGATCTACAAGAGCTGCAACCGCTTCATGGCGGCGCACGCGCTGGGCTTCTCCTGGTACAACGTGCTGCATTGCACGAACTGGGTGGTCAACGGCATGGGCGAGCGCTTCCCCAAATTGCCGGTGATCTGGATCGAATCCGGTCTCGCCTGGGTGCCGTTCCTGATGCAGCGGCTCGACCACGAATACATGCTGCGGCCGTCGGAAGCGCCGCTTCTGAAGAAAAAGCCGTCCGACTACATGCGCGACATGTACTACTCGTCGCAGCCGATGGAGATCCAGGACTACGGCGCGATGGAGTGCACGTTCCGCATGATGAACGCGGAGACGCAATTACTTTACGCCTCCGACTACCCGCACTGGGATTTCGACCTGCCGTCGACCATCTACGACTTGCCGTTCCTGTCGGAGAAGGCCAAGCACAACATCCTCGGCGGCACCGCGGCGCGCCTGTTTAAGCTGCCGCCGCGCAACGACAAGCAGAAAGAGAACCTGAAGAAGTTCGGCAACCTCGCCGCGGTCGCGGCTTGATGGCGAATGGCCCTGCGGCCGTAATGCCGCAGGGAGCGCGCTTGTCGCTCAAGCGATATTTTGAAATCCTGATGCCCGGCCTCGTGCCGGGCATTGTTTTTCTGGGAGGTCTCATGCCGTCGCAGGCCTGCTGCTGGACCGTGCTCGCGGCGCTGACGGTGGCGGCAACGCCTGCATCCGGCCAAGACTCTTCATCTGGCCAAGACTCCGTTGCGCAATTCTATAAGGGCAAGGAGATCAGCCTCATCATCGGTTCTTCGGCGGGCGGCGGCTACGACACTTACGCGCGCACCATTGCGCGCCATATCGGCCGCTATATCCCGGGTCATCCGACCATCGTGCCGCAGAACATGCCGGGCGCCGGCAGCAACAAAGCCGGCGGCTATGTCTATTCGCTGGCGCCCAAGGACGGTTCGGCGATCGGCGCGATCTTTCCCGGCATCCTCCTGCAGCCGCTGATCGGCAACGTGCCGACGCCGCATGACCCGAGCAAATTCATCTATCTCGGCAGCGCCAATAGCGACGCCTATTTGTGCATCGGACGCAAAGACGCGGCGGTGCAGACCTTCAAGGACCTGCTGACGCACGTGCTGATCATCGCCGGTTCGACCGAAGGTGCCACGACCCACGACCTGCCCGTCGTCGAGAGCAATCTTCTCGGCGCGCATTTCCGCATCGTCTCCGGCTACCCCGGCATGCGCGAGAACACGATGGCGATCGAGCAAAACGAAGTGCAGGGCGTGTGCGGCTATGGCTGGGCTAGTCTCGAATCGCAGCATCCGGAATGGCTGACGCGCGGATTCATCAACATCCTGGCGCAGGAAAGCGTCAAGGGCTACGCCAAGCTCAACGCCATGGGCGTGCCGCGCACCTACGATTTCGCCAAGACCGATGAAGAGCGCCAGATCCTCGAACTCGTCTACAGCCAGGGCGTGTTCGGCCGTCCCTACGTGCTGCCGCCCGGAGTGCCCGCGGATCGCGTGGCGGCGCTGCGCCAGGCCTTCATGGCGGCGTTGCACGACAAGGAGCTGCTGGCCGAAGCCGCCGGCATGAAGCTCGACATCGACGCGCTTTCGGGCGGCGAATTGCAGGCGCTGGTGACACAACTCTATGCGCTGCCGCCGTCGGTCGCCGCTCGCACCAAGCAGGCATTGGTCTACAAGGCGCCGGATTGATTGATTGGGCTACCAGGAAATTCCTCATGACGTTCGACCGCGCAATCCGACTGCTGATCGGTGTGACCGTGCTGGCGCTCTCGCTCTTGCCGCAAGGACGCGCGAGCGCCCAGGACGCCGTCGCCGATTTCTTCCGCGGCAAGCAGATCACCATCTATGTCGGCTCCTCGGCCGGCGGCGGCTACGACACCTATGCGCGGCTGATTGCGCGCTATTTCGGCAATCACATTGCCGGCACTCCGACCGTCGTCGTCGAGAACATGCCGGGCGCCGGCAGCAACAAGGCGACCGGCTATGTCTATTCGGTGGCGCCGAAGGACGGCACCGCGATGGCGGCGGTGTTTCCCGGCGCGCTGCTCGATCCGCTGATCGGCGACGTCAAGGTTCAGCACGATCCGAATAAGCTGGTTTACGTCGGCAGTGCCAACAGCGACGTCTATATCTGCTTCCTGCGCAGCGACGCGCCGGCCAAGACGTTTAAGGACACCTTGCGCCACGAGGTGATCCTCGGCGCCAGCAATGCCGGCGGCACCACGCGCGATCTGCCGGCGATGATGAACAATCTGCTCGGCACCAAATTCCGCGTCGTCACCGGCTATGCCGGCTCGAAGGAGATCACGCTCGCCATCGAGCGCAACGAGGTCAACGGCGCCTGCGGCATCGGCTGGACCGGGCTGCCGACCATGCATCCCGACTGGTTCTCAAAGAAGCTGATGAACGTCATCGTTCAGGTCGACATCAAGGGCCATCCCGACCTCAACAAATCGGCCGTGCCGCTGGCCACGCAATTCGCCAAGACCGACGAGGACCGGCAGGTGATGGAGCTGATCGAAAGCCAGGGCGTGTTCGGCCGGCCTTATGTCATGCCGCCGGGCGTGCCGGCCGAGCGGGTCGCGGCGCTGCGCCAGGCGTTCGTCGACACGCTCAACGACAAAGCGCTGCGGGCGGAGGGCGACAGGATGCAGCTCGACCTCGATTATATGTCGGGCGGAGATCTGCAAGCCTTGGTGGCAAAGCTCTACGCGCTGCCGCCCGGTATTGTGGCGCGCGCCAAGCAGGCCCTGATTTACACGCCGCCGCAATGAATAAAAAAACGGCCGCAGGAGCCACTGCCGCCGGTTTGACGGAGTGCTGCAGGACGGTGAAGATAAGTGTGAATTTACACGCCCGTTAACGTACGCCGACCCGCCCGGAGAAACTTCATGAAGCTCGGCTTCTTCGTCATGCCCGTCCACCCGCTGACGCGTCCCTATGCCGAGACGCTGCGCGAGGACCGCGAGGCCTTTATCCTCGCCGACAAGCTCGGCTACAGCGAAGGCTATTGCGGCGAGCACCTCACCGATCTCGCCGAGAACATTCCGTCGAGCCTGATGTTCTGCGCTTCGCTCGCCGGTTTCACCTCGCGGATCAAGCTCGGCACCGCGGTCGTGAACCTGCCGTTTTGCCATCCGCTATTGGTCGCCGCTCACGCCGCGCTGGTCGACAACCTGCTCGAGGGGCGATTCCTGTTCGGCATCGGCGCCGGCATCCTGCGCACCGATTGCGAGGCGCTGGAAATGCTCGACGCCGACCGCGGCGCCATGTTCGCCGAGGCGATCGACCATATCCTTAAGCTGTGGACCGGCGACGCGCCCTACGATCTCAAAGGCAAGTACTGGAACATCTCGACCGCCAAGACGCTGTGGCCGGAAATCGGGCTGGGTAATGTCGTCAAGCCGTTGCAAAAACCGCATCCGCCGATTCTCGGCACCGCAACCGATCCGGAGTCCAAGGGCCTGATCGCGCTCGGCCGCCGCGGCTGGTGGCCGATCTCGTCGCACTTCCTGCACAGGAACCACTTGCTCAGCCAATGGGGCAATTACGCCAAAGGCTGTGCCGAGGGCAGCCACCGCGCCGACCGCGCCAATTGGCGGGTGGCGCGCTCGATCTTCGTTGCCGATGACGACGCAGCGGCACGCGCCTATGGCGGCGACGATGCCAAAAGTCCGTATCGGTTCTACATGAACCAGCTCACGGCGAAGCTGCGCAAGGGCAAGAAGCTCGGCGGCTTCAAGGCGCGCCTCGACATGGCCGACGAGGATCTCACCCTCGATTATATTTTCGACAACGTCGTCATCCGCGGCAGCGTCAACCGGGTGGTCGACGGCATTTTGGCGCTGCACGAAAAGATCGGCGACTTCGGCACCTTGCTCTATTGCGGCAAAGACTGGGCCGATCCGGCGCTGTCACGCCGCTCCATGGAGCTGATGGCCGAGAAAGTCATGCCCGCCGTCAATGCGGCGATCGGCAACCGGGTCGCGGCCGAGTAACCAGACGAGCAAAGCAATGCCGATCAAGACCCAGGACATCGCCCGCGACGGCCGCTATGGCTATCTGGCGCAACCGGAGACGGCAGGCAAAGGCAGCGTGCTGATCGTGCCGACGATTTTCGGCGTCAATCCGTTCGTGCGCGGCTATGCCGACATTTTGGCGCGGGCCAGGCTGACGGCGGCGGTGTGCGATCTTTATTCCGGCGAACCGCTGCCGGGGAGCTACGAGCAAGCGCTGGCCCGGGCGCGCCAGCTCAACGATGCCATGGTCGACGACATCGAAGGCCGCTGGCTCGATCATTTGCAGCGCGACAGCTCAGCGCTCGGTGTCCTCGGCTTTTGCCTCGGCGGGCGTTTCGTCTTGCTGCGCGCCGCGCAAGACGGACGCATCAAGGCGTGCGCCGCCGCCTATCCGTCGATCGAAAATCCGATGCTGCCCAATCAAAGCCAGGACGTGCTGAAGCTCGCCGCCGGCATTCGCTGCCCGGTGCATATCTGCCAGCCGGGCATCGACCATGTGGCGAGCCCGGAGACCTATCGCAGCCTCAAGGACGCGTTGCTCAGCCGGAGTGCGCCAACCGTCATCCAGTACTATCCCGAGGCCGAGCACGGCTTCATGCATCGCAAGGAGCCGGCGGCCAATCCGGCCGCGACCGCCATCGCCTCGCCGCAGGTGGTCGCATTCCTCGGGGCGTGCCTGAATTAGTCAGCGCCGGGGAAGCGCCCGGCTGGAACCAATTCGCGAATCCGCAACTTAACCATAGACCGCACTGCCAAATGTGGCAGTGCGGTGACGGGGTCTTGGCCTGTTCCTGCGGGCTCTCGATTTACGCCAATATCATCATATGCTTATGGGACGTTGTGCGACGCACAATAACGCTGGATTTTCTGACTTTTACCGGCTAAGCAGGCCGTTTCCAGCAAACAATGAGGGATGGACCCCAGCATGAAGACGATGGTAGCCGCATGCTTTCTGATTGGCCTGACTGCAACGGCCGCCAACGCGATCGATCTCGCCGAACTCGCGCCGTGCAAGCCTGCCGCCGCTAGAATGTGCGATCGTTCCGGTGGCATGACGTGGAACAACCTGATGCGTTGTGGCGCGACGCTCGCCGCCCATAGCTGGCGCATCGGCAGCGATTGCCGCGCGGTGCTGCACAAATACGGGCAGCTGTAAGCGCCGGTCCGCAGACCTGCGAATTTCAGCTTTGGCAATGCACAACCCTGGCGCCGCAACGCCGGGGTTTTGTCTGTCTTTGTCGGGACATGACCCGCGAGTGTGCGCGAAAGCGTGGCGCTGCTATGATCGCGCGCGGGAGGATGTCATCCGATGGACGTGCAACGGCGCGGCGCCGCGATCGAAATCGCGCGGCTGCACAAGCAATATGGCAGCGGCGAGAGCGCCGTGGTCGCGCTCGACGACATCAATCTGCGCGTGACGCCGGGTGAATTCCTTTGCATCGTCGGCCCGAGCGGCTGCGGCAAGTCGACATTGCTGCGCATCCTCGCCGGCCTCGATCGACAGACCAGCGGCCGCATCGATATCCAGGCCGCCGGCTGGGCGGTGCAAAACGCCATGGTGTTCCAGGATTCCGGCTTGTTTCCCTGGATGCGCGTCGCCGGCAATGTCGGCTTCGGCCTCTACACCCGCGGCGTGCCGGCGGCCGAGCAGGCGGCCCGCGTCGAGGCCGCGCTCAAGCTGGTCGGCCTGACCAAATTCCGCAATCACTTTCCGCATCAGCTCTCCGGCGGCATGCGCCAGCGCGGCGCCATCGCGCGCGCCTTCGTCACCGATCCGGCCATGCTCTTGATGGACGAGCCGTTCGCCGCCCTCGATGCGCAGAACCGCGCCATCCTGCAGGCCGAGCTGGTGCGCATCTGGGAGGAGACCGGCAAGACCGTGGTCTACATCACCCATTCCATCGAGGAAGCGCTGCTGCTCGGCGACCGCACCGTGGTGATGACCGCGCAGCCGGGCCGCATCAAGGAGATCATCGACGTGCCGTTTGCGCATCCGCGCAACCTGATGGCGCTGTCGGCGAGCGCCGAGTTCGGCCGGCTCAAGCTCGACATCTGGCGGCTCTTGGAAGACGAGGTCAATCGCGCGCGGGCGGAGCTCGAACGATGACCGAGCCTTCAGCAAAATGGCGCGAGCGGCTGCTCTATCTGATCTCGCCGATCGGGCTCTTGCTGCTCTGGCAGATCCTGGTGGGCTTAGGCTTCGGCGACCGCCGTTTCATTCCGACGCCGAGCGACATCGCCACGCGCTTCTGGCAGCTCACGTTGAGCGGCGAGCTTGCGGTCAACGTGCTGGCGACGTTGTGGCGCGTCGCCGCCGGCTTCGTCATCGGCGTGGTGCCGGCGATCGCCGTCGGCCTGGTCATGGCGATGTCGCGGCCGGTGCGCATCTTCTTCGATCCGCTGATTGCGGCGCTGTTTCCGATCCCGAAAGTGGCGCTGATGCCGCTCCTGCTGCTCGCCTTCGGCTTCGGCGACGCCTCGAAGATCGCGCTGGTCGCGATCGGCGTGTTCTTCCCGGTGATCGTCAACACCTATGCGGGCGCGGCCAATATCGAGACGATCTACTGGGACGTCTCGCGCAATTACGGCGCCAGCCTCTGGGTGATGTTCACGCGCATCGTGTTCTTCGGCGCGCTGCCGATGATCTTCGCCGGCTTGCGCATCGCGGTGGCGGTGGCCTTCATCGTGCTGGTCGCCGCCGAATTCGTCTCTACCAAGGTCGGCATCGGCTACATGATCTGGAATTCCTGGGAATTGCTGCAGGTCGATTCCATGTTCGTCGGCATCGTGGTGATCGGGCTCCTCGGCCTCGTCGCCTCGGCCCTGCTGGCGGAGCTCGAGCGCGTGGTCATTCCCTGGAAGACCGGGGAACATTGAAGGCGCCGGCCGATCATGTCGCAGGGTATCTTCATCAGTTATCGGCGCGATGACAGCCGGACGCTGGCTGGTCGGCTTTACCAGGCGTTGAAAGTCGCGTTTCCGAGGAAAAAGATTTTTTTCGACGTCGATATCCCCGAGCCGGGCAACGAGATCATCGCCAAGATCGTGCGCGAGCTGGGATCGAGCCAGGTGGTGATCGCGGTGATCGGCCGGCAATGGAACGCCAATTATCGCTTCGACAGCGTCCATGATTTTGTCCGCCGCGAGCTCAAATCCGCGTTGGATTTGCGCCGCCAGGACGGCGTCAAGATTCTGCCCGTGCTGGTCGATGGCGCCACCATCCCGACCGAGCGGTTGCCGGCCGATCTTGAAGCGCTCCGCGAGCTCGAATATCTCGAAGTCGCCAGCGACGGCGATGTCGGCCCGATCATCGAAGGCGCGCGCCGGCTGCTGCCGCCCTATTGGGTGGGCAGCCACGACGACATCGTGCGCTGGCGCTGGGATTGGGTGGACTTCCTCAAGCACCTGATCAAGCTCGATGTCGACGAGGTGCCGACCATCGATGCCGCGCCGCGCAATCCGTTGCACCGGCTGCGGCAGCGCATTCGCCGCGGTCTCGAACGGCTCGGCCTGCGCGGCAAAGATCCGGGCGACGAGGGAACGCCCGAGCAATGGGCGGTCATCTTCGAGCACCATCCGCAGACCTGGCGAATGGTGCTCGACAAGAATGACGACATCATCGCCTATTGGCATGTCGCGCCGCTCAAGGCCGAAGACTATGCCGAGCTTATCGCCGGCCGCTTCAAGGCCGGCATGGTGACGTTTGACCGGCTGACCTTGTTCGAGAACAAGGGCGGCTACTACAATCTGTTTTTCGTCATTACCGTGGTCAACAACGCGCACCGCAATGCGGCGCTCTACCGCCAGCTGTTTTTTTCATTCTTCGACGTGCTGGAAAAGCTCGCCGTGGCCGAGCCGCCGGTCTTCATCACCGAGGTGGCGGCCGACGTCTGGACGCCCGAGGGCATCAAGCTCGCCGAGGGCTTTGGCATGAAACGCGTCGGCCGGCGCGCCGACGATGCCAAGATTCTCATCTATACGGTGGCGGTCGCCGACGTCCTCAACGACGCCATCGCCATGAAGCGCTTCCAGGATTTGCGCGAACGCTATGCGGCGGGCGGCTTCGTGCTCGATCGGCGGCCGGGTGCAATCCGGGACGTGCGCGGCGGTTAGGGCGGACAACCTGCGCCTACTTGTCGCGCCGTCCCCGACGCGCAAAAATCGCACCAAGAACCGGTTAAAATCCTCGACAACCGATCGGGAGGAAACCATTCGCCGCCTGGATTTCACGACGGCGCTGCCGCGTCGCAAATTTCTGCTGGCAACAGCCGGCGCCCTCGCGGTGAGCGTTGCATCGCGCGGCGCCTGCGCGCTCGATTATCCGGTGCGGCCGGTGCGCATTTTCGAAGGTTTTGGCGGTGGCGGCACGCCGGACCTGGTGTCGCGGCTGATCGGCCAGTGGCTTGCCGAGCGGCTCGGCCAGCCTTTCGTGGTCGAGAACCGCACCGGCGCCGCCGGCAATCTTGCGACCGAGGCCGTCGCCACCGCGGCGCCGGACGGCTATACGCTGCTGACTTGTCTCTCGGCGAATGCGGTCAACGCCACGCTCTACGACAAGCTCGGCTTCAACTTCCTCCACGACATGGCGCCGGTCGCCGGGCTGGTGCGGCTGCCCATGGTGCTGTTGGTCAATCCGTCGTTTCCGGCGACCACGCTCGCCGAGTTCGTCGCCTACGCCAAGGCCAATCCGGGCAAGGTCAACATGGCGACGCCGGGCATCGGCACGCCGATGCATGTCTCCGGCGAGCTGTTCAAGATGATGACCGGCGTCAACATCGTCCATGTGCCTTACCGCGGCCCGGCGGGGGCGTTCACCGATCTGCTCGCCGGGCAAATTCAGGCGTTCATCATCACGGTGCCGGCTGCGATCGGTTTTGTCAGGACCGGCAAGCTGCGCGCATTGGCGGTGACCAGCGCGACGCGGTCCGAGGTTTTGCCGGACGTCCCGGCCATTGCCGAGTTGCTGCCCGGCTTCGAGGCGACCGCCTGGGACGGAACCTGCGCGCCGGCGGGAACCCCCGCGGCGATCATCGACAAACTCAACGCCACCATCACCGCGGGCCTCGCCGATCCCGCGCTCAAGGCAAAGCTCAAGGATTTGGGCGGTGACACGATGCCGATGACGCCCGCCGAGTTCGGCAAATTCCTCGCCGCCGAGACCGAGAAGTGGGGCAAGGTTGTCAAGTTCTCGGGCGTCAAGGCGAATTGATCGAGACCATGAAACTTCCGCGCCGAGAGTTTTTGCATCTGGCCGCCGGCACTGCGGTGCTGCCGGCGCTGCCGCGTATCGCGCAGGCCGACACCTATCCGAGCCGGCCGGTGCGCATGTTCGTCGGCTCGACACCGGGCGCCGCGCCCGATGTCATCGCGCGGCTCTTCGGCCAGTGGCTTGCGGAGCGGCTCGGCCAGCCCTTCGTGGTCGAGAACCGCCCGGCCGGCGGCGGCAATCTCGCCGCCGAGCCGGTGGTGCGGGCGACGCCGGACGGCCACATGTTGCTGGTGTTCTCGGCGTCGAACGCGATCGATGCGACGCTGCTCGATACGTTGAATTTCGACCTGGCGCGCGACATCGCGCCGGTCGCCGGCCTGATCGGTCTGCCGATGGTGCTCCTGGTCAATCCGGCGTTCCCGGCCAAGACGCTATCGGAGTTCGTCGCCTACGCCAAAGCCAATCCGGGCAAGGTCAATATCGGCACGCCGCCGGTCGGCAGTCCGCAATATGTCAGCGCCGCGCTCCTCGAAATGATGACGGACACGAAGCTTGCGGTCATTCCCTATCGCGGCGGTCCGGCGGCGGTGACCGATGCGATCAGCGGGCAGATCCAGGGCGTGATCGGCACCGTGCTCCTGGTCATTGCCCAAGCCCGCGCCGGGTCGTTGCGCCCATTGGCGGTCACGTCGACGACGCGCTCCGAATTGCTTCCCGACGTTCCGACCATGACCGAATTCCTGCCGGGCTACGAAGCCAGCCAATGGATCGGCATCGGCGCGCCGAAAGACACGCCGGCGGCGGTCATCAACAAGCTCAACACCGAGGTCAATGCCGCGCTCGCCGATCCGGGGATGAAGGCCAAGGTGACGGCGCTCGGCGGCATGGTGCTGCCCGGCTCGGCGGGCGAGTTCGGCAAGTTCGTTGCGGACGAGACCGCGAAGTGGGCCAAGGTCGTCAAATTCTCCGGCGCCAGAGCGAACTGATGGGAGGGCACATGAAACGCCGTCGATTTCTGCGTCTCGCCGCCGGCGTCGCCGCGCTTCCGATCCTGCCTCGGCTCGCCGGCGCGGAGACCTATCCGACGCGGCCGGTGCATCTGATCGTCCCCGTTCCGGCCGGCGGCACTTTCGACATCGTGGCGCGCCTGGTCGCGCAATCGGTATCGGAGCGGCTCGGCCAGCAGATCGTCATCGAGAACCGCGGCGGCGCCGGCACCAATATCGGCACCGCGGTGGTGGCGCATGCGACCCCTGACGGCTACACGCTGCTGCTCGCCGGTTCGCCGGGCGCGATCAACGCCACGCTGTACACCAATCTCGATTTCAGCTTCGCGCGCGATATTGCGCCGGTCGCCGGCATCGAACGCGCGCCGCTGATCATGGCGGTCAACCCGGTGTTCCCCGCCAAGACCGTTGCGGAATTCATCGCTTACGCCAAGAGCAATCCCGGCAAGATCAATATGGGGTCGGGCGGCGTCGGCTCGACCGGCCATGTCGCCGGCGAATTGTTCAACTTGACGGCGGGGCTCAAGATCGCTCACGTGCCGTATCGCGGCGAGGCGCCGTCGGTCACCGACCTGCTCGGCGGCCAGATCCAGGTGATGTTCAGTACGCCCGGCTCGGTCATCAATTTCGTCAAGGCCGGCACATTGCGGCCGCTCGCGGTGACCAGCGCCAAACGCATGGACGTGCTGCCCGACGTGCCGGCGCTCGCCGAGACTTTGCCCGGCTACGAAGCGGTGTCCTGGGCCGGTATCGGCGCGCCGGCGGGCACACCGGCCGAAATCGTCGACAAGCTCAATCGCGAGATCAACGCGGCGCTCGCCGATCCCGCGCTCAAGGGCAAGCTCGCCGAGTTCGGCGCCATCGTGATGACCGGCTCGCCCGCCGATTTCCAAAAATTCATCGCCGTCGAAATCGAAAAGTGGGCCAAGGTCGTCAAGTTCGCCGACCTCAAGCCGGAATAAACCGGAAATCGGACCTGCGGCCTGTCGGCGGCGCCGCTCACGCCGCTCACGCCGCGCGCGGCACGGCGCGAAATTCCTTGGCGCTCGCCATGGCCCAGGCGGTTTCGAACCGCCGGTCGCTGGTGCCGGCGATCAATTCGCCCGGCGACAAGGTCGGATAAAGCTCGGTGAAGCTTTTCACCTCGTGGGGCGAGACGCGGCGCGAAAAATGCGCCGGCGAGAATTGCGTCGGATGGTCGAGGCCGGCGGCGGCGACCAGCTCGGCCAGCGCCTCGATGGTGGCGCGATGGAAATTGAACACACGCTCGGCCTTGTCCGGCACCACCAGCGCGCGCTGGCGCACCTTGTCCTGGGTCGAGACCCCGGTCGGGCATTTGTCGGTATGGCAGGATTGCGACTGGATGCAGCCGAGCGCGAACATGAAGCCGCGCGCCGAATTGCACCAGTCGGCGCCCAGCGCCATGACGCGGGCGATGTCGAAGGCGCTGATGATCTTGCCGGCGGCGCCGAGCTTGATGCGGTCCCGCGCATTGATGCCGATCAGCGCGTTGTGCACGAAGTTCAAGCCTTCGCGCAGCGGCATGCCGAGATGGTCGGTGAATTCCAGCGGCGCCGCGCCGGTGCCGCCCTCCTTGCCGTCGACGACGATGAAGTCGGGATAGATGTCCGTCTCCAGCATCGCCTTGCACACGGCGAGGAACTCCCACGGATGGCCGATGCAGAGCTTGAAACCCGCCGGCTTGCCGCCGGAGAGCTCGCGCATCTTGGCGATGAAGTGCATCATCTCGATCGGCGTCGCGAACGCCGAATGGCGCGACGGCGAGATGCAGTCGATGCCCCGCGGCACGCCGCGGGTCGCGGCGATCTCGGCACTGACCTTGGCGCCGGGCAGCACGCCGCCATGGCCGGGCTTGGCGCCCTGGCTGAGCTTGAGCTCGACCATTTTTATCTGGTCGCTCCTTGCATTGTCCGCGAATTTTTCGGGCGCGAAGGTGCCGTCGGCATTGCGGCAGCTGAAATAGCCCGAGCCGACCTCCCAGATGATGTCGCCGTTGTGTCGTTGATGATAAGGGCTATAGCCGCCTTCGCCGGTGTCGTGGGCGAAATTGCCTTTCTTGGCGCCGCCATTGAGCGCGAGGATGGCATTGGCGCTGAGCGCGCCAAAGCTCATGGCCGAAATGTTGAAGATCGACGCCGAATAGGGCTTTTTGCAATCCGGCCCGCCGATGGCGACGCGGAACGGCTCCTTGACCACGGGCTTCGGCGCCATCGAATGGTCGAGCCATTCGTAGCCTGGGGCATAGACGTCGTTCTGGGTGCCGAACGGGCGCTTGTCCAAGGCTTGCTTGGCGCGCTGATAGACCAGCGCGCGCTTGTCGCGGGAGAACGGCGTGCCGTCCTTTTCGCTTTCGAGAAAATACTGGCGGATCTCCGGGCGGATCTCTTCCAGGATGAAGCGGATATGCGCCATCAGCGGATAGTTGCGCAGCACCGCGTGCCGGGTCTGGACGACGTCGTGAATGCCGATCAGTGCCAGCACCGTGAACAGCAGCAGCGGGATCACGACATAGATCGACGTATAGCCGTCGAGATCGGCAACCAGCAGGATCGCCGCAATCACGACGACGGACGTGAAGACGAAGAAACGCGCCGTCAGCGGCAACAGCAAGGCTTGCATGAGCCCACCCCCCGGATAGGAAGGAATCAATGTGTCGAGTCTAACCCCTCGCTCGAACTTCTACGAGCTATAGGGAGCGACCTTGTCAGTTTGATGAGGTTTTTGCCCGGCCTGCGTCAGCCGCACCCCTCCACGGACTTGCGGAACTCGTGTAGCGTCGCGGCAAAACGACCAGCGAAGTGGGGGAAATCGGATGAAACCTGACCGGCGTGGATTTTTGACCCTGGCGGCCGGCGCCGCCGGCGCCGCCGGCGCCGCCGGGCTCGCCGCGGCGCCCGGACTGGTGCGCGCGGACACCTATCCATCGCGGCCGATCCGTCTGGTGCTGCCGTTTCCGCCGGGTGGCGTGTTCGACATCGTCGGCCGGCCGTGGGCCGACAAGGTCTCAAAGAGCGGGATGCTCGGCACCGTCTTTGTCGAGAATCTGCCCGGCGCCGGCGGTTCGCTGGCGGCGGCCGCGGTGGCACACGCCTCGCCCGACGGCTACTCGGTTTTCCTCGGCAGCACGGCGCTCCACCTCATCGATATGATTCTGCGCGAGCACCCGCTGCTCGATCCGATGAAGGACCTGCAATTGGCTTCCATGGTGGCGACCACCGGGTTCGCCATTGTCGTCAATCCCGCCGTGCCGGCGCACAATCTCAAGGATCTGATCGATCACATCAAAGCCAATCCGGGCAAGATGACCTACGGGACGCCCGGGGCGGGGACGATGAATCATCTCAGCGGCGAAATGCTGAAATCGAAGACCGGCATCACCGACCTGCCGCATGTGCCCTATCGCGGCGCCGGGCCGGCCATTGCCGACGCCATCGGCGGCCAGATCCCGATGATCGTGCCGGCGATGACCAATCAGGTTCTGGAATTCCATCGCACCGGCAAGCTGCGCCTTCTTGCGGTTACCAATCCGACGCGCATCACCATCGCGCCGGAAATCCCGACCGCCATCGAGGCCGGCGTAGCTGGGCTTTATGCGGAGCAGGTGATGGGCCTGTTTGCTCCCGCCGGGACGCCGAAAGACGTTGTCGCCAAGATCGGCGCGGCGAACCGCGCCGCCATGGCGGACAAGGCCTACGAGAAATCGCTGGTCGAGGCGGCGGTCATTCCGGTGACGCCCGACTGGACGCCGGAGAAATTCAGCCAGTTCATGAGCGAAGAAGTCGCGCGCTGGTCGCCGCTGGTGAAGGCGATCGGCGTGCGGCTCGACTGAACCGTATGGCGCACATGAAAATTTCGCGTCACCGGTTTCTCCGTCTGGCTACGGGCGCGGCCGTGCTGCCGGCCGCCGCGCGTACCGCGCGCGCCCAGGCTTTTCCAACGCGGCCGGTGCGTCTGATCATCGGCTTCAACGCCGGCGGCGCGCCCGACGTGGTGGCGCGGCTATTGTGCCAATGGCTGTCGGAGCGCGTCGGGCAGAACTTTTTGGTCGAGAACCGGCCCGGCGCCGGCGGCAATATCGCGGCGGAAGCCGTCGTGCGCGCGCCGCCCGACGGCTATACGCTGCTGCAAGTCGGCTCGCCGAATTTCATCAACGCCGCGCTCTACAAGGATCTCAAGTTCAATTTCCTGCACGATGTCGCGCCGGTTGCCGGCATCGGCCGCAATCCCTTCGTCATGGTGGTGAACCCGTCGTTCCCGGCCAAGACCGTCGCCGAATTCATCGCCTATGCCAAAGCCAATCCGGGCCAGATCAACATGACCTCGACCGGCACCGGCAACCTCACCCATGTGATCGGCGAGCTGTTCAAGATGATGGCGGGCGTCGACATGCTGCACGTGCCCGGCCGCGGCGAGATGCAGGCGCAGAGCGATTTGCTGGCCGGCCGCGCGCAGGTGATGTTCGACCCGATCGTGTCTTCGCTCGGCTATATCAGGGGCGGCCAGTTGCGGGCGCTCGGCGTCACCGGCGCGACCCGCGTGCCGGCACTGCCGGATGTGCCGGCCGTCAGCGAAACCGTGCCCGGCTTCGACGTCACCGGCGCCATCGGCATCGGCGCGCCGCGGGGCACGCCGGCCGAGGTGACCGGTTATCTGAACGACAAGGTCAACGCCGCTCTTGCCGATCCGGCCATCAAGGCGCGGCTCAACGACCTCGGCTTCGTGCCGACGCCGATGTCGGCTGTGGAATTCGGCACCTTCATGGCCGCGCAGACCGAGCAATGGGCCAAGGTGATCCAGGCGGCGAATATCAAGCCGGAGTAATGCCGCGCTCGCGCAGCAGCGCCTTGAGCGAGTAGCCCGCATCAGTGAAGTCAGACGCGGGATAATGCGTGGAAAGATAGAGCTCCGATGTCGCTTTGCTGAGTCGGGCTAAACTTGCTGATCGTTAGAGGCGTTCATGGCCGTCCGTAATTGGGATTCACGACGGGCGAGACAAGAAATGGCTCGGTTGACCGCCGCTGGCGTGCTTGGCTTCTATACTCATTTTGAAGCAACCGAGGTGTTTGCCACACAGGGTCAAAGCGCGCCTCTGAACATCTTTTCTATTTTAGTTGCGGAAGAGCGGCTATCCGGCGCTGCCGAGGAGCCACGTCTTCTGAATCCAAGGCGCATCAAAATTAGATCGCTGCCGGATTGGAATTTCGGCATCAAACGGTACGTGAAACCGATCACGGACCTAGTGCCGCTCTTCGACACGCTATGTGATGCCAAAAAGTGGAGGGGTTCGGGGGAGTCGCTGCAAGTCGGCGACCTCGTATCCATTCCCACACAGTTCGTCCCGCCCGACAATTCTGGCCCGGTGCCGTGGAATCGGGTGCTCAAGAATAATTTCTGGAACGGATCGCACATATTTGAATGGGCCGACGCCAAGAAGGCTGCCCTTCAAATATTGTTTGATGATCCACCGCGATTGCAGGAGCTTTCGGAGGCGATCCGCCAATTCATTCCTATGGGGCTGGCGAGCCTGTCCGATCGGCTCGGCAATATCGTCGTCCAGCTTCCCGTCGTTGTTCTCATGTCGAAATTCGCGGAACTCCGAGCGTCAGGTGATTTCACGCTTACAGTCAGCTGGCACCCCAAGGCATCCCCACGTCCGTTGCGGGCGTCCTGCATCATGAACTACGACGACGCGATCCCGGCCTTTAGTTCCGTGACCGTACAGGCGACTGAAACGGTGCTGCCGATGCATGATGGCCGAGGATTGCATCGCGGTACTTTGTGGGATGACGAAAACCGAGTGTTACTCGCCGCAACCGGCGATATGGCATTCATCAATACCATTGTCATGAATATGCATGTGCTCGACCCGGAGCCACGCGTATTCACCGTGTCGGACGAGCAGGGGGGCGAGAAGACTATTCGTTTGGGCCTTACCCCGAAACCAATCAAAAGCGTGGTCGGAGAACCGGAGATCAATCCCGCCGGAGATTGGACGCAGCGGCGCATATATCAGGAAGAGACTGACCGGTTGCGCGCGGAACGACGCTTCGTTCAATACAAACCTGAGCTAGGCCAAAATCTGCGTGAGAACGTACTGGAAGACGTGCGTTTTCTCATCAACCGGCATGGCGAGGAGGGCGTTTGGCTATGGGACCAGTTCCTTAACGCCGACGATGTTATCGACACGCTCTTTCACTGCCGGTTCTTCGGAGCCGATCTTCGCGCCTTAACCGCCGGACATAGTCCGCCCGGCGAGGATCAGTCCACGCAGACCGGGGGTTCATTGCCGTCAAGCGCCCAATTCGCCGCAGACCAACGCGCGAAGCTGACGGCCATCAAGTCAAATCTTCGCGGCCTCCGCTTGGAATTCCGCATGCGAACGGGGTCTGCCGGGTGGGCATTCCATGATCGTTTTTTGATCTTTCCCGCTGCCGAACGCGGTGCGCTGGCTTGGTCGCTTGGAACATCGGTCAATAGTCTTGGCAGACAGCACCATATCTTGCAGCGAGTCGACGACGGGCAGCGCATTAGAGATGCATTCGCCGAGCTTTGGGATGCACTCGATCAGCCCGAACATTTGATTTGGAAGACCCCATGAGTAGCGGCAACGATCAACTCGCAAAGGCAGTGCAGGAAGCTGCGGCGGAAGGAGAAATCACCGCGCCAGCCGGACTTATTGCGTTGATCGGCGGCCTCGAAAATTCACTTCAAGCCCTTCAAAGCATGGATCGCGCAAACGAACTGTTCGATGCGCTCGATGAGGAATTCGGCTTTATTCGATTTAGTTTTTTGGCCAACACTCGCGTTCCTGCGACTCAAATACAGCCGACCGACCAGCTCCGCTATGTGTCGCTTCTTCGCTGGCTCATCCGCGAATTGCTAGTCTGGCGAAGTGCCGACGATCCTCGCCAAGACAAGCTTGTAGCGGCATTCGTTGTCGCACAAAGGTGCGACTCCGGTAATGGGCTGTGGAACCTGCTCCCCAATCAGATCGGCGAGAATATCGACCTCCTCGATCACCTCAAGCGCCTGATTGCCTCCTTCGCCGTTACCTTCGACGCGCGGCCGGGAGCGCAGGTGCCGATATGGGAAGGCGAAGCGGTCGAGGAATTCAAGCGAGCCGACGCGGAAGGCGATTGGGTTGCCGTCATCCGGGGCTGGCAACTATTTCGCTATCAGCTCTTTTTCGCCAACACTCTCCAAATACAAGCGGTGCGGTTGCTTAATCGCTACAGCTTTGCGCGCCTCGTCGAAGGCGTGGCGAAATTACGTCAGACACCCGTTACGATGCAAATCGTAGGGGTGCTGACTATCGAGCAAAGGCTGGATCTGGCGATTGGAAGCGATAATCCGCATGTCCAAATCGCTTCCATGTATCGGACGCTTACCGACAGGACACCGCAGAATCTCAGCGACCTGGACAAGGAACTTCTGACAAAGCTGTTGCTCAAAGTGGCCAACGACACTTCGCGTTGGCCAGAATGGATGAAGGTATTCGTCGGTTATCCGGCACTGCAGGCCCCCTTGGGGCAGGCGTTGGCGAATGTGCCAGACACCGCAATTGACGGATATGTCAATTCAATCCAACTATTCCCGTGGACAATTAAACATAACGCGAGCCGCCTTTTGGTCGCAGAATGTCTGCGCGAATTTCGCGCGCGCGCCTCATTGGAGCGTCGCAAAATTTTGTGGAGTCGCGCTCATGACCGGTGGCGCCGTTGGGACTTCGGTTACAGTGACCCGAACCAACACCTGAATGCGATCAACCGGTCCGATTTGGATTACGCGATCGTGGGTTACGCTACCGAATGCTTGGACGAAGCTGGAAGGGATAATGCCTTGAATGCCATCCGTGCAGAGGCTCAAACGTTTGAACATCATTGGCATAGATCGGTCACCGATATTCTCGCCGCTTGGTATCGCTTGGTTTCCCGCTTTCAGCCATACGCGCATGCTGCCTACATCGCGGTTAATGATGAAGACTGGCTAGGAATGGCGCGTGTCTATTTTCTATTTGATATCGAACAGAACAAATACATCATGATGATGTACAATATGACGTGGCCGCCCGCGATCGGATAATCGAGCGGTCAACACGCGATTACGATTGCGTTTATGAGATTCAGAGCCTTTTGCTAGATATCATTCCGATTGAGCAGCGCCTTGAGCCGCTGCGGCGTCACCGGCAGCGCCGTCACCGCGCCGGGGATGCCGATGGCGTCGTCGATGGCTGACGCAATGGCGGCGCCGACGCCGGTGATGCCGCTTTCGCCGGCGCCCTTGATGCCGAGTGGATTGAGCGGCGTGGTGTAGTCCTCGCGCAGCAACACGTCGGGCGTCGGCGTCTCGTGCATCGCCGGCAACAAATAATCGGCGAAGGTCACGGCGAGCGGATCGCCGTGCTCGCTGAAGGTGAATTCCTCGAACAGCGCGCCGCCCAGTCCTTGGGCGAAGCCGCCGACGATCTGGCCCTTGACCAGCGCCGGATTGATCGCTCGTCCGATGTCGTAGGCGATGGCGTAATGCTCGACGGCGACGCCGCCGGTGTCGCGGTCGACCCGCACCACGGCGATGTGGCTGCCGTAGGGGTAGACCTGATGCTCGGTCTTGAACCAGCCTTCGGCGGACAGCCCCGGGTCGCGGCCGCCCAGCGTCTTGGTGCCGGGGGCGAGATTTTGCGCGATCTTGCCGAGGCTGATCGAAGGGCCGGCGCCACGGTCGCGGCGCACCACTTCGCCATCGATGATGTCGAGTACCTCGGGCGCGGCTTGCAATAATTCGCCGGCGACTTCGAGCGCCTTCTTGCGCACATTCAGCGCCGCGATATGGGTCGCCGACGCCGTCATCACCGTGGCGCGCGAGGCATGGGCGCCGATGCCGAACGGGATGCGGTCGGTCTGGCCGTGGATCACCCGGCAGCGCCGGTAATCGACGCCGAGCGCGTCGGCGGCGACCTGCGCCATCACGGTCTCAAAGCCTTGGCCGAGCGAGGCGCCGCCGGTGAGGACCTCGACCGCGCCCGAGGTGTCGATGGTGATTTTCACGCCGTCGGTCGGGCCGAGCCCGCTCTTTTCCACGAACATGGCGATGCCGATGCCGACCAGTTCGCCGGCGGCTTTGCGCTTCTTCACGTCGGCATTGAGCTTCTTCCAATCGATCCTGGCGAACAGCTTGTCCAACAGCCCGACATAGTCGCCGGTGTCGTAATGGATTTCCTCGCCGAGCGCTTCGAGCGGGCGCGGGTAGGGCAGTTCCGCCGCGCTGATGGTGTTGCGCCGGCGCACCTCGATGCGGTCCATGCCGAGCTGCGCGGCGATGGCGTCGACCAGTCGCTCGCGCACGAACGTGGTCTCGTAGCGGCCGGGCGCCCGATAGGTCGCCGCCGGCGTCTTGTTGGTGAGGCGGAAGTGGCCGATGGAGCGGTAGGCCGGCACCCGGTAGGGGCCGGGCAGGATGCCTGCCGTCATGTGCACGACGCGTGCGGCATGGGTGCGCACATAGGCACCCTGGTCGTGGAAATAGAGGTCGTCGATGGCGAGGATGACGCCGTCGGCATCGACCGCGGCACGGATTTTGTGCAATTGCTGGCGCGAATGATTGGCGGCGATCAAATGCTCGCGGCGGTCTTCGATCCATTTTACCGGGCGATTGAATTTTCTGGCGGCGACACAGACCAGCACGTCCTCGGGATAAAGCTCGCCGCGGATGCCGAAACCGCCGCCGACATGGGATTCGTGGACATGAATTGCGCTCGGCGGAATTTTGAGCATCCGAGACAGCAGTTCCTGGTTGCGATGCGGCACCTTGGCGGCGCCGTGCAGTTCGAGAATGCCGCGCGCTGAGTCGTAGCGGCCGATGGCGCCGCGGGTTTCCAGCGGCACGCCGGAGTGCCGGCCGATGGCGAGCTCGACCTCGACGGTGTGCTTGGCGGAGTGGAACACCGCATCGACGTCGCCATAGCCCTGGCGGATGATCGCCGCCTCGCTGCTGTGGCCCGGTGAAAATTCCACCGGCGCGGCCTGTGCATCGAGCTGCGGCGGCAATTCCTCGATTTGCATCGTGACGAGGTCGGCGGCGTCTTCGGCGACATAAGGGTCTTCGGCGAACACCGCGGCGATCGGCTCGCCGACATAGCGCACGGTACCGTTGGCCAGAACCGGCTGGCGATACGGATCGAGCGCCGGGATTGAGCCCTCGCGGAAATCGACCGGCGGTACGTCGGTGATGTCGGCGGCACTCCACACCGCGAAGACGCCGGGTAGCGCCCGTGCCGCCGCGACGTCGAGCGAGACGATGCGGCCGTGGGCATGCGCCGAGCGCACCATGCGCATATGCAGTTGATGCGGGAAATTGATGTCGCCGGCGAACTCGCCGCGGCCTAAGACCAGCGGCGGGTCTTCCAGCCGCGTGACCGATTGACCGATCCACGGCATTTTCGCCGCCGCGCTGTTCATGCCGCTGCGCGTTCGAGCGCCCGGCGCGTCACCGCGAGCACGAGATCGCGCCGGAATTCCGCGCTCGTGGTCGCATCCTCCATGGCATCGACGGCGGCGGTCGCGGCTTGCGCCGCGGCGCGAAACGCCTTGTCGCCGGGCGCGGCGCCTGCCAGCGCGGCTTCGGCTTGCGCGATGCGCCGCGGATTGGGCTCGGCGCCGCCGACCGCAACGCGCGGCTCGACCATTTTGCCGCCGTCGACGCGATAGACGCCGAGCGCCGCGGCCATGGCGAAGTCGCCGACGCGGCGGCTGAACTCATAAAAGCCGCAGCGCGTGTCGGCTGCGAGCATCGGCAGGCGCGCCTCGACCAGAAGCTCGTCGTCGCCCAGCGCCGTGGTCATGATGCCTTTGAAGAAATCGCGCGCCGCGATGACCCGTTCGCCGCGGGCGCTCTTTGCCACCACCTCGCCGTCCAGCGCCGCCAGCACCAGGCACCATTCCGAGGACGGATCGGCATGCGCCAGGCTGCCGCAGAACGTGCCGCGGTTGCGGATCGGATAATGGGCGATATGGCGCACCACGTCGGTGAGGAGTTTTCCCAGCGGCCCCTCGCAGACCGGGCGATGGAACGCGGCGTGGCGCACGCAGGCGCCGATCGTGAGCTTGCCGTCCGTCACCGCGATGCGGTTGAGCGCTTCGACGCCATTGATGTCGACGAGATGGCCCGGCTTGGCGAGCCGGAACGCCATGGTCGGCACCAGGCTCTGGCCGCCGGCGAGGACGCGGCCGTCTTCCGGCGCGACCGCGGCGAGCAGCGCGACCGCCTCGTCAATCGTCTTCGGTGCGTGATAGCGGAACGCCGCAGGCTTCATCGGCTGGTTTCAACTTTGGGATTGGCGTATCTTTTTGAACAGTTGCACGGTTTTTGGCACAGAGTCAAAGTGCGAAGGCCCAGAGAAAAAGTAGCCGTCCCGGATGAAACCGCCGCCCTTTTCCTACCACGATCCGCGCAGCACCGCCGATGTCGTCGGCCTGCTCACCAGCCTCGACAATGCCAAGTTGCTTGCCGGCGGCCAGTCGCTGATGCCGATGCTCAACATGCGCTACGTGCTGCCGGACCACGTGATCGACCTCAACCGGGTCGACGGCTTGAGCCATATCCGCGAGCGCGACGGCGCGCTCGACATCGGCGCCATGACGCGGCAGCGCGACATCGAATTCTCCGATCTGGTGCGCGAACGCTGCCCGCTGATGCACGAGGCGGTGCGCCAGGTCGGCCATCGCCAGACGCGCAACCGCGGCACGCTCGGCGGCTCGCTGTGCCATCTCGATCCGTCGGCCGAGCTGGTGTCGGTCGCCGCGGCGCTTGACGCGAAAATCTCGGTGACCGGCAAGGGCGGCGCCCGCAGCATCGATTTCGCCGCGTTTCCCGTGGCCTATATGACACCGTCCATCGAACTCGACGAGCTGGTCACCGGCGTCACGTTTCCATGCTGGCCGGCCGGCCACGGCTACGCCTTCGTCGAGTTCGCCCGCCGCCACGGCGATTTCGCCATCGTCTCGGCGGCGGCGCTGCTCGAAGCGGACGGCAACGGCAAGGTGACCCGGGCGTCGGTGACTTTGGGCGGCATGGGGCCCGCCCCGGTGCGGGCAGGCGAGGTCGAACGCGCGTTGATCGGCGAGGTCGTCGAGGAAAAGCGGCTGCGCGAAATTTGCGAAGCGCTGCGCAAGCTCGACGCCATCGACGACATCCATGCACCGGCGTCCTATCGCCAGCAATTGGCGACGGTGCTGTCGCGCCGCGCGCTGGTGAAAGCACATGAGCGCATCGGCGCTGGGAGAAGGCCGTGAGCGAGACGCGAAACATCGCCGTGACTGTCAACGGCAAGCGCCACGAGGCCACCGTGCCGGTGCGGGTGACGCTGGCGGATTTTCTGCGCCATCAGCTCGGCCTGACCGGCACCCATCTCGGTTGCGAGCATGGCGTATGCGGCGCCTGCACCATTCTGTTCGACGGCTATTCGGCGCGGTCGTGCCTGATGCTCGCGGTGCAGGCCGACGGCCACGACATCATGACCGTCGAGGGGATCGCACCCGACGCCGACACCTTGCATCCGCTGCAGCAGGCGTTCCACGAGCATCACGGCCTGCAATGCGGCTTCTGCACGCCGGGCATCTTGACCACGCTGATCGAACTGTTGCGCGATAATCCCGACCCGACCGAGGACGACATCCGCATCGGCATTTCCGGCAATCTGTGCCGTTGCACCGGTTATCAGAACATCGTCATCGCAGCGCTCGACGCGGCGAGACGCTTGCGCTCGGACGACGGACGACCGACGACGGATATCGGACGACAGACGACAGACGACAGATGACGGAAAATCGCAAGGCTGAAGTTCATCCGTCGTCTGTCGTCCGACCTCTGTCGTCTGCCTCCCTCCGTTTCGACGATATTGGCAACCGGCTCAAAGCGTTCCGCCTCGGCTCCGGATTGTCGGCGGAGGAGATCGCGCAAAAGCTCGGCATTTCGCGCACCGCGCTCTACCGCTTCGAGAAGGGCGAGGTGGCGAAGATCGAGACCTTGGAGAAGCTCGCCGAGCTGCTGCAGGTCTCGGTGCCGACCTTGCTCGGCGTCGGCGTCGAATACATCGCGTCCGCGGTGAGCTATTTCGAGCGCATGCGCCAGATCGAGGAAACCGCCGAGCACGTCATCGTGCTGGCCGGGCCGATCTCCTACGTGCTCGCCTCCGACGCCTTCGATCGCGCGCTCGGCGACATCTTGCGCGAGTCGGTGCCGGATGCGGTCGAGACCCGCGAGCGGGCATTGGCCCAGATCGACGAATTGATGGCGGTGCTGCACCAGCGCAAGGACACCTACCGCCGGCGCCGGCCGGCCGTCGTCAACCTGATCGCCGCGGCCGAAATGGAGCGTTTTTTGCGCAACGGCCTGGTCGGCCGCCACGATCTGCCGGAACAGCTGCGCCGCGAGCGCCGCGCGCTGGCGCGCGCCGAAGCCGAGCATTTCATCGCGCTGATGGAGAACGAGCCGATCGGCGTGCAGATCGGCATCGTCCTCGACACCTTGCCGCACACCAGCTTTCAGATTTTCCGTCAGCCCGACCGGCAGATCCTGGCGCTGAGTCCGTTCCGTCTCGGCGAGGAGCCGAACATCCGCGTCGGCATGGCGATGATCACGTCGGCGCCCGAGGCGCTGGCGCTGCACGAAAAAATGGCGCGGGAGCTTTGGGCAAGCGCGCTCAAAGGTCCCGCCGCCGTTCGCTTTATGCGGACGATGATCGAGAAATCATCCGCCCCCGCGATAGCGGGGGAGGGGGCATAGGCGGCCTTTGGCCGCCGCTCTTTACGTAAAGAACGCCGACGCAAGGCGTCGGCTATGGCGTAGCGCGGTGGAGGGGGCGCAGGCGGCGAAGAAACAAAATTGCGGCAGGTCAATCTCGGACCTATTCGCTTTTTTGTTCGCCTCTCCGCTGATCGCGTCCGCAACTCAGAGGCCCCCTCCACCATGCTTCGCATGGTCCCCCTTGCATGTTGGCGAAGCCGAATCGGCGCAAGCTGAGAGGTGCGTCGGGGCCGGTGGCCACCAGCCCCGACGCGGATGGCCGGGACCGCCATTCCCCCTGGGTGTTGGGCACCGTGGGGG
>Ga0210408_10001140_pt1 | contig 28992 bp, 27 predicted proteins | sample IncBWH4MmetaG_FD_155471 | JGI IMG/M metagenome (GOLD analysis project Ga0210408, IMG submission 155471) | Forest soil microbial communities from Barre Woods Harvard Forest LTER site, Petersham, Massachusetts, United States - Inc-BW-H-4-M | ecosystem: Environmental > Terrestrial > Soil >...
CGCCCAACGCCGCCGTCACCATCGAGATCGGCACCCGGCAGTGCAGGTCGGCGCCGTCGCGCTGGAAGAACTGATGCGCCGACAGCGAGAGGAAAATATAGAGATCGCCCGGCGGGCCGCCACGGATACCGGCCTCGCCCTCGCCGGCGAGACGAATGCGGGTACCATCCTCGACGCCCTGCGGGATATTGACCGACAAGGTCCGCTCGCGCGTCACCCGGCCCGAGCCCGAGCAGGACGGACAGGCATCCTCGATCATCTGGCCGCGGCCCTGGCAGCCGGGGCAGGTTCGCTCCAGCGTGAAAAATCCCTGCGCCTGCCGCACCCGGCCCGCACCGCCGCAGGTCGCGCAGGTCTTCGGCTTGGTGCCGGCCTTGGCGCCGATGCCCGAACAGGACTCACAGGTGACGGAGACCGGAATCTCGATCTGCGCGGTTTTGCCCTGAAAGGCCTCCTCCAGCGTGATTTCCATGTTGTAGCGCAGGTCAGCGCCACGCTCGCGGCCGCCGCGGCCGCGCTGGCCGGCCATGCCGAACAAATCTTCGAAAATGTCGGAGAAGGATGAGGCAAAGCCCGCACCGAAGCCGGGACCGCCATTCATGCCGCCCTGCTCGAAGGCCGCATGGCCGAACCGGTCATAGGCGGCGCGCTTGTCGCCGTCTTTGAGGACTTCGTAGGCCTCGTTGATTTCCTTGAAACGGATTTCGCTGGCGGTATCGCCGGGGTTGCGGTCCGGATGCCACTTCATCGCGAGCTTGCGGAAGGCCGCCTTCAGCTTGGAATCGTCCGCGCCTCGGTCAACCTCCAGGGTTTCGTAATAGCAGCGCTTGGTGGACATCCGTCAGATCCGCCCGAATTTCGTTTTCATTCCGAAGCAGTGCTGCAAAAGATGCAGCCTTCGGCTTAATGAAAAATAACCCCCACCCATCGAGACGCAGCGTCCGCGCTCTTTGGCATGAGGGTCATGGTCGTTGCCCGCTTAAGCTGACTTCTTGTTGTTCTTGTCGTCGTCGACCTCGGTGAATTCCGCGTCGACGACGTCATCCTTTGCAGCATCCTTGGCGGCATCGCTTTCGGCCGCCTGCTTGTACATGGCCTCGCCGAGCTTCATCGAAGCTTGCGCCAGCGTGTTGGTCTTGGCCTTGATCGCCTCGGCATCGTCGCCCTTCAGCGCTTCCTTCAGATCGCTGACGGCGTCCTCGATGGCGCGGCGCTCGCCCTCCGCGATCTTCGAGCCGTGCTCGGCCAGCGCTTTCTCGGTCGAATGCACCAGCGCGTCGGCATGGTTCTTGGCGTCGACCGCCTCGCGGCGCTTCTTGTCGGCGGCCGCGTTGGCCTCGGCGTCCTTGACCATCTTCTCGATGTCGGCTTCGGACAGGCCGCCCGAAGCCTGAATGCGGATCTGCTGCTCCTTGCCGGTCGCCTTGTCCTTGGCCGAGACGTTGACGATGCCGTTGGCGTCGATGTCGAAGGTCACCTCGATCTGCGGCATCCCGCGCGGCGCCGGCGGAATGCCCATCAGGTCGAACTGGCCGAGAATCTTGTTGTCGGCCGCCATCTCGCGCTCGCCCTGGAAGACGCGGATGGTGACGGCGTTCTGGTTGTCCTCGGCGGTCGAGAACACCTGGCTCTTCTTGGTCGGGATCGTGGTGTTGCGGTCGATGATGCGGGTGAACACGCCCCCCAGCGTCTCGATGCCGAGCGACAGCGGCGTCACGTCGAGCAGCAGCACGTCCTTGACGTCACCCTGCAACACGCCGGCCTGGATCGCCGCGCCGATCGCGACGACTTCGTCGGGGTTGACGCCCTTGTGCGGTTCCTTGCCGAACAGCTGCTTCACGACTTCCTGGACCTTCGGCATCCGGGTCATGCCGCCGACCAGCACGACTTCGCCGATTTCACCGGCGGTCAGGCCGGCATCCTTCAGCGCCTTGCGGCAGGGTTCGATGGTCTTCTGGACGAGATCATCGACCAGAGCCTCGAACTTGGCGCGCGTCAATTTCATCGTCAGATGCTTCGGCCCGGACTGATCAGCCGTGATGAACGGCAGGTTGATTTCGGTCTGGGTGGTCGAGGACAATTCGATCTTGGCCTTTTCGGCAGCCTCTTTCAGGCGCTGCAAGGCAAGCTTGTCGTTGCGCAGATTGATGCCCTGCTCCTTCTGGAACTCGTCGGCCAGATAATTGACAAGCCGCATGTCGAAGTCTTCGCCGCCGAGGAAGGTGTCGCCGTTGGTCGACTTCACTTCGAACACGCCGTCACCGATCTCCAGGATCGACACGTCGAATGTGCCGCCGCCGAGGTCGTATACCGCAATGGTGCCCGATTTCGACTTGTCGAGGCCGTAAGCCAGCGCGGCCGCGGTCGGCTCGTTGATGATGCGCAGCACTTCAAGTCCGGCGATCTTGCCGGCGTCCTTGGTGGCCTGACGCTGGGCGTCGTTGAAATAGGCGGGAACCGTGATGACGGCCTGCTCGACCTTTTGCCCGAGATGGGCTTCGGCGGTCTCTTTCATCTTCTGCAGGATGAACGCCGAGACCTGGGAGGGCGAATAGGACTTGCCGTCGGCTTCGACCCAGGCATCACCGTTGGACGCCTTGACGATCTTGTAGGGGACGAGCTTCTTGTCCTTCTCCACCATCGGGTCGTCATAGCGCCGGCCGATCAGGCGCTTGACCGCAAAGAAGGTCCGTTCGGGATTGGTCACGGCCTGGCGCTTGGCGGGCTGGCCGACCAGACGCTCGCCGTCATCGCTGAAGGCAACAATCGACGGAGTGGTCCGCATGCCCTCGGCGTTTTCGATGACTTTGGCTGTCTTGCCATCCATTACGGCGACGCACGAATTCGTGGTGCCGAGATCGATCCCAATGACCTTTCCCATGGTCCTGATATCCCTCTTTTTGCGGCAGGTCGGTTGGGCCCTGACGGCGCCCGATCCAAACCCCCTTAGATCAAATACTCGCGATATTGCGACGGTGAGCCTCATATAGGAGGGGGGTACCGGCCCGCAAGGACCGGACGCAACCTTGAGCCATGAAAACATTGGTCTTTGAAAGATCGTGTCGGTTCACCCTCGCCCCGGCCCGCCCTTGGCGTGCGCGCAACTGACCCTGTTGCCGGACCGGCAAAACCGTTAAAAGCGGCGTCCGAAACAGACCCCTCCCGAGGGGGCCGCGACGGCCGACCACTGGGCGGCCTCGAATAGCAAGCCAAGCAGGTCGCCCATGAAGCCCCTCCGTCTCCTCACCGCGGTTACCCTCATCTTCGCCGCCAATTCGTCCGCCTTCGCGGGCGAAGCGGTCTTCCCGCCGGGGGCCCGGGTCGGCTTGACGCCGCTGGTCGGCCTCGTTCCGGCCAAGGCCTTCGCCGGTTTTGAGACCGAGGACCATGGCGTCAAGGTGCTGGTGACGGAGCTTCCGCCCGAAGCCTATGGCGAGGTGGCGAATGCGTTCAAAGCCAGCCCCGCCGGCACCAGCGGCATCAAGCCGGAGAGCATCGAGTCGCCGGCGGGCCTTGCCTACTACACCGCCGAAAACGCAAAGGACGGCGCGACCAGCGTGCGGCGTTATTCGATGATCCTGCCGGGGGCCACCTTCTCCGGCTATGTCGCCGTGCAGGTTCCGGAGAATGCGAGCAAGATCTACACCGATGATGCGGTCCGCCAGATGTTCGCGTCGGCGACGATCCGCAAGGAGGTTCCGGTCGAGGAGCAGCTTGGATTGATGCCGTTCAAGCTCACCGAGCTCGGCAACTTCAGGAATGTGCGCACGCTGGCGCCCGGCGCCGCCGTCATCCTCGCCGATAATGACGAGGCGGCCGGCTTCGAACCCGCCCCCTTCATGGTGGTCGGCCTGATCGGCACGACAGCGGCGCAGCCGGACGACCGCGGCCGGTTCGCGCAACAGACCGCGACATCGATCCCCGGCGTACGCGACGCACGGATCACGATGTCGGAGCCGATCCGCATCGACGGCATGCCCGGATATGAGACCCGTATCGATGCGACCAGCGGCAAGGACAATACTGCCGTGACCGTGGTGCAATGGCTGCGGTTCGGCAACTCGAACGCGCTGCGCATCATTGGCAGCGCCCCACGCGACCAATGGTCGAGCGCCTTTCCGCGCTTCCGCGCCGTGCGCGATGGAATTCAGCCGCGAAGCTGATTGACCGAGGGGCTGCGGCCCGACCATTGCGTGCGGGGAACCGACGGCGACCTGCTTTTAAAGCTGTCGATCCCGCAAGCCACCGACCCCTGTCGCTCGACCAAAGACGGCATTCGTTGTCAAATGCCCTTCTGGCGAGTCACTGCGTGCCGGAAGCCTTGGGCCGCGATCGTCTATCGGCCAAACTCGCAAGCAGCCCAACAATCTCGTTCGCTGGTATGGGTTTGCTAAACAGATACCCTTGAACCTCAATGCAGCCTTCGAGATTCAAACATCGCATTTGCTCCTCGGTCTCGACGCCTTCGGCAGTGGTGATCATGCCGAAGCTTACTCCAAGCCCAGCGATCGCGCGGACAATTGCGAGGCTTCCTTCGTCGACGAGCACGTCTTTGACAAATGATTGATCAATCTTGATCTTGTCGAATGGGAAGCTACGAAGGTAGCCAATACTGGAATAGCCAGTGCCGAAATCGTCCATCGAAATTCGAACGCCCAGGTGACGCAACTGATTGAGTATCGAAATGTTGCGTTCCGACTTCTCCAGCAATACGGATTCCGTGATTTCGAGTTCGAGACGGGACGCCGGCAATCCCGAAGAAGCCAAAGCACTCATTACCGTGGAAACGAGATTTCCCTTGGAGAATTGCAGGGGCGACAAGTTGACTGAAACGCAGATTCCATCGGGCCATTCTACCGCTTCCATACACGCCTGCCTCAATGCCCATTCACCAAGCTGGACAATCAGACCCATCTCCTCCGCGACCGGAATGAATATGGCGGGAGGCACCGAGCCGCGCTCGGGGTGCTGCCATCGCATCAACGCCTCGAAGGTGGTTACTTCCTTGGTCTGCAAATTGACAAGCGGTTGATAGAAGAGCCTGAATCCGTCCTGCATAAGCGCGGTGCGCATATCGCGTTCGAGACCGCGCCGCGCCTGAACGATCGCATCCATTTCTGGATCGAACATGCGATAAGTACCACGACCGTCGGATTTCGCGCTGTACATTGCGAGATCCGCGCTTTTTAGGAAGGTTTCTGTATTGATATCGCCGGGGTGCGCGACAGCGATCCCAATGCTAGCGCCCACCGTTACATCGTGACCGTCGATGCTACACGGTTGGCCGACAATCTCGATGATTTTTTCCGCCAACGCTATGGACGAACCGGGCTGGGGGGCTGAAACCTGCAAGATCGCAAATTCATCACCACCAAGTCTTGCGATGCGGTCCGTTCGTTGAAGAATGTCGCGGAGTTTGGTTGCGACTGATTTCAAAAGCAGATCGCCGATGGAATGACCCAAAGTATCATTGACTGCCTTGAAGCCGTCGAGATCCAAGAACAAGACCGCCACGGGATGCGGCGTAACCGAAACATCGTTGAGCGCCTCTTCAAGCTGATCCTTAAACAAGAGACGATTGCCAAGTCCGGTCAACGAGTCGTGGTACGCCAGAAATTGCGACTTGGCCTGCGATTCTTCGCGATTTGCAATCTCCACCTTGAGCCGCTGGTTGACCTCACTGAGGCGGCTGGTCCGCTCTTCTACCCGACGTTCCAGTTCTTCGTTGGCTCTACGCAGCGCCTCGTTGGCGAACAATACCTGCTGTTCCGCACGCTTCCGGCTGATCTGAGTATTGACGCGGGCAAATGCGACAGCAAAATCGACCGGCTTAGTGACATAGTCGTTGGCACCAAGTTCGAGTGCATCTACGATATGGTTGGTCCCCGTTTTTGCCGTCACCATAATGACGGGCAACACGGACGCTGACTTCTGGTTACGAATTCGCCTGAGGGTTTCTATCCCGTCGATCCCCGGCATCATGACGTCAAGAAGCACCAGGTCGAATGGTTCCTTGCCGATCAATTCGATCGCGGCGAACCCACTGTCTGCCTCTACCACTTCGAAGCCGCGACGTTCAAAGCGCCGTGTCAGGAGGGTGCGGTTGTCGCTGACGTCGTCTACTATCAGCAAACGGTGACGGACACCCGCGTTTCCGTCGGTCGCATCGGGTTGGTGAACTCCGGGCCGCATCATTGTATCGCGCGGCGTTGGTGCTTTCGATACAGGCATTAGATTATCTTTCAGACCGCTAATGCATTTGCGGGTTGGGGCGCTGTTCCAGAAAAGCCTTCATCGTCGCTGCACTCTTGGCTCATCCATGCGAGCACGCGGATCGTAAAGCACGATCCTTGGCCAAGCTCGCTTGTCGCGGAAATTCCGCCGCCCAAAAGCGCGCACAACTTTTGGCTCAACGCCAGACCAAGACCGGTTCCGCCGTATTTGCTGGAAGTGGCGCGATTTGCCTGGCCGAAATTCTGGAAGAGCCGCCCAATATCCGACTGAGCGATGCCGATTCCAGAATCTAGAACCTGAATTTCAATCCAGTCCCCGGCCTGACTCTTTCGGCGCTGCACGGATAGCGTGATTGTTCCGCCTTGGGTGAACTTGGCGGCATTGCTCATCAGATTTAACGCCGCCTGTCGCAACTTGGTTTGATCGGTCGAGACGATTCCGAGGTTTTTGGGGCATTTGACCACCAGCTTGTTGCCGTTTTCAGAAACCATCGGCTGGACATTGGCAATCACCTCCTGAACCATCTCATTGAGGTCGAATTTCTCGATCTTCAATTCGATGAAATTCGACTCGATTTTCGACAGATCCAGTACGTCAGTCACCAGCGACAACAGGTGCTTTCCGGCCGAATTGATGCGCTCAAGGTCACTTTTCTTGTGACGGTTCCTGCCGTCCAGGTCGACGTCTTCCAACAGAATTTCACTGAATCCGATTACGGCATTTAACGGCGTCCGCAACTCGTGGCTCATTTTGGCAAGGAAGATCGACTTTGCGCGATTGGCGACGTCCGCCAGATCTTTGGCCTCACGCAGACGGATCGCAGTCTCGCGATGCCGTTCCGCTTCGCGTTCGAGGTCGGAGCGCATTGCAATCATATTGGCGTAATAGATCGCCATCCACGACATATAGATTGTCGCCGACAGAATGGAGATCCACCCGACCGTCGCAAGCTGCTGCTGCGGCACGAGTTCGGGAAATCCCCACCGAAGGTAAGCCAGGCAGAAACCAAGAATGTTCAGAGTGAACAATCCGACAACAAGGACCGGTCGTTCGGACAGATAGAAGAAGCCAAGCAGGAGCGCGATAATCAGCCACGGCAGAAACGGCGAGCTTACCCCACCGTAAAAAAAGGCGCCAAATAGCGACGTAAAAGCGAGCAATTCGACGGAGATCAGCGCCGACAGTTGCAGATTGCCTGTTCCCTTGTAGACAAACGGCAGCGTCCAGAACAACCATATGCAGATAATCACCGTCCAACAGGCAATGCCGGGATGCGGATCGCTGAGATATAGAAACAGGGCGATTGATTGCGACAGCAGAGGGCCGAAGAGGTGCGTGAAAACGAAGTTTTGCGCGAGGCCCTGTTCGGAACGTTCAGCTTTCGCCGCGGTCGGTATAAACCAGTCGATCAACGCGACAAGTTGGTTCCAGATCAGCATCGCCGCCCCCGATGACTTCTGTCGGACTGGGAACCTAGCGTAAGTGGCTTTAACATTTGGTTTAAGTCACCGCTCCGCCGATTAACGCGGTCTTAAGTGGAACCTGAAAATCTGCTGTCGGAGCGGAGTTATGCTTGGTACCAGCTGCGCGGTGTTGCAGGAAACGAACACGGCGGCGGCTCTTCAAGACTAACGCAGAAGGCGCGGCGGATTTCATGAAAGCCAAACTCGCAAAATTGCTTGCATCCCTTGAACGCCTCGTGAACTACTTCATTCCGGCCGAGTTCGCCGGCGACCGCGATGCGCGAAATCGCGCGCACGTCTTTCTGGTCAGTCATATTCTCGGTCCGTTCATTGGAAACGTCGTGCCAATCGCGCTCTTTGTGCTTGACCCAGCGCCAGGATACCAAGTTGCGGTGCTGGCAATTTCGATCACGGCGTTCTGGATATTTCCGTTCGTGCTGCGGGCTGGCGCGCCCTATAATCCTCTCGCGCTGGTTTCGATCCAGAACCTGATATTTTGTATTCTCTGGAGTTGCTACTTCTACGGTGGCGTAACGTCCCCGACGTTGCCGTGGGTGCTCGTTATTCCGCTGCTGGCGTTCTTCTACCTGGGTTCGTCCAAGTCGCTTCGCTTGATCGTGATGGCCATGTTTGCCGCCAACCTGGCGATCTTCAGCGTCTTCTATTTGTATGGTTACGATCTCAAGAACGGCCTGCCGGTTGCAGCAATGCAAGGTCTGGGACTTGTCTCGACCATCGCTGCGTCGATCTACGTCGCGATGATGGCGCTCTATTACGCCAAGATACAGGCTTCGCAGACCGAACTTGAAAGCGAGATGCGCCAGCATATGGCGACTGCAGCGGCGCTGCGCCAGGCGACGGAGGAAGCCGAGCGGGCGGGCGCTGCCAAGGCCGAATTCCTCGCCAAGATGAGCCACGAGTTGCGAACACCATTGCATGCGGTAATTGGCTACAGCGAGGTCCTACTGGAGGACGCCAAGGAAGAAGGCGACAGCGAAAGCATCGTGGATTTGAACAAGATTCACAGCGCCGGCCAGCATCTGCTTAAGCTTGTTAACGAGATACTCGACCTGTCGAAGATCGAGGCAGGCAAGATGGACCTCGACCGGGAGGAGACCAGCTTGGCCGATTTATTCGGCGAGATTGTCGACGTCGTGAGGCCGGCTGCCAAGAAAAACGGCAACGATATTCGCTGCACTATCGCTCCCAATCTTGGAACGGCCCTCTGTGACGCCGGCAAGCTCCGCAATATGGTCGGTCAGTTGCTTGATAACGCGGTAAAGTTCACTCACAACGGCAAGGTCGAGTTTGTTGCGAAGCGCCAGCTTGCCGTACCAGGTGATGATCTCGTGATCCATATCATCGACACGGGTATCGGCATTGCTTCGGATCAGATCGCCAGGCTTTTCGAAAAATTCACCGTCATCGACGATTCCAGCACCAGCAAATACGGCGGCACCGGACTGGGATTGGCACTCAGCCAAAAACTCTGCAAGCTGATGGGCGGGGAGATTTTCGTCGAGAGCGAACTCGGAAAAGGAAGCCGCTTCACAATCCGGATGCCGCTGCTGATTGACCGGTGCAAACAGGATGCATTCGCTTCCGCAACGCTCGTCCCCGCGGCCTCTGATTTCGCTCTGCAATCGAGCGCGGAAACGATCAATGCACAAAATCCTGCTGGTTGAAGACAATGCGATCAACCGCGACCTGCTGACGCGGCGCCTAGAGCGTCACGGCTTCGCGGTCTGTTGCGCGCACGACGGCGCGGCGGGCGTTGCGATGGCTTCGAGCGAGATGCCAGATCTGATCCTGATGGACGTCGCATTGGGCGAAATGGACGGCTGGGAAGCGACCCAGCTGATCAAGGCTAATCCTGCGACGTCTGCAATTCCAATCGTTGCGTTGACGGCCCACGCGCTGGCCAGCGATCGCGACAAGAGCGTCCAGGTCGGATGTTCCGATTTCGATACCAAGCCGGTCGATATGCAGCGGCTGCTGGGCAAAATTCGGGCCTGCCTGCCTGCAAACAGGAGCAAAAGCGCCACCGCCTGAGTTATGGCCCGGGATGGCCGAGTGCTCGCTTGATTTGGGGCTCGGCGGACGCGCTTGGCAAAGCCACCCCATTTTCATCGCCGCAATTGCGGGTTTCATCCGCCCGCCATTGCCGGCGGATTTGAATACAATTTGGGTTAAGAAATTTTGAAGTAACTCGTAAGTCTCAAAGTAACTTGTAAGTCCAAGACACGCGGAGTGGATTCCATTGGCTCTTTGCGTAGTTTAACCTGTTCTGAACCTTTTCCTTCGGTAGTTGGATAACAAACACGCGATTAGATCGCTTCGGCACAACAGACTGTTAATTTCGGGCAACCATCGTTCTCCCCAGACGGCAAAAGATCATAAAATGCCGAACAGGGATTAATGATGTCAGACAATACCAACACCCGTATTCCGCCTGCCGCATTGACCGGCAGCATGAGAGATTTCCGCGTGCCCGGTGGGGCAGACCTTCTCGGACGCACCGAAGGCTTTTTCAAATGGCAAAATCTGCGTCGTCAAAATGACCTCTGGCCGTTTTCCCGCGCGACCGAAGACGGACCTAACACGGTTTGCTGGGCACAGGACGACAGCGGCAACAAGATGCGCGGCGTAAATTTTGCCTCGCAAGACTATCTGAGCCTGTCGTCGCATCCCGGAATCAAGGCAACCGCCAAGGAAACGATCGAACGCTGTGGCGTGCACAGCGCCGGTTCGCCGGCCCTGGTCGGCAATACATCCTATTCCGTCGCGCTCGAGCGCAAGATCGCCGAATTCCTCAAAATGGAAGAAGTTGTGCTGTACCCGACGGGCTGGGCAGCGGGTTTCGGCGTGATCAAGGGTCTTGTGCGCTCCGCGGACCATGTGGTGATGGACATGCTATCGCATTCCTGTCTTCAGGAAGGGGCTAACGCCGCCACCAACAACGTTCATCTGTTCCGCCACCTCGATAATGAATATTGCCGAAACATCCTGACCAAGATCAGGGCAAAGGACAAAGAGAACGGCATTCTGGTGGTTACCGAGAGCCTATTCTCGATGGACTCGGATACCCCGGATCTGACGGCGCTTCAGGCGCTCTGCCAAGAGTTCAACGCGACCCTGGTTGTGGACGTTGCGCACGATCTGGGCTGCCTCGGCGATCAGGGCCGAGGACACATCGGCATCCAGAATATGTTGGGTAAGATCGATATCGTGATGGGCAGTTTTTCCAAGACCTTCGCGTCAAATGGCGGCTTCGTCGCTTGCAAGAGCCGCGCGGTGAAGGAATATCTCCGCTTTTATAGCGCGCCCGCGACATTCTCGAATGCGCTTTCGCCTGTGCAGGCGGCCACCATTCTGAAAGCGTTCGAGATCGTGGAATCGGTTGAAGGACGCGTGCAGCGTCTGGCATTGATGGCAAACATCCTGACCCTTCGCCATCAACTACGTGAAGCCGGTCTCGATTATTACGGCGACCCATCCGCGATCGTCTGCGTCAAGATGGGAACGGAAGGCCTTGCCCGTCTGGTGAGCAGGCGCTTGCCGGAGCTCGGACTGATCGCCAATCTCGTTGAATTCCCGGCCGTTCCGAAAGGAGCCGCGCGTATCCGAATGCAGGTGATGGCTAATCACTCGGAGAATAACATCGCCGATGCCGTCGAGATCCTCAAGACCGCCAAGGCACAAGCCGAGCAGGAATTCAAAGACATCAACCAACCCGCCATATTGCCGCAACGGGCCGTAGCCTGAGATAAGACGGCCCGCGCGGATCAATGGTCGAGCGCCTTTCCGCGCTTCCGCGCCGTGCGCGATGGAATTCAGCCGCGAGGTTGATTCAACAGCCGACCAGCGCCCAAAATTCGATCCTCGCGCCGAATGCAACCTGCTTTACGGCTGCGCGCCTACCTGATTTGCTGCTGCGATCCGAAAAGCTACCGGAGAGGCACCATGTTGGATCGAAGGCGGTTTCTGGCAGGTCTCGGCGCGACGGCGATCGCGGCCTGTGTTTCAAGCAGGCTTAGGGCAGCAGCATCGATCAAGCCCGACGACGCATCGGCGCTTCTGGTGATTGATGTCCAGAACTGTTTTCTGCCCGGCGGCAGCCTTGCCGTGAAGGACGGCGAGCAGGTCGTTGCCGTGATCAACAAGATCGCCCGGGGTTTTGCCAATGTGGTGATGACGCAGGACTGGCATACCGCCGGGCACATCTCCTTCGCATCGGTCCATCCGGGCAAGAAGCCGTTCGAGACCATCGACCTGCCCTATGGCAAGCAGGTGCTGTGGCCCGATCATTGCGTTCAGGGATCCGATGGCGCCGCGCTTTCAAAGGATCTGTCCATCCCGCAGGCCGGACTCATCATCCGCAAGGGTTTCCACAAGGACGTCGACAGCTATTCCGCCTTCACCGAGGCCGACGGCAAGACCACGACTGGGCTTGCCGCCTATCTTAAGGCGCGCGGCGTGAAACGTCTGTTCGTGGCGGGCCTCGCCACGGATTTCTGCGTCGCCTGGACCGCGCTTGATGCACGTAAGGCCGGGTTCGAAACCTATGTGGTGGAAGACGCCTGCCGCGGCATCGATACGCAGGGTTCGCTCGCCAAGGCCTGGGCCGACATGGCCAAGGCCGGCGTCAAGCGCATCCAGTCCGCTGACATCGCGGTTTAAGGCACACGGCGCTAGGCCGCGCTGTTCGGCTCATTGCCGTTCGCCGGAGCGGCCTTCGCCCCGCCCTTGGCGACGCCAACCAGCGCCGGGCGCAGCACGCGATCGCCGATCATGTAACCGGCCTGCACCACCTGCACCACCGTGCCCGAGGGTACCGACGGATCGGGAACCTCGTACATCGCCTGCTGGAAATTCGGATCGAATTTTTCGCCGGACGGGTCGAATTTCTTGACGCCGTTTTTCTCCAGCGCGTTGAGCAGCGAACGTTCGGTCAATTCAACGCCCTCGATCAAGGCTTTCAGGCCGGGATCGGCAGCGGCCTTCGCCTCGGCCGGAACCGCGTCGAGCGCGCGCTGCAGATTGTCGGCGATATCAAGCACGTCGCGCGCAAAGCCGGTGATGCCGTAGACCCTGGCATCGGCGACCTCGCGGCTGGTGCGCTTGCGCAGGTTCTCCATCTCAGCCAGCGTACGCAGCATCTTGTCGCGGGCGTCCGCGGCTTCCTTGGCGAGCGCCTCCACCGAGCCTTCCTCTGGATCGTCGGGCATGACATAGGGCTTTGACACCACGGGCTCGCCGGCCTGCGCCGGGTTCACCGGTTCATCGTTCTGCCGGTTGGGATCGGTCATGGATTGCCTTTTCGAAAAAATCGTCTGGGATCGGGTCAATGTGGGGGCTGTCGGCCCGGATATCGTGCTTTAGGCGCCGAAAATCAAGCATAACCCGCCCGGCTTCCGGGGAGATCAGCCGCCCAGCATCTTGCTTACGATGCGCGCGGCATAGTCCACCGTCGGGATGACCCGGGCATAGTTGAGCCGGGTTGGCCCGATCACGCCGAGAACGCCGACGATATGACCGGCGCCGTCGCCATAGGGGGCAATGATCGTGGCGGAACCCGACAACGAGAACAGCTTGTTTTCCGATCCGATGAAAATCCTTACACCCTCGGCGCGTTCCGCGCGTCCCAACAGGTCGATCACGCCGCGCTTGGTCTCGAGATCGTCGAACAGCGATTTCACCCGCTCCAGATCTTCCAGGGCATGCAGGTCTTCGAGCAGATTGGCGTGGCCGCGCACGATCAATTGCCGGTCCTCGCTATCGCCGCCGGACCAGCTCGCGATCCCGGCCGCGATAACCTTCTGCGTGAGCTGATCGAGTTCGGCGCGGCTCTGCGCCAGCGCGGTCTCAAGCTCGAGACGGGCCTCCGCCAGCGTGCGGCCTCTGATGCGCGCGTTGAGGAAGTTGGTGGCTTCGGTGAGTGCGGAAGAGGGAACGCCGGGCGGCAAGATCAGGACGCGATTTTCGACCTGGCCGTCCTCGGCGACCAGCACCACCAGCGCGCGCTCCGGTTCCAGCCGCACGAATTCGATGTGCTTCAGGCGCACATTGGATTTGGCGGTCAATACCACCGCCGCGGCGCGGGTCAGGCCGGACAGCCGCGTCAGCGCCTCGCCAAGGGCTGCCTCGACCGATTGCGCCCGGCCGACCGACGCCAACTGGTTCTGGATCGACTGCCGCTCGGCTTCGGTGAGGTCGCCGATCTGCATCAAGGCGTCGACGAAGAACCGCAAACCGAGTTCGGTCGGCAGCCGGCCGGCCGACGTGTGGGGGGCGTAAATCAGACCGAGCTGCTCGAGATCGGCCATCACATTGCGCACCGAGGCCGGCGACAGCGGTACGGCGATCAGGCGGGAAATATTCCGCGAGCCGACCGGCTCGCCGGTCGCGAGATAGCTCTCGACGATTTGCCGAAAAATGTCGCGTGAGCGCTCGTTGAGCTGGGCTAAGCCCGCATTCGGCGCGATCAGGCCAATCGGATCGTGGTGGGCCACAGCTAACTCCTTATACCCTCTAACTTGTCGATCCGGCGGCCCGCTGACAAGCGTCCATTCGGACGCAAACGCTCTTGCCGCTGGCCGTTCCCCCTCCTACAAGCACCGCGAGCCATTAACCCTGCCGGATTTTCGGAGAGTTCCCATGCGGCCAAGCCGCCGTGCACCCGATGAATTGCGCGCCGTGTCGCTGGAACGCGGCGTCGTCAAATATGCCGAAGGCTCCTGCCTGGTGAAATTCGGCGACACCCATGTGCTGGTGACGGCGACGCTGGAAGATCGGCTGCCGCCATGGCTCAAGGGCCAGGGCCGGGGCTGGGTCACGGCGGAATATGGCATGCTGCCGCGCGCCACGCTGGAACGCACCCGCCGCGAGGCTTCCGCCGGCAAGCAGAATGGCCGCACCGTCGAAATCCAGCGCCTGATCGGCCGCTCCTTGCGCGCCACCATCGACCTGGAAGCGCTGGGCGAGCGTCAGATCACCGTCGACTGCGACGTGCTGCAGGCCGACGGCGGCACGCGCACGGCTTCGATCACGGGCGCCTGGGTCGCGCTCGCCGACTGCATCAACTGGATGAAGAGCCGCAACATGCTCAAGGCCAATGTGCTGCGCGACAACGTCGCCGCGATCTCCTGCGGCATCTACAACGGCACGCCGGTGCTCGATCTCGATTACGCCGAGGATTCCGAGGCCGAGACCGACGCCAATTTCGTGATGACGGGTGACGGCCGTATCGTCGAGGTGCAGGGCACCGCGGAAAAGACCCCGTTCTCGGAAGGTGAATTTTTGGCGCTGATCGCCCTGGCGAAAAAAGGCGTGGCACGTCTGGTGGACCTGCAGAAGCTCGCGGTCGCGTAAATCAAACTGGCTATGCATCGCCCAATCACAGCCAAGCTCGTGATCGCGACCCACAATCCCGGCAAGCTCGCCGAGATGCGCGAGCTGTTGGCGCCGCACGGCGTCGAGGCGGTCTCGGCCGGCGAGCTCGGCCTTTCCGAACCCGACGAGACCGGCGACAGCTTTCGCGCCAATGCGAGGATCAAGGCGGTGGCGGCGGCGAGGGAGGCGCAGCTCCCGGCCTTCGCCGACGATTCCGGAATTGTGGTCGACGCGCTCGACGGCGCACCCGGGATTTTCTCCGCGCGCTGGGCGGGGCCGACCAAGGATTTTATGGTCGCAATGACGCGGATCGAGCGGCTGTTGCAGGAGCGCGGTGCAACCACGCCGGAACAACGAAGAGCGCACTTCGTCTCGGCCTTGTGCGTCGCCTGGCCTGACGGTCATCTCGAGGAGGTCGAGGCGCGCGCCGATGGAACTTTGGTGTGGCCGCCGCGCGGCACCGCGGGCTTCGGTTACGATCCGATGTTCATGCCGGACGGATTTGCGCGTACTTTTGGCGAGATGACCTCGATCGAGAAACACGGCCTGCCGCCGCTCGGCCTCGGCCTGTCGCACCGCGCCCGCGCCTTCGTCAAGCTCGCGGAGATCTGCCTTGCGCCGCGCTGAGGGCCCCCACACTAGCTCTCCCCCGCAAGCGGGGGAGAGAAAAGAGGCGTTCGGCGTCTATGTGCACTGGCCGTTTTGCCTGTCGAAATGCCCGTATTGCGATTTCAACAGCCATGTGAGGCATACCGCGATCGACGAGGATCGTTTTGCGCGCGCCTTTGCCCGCGAGATCGAGACCACGGCCGCGCGCGTCCCGGGCCGCGAGGTCAGTTCGATCTTTCTCGGCGGCGGCACGCCGTCGCTGATGCAGCCTTCGACCGTCGGCGCAATCCTGGATGCGATCGGCAGGCACTGGCGCGTGGCTGACGATGCCGAGGTCACGCTGGAGGCCAACCCCACCAGCGTTGAGGCGACGCGTTTTGCCGGCTACCGCGCAGCCGGCGTCAACCGGGTGTCGCTCGGCGTGCAGGCCCTGGATGATGCGTCGCTGAAGGCATTGGGACGCCTGCACACCGCGCGCGAAGCGCTCGATGCGGTCAGGATCGCGCGCCGCGCCTTCCAGCGCTATTCGTTCGATCTCATTTATGCTCGGCCCGACCAGACTCCCGGGATGTGGGCCGACGAGCTGAAACTTGCGATCGCGGAAGCGGCCGAGCATCTGTCGCTCTATCAGCTGACGATCGAGGAAGGCACGCCGTTCTTCGCCCTTCACGCCGCGGGCAAATTGAAGACCCCGGATGAGGCGAGCGCGCGTGCGCTCTACGATGTCACGCAGCAGGTCTGCGCGGCGCACGGCCTGCCGGCCTATGAGATCTCCAATCACGCGCGCGAGGGCGCGCAGTGCCGGCACAATCTGGTCTATTGGCGCGGGCAGGAATATGCCGGCATCGGTCCGGGCGCGCATGGCCGGCTCGATATCGTCGGCGCGAGGCATGCGACCGCGACCGAGAAGCGTCCCGAGGCCTGGCTGATGCGGGTCGAGGCCTCAGGCCATGGCGTCGTGACCGACGATCTCCTCAACAGCGAGGAGCGCGCCGACGAATTTCTGCTGATGGGTTTGCGGCTCGCCGAAGGCATCGACCCCAAGCGCTATGAGGCGTTATCGGGCCGGGCGCTCGACCCGGATCGAATCGCGGTGCTGCGCGAGGAAGGCGCGATCGTGGTCGACGAAGGCGGGCGGCTGCGCGTGACGCAAGCCGGGTTTCCGGTACTCGACGCGGTGGTGGCGGATCTCGCGGCGTAGCGGCGCGCCGCTCGCCCGCCTCCAACCGCCATGTTGAGGATTCGGCTCGCCGAACTCCAAATTCGGCATGAATCAGGCCGACCGCTGCGCCAAGGATGCGGCCATCACACAACACAGGCTCGGATACGCGGCCATGCAGTTCCCCCTTTCGCGATCGTCAACATTAGCCCTGTGCCTCGGAGGCGCCGCCCTGGCCGCGCTCTTGGGCGGATTCGCCTATTTCGATCGCGCCGCCGGCGTGCCGACGCACTATGTGAGCCATCAGCTCTGTTCCGCCGTCTTTGTCGGCGGCCTCGACCCGCAAACCTTCTACAAGGAGGCGATCCAGCCGGCGATCGCGCCGGGGGACCTGCTGATCCACCATCAAATCGACCGCGCGCGCCGCGAGGTTACGGCCGACTTTGCCGGCCTCGTCAAAAGCCGGGCCGTTTATCGCGGCGCGCTCGGCTGTCAGGTGGATCACGGCATGCCGCAGCCGGACGTGGCCCCTGAGGCGCCGCGGGAAAAACCGCTGATTCCGCCGATCGCCGGCCCCGAGATCGTCGCGCCGGACACCGGCGCGCTTCGGGAGGCGCTCGACCGCGCCTTCGCCGAGCCCGCCGCGCCGCCCCACCGCTACACCAAAGCGGTGGTCGTCGTGCATGACGGCAAGATCGTCGCCGAGCGCTATGCACCCGGCATCGGCATCGACACGCCGCTTATCGGCTGGTCGATGACCAAATCGGTCACCAATGCACTGATCGGCATTCTGGTGAAACAGCACAAAATATCGGTCGACGGCCCCGCGCCAATCGCCGAATGGTCCGATCCGCGCGATCCCCGACATGGAATCGCGATCGACCACTTGTTGCGGATGTCGAGCGGATTGGGTTTCGGTCAATCGCTGTTCGACGGCTGGACCGATCTGTTCAATCCGCCGTCCTGGATGAACTTCGACATGGCCGACCAGGCAGGCTTTGCGGCGCAAGCGAGACTAGCGGTCGCCTCCGGCTCGCGCTGGACCTATACCAACGGCAACACGCTGCTGCTGTCGCGCATCATCCGCGATGCAACCGGCGGCGATGCGGCGTCGGCCTATCGCTTCGCCCACCGCGAGCTGTTCGACAAGCTCGGCATCGAACACGCGACGCTCGAATTCGACAGCGTCGGCACCCCCGTAGGCTCAGGCCATATGTGGGCGCCGGCGCGGGACTGGGCACGCTTCGGCATGCTCTATCTCAACGATGGCGTGGTCGGAGGCAAACGCATTCTGCCCGAGGGATGGGTGGATTATTCGGCGCGATTCACGCCGGGCAGCGACGAGTTCGGATATGCCGCGGGCTTCTGGACCAACCGGGGAACGAGCACCGGCGCCCTGCAGCGTGTAAAGGCAGGAATGCCCGCCGATTCGTTCATGGCCGTCGGTTCGTTCGGCCAATATACAGTGGTCGTGCCGTCGGCCCGCCTGGTCATCGTGCGTCTCGGAACATCCTACACCTGGTACGGCGACATCGAGGCGACCGAGCGATTGGTTGCCGACGCCGTCGCTGCGGTCCATCAAGGCGAGTGACCCTGAGAGGGGTTTTGCGACTACGCCCCAAAACTTTTCGGCGATCCCGCGACCGGCGCACCGCCGCCCGAGCCGACCCGCATCACCGCTAGTCCCCGCTCATTGGTGCCATCGGCGCGAAAGCGGAACAGGCCGTCGATCCCGGCAAAACCGGACGGGTTGGTCAGGACGTCCGACGAAAACCGCGTCGGCCCCTGCGTTCGGGCCAGCGCCGCGACCAGCGCAACCGAGTCATAGGCGAGCGTCGCAGTGCGCACCGGTTCGCTGCCGTATTTGGCGCGGTAGCGGCTGGAGAAGGCGCGGAAACCGGCCGGATCGGGCGCGGCGAAAAGGCCGCCCTGCAACGCGGGGCTCGCAAACACCCGCGGATTGTCCCACAGCCCGGTGCCGAGAAGCTGGATGTTGCGCAAATTCGCCCCGGCTGCGGTGAGGGCATCGGCGGTCGCCACCACGGAGTCGCCGTCATCGGCGAGAAGCAATGCATCCGCGGTGCCGAGCGAGGACGCGACCGAGCGCGCCGGAGCGGCGCGGTCGGCACCGTATTTTTCAAACGCGACGATCCGCCCGCCCTTGCGGCCGACCGCCTGCTTGAAGGCGGCTTCCACCACATTGCCGTAAGCATTGTCCGGCAACAGCGCCGCGAACGACCGCTTGCCGATGCTGGCCGAATACTCGACGATGCGGTTGACGTCGGACTCCGGCAGGAAGCTCAGGAGATAGACGCCGCGGCCGGCGATGCTCGAATCGGTCGAGAAGGCGATCACCGAAACGCCGCGCGTGCGCGTCAGTTGCGCGGTCGACGGAACCGACAACGCAAACAGCGGGCCCAGAATGATCTCGGCGCCTTCGTCGAGTGCCTGCTGGGTGCCTTGCTGCGCGCCCTGCGGATTGCCGCCATCATCCTTGATCAGGAGCTGGATGTTGGGGTTCTGGAATTCCGCCAGCGCCATCTCGGCCGAGTTCTTCATCGATAGCGCCGCGACGCCGGCATTGCCGGTGGCCGACAGCGGCAGCACCAGTCCGACCTTGACCTGGCCATTGCCCGCGACCAGCGGCTGCTGCGGCGGACCCGAGGGGCCCTGCGCCTGCGAAGAGCTGAGCGGATTGGAGAATTGACTAAAACTCTGCTGCATGCCCGCGCAGGCCCCGAGCAGGGGCGCACTGATGATCAAGCCGATCGCCGTCCGCCGGGTTGCACCCGAAGGCTGGGACTCCGAAGTTGGAGCCTTGGGATCGAACGGGACCAGCATGGTGTCTCTTCTCTTGACCGACTCTCTTGACCGACCGAAATCGGCCAGGATGTCCGCCGTTCCAAGGATCAGGAGGGCGGATTCGGGCATATTGTCGACGAATTAGTTAACCAAAACAAAAGGATTATGGCCTCGGCGCCGTTGCCATGCCGGACCCCTCTCTGTCCGCGGTAGCGCAGCACTGCATCCGCAATGGCATAAGCGCCGGGTCCACTCTAGATTGGCATTATGCGCGCAAAAGCCACTTCCGTATACGGAACTGAAGGCGAGCCGGGTTCTCGTAACAGAACATTTTCCGTCGGCGGCCAGAGCCTGACCGCGCCGAAACCGGTTCCCGGCCTTTATCTGGTAGCGACCCCGATTGGCAATCTCGGCGACATCACGCTTCGCGCGCTGGAAACGCTCGCGGGCGTCGACATCATCGCCTGCGAGGACACCCGCATCACGCGCCGCCTGACCGAACGCTACGCGATATCGGGGCAGCTTAAACCCTATCATGAACACAATGCGGAAGCCGCGCGGCCAAAAATCCTGCAATGGCTGTCCGAGGGGGCTTCGATTGCGCTGGTCTCGGACGCCGGCACGCCGCTGATTTCCGATCCCGGCTTCAAGCTGGTGCGCGAGGTCACAGCCCACGGCCATGCCGTGATCGCGCTCCCCGGAGCTTCCTCGGTCTTGACGGCGCTATCGGTGGCAGCCCTTCCAACCGACCGGTTCTTTTTCGAAGGATTTCTGCCGCCGAAGCAAGCCGCGCGGCGGGCGCGGCTTGCAGAACTGGCGCGGATCGAGGCGACGCTGGTGCTGTTCGAATCCGGTAACCGCGTGCAGGACACGCTTGCCGATCTCGCTGATATCATGGGCGCGCGCGAAGCCGCGGTCTGCCGCGAGCTGACCAAGATGCATGAGGAAATCAGGCGCGCATCGCTTTTCGAGCTGGCGCGGGGCGCAGCCGGGCTCGAGACGCGCGGTGAATTCGTGCTGGTGGTCGGCCCGCCGGCGGCCGATGCACGGCTCATGACGGAAGATGCGCTCGACGATCTGCTGCGCAGCCAGCTTGAGCTTGGCAGCGTGAGGGATACGGTGGCGCATGCGGTCGAGCTGTCGGGACGGCCGCGCCGCGAGGTTTACGCCCGCGCGCTTGAACTCGCCAAGGAAATTGGCGCGAAAGGCGGCGATGGCGAAGCCTGACGAGGCATCACCGGCGCGGGTCGCGGCGTTTCGCACCGGTCTGTCGGCCGAAACGAGGGCCGCCGCCTATCTGATGGCCAAAGGCTACCGCATTTTGGCAAAGCGCTTCCGCACGCCCTATGGCGAGATCGACATCGTCGCCAAGCGGCGCAATCTTGTGGCCTTTGTCGAGGTCAAGGCCCGCGCCACGCTGGATGACGCGGCCTTTGCGGTGACGCCGCGCCAGCAGGCGCGGATCATCGATGCCGCACAGGCCTGGCTGGTCGCGCATCCCGAACATGCGAATTTTGAGCTGCGGTTTGACGCCATGTTGATTGCGCCGCGGCATTTGCCGCGCCATCTGTTAGCGGCATTCGATGCCAGCCCTTAAACGATCCTCCCTCAAGGCAGCCGGACCCCCGAAGATGAAATTGAACGTCGCCGTCCAGATGGACCCCATCGCGCGCATCAACATATCTGGCGATTCGACCTTCGCGCTGCTGTTGGAAGCCGAGAAGCGCGGCCACGGGCTTTCCTACTACACCCCGGACAAGCTCTCGCTGCGCGGCGAGGAGCTGGCGGCGCCGGTCCAGTTGCTGAACGTGCGCGACGAACCCGGCAATCATTTCACGCTCGGCGAGCCCAGGCGCGAGCCGCTGGCCGCTTTTGACGTCATCCTGCTGCGGCAGGACCCGCCGTTCGACCTCGCCTACATCACCTCGACGCATCTGCTCGAACGGCTGCATCCGAAGACGCTGGTGGTGAACGATCCGGCGAGCGTGCGCAATGCGCCGGAAAAGCTGTTTGTGATGGATTTCCCGCATCTGATGCCGCCAACCCTGATCTCGCGGGATCTCGACGAGATCAACGCTTTCCGCGACACGCACGGCGCCGTGGTCATGAAACCGTTGCACGGCCATGGCGGGGCCGCGGTGTTTCGCATCATGCCGCAGGACATGAATTTCGGCTCGCTGTTCGACATGTTCTCGGTCACCTTCAGGGAGCCCTGGGTGATCCAGCGCTTCCTTCCCGAGATCAAGCACGGCGACAAGCGCATCATCCTGGTCGATGGCGAGTTCGCCGGCGCGGTCAACCGCGTGCCGGCGCCGGACGATCTGCGCTCCAACATGGTGCGCGGGGGTGCGGCGCAGGCCACCGAGCTTTCACCGCGCGAGCGCGAGATCTGCACGGCACTGGGCCCGGAGTTGAAGAAACGCGGCCTCCTGTTCGTCGGCATCGACGTGATCGACGGCAATCTCACCGAGATCAACGTGACCTCACCCACGGGCATCCGCGCCATCGCCCGGCTCGGCGGACCGGATGTGGCGGCAAAACTCTGGGACGTGATCGAGAAGAAGCGCTGATTTAAGCGTTTGCCGGCCGCCACGACCGAGGCGACGCAACGCTCGATTTGGAATCATGACCCTCGACAACTCTGGCATGACATCAAATAATCGCTCGCTAGATTCGATGCGGCCCGGACCGAAGGGATGATCGATGCCCGTAGCCACCTATTTCAGCCACAGCTACCGCGTCGGCGACCAGAAGCTGAACAAGGCGATCTGGTCCCACTTCAGTTCCGACTTCTCGTTTTTTGTCGATCCTCCGTCCGACGTCACGATCCACACCCATCTCGAACAAATGATGCGGCGATGCAGCGCGTTCGTCGCGGTTTTCAACCGGCGCAAGGACGTTCCAAAGCTTCACTGCTCGCCCTTCGTGTTTTACGAATATGGCCTGTCGCTGCAGGCGCGCCGCCCCAAGCTGCTGCCGATCGACAAGGACCTCACCGCCAGGCGGTTCGAGAAGCTCGATTCCCACGAAACTTTCTGTTTTACCGAGGACAATCTGGACGCGCACGCGGACGAGCTTCGGGACAAGATCGATCGGCTAAAAAAGATAGCAAGTGCCTATCCCGACGCTCTCAATCGGCCGCGCGGCAGGATCGCCGTCGCCGTTCCGCGCGGGTCGTGCGCCTATGCCAAGCCCAATGTCTTGCGACGCATCCGCGAGGCGGCTGACAGGCACGGATTTGAGATCGGCGAGGTGAAGATCCCATGCGAGCACAACGCCGATCTGGCGCTCGAGCTCGATGAGGAGTACCAAGCCGTCATCCTGGACGTGCGCGGAAGGGATTTGCCCGACTGGGTCTTCCCATATGCGCACGGGCGTCTGGTTCCCACCATCAAGCTGGCGCGGCTGGAGCCTGGCGAGGTTCTCGGCGCCTTCACCTTGCCGCCGATCGCCGAGGGCCTTCGCATGGACCCGGACGAGCCCGGCGTGGAATCGGTCTTGTACTGGCGGGACGCCGAAGACCTGGTCTGGAGCCTCGAACGCGTATTCCTCAAGATGGACGAGGGACAGACCGTCTTCAAGAATGGCGCCGAAGGCGAGTATTATTTCGGCACCATTGGCCGCCGGCCCGCAAAAATTTTTATCAGCAATCAAGCCAACGAGAACCCTCTCGCCGGAAAGCTTTCGCGCGAGCTGAGGCTGCGCAACATCAAGCAATTTCACTACAAGGATCGAAACGCCCTCAAATCCGGAAGCTACTGGCAGGAGAAAATCCGCGGTGAGGTCGAGGCTTGCGACGTGTTCGTGGCGATCATCGGCAAGGACTACGAGAGAAGCACCTGGTCCCGGAAAGAATTGCAGATTGCGCGCGACCGGGATTCCCAGATTGTCTTGTTGCCCTACGCGGTCGAAGGCACCAACCTGAACTTCCTGGCGGAGCATGGCTTGGCGAACCGGCAGGCCTCCCCGCTGCCGCCACTGCCGGCGGAAGAGGATAAGGCGCTAAGCCTGATCATCGAGAATGTCGAGGAATCGCTGACCGAAGCCGGGCGGGGGGAAAACAAGCGGGTTTCGCGGACGACGATGTTGGGCGGCTCACACGAGGCCGTCATCGACACCATCCGCCATCTTTCCAAACCCTCCTGGGCAAGCTTGTCGCGCAATTGTCGGATGATGGCGTCGTCGTGACTGCCGGGAATGGCCCGTCGCGCTCGCGTGAGGTCGCCGAACATCTGTTCGAAGACGCCGTGCGCGCCGACACCGACCCGGACAACAAAAGCACGTTGGTGACGCTGGTGCAGACGCTGGCCAAGGTGACGCCGGCCTCGCATCGCAAGTTGATCACGCGTGTTGCGAAGCGGATGGCAACGAGGGCTAACGGTGCCCCCGCCTGATCGATATCGGCCATCGCCGATCCCGACCTCCGGCGTCACGCTGCCCTCCGAGCTCGACGCGCTGCTGGAGCGGTTGGCGGAACACGTTCATGATCTTTGGGCGTTGGGCCGGATGGCCGAGAACTGGACGTGGGGCGAGCAACGCTCGGATGAGGCGCGCACGCATCCCGACCTTGTCCCCTATCCGGAACTCGGCGAGGGGGAGAAGGCGTTCGATCGAACGACCGCGCGCGAGACGCTGCTGGCCGTTCTCGCGCTCGGCTATCGCATTATTCCCCCGGAGCAATCCGCCCATCATGACGAGATTTCGGCGAGCAAGGACGCGCGCTAGGGCGTGAGCCTCGCTCGCCGCGATCTTCATCCGGCGCTTTTGCTGTTGCGCCTTCCAAAGGTCTAAAAGCGGTCGCAACTTGTGGATGCTCGGCGGCGAGATCCGCTCCGGCAACGCAATTCCTATCAGGGACAATGGAGAAATCACGTATGACAGCTCATGTTTCGCGACGATCCTTGCTTGCGCTTGGCGCCGGTCTCGGCGCCACCGCGATGCTCGGCAACGGCGCGCTGGCGCGCGCGCCCAAGCTTGGCACGCAGCCGTCCTATTTCTACCGGTTCAATCTCGGCGACGCCCAGATCACCGTGGTTTCCGACGGGCCGTTGCCGCTCGGCCCTCCCAAGGGCACCTTTACCGGCGCCTCGGATGACGAAATCAAAAAGATGCTGACCGACAATTTCCTGTCGCCGGACAATATCGTGCTCGAGCAGAACTCGCCGATCGTGAACATGGGCGACAAGCTCGTGCTGTTCGACACCGGCCTGGGCAGCTCGAAATTGTTCGGGGCGAACACCGGGCGTCAGCAGAAGAGCATGGCGGAAGCCGGCATCCCGCCGGAAGCCATCGATGCCGTGGTTTTCACCCACGCCCATATAGATCATATCGGCGGCGTGGTCGACGATGCCGGCAAGGTGCTGTTTCCGAACGCGCAGTTCTACATCGCCCAGAGCGATTTCGATTACTGGACCGATGAAGGCAAGATGGGCGGCCCGTTCAAGGATTTTATCGTTCACGCCCGCAAGAATCTGATGCCGGTGCGCGACAAGCTCGTGTTCTACAAGGACGGCCAGGAAATCCTGCCCGGCGTCACCGCGATGGCCGCGCCCGGACATACCGTGGGCCACCACATCTTCATGATCAACTCGGGCGGAAAATCCTTCGCCTTCCTCGGCGACCTCACCCATCATCAGATCTTGCTCTTGGAAAAGCCGCGGATGCAATTCTCCTACGACACCGATCCTGGTCAGGCGGCCGAGAGCCGGGTGAAGATGCTGGACATGCTGGCGGCCAACAAGATTCCTGTCATGTCCTATCACTACCCGTGGCCGGGCTATGGCCATGTCGTCAAGACCGGCGAGGGTTTTCATTACATCGCCGAGCCGATGCAGATGGTGCTCTGAGGTGTGCGAAATCCGGGGGCGGCCGGCGCGGCTGCCCTCGGGATCGCGGTCGTTTCCTGTGTTCGGCCGCATCAAGAGCGTTGATCTCGAAGTGCGGTCGATTCATCATCGCGCACGTTTGTTTGGAGCACAGGAAAGGCTCGCTACATGCCGGAGGGTTGCGCGCTTTGCCGCATGGTGAACGGTCAGATCAAGATCGACGCGCTCTGCCAGACCGATACGCTGCTTGCCGTGCTCAATCGATGGGAACCGCTGTCGCAAGGACATGCGCTGATCTTTCCCAAGCGCCACGTTGCGAGCTTCCATGAGATGTCGCCAGCGGAGTTGTCCGAGCTCCTTCCCGTCGTAAGAAGGCTCGTATTGGCGTTGGAGGTCACGAACTACAACGTGATCCAGAACAACGGTGCGCTCGCGCACCAGACGGTCTTTCATACGCACTTCCACCTCATCCCGAAGTGGAGCGAAGCGGATGGTCTGGGTTTGACCTGGAACGCGGTCGGCAACCTCGACCAGGGCGCGGTATACGCCAGGATGACGGGCAACCTTGCCCGGGAAATCGGATAGTCCCTCTGTGGCCGGGCTTGACGCGGCCATCTACTGCTTTGCCGATCGCTAAAGCATGATCCGGAAAAGTGGGTACCGGTTTTCCAAAAAGATCATGCTCAAGCAAGAAAATGGAGCGGGATGACGATTCGAAGAAAAGTCATCGCGCTCTAGTGACGCCGTGTCGCACTCTCTCCAATTGAAGTACTTCCAGATTGTGCGAATAGTATCCCTCTATCTGGAGGGGAATATCATGAGGGCTATCGTATTGGCGGCAAGTCTGACGTCGGCCTGCTTGATCATACAAGAAGCCGATAGCCGCACTTTGCCTGACAGCTTTAGGACGCCCGGGGCAACCAACCCCGAAGTAACGCAGTTCAATATCAAGAAGACGATTTGTAATTCGGGCTGGACCAAAACGATCCGTCCGCCAAGCAGCTACACGACTGCGCTGAAGAAGCAGCAAATTGTGGAATATGGATATCGCAACAAGAAGCCCGGAAGTTATGAGGAAGACCATCTGATCAGCTTGCAACTTGGCGGTGACCCGCACGATCCGCAGAATTTATGGCCGCAGGCTTACGCAGGTAAGTGCGGCGCGCGTGAAAGATGTTATCGAGACGACGCTGAAGAGACTGGTCTGCTCGGCCAAGCCCCCGCTCACGCTGGTCGAGGCGCAGCAGATGATTTCCCGGGACTGGGTTGGCGCGTATAGCCAATATGTCCGTAAACTAAATTGCCCAGCGCCTTAAGCGCGACCGGCGACGCCGGCTTAAACGGTGTCGCGCCCCGCAACTTTATTTGAAAAATGAAAAATCGTTGGAGGAATCAAATGCCCACATGGCCGAAGGATACGATGGAAGCGAAAATTGCCTTCTATGGCGATCCGCGCGGACCTCATGGAGTGAACGAAAGCTGGTTTTCGAACAACGTGGTCCGCGTTGTCCCGCCCTGGAAGATGCTCTATGCCGGCAAGCCGATCAAAACGATCGCGTTCCACACCAAATGCGCCGCCGCGCTTTCGGCGGTGCTCGATGACATCTGGCAGACCTGCGACAAGGATCAGAAGACCATTGAGAAGAGCGGCCTGCAGGAATATGGCGGATCCTTCAACTATCGCCTGATCCGCGGCTCGTCGGCGATTTCGAATCACTCCTTCGCCATCGCGATCGACCTTGCCCCGTCGGGGAATGGCCTCGGGGTCAAGAAGGGTACGATGCCGGCGTTTGCGGTGAAGGCATTCAAGGATCAGGGATTTCGCTGGGGCGGCGACTACAAGGGCCGCAAGGACTGGATGCATTTCGAAGCCGTCAGCTGATTTATGACCGTCCCGGGCGGTGGAAGGGGCCGGCCAGGCTCCTGATGTTCCCCTAATGTTTTTATCGCGGCGCGCGCCGTAACGCCGCAAGCCCGCCGTTTTACTCCGATTACAATTCGATCGGTATCGAATAATAAATGTGCGAGCGATGATAGCGTTTGCACTGGCTTCGGGCAGAGTGGTCGGCGATGACAACCAGGATCGAGATCTATTACGACTTCCGGTCGCCTTACGCTTTCTTCGCGTCGCATCGGATTCGCCGTGGCGATTTTGCGCGTTCGGACGTCGGCTGGATTTGGCAGCCGGTCTCGATTGACGTACTGCTCAACCTTCAGGCCGGCCGGGAGCCCTACGCGCCCTACGTCGATCCGTTGTCCGGACCGAAGCGGGCGCATCTGGTTGCCGATGTCCGCCGATTGGCATCTTATTATGGCGTACCGTTGCGTCCGACCAAGCCGCAGAGACCTAATCCGATCCCTGCGCTGCAGCTTGCCGCCATGCTGGAAGAGGGCGAGCGCGCGCGATTCAGCGACGCGGTGTTCGATGCGCTGTGGCAGGAGCGGGCGGACATTTCCGAAGCCGACGTGCTTGCGCGATGCCTGACCAAGTCCGGCGCGAGGGACGATGTATTGGACCGGGCGTTCGAAGGCTCAGCGCGTACCGACGTCGCCGAACGAACCGCAAAGGCCTATGCGCGCGGCGTGTTCGGCGTGCCGACATTTGCTTGGGGCAACGAGTTGTTCTTCGGCAATGACCGGCTCGATCTCCTGCTTTGGTCCGTCGAAAGGCGAATCACGCGCCAAGCGAGAGTAGATACCTCAGGCGATTGATGCTGCGAAATCATTCACGTGATGTTCTTGCTTGTCGCCGATAAAGGGTCCGTTCAATTGTGACTTTTCGGCTGGCCCCTGGAGCGGGATGACTTTTCTTCGAATCGTCATCCTGCTCTATCTTTTTGTTTGAGCATGATCTCCGCGAAAACCGGTGTCCACTTTTCCGGATCATGCTCTACCGGGTCGGGCTGGTCCGGTTCATATTCCTGCCTGACCGCTCATGCAGTTTGCGCGCTGTACCGCGTCATCAATTCGGCGAGGCGCACTAATCGGACATCATGCATAATGTAATTTTGGGCATGAGCGTCATTCACATATCCCGGGTTCGTTCTTGCTCTACCGGGAAAATCTAGCGTCGCGTATTGCCTTGAATCGGCCTCGTCTATTCTTGCAATTGCCGCACCCACCTGCCTGTCCCATTTTTCTACTTTATCGACCCAAGGACTGACATCGGCTGCATTTGAGATGTGCCCTCCATCGATTCGGAGGCGGACGCCATCTTTCCTTAGATCTGCCAATCTCATTCTGACCCTTTTGCGCCGGCCTGAGAGCCAAATGGCTACGATCCGATGGAGCAACCACGTAACTAGGCAGCCAAGAAAGAACATCGCCACCCCGGGCGATGCGGCGTGCTGATTCGACCAGCTATTCAGCGGGGCAAGCTTGTCGCTGACGGAAATGCCAGCCCCCGGAAGTTTCCCCATAACGCCAATAACGAGCCCGCCGACGAGAATTGTCGGAATGGGTACTTTCTTGAGCCATTTTGCTTGCATGGAAGAACCATATCACGGGC
>Ga0210408_10001141_pt1 | contig 28943 bp, 27 predicted proteins | sample IncBWH4MmetaG_FD_155471 | JGI IMG/M metagenome (GOLD analysis project Ga0210408, IMG submission 155471) | Forest soil microbial communities from Barre Woods Harvard Forest LTER site, Petersham, Massachusetts, United States - Inc-BW-H-4-M | ecosystem: Environmental > Terrestrial > Soil >...
CGAGGGGGGCAGGTAAAATTGCGGCGGGGGTAGGGCTTTTTTACTTGGAAATCGTTCGGCAACCGATGAAAACAAAGGCTTTAGCTTTGGCGTAGGGCTTGCACTTCCTGAGCCAGTGGGGGAGGCGAGCCGAGGATCCCTTTAGGGGATTGAGGGCTGGGCCGGTTCGCTACTCCCCCCTTTTTTATTTCACCGACAGGTGGATCGGCTTCCTTCGATTCTCCACTTACTTTCAAGAGACAACTAAACCGCTTATCTCGCCAGGATTTTTGTGCTGATGGCGAAGGGCCTGCAAAATCGCTCAAGTTTGGCACAGTCTTGCCAGGTAGGGGCGCAGCATGCTGCGGCCCTACGGCCGAGAGACGGTCGCTAATGCTGCTAAGCGAATTTCCGGTGTGAAGTGCGAGGGTCAGGCCGTGAAGACCTGCGGAGCAGCTGGAGGTTCGAGGTGAGTTACGCCAGGCTGCATTTCGTGGGGACGTGTGTCGTAGTCGCTGAGGGTCATGCCTAGCATGATGGCCAGCCAAAAAATGGAGCAGATGATGACCAGTTGAGTGCGCTTGGGACTGTAGCGGGCGTGCATGAAGTAGAGAACGACGAGGGTGGCCTTGATGGTGGCGATGCCGAGGGCGATGACGATATTTAATTTGCCGAAGTTCTGGAAAGCGGCCCAGACGGTGATGGTCGTGCCGATCATCAAGGCCGCAAAGATGGCGAAGTAAATTTTAGGCGAAACGATGTGCTCGGACACGTGCGATTCTCCTAGGCTTTCCTATCGGTGCCTGTCAATCAGATAGAGCAACGGAAACAAATAGATCCACACAATATCGACGAAATGCCAGTACAAGCCGACGACTTCGACGGGGGTGTTGTACTGCGGCGTGAAGCGGCCGGCAAAAGAGCCCTTGATTAGCCAGATGAGAAGACCGGCGCCGATGATCATGTGCAAGGCGTGCAGGCCGGTCATGCCGAAATAAAGGGAGAAATAAAGCTGACCGTGGAAGTTGATGTCCGGGTCGTGCGCGAGAGCCTCTTCGACTTCCTTCTTTTCCAAAGCCAATTCCTTTGGATCATCGCCGGGCATGGGATGCGTCGGATGGTACGTCATGTCAAAGGCGTGGCCGGGGATGAGATGGTGGTCGAATTTCTGCTTGTATTCGACGGCCTTGACGCCGAGGAAGATGGTGCCAAGACCAAGCGTGGCGATCAGGAAAATACTGGCCAGCTTCTTTTTGCCGACTTGGGCGGACCAGACGGCCATGGCCATAGTCAGACTGCTCATGATGAGCACGACGGTGTTGCCGGCGCCCAATTTGATGTCCAGAGTGTTGCTGCCGATGCCGAAAGCGGTGCTGAAGGCGCTGCGGTTGATGGTGTATGTGAGGAACATGCCGCCGAAGAACAGGACTTCGGTGACCAGGAAAACCCACATGCCGAGCGAGGCAGTTTCCTTTTGCTGCTCGAGCGTTTGAAATTGGCCGTACAGATCGCCGGTGCGGTGCACGCGGTCTCCTCTTTGCCATCTACAAAATGGCGTCTAAATACTCACGACGCGGGTGGGGCCCTTCGTCAAGCTCAGGGTAAACAAGCCCCACCCCTACCAATCACTACAACGAATCAATCGTCTCCATGTGCCGGGGCGGGCAATGGCGATCCTGCTGCCAAGCCAAGGTCCGGGCGGTGTTCAAAGTCGTATGGCTCCCAGGTCACTTCCGGAGTTACATGGAAATTTTCGGTCGGCGGTGGCGAATCCGTTTGCCACTCGAGGCCGGTAGCGGGCCAGGGGTTCGGGCCGGCAACCTTGCCGTAGCGCATGGACCAGGTGAGATAAGCCATGGGGAGCAAATAGCCCAGCGCGAGAATGGAGGCGCCGGCGGTGGACAGCACGTTGAGCACCTGAAATTCCGGCGGGTACGTGTGATAGCGGCGTGGCATACCGAGATAGCCAAGAATGAATTGCGGGAAGAACGTCAGGTTGAAGCCGACGAACAGGGTGACGGCCGCAGCCCGGGACAATGCTTCGGGATAAAGCCTGCCGGTAATTTTCGGCCACCAGAAGTGAATGCCTCCGACGTAACCCATGACGGCGCCACCGACCATGATGTAGTGGAAGTGGGCGACGACGAAGTAGGTGTCGTGAATGTGAATGTCCAGGCCGAGGCAGGCGAGGAAGAGACCGGTGAGGCCGCCGATGGTGAACAGGCCGATGAAGCCGAGCGCATAGAGCATGGGGGCGTCCCAGGAGATGGAACCTTTATAGAGAGTGGAGGTCCAGTTAAAGACTTTGACCGCCGAGGGGATGGCAACCAGGTAGCTGAGGAAGGAAAAAGTCAGCGCGGCATAGGTGGATTCGCCGGTGACAAACATATGATGCGCCCAGACGACGAAGCCGATGACGGCGATAGCGATGCTGGAACCGGCAATGAAAGCGTAGCCGAAGATGGGCTTGCGCGCGAACGTGGGGATGATTTCGCTAATCACGCCCATGGCGGGAAGAATCATGATGTACACGGCGGGGTGGGAGTAGAACCAGAAGAGATGTTGAAACAAGATGGGATCGCCGCCGAGAGCGGGATTGAAGAATCCGAGATGGAACATGCGCTCGAGGCCGGCGAGCAAGAGCGTGATGGCGACGACGGGCGTGCCCAGAATCATGACCAGGCTGGTGGCGTAGTGCGCCCAGACGAAGAGCGGAAGGCGGAACCAAGTCATTCCGGGGGCGCGCATGGTGTGGATGGTGACGATGAAGTTGAGGCCGGTGAGAATCGAGGAGAAGCCGTTGATAAAGATACCGATGACCGCGGGGGTGACGGCGGAATTGGAATAGACGCTGCTGAGCGGGGTGTAAAAGGTCCAACCGGTGTCCAGGCCGCCGGTGCCGAAGGAATACAGGACGAAAATGCCGCCGACCATGTAAATGTACCAGCTGAGAAGATTGATCCTCGGAAAGGCGAGATCCTTGGCGCCGATCATCAGGGGAATCAGGAAATTGCCGAGGACGGCGGGAATGGAAGGAATGAGGAAAAAGAAGATCATGGCCACGCCGTGCATGGTGAAAAGCTTGTTGTAGGTTTCGGGAGAAACCAGGGCGCCGGTGGGTGTGAGCAAATGAATGCGAATCATTGTGGCCAAGATGCCGCCGATGAAAAAGAAGAAGGTCACCGAGCCGAGCCACAGCAGGGCGATGCGCTTGTGGTCCGTGGTGAGCAGCCACGAACGGATGCCGTAGGAGGAGTTGAGATAGTGCTCGTGGGGCATGTTGTGGCCCGGCAGCGGATTTTGCGGCGTGTTGCTCATGACTTATTTCTTCCCCGTGGGCGGCGCAATGCCGGAGCCCTTTGCGGGAACCGGCCGCGACTGCAAAGACTTGATGTAGGCGGTGAGGGCGAGAATCTGCTCCTCGGTCAATTGCCCCTGGAACGTGGGCATCAAGGGCTGGTAACCGGCCACGATTTTGGCATTGGGCACGAGAATCGATTCGCGGATGTAGGATTCGTCGGCGGTGACGGTCGAGCCATCGGCCAAGAGAACCGGCGCGCCATAAAGGCCGTTGAGCGAAGGGGCGCGGCCAGTGCCGTCAGCGACATGGCAAGTGATGCAGGTTTTTTCCGCAAAGAGCTTTTCTCCCGCAAGAACGGGATTGGCGCTTACGCCGGATGAGCCGGACAACCACGCCGCGTAATCAGAGGGCTCCATGACGGTGACCCAGCCGCCCATAATGGCGTGGTTCGTGCCGCAGTACTGCGAACAAAAAAAATGATAACGGCCGGGCTTGGTAGGCCGGAACCACATGGTGTTGTAGTGGCCGGGAACGACGTCCATTTTGACGCGGAAGGCAGGAACGAAAAAGTCGTGGATGACGTCCTCGCTGGCGAGGATCAAGCGAATGTTGCGGTTTACGGGAACATGCAGTTCGTTGATTTCTTTCAGCCCGTTGGGCTGCTGGGCCTTCCACATCCACTGTTTGCCGATGACGTAGACATCGAGAGTGTCCTGCGGCGCATGGCGATAATCCACGTATACGACCGCGCCCCAGCCGAACATGGCCATGGCCAAAATCAGGGGAATGACCATCCAGGCGGCTTCGAGGCGGGAGTCACCTTCGAAGGCAACTCCGACGTCATCGGGTTTTTTGCGGTGGAATTTGAAGAAGAAAATGACGATGGCGGCAGTAATCGCCAGGGCAAAGAAAACGCAGATGGCGGTGATGAAGACCATGAGCGCATCAACTTGCGGCGCGAAGTTGGAGGCTTGCTCCGGATAGATTGGCAATTGCGACTGCACGGCTTAGTGAGCTCCTCGTGGCAGGCCAGCGGAAGGCGGCTGGCGCAAATTCCGGGCCGCCGCCAAAGTTTCGCGGCGGCGGGAAAGCAAAATTCCTCCGACAATACAAAGAATCGTCAAGACCCCGCCTAGGCGGATGATTTTCAGAATCGAAGCGCTGTAGGTTGCGGCAGTGGGGTCGTAGTGATAACAAAACAGCAAGACGTGATCGATGGGCGTACCGATTTTTCCGGCGGAAGCGTCGACCAGCCCGAGGCGCATATCGCGGCCGGGAAATTCGATGCCGTAAAAATAGCGGGAGATGCGGCCGTCCGGCGTAAGCAGCATCACGCCGCTGGCGTGAGCGAAGAGATTGTTCTTGGCGTCGAAGGAGAAACGGAAATTGGCGGCTTTGGTGGCGGCTTCAATGGATTCCTTTGGGCCAGTGAGGAAATGCCAGCCGGAATCCGTCTCCGGGCGGCGGAAATGAACGAGGGCTTTCTTTTTCTTTTCGGCGGCCATTTCGGGAGTTTCGCGGGCATCGAAGCTGACGAAAACGACTTCGTAATCGCGCCCGGGATTGAAGGACAGCATGCGCAGGACGCCAACGACGCCTTGCTCGACCTGATCGCAAAGCATGGGACAGCCGTAGTAGACGAACGCGAGGACCACGGGCTTTTGCTGCCCGAAATAATCGCGCAACTGAACGTTGCGGCCGGTTTCATCGTGGAACGGGAGATCCAGTGGCATGGGACCGTTGAGCGGTGGTTCGAAACCGACGTTTTGCAAAGCGCGCGGCATTGTCGCGGCTGAGGGACCGGTGTTTGCGGGGACGGCCTGCGCGCGCAGATAGAACGGCGTCAGTAAAAGCACGACAACAGCAACGAGATGGCGAACTTTATTCATGCAGTTATTTCTTTTTCTCCGTTGTTGGCACCGGTCCGGCAGGTAAACCCTTTTCGGCGACGATCTTCATGGCATCCTTGACGGGAATTTGCGCGACACCGGCGGCTTTGTCGATCCATTCCAACTTTTCATTGGCCGAGGCGTCTTCTTGATTCTTCTGGCGCAAATCGGCTTGCGGATCAGTCTGATGGCCGGGAACACCTTGGAGCCGCGGTTCGGGCGGAAGCATTCGGTCCTTGCCAAGCGCTTCTCGAGAAGGCGGAGGAGGGGTTTCGGAGGAGGCCGCAAAATTCAAAGTGAAGCGCAGGATGTAAACGCAAAGCAGGAAGGAAGCCACGACCGCCACGGCCAGGGCCAACAGATACCCATAGATCGTGCTCGCATTGATGTCGCGTTCTTCGAACGAGACGTCGGTATGGCGCGGCTCCTGGCCCGTGTTGTGGGACTCAGTGCTCATGATGCTCGATGGCCTCCGCCAATTTCGGGTCGCCCAGCGGGAGAAGCGGGCACTGCTTCAAATTGAAAGCAAAAAAGCCGAGCCACAATCCGCCGAGCCCGAGGGGCAAAACAATGTCCAGCCAGGTGGGCATGGCGCGAGAAGTGAATTCGGGACGCGTCATCCAGAAGAGGTCCACAAGACGCATGAAGATAAGCCACATGGCGATTTTCGGGAGCACTCTGGCGTTACGCTTCACATCCTGCGAGAGGAGCAGGAAGAATGGCACGAAGAAATGGAACACGAGGACGATTACGGCGACGACGCCCCAGCCTCCGTATAGCCGCGAGAGATAGAAGCTGATTTCTTCCGGCTGGTTCCCGGACCAGATGATGAGGAGCTGCGAGAAATCGAAGTACGCCCAGAGCATCACGAAAGTCAGGAGTAGCTTTCCCAAATCGTGCAAATGACGTTTTTGCAAGACGCCGGCAAAAGGCTCAGTGCGCGCGAGCAGCACGACGACGGCGATCATAAGGGCCATGGAGGAAATCAACTGGCCCGCCACAAACAGGAAGCCATAAATCGTGGAGGCCCAGTGAGGAGAGATGGACATGACCCAGTCGATGGCCGCGAAGCTCATCACGAAAACGTAAAGAATGATGCCCGGGCCCGCGAGCATTTTGAAGCGCAGGCGCAAAGCGCGGTCCTCGGGCTGGGCGTCCTGTTGCTTCGACAGGATATTGAAGGTAAACATCAGCACAAGCCAGATGCCGAAATAAATGACTGCCCGCCCGTAGAAACCGAAAATACCGTGGGTGGTGAGGTAGCTTCTCTGGAAGTCCGAGAGACCGCCTTCGCCCGTTGTCGGCGCATTGAGCCAGCCCTTTTCCTTTCCGTGGCCCGCATAGAGGTAGCGCATGCCGAAAAGCGCGATGGGCAAGAAAGCGATGGCCATCAGCGGAAGCGTCCGAGTGGCTGATTCGAGGGGACGGCGGATGATGATGCCCCAATGGCCGCTGGTAAGATGTTGCAACATGACCAGGCCGAGCGAGCCGACGGTAAGTCCGAGAATCAGCAGGAAACTCATCAAATAAGACGGATAGAAAAGCTCGGGCGTCTTCGTCGCGCCAAGAATGGAAACCAGCAGCGCGACGGCGCCAACGATCAGCGCCCTTTGCTGAAGGCGGCCGACGCTTTCCGGCGCTTGATATTCCTGCGCAGCCATTAGAAGCTGCCTCCTGTCGTCGAATCTTTGGCGCCGCCCGTTTCCGCCGGCTTCGGCTCGCCGCTTTGATTCAGCTTCTCGCGCAGTTCCGGAGGGAGATCGGCGGCTCTAGCGTTGCGGCTGAGCTGCAACGCGCGAATATACGCAATGATGGCCCAGCGATCACGCGGGGGAATCTGCGCCGAATAGCCGTACATTGCTCCGAAACCATTGGCCATGACGTCGTACATATAACCGTTGGGCGCTTGGCGAAGGCGGTCCTGATGATAAGAGGGCGGATGTTTCATCCCGCGCATGGCGATCAAGCCATTTCCGTCGCCCTGCAAACCGTGGCAGGGGGAGCAGAAAATTTTGTAGCGCTCTTCACCACGATCGAGAAGCTCGAGGTTTATGGGAAGCGGGAAATTGTTGGAGTCCTTGGGCACGAAGAGCGCGTCGTTGGCCAGGGAACCGCGCGCGACGGTATTTTCGACCAGCGGGCGCTCGGAACGGCCGTCTTCAAAGAACGGCGAGGGCGAAAGCGGCCGGTTCTTCGGCTGGTTGGCCATGTCCTGCCGTAGATATTCGCAACCGACGCCGAAGAGCAGGCAAGCGGCGGCGCAAGCGGCAGTGAGATACCGCGAGGTGCTAATCATCCGACACCTCGGAAACATGATGCGCATGGACGCTTTGAAGGAAACGCGCGGTCTCCGCAAGATCGAACTTTGGATCGCGGGATTCGATGCAGACAAAAAAACGGTCCGACGAGGCATGCGAGAAGCGGTGCACGTTGAAGACCGGATGGTGGGGCTGGGGCAGCTTGTTCAGGGCGAGCATGCCAAACACCGCGGAGAGCGCAGCGCCGAGGACGGTAAGCTCAAAGGTGACGGGGATGAAGGCCGGCCAGCTATTGAGCGGGCGGCCGCCGATATTCAGGGGATAGGTGATCGCCATAGCCCAATATTGAAAACCAAAACCGCCAAGGCCGCCGGCTAAGCCGCCGAGCAGTGTAATGAAGGGCACGAGGTTGCGCTTCAGCCCGAGCGCCTCCGAAAGTCCTTCGACGGGAAACGGAGCATAAGCATCGAGGCGGCGATAGCCGGCTTCGCGAACTTTTTCGACGGCATGAATAAGATCTTCGGGCGTTCCAAACTCGCCCATCACGCCGTAGATATGGGAGCGTTGCAGTTGCATTATTTCTTTTCCTCGGAAGTTTCGGCCACCAGTTCGCGCATTTCCGCAATGGAAATCGCCGGGAGAACCCGCACGAACAGGAAAATCAGAGTGACGAACATGCCCATGGTGCCGATGAACGTGGCCCAATCCCAGACCGTGGGGCTGTAACGGCCCCAGGCAGAAGGCACGAAGTCGCGCGTCAAACTGATCACCACGATGACAAAGCGCTCTAGCCACATGCCGATATTCACGACGATCGCCATGATGAATAGAACGGCGACGTTGTGGCGGAGCTTGTACGACCAGAGCAGTTGCGGCGTCAGGATGTTGCAAAGAATCAGCGCGTAGTAATAGGGAGCGTAGGGGCCATGGAGGCGCTGCTGGACCAGGAAAACGTCGAACTTGTTACCGCTGTAAAGCGACATAAAGAATTCAAAGAAGTAGCCATACGCGACGATGAGACCGGTGGCGAGCATGACCTTGGCCATGTTGTCCAGGTGGCGCATGGTAATGAAGTCTTCCAGGCCATATGCCTTGCGGAGAGGAATGGCGATGGTTAGAACCATGGCGAAGCCGGAATAGATGGCGCCGGCGACGAAGTATGGTGGAAAGATGGTGGTGTGCCAGCCGGGAACGATGGCGATGGCGAAATCAAAACTTACGACGGTGTGCACGGAAAGAACCAACGGGGTCGCGAGACCGGCGAGAAGCAAATAGGCTGACTGGTAGCGATGCCAGTGACGAGCGGAACCTCGCCAGCCCATCGACAGCATGCCGTAAATAATCTTCAGAGGTTTCTGGACGGAGCGGTCGCGAAGCGTGGCCAAGTCGGGAATGAGACCAACGAACCAGAAAAGCAGCGAAACGGTGCCATAGGTCGAAACCGCAAAGACGTCCCAGATCAGCGGGCTGCGGAACTGCGGCCAGAGTCCCATGGTGCTGGGGTACGGGGCCATGTAAAACGCCATCCACGGGCGGCCCGTGTGGATCAAGGGGAAAATGCCGGCGCAGGCCACGGCGAAAAGGGTCATCGCTTCCGCGAAGCGGTTGATGGAGGTGCGCCACTTCTGGTTCAGCAAGAATAAGATTGCGGAGATTAGCGTCCCCGCGTGACCGATACCAATCCACCAGACGAAATTGACGATTGCAAAACCCCAGCCGATGGGGATGTTGATGCCCCAGATGCCAACGCCCTTGATGATGAGCCAGCCGATGGCCACGGTCATCACGCCCATCAGGCTGAAGGCGATCAAAAATCCAACATACCAGCCGAGCGAAGTTGGGCGGGTCAGGACGATCGAACTGATCTTGTCCGTGACGGACCCGTAGGTGTACCCCGGTCCGATCACCGGGGTCAGCCGGCGGATTTCGGGCGAATCGAATGGCGGCTGGCCTGCGCTCATGCCGACTCCAATTCGGGATTTGGATTGCGTACAGCAGCGAGATACGTGGTGCGGGGCCGCGTATTGAGTTCGCCGAGGAGCGAATAATTGCGCTGCTGCAATTTCAACTTCGCGACGCGGCTGTTCTTGTCATTGGCATTGCCGAAGACGATGGCTTCGGTGGGACAAGCTTGTTCGCAGGCAGTGACGATCGCGCCATCATGGATCGGGAGGTTTGCTTTTTCCGATTCGATGCGCGCGTTGTTGATGCGCTGCACGCAATAGGTGCACTTTTCCATGACGCCGCGGCTGCGCACCGTGACTTCCGGGTTGCGCAACAGCTTGAGTTGCGGCGTCTCCCAATCCTGGAAGCGCAGGAAGTTAAAGCGGCGCACTTTGTAGGGACAGTTGTTCGAGCAGTAGCGCGTCCCGACGCAGCGGTTGTAAGTCATGTCGTTCAGGCCTTCGGCGCTGTGGACCGTGGCGCCGACGGGGCAGACCTGCTCGCAAGGGGCATTCTCACACTGCTGGCAAGGCACTGGCTGGAAAAATGTTTGCGGATTGAAGAGCGATTCGTCGTAGCTGGAGGGATCGTTTGTCGCGGACTTCGCTTTTTCGTAATAGCGGTCGATGCGGATCCAGTGCATTTCGCGGCCGCGCATCACTTGATCTTTGCCAACTACGGGGATGTTGTTTTCGGACTGGCAGGCGACCACGCAGGCGTTGCAGCCATTGCATTTGTTCAAATCGATGGCCATTGCCCATTTGTCGCGGTTGTACGGATATTCGGCTTCGCCCTTATAAAGCGAGAGCTCCTTCGGCGGCAGTTCGGCGTGCTCGTTGGCGAAATTCGGATTCTGGCGATATTCCTCGAGTGTGCCGGTGGCCAGAATCTGCCGGCCTTCCATGCTGAAGTGATACTGCGTGCAGGCGAGCGGATAATCTTCGCCGGTTTTTTTGATTGCGCTGGCTGCGGCCGAGGCAGTCCAAAGCGTGTCCGAAGTGCGCACGGCGTAGGCATTGAAACCCTTGTTCGTTCCCGTGTAGCCCGCCCTCTTGCGGCCGTAGCCCAGCGGAAGAATGATCACGCCATCGGCCTGGCCGGGCACGCGCCAAGCCGCGGCAGTGACTTTGCTGTTCGAAAGCGCAATGTCGATGACGTTCGAATAAACCTTGCCGTGCTCGCCACCGCGCCAGGCGACGTTGTGCGCCAGCTCCAGTGTCTCCGCGGTCTTCGGGCTGACTAGCGCGGCATTGTCCCAAGTGAGTTTGGTGACTGGTTTGGGCAATTCCTGCAACCACCCGTTATTGGCGAAACGTCCGTCGTAGACGCACGGATCGGGGCGGAAGATGAATTCGATGTCAGACGGCGGCGTATTTTTTGCGGCGGGGAGGCTGGCGATGTTGAATTTCAGCGCGGCGTTGACGGGCGCGAACGCTGAGCCCGCTACGAGGCCGTCGTTCAACGTTTTCCGCCAGAACTTCTCAAAATCTGCGGAAGGATTAGCAGCCCTAAGCCGGTCGCGCACGATTTCGTAATCCGAGACGCCCGGCTTGTCACCGAAAGCCGCGAGCACTTCCGATCCCGAATGCGTGTGATAGAGCGGCGCGATGAGCGGTTGAATCAAGCTAAGCGTGCCGTCGAAAGCGCGTGCATCACCCCAGGTTTCCAGGTAGTGCGATTCGGCCACGTGCCAGTCGCAGAGTTCGGCAGTTTCGTCAAAATGCGAGCCGACATAGATGGTGTTTTTGATCTTCTTACTTTTCGTATTCGTGTCGAATTTGATCTTGGAAGCGAAATCGAAATCGTGCGGCGCGGTGTAAACGGGGTTCACGCCGAGAATCACAAGGGTTTGGACCTTTCCCGCGTCGATGTCAGCGCAAAGTTCGCGCAAGGATTCCAGGTGATTCACGGGATGAGCTTCCACAGGCTCCGTGTAGTAAAGCGTTGTCCCGACGTTGCCAAGCGACGCGTTGATGGCGTGCGCGAGCGCATGGACTGCGGCGGGTTGCTGCTCGCCTGCGACCACCAGCGAAGCGCGCTTGTTTTTCTGAAGATCTTTCGCCACCGCGTCCAGGAATTTCTCCGCGCCCGCAGGAACCGCCGCGGAGCCGCCGAGTCCGAGCTTCGCTGCCAGCGCACGCGCGAAGAGTTCCACTTCGGAAGCACGCAAGGGCAAGCGATGATCGGCCGTCGCGCCGGTTACGGTGGGCGTTGGTTCAACGACATACAGGCGATTCATCTCGCCGCCCAAGCGATCGGCTAGGGCGTACTGATCCAAATTGCGGCGCCGCGAGAATTCTCTCGCGTAGCGGATGTGCCCCGGGCCGCTGCCCAGAAAATCAGAATCGAGCGAAAGGATAACGTCAGCTTTTTCCGGGCGATAAACTGTGTTGAGGTAGCTGCCAAAGGCGAGCTTCGCGCCTTCGCGTGTGCCGTCGCCGACGGCCGGCTCCCACTGGTGCCATTTCGCTTTCGGAAAAATCGTCAACAGCGATTGAATCTGCGCGGCGAGCGTCGGCGAAGTGACAATGCCGGTTAGGATGCGGAAACCCTCGCTGCTGGCACCCTTCATCTCCGCGGCGATGGCTTGCGCGCTTTCCACAAACGTCGACCAGGTCTGGATTTCCCCGAATTTCGTCACGGTCTGCGCGCGGTCGGGATCGTAAAGGTTCAGGACTGAAGCCTGCGCGAACACGTTCGTCGCGCCAAGACTGGACGGATGATCGGGGTTGCCCTCGATTTTCGTGGGCCGCCCCTCATGGCTTTCCACCAGCAAACCGATCGCGTCCGCGCCAAAAGGCATCACTGTGGCGTAAAACTGCGGCTTGCCGAGCGTCATTCCATCGGGCTGCTTCACGTACGGCACGACATACTGCTCGGGCGTGCGGCCGCAGCCGGAGAGCCCCGCAAACGCCAGCGACGCCGCCATCAGCTTTAGGAAATCGCGCCGGTCGACGGAGTCGTCCCATTCGGAAGGCGCTTGGCGCGGAAATTCGCGATGCAGCAACTCCGCAAATTCCGGATCACCGGCGAGCTCTTCCAGCGTGCGCCAGTACTGCTTGCCGGTTTTCGATTGGAGCTTGGCGCGGACCGCGGCCAAATCCATCGGCCCTTCGTGCAGCTTGCCTTCTCCGGCCGCATCGCAATGATCGTGCTGGCCGTCGAAGTGTTCGTGTTGTGCGTGCTCGCGCATACCGTCCGTTAGCGATGGCAGGTCGAGCAACTCGTCAGCTCGACCGTTGTCCGAATGTTGTACAACTTTCGCAGTTCAGCGCCGGCTTCCGCCTGATTGTCCGGTGCTTTCCAGTCCATATTGAAAACCTGATCTTTCGGGCGCAAAACTTGCTCGGGGTGGCGATGGCACTCCACGCACCATTGCATCAGCAGAGTGTTGGCCTGGAAAACCAGCGGCATCTGGTTGATCTGTCCGTGGCACGACGAGCAGCCCACGCCTTTATTGACGTGAATGCTGTGATTGAAATAGACGAAATCGGCCAGCCGGTGGACTTTGACCCACGCGATGGACGTATCGCTGCGATAGCTTTCGCGAACGGGTTCGAGGTAAGCAGAGGTGTTGAACAGCACGGAATGGCAATTCATACAGGTCTTCGTCGGAGGAATTCCGGCCACCGCGGAAGTTTCCACGCCGGTATGACAGTAGCGGCAGTCGATGCCGTCATCGCCGACGTGATGCTTGTGGCTGAATTGCACGGGCTGTTCACGGGAGATGTTCTGGCGCGTCATGTAAGGCGAGCGCGCCACCGCCAGCACGGCCACGAGCGCCACTCCGACCAGAAAGAGGGTCGAAAACACACTGAATCGCGCGATGAAATTCGTGCTGCGATGAAAAATCTGGGCCATGTCTTTTCAGCACAATGCGCGGGAGCGCTCGGGAAGGGAGCTGCGGTCAGGGCGTCCCGCGAGTTTACCGGGAAGTGCAAACCCGGGTCGTGCTTGACGCGATAGTGTCCAACAAAACATTCTGGAATGCAACCTTCGCGCTTGCTTGTCTTCAAACATTTTCTTGCCACTTCCTCTGCGAACCTTGCGGTCCCTTCAAAACATTCGAACAAGTGCTCCAATTGCGCTTTTGAACGGAACGAAGTCCGAGTAGAGGACGAGCAAACAGCTATCCACTGCCACTTTCCCAATCCATCCGCACCCAGCCACCCGCCTTCACGGAGTGAGATGCTTGGGCGAATGAAGAAGTTCAAACATTTTTTCTTTGCATTTTGACCGGGACATTGGCCAAGGGCGGGGTCGTGGTATCTTAGAGGGACCCTCCGCAGCTCTCTTTGCGGCGGAGCCTACCTATCATGGGTAGCTGTGCTTTGCCCGGCCACACCGGGTGAAGACAGACCGCTGGGGCGTGGTCCAACTGGTAGGACACCTCACTGTTAATGAGGACGGTGAAGGTTCGAATCCTTCCGCCCCAGCCAATTTTCTCTGACCAGCCGCGCGGCTGGATGCCGCTAATCTTTGGCGATCGGCAGGCCCGCTTCCAGCCAGCCTTTCCAGCCGCCGTCCATCGATTCGACGTTGTTGTAGCCCATTTTCTGCAGATTATCCGCCACGAGCGCGGAACGGAAACCACCGCCGCAATATAGAATCAGCTTTGCATTGGTGTCCGGAACGCGCTGCTCGATATCGCGCTCAATGATGCCCCGGCCCATGTGAATGGCGTCGGGAAGATGCCCCTTCGCCCATTCGTTGTCCTCGCGGACATCCAGGAGCAAAAACTTTTCACCGGAGTCCGCGCGGCGCTTCACGTCCGCAACGTTGGTTTCCTTGATCTTCTTTTTCGCTTCGTTCACTAATTTCAGAAATTGAGCCGCATGGGCCATAGCTAAACTCCTTCCAGGAATAATTCGAGGCAAGGATACCACGGAGGGGAGGACCTCCCTGGCGCCGCGCTGCGGCCGTCCAGGATCCACAATGCGTGGCCGAAAAAAACCGAGCAAAATTTGGCAACGGTTAACTCGGCGGCGTCTCCGCCCTCGGTTTATCCGCTGCGCCCTTTTTCGCAAAGGAGCGCACCACGTTCACGAAGTTCCAGCGCGTTTTCTCCGGCGTGCGATCGCCTTCGCCTGGCATCTTCCCCTTACCGTTGCTGACAATCCAAAAGAGTTCCCCATCGGTCATCTTTTCGATGGAACTGGGATCGCGCCAGTCCCGCAGATCCAGCTTCATGTCCGTAGCGAGATCGCCCTTGCCGTCCCCACTTTTACCGTGGCACATGGCGCAGTTGTAGCCAAATAGCTTGCGCGCTTCCACCATTCCCTCGGGCGTTGGGGTGATGGGATTCTTTTTGGCGATGTCTTCCGGGGTCATTTTTGCTTCCGCCGAGCCCGGCTTATCCTGAGCGGGATGCGCTCCAGCGTACGCCACCGCGATACTCGCGAGCAGCATCGCACTCTGGACGAGAACTATCCTACGCATCATTGCCTCCTGACAGGATGGGGCGGCCGAGTGAGAGAGTTCGGCTTAATTTTGAGTGGATTGTACGCCCGCGGAAAGCGGATTGAAAGAATCAAAAAAATAAATGTGGAGATTCCGCCGCGCGGCGGAGAAGAGTTATTCCAGGTCCCGCCAGTTGGGCCCGGAGCCGATTTCCACGACGATGGGCACCGCCAGTTTATGGACGCCTTCCATTTCTTCCTTAACGAGTTTTCCCAGTTTGACGCGCTCCTTTATGGGAGCCTCAAAGAGCAGTTCGTCATGCACCTGCAAGATCATTTTGGACTCGAACTTTTCTTTCGCCAGCCGCCGGTCGATGTTGATCATCGCCAGCTTGATCAAATCGGCGGCCGTCCCCTGCAGCGGCGAATTGAGCGCGGTGCGCTCGGCGAAATTGCGGAGCTGCATCTGGGTTGAATTAATTTCCGGGATTGGTCGGATTCTGCCGAACAAAGTCTTCGCCACGCCGGTCTTGCGTGTCTCGGCGAGGATATTATCCAGGTATTCCTTCACGCCGCTATAGCGCGTGAAATAGGCGTTGATGAATTTCGCGGCTTCTTTCTGTTCGATGCCCAATTGCTGCGCGAGCCCGAATGGCGAGAGGCCGTAAATGATGCCGAAGTTGATGGCCTTGGCGGCGCGGCGATGCTCCGCGTTTTGCGCCATCGGTCCAACGCCGAACACTTCCTGCGCCGTACGCGCGTGAATGTCTTCTCCGTTGCGGAAAGCCTCGATCAGCACGGGGTCTTTCGAAAAATGCGCCATGATGCGCAGCTCGATCTGCGAGTAATCCGCGGAGAGCAGGATCTTTCCTTTCTCGGCCACGAAGGCGGCGCGAATCTCGCGACCCAGCTCGGTGCGAATCGGAATGTTCTGCAAATTGGGATCGCTCGAACTGAGCCGCCCGGTGGCCGTGCCAGTCTGCGAAAAGCTGGTGTGCAGGCGTCCGGTTTCGGGATGGATCAGTTTCGGAAGCGCGTCCACATAGGTCGATTTGAGTTTGGCGATTTCCCGGTACTCGATGATCTTCGCCGGAAGCGGATGCTGCGCGGACAATTCCTCGAGAATGTCGGCGGCGGTGGAGCGCGCTTTGGCTTTTCCGCGCCGCGCGTTGGGCTGTAGATTCAGTTTGTCAAAGAGGATTTCGGCGAGCTGCGGCGGCGAGTTGACGTTGAATTCCACCCCCGCCAGCTTCCAAATCTCTTTCTCCAGGCGGCGGATTTCTTTTTCCATCGTCTGCGACATCTTGCCGAGCGCCTTAGGATCCACGCGGACGCCAACGCGCTCAATACCCGCCAGCACTGGCGCCAGCGGCAAGTCCAATTTCTCGTAGACGCCTTCGAGCTGCTGCTCCTCGATCTGCGCCTGCAGCGCGGGCGCAAGCCGCTGCAGATAATCGGCGTGCTCGCCGGGCCCCCCGCCCATCATTGCGTTGAACTGCCGCATCACCACGTCGGCAAAATTGTGATTCGCCGTCGTGGGCCGCAGAAGATAGGAATAGATTTGCGTCGCGTGGCGCAGATTCGCGGCCCGGCCGGCGAGCAGTTGAAAGAGTTTTGCGTCATGCACGACTTTCGGGCGTTTTGCATCGGCGAGCAGCGGGGCGAGCGCTTCCAAAGCCTCGCCTTTTTCATCGAACCAGGCGGAACGGCCCTGGCCCGCCTCGGAGGAAACCTCAATCGAAGCGATGCGCGTCCCGAATCCTTCCGCTTCGCGCTCCCCCGCCTGGAGATTCAGCCAGATTGCCAGCGGCTGTTTCGCCGGGATTTGCGCTAAATACTCGCGAAACTCATCCACGCTGGCGAGCTGCGCGTAATCCCCCTTTACAGCCGGTTCGGAATCCGGCGGCGCGCTGGTAACCACGGCTTCCGAACCCAGCTCTTTCAGCAAGGAACTAAAGCCGAGTTCGCGATAGAGCGCCGCAAGAGCATCAACATCTGGCTCGCGGCGCGCAAGCATTGAAAGATTGATCTCCAAGGGGATATCCGTGCTTATTTTGGCGAGTTCTTTGCTCAAAAGGACAAACTTCCCGTATTTCTGAAGAGCTTCGCGGTAGTTTGCTCTTTTAACTTCTTCCGCTCTTCGCAGTGTCTCTTCAACCGACCCGAATTGCTGGATTAACTCTCGAGCGCCAACTTCCCCAATTCCAGGCTTCCGTCGTTCCCCTTCGGCTAGCCGCTCATTTGGATCTTTCGCGCCCGGAATGTTGTCCACCGTGTCGCCCATCAACGCCATCACGTCGATTACCTTCTCCGGCGGTACCCCTAGAATCTCTTTCACCTTCTGCTCATCCACGATGACGTCCGATTTCGCGCCGCCCGAGCCTGTTCGCAGGATGCGCACACCGTTTTTAACGAGCTGCATCATGTCTTTGTCGTTTGAAATGATTAGCACTTCGACATTTTTCCTGGCCGCCTGTAGCGCTATCCCGCCAATTACGTCATCGGCTTCGTATCCCTGAAGCTCCAGGATCGGCAGGCGCATCGCTTCGCACAACCGCCGGACAAAGGGAAGTTGCACGCGCATTTCGTCCGGCATCGGCTGCCGCTGCGCTTTGTATTTTTCGAACAGCTTGTCCCGGAAGGTCGCTCCGGGAGGATCGAACACGATGGCGATATAGTCCGGCTGATAGTCCTTGATCAACCGCTTCAGGATGTTTCCGAATAGAAAAGGAATGTTCGTGGGAATTCCGCCGGGACCGGTCAGCCGCTGCGGCATCGGCGCAAAGAAGGCGCGGTAAATATGCGCCATCGCATCAACGAGAAATAGTTTTTTCGGTGCAGCAGGCATGCGGGCGAGTATAGCAAAGGATGACGAAGGGACCGGCCAAGGATGCCTGACTCCCCTGGCCTGCTCGCTGCATTCAACGATTTGAGATTTGGTTCCAGCAGGTGGCACCCAAATTGGCGGTTGAGGGCGGAGTGTGGAAGACACACCATGAGCGAAGGGGATTCCGCTCTTGCCCGACTACAAGTCCCTGATCCGCAGGTATTACTCCGAACTCTGGAATGCCTGGAGCCCGGCGGCTCTTGAAGAACTCATCTCGCCTGACATCGTCTTCCGCGGCTCGATCGGCACTACCGTGAATGGCATCGAGGAGTTCAAACAATACGTGAACAAAATCCACGCCGCGTTTCCCGATTTCCACAATCACATTGAAGAGCTCATCGGCGAGGGTGAAAAGGTCGTCGCTCGCCTCACCTACACGGGCACTCATCGAGGAGAACTATTTGGTTTTTCGGGCACAGGAAAGAAAATCAACTATCAAGGCGTTGGCATCTTTCAGTTTCGACAAGGCAAGATCGTTTCGGGTTTCGTGCTTGGCGACACGGAAAGCCTGAAGCGGCAGATCGCTCAACCATGAAACAAAACCGCGCGGAGAATTCACTTCCCCGCGCGGCCTTCAACCTAACCGCTCGTCCTTATTGCCTGTCCGGTTTGTTCGGTTCAGACCTCGGCTCGGATTTTGGTTCCGGCTTGCTCGCCGCGGGCTGCTTGGACGCGCCTTGTTCGCCGGCCTGCGCCTGCGAAACCAGCAGCATCCGCGTGCCGCTGTCAAGGTGCACGTTTTTCCCTGCCGAAGTGATCAGAGACCCTTGCGTGGCATTCGAGGCTGCCGCGTTCAGGTTCAGACCGTTCATTCCAAACACGCCCTGGCTATTCGAAGTTAGCTGGCCAGCGGCGTTCAAACCGCCGACCGCCCCCTTCGAAGCACCGGCAACACTCCCGCCGGCGTTTGCCGCGGAGTTTACGGTACCGCCTGCAACTCCGCCCACGTTAGCTGCGGTGTTCGTCACCGCACCCACCGCGCCGCCCGCTGTGGAAGTCACTCCTCCAAGAGCGCCGCGTCCGCCACCTCCGCCTGATCCCGCTGCCGAAGCTCCCGCGCCACCAAAGGCGTCGAGGTCCGCTCCTGCCGCCGAAGCGCCGCTCTGCGCTGAAGCCAGCGCCTGGATCGCCACGTTCAACGGAATCTCCTGGCCGTTCTTCAGGATCGCTTTGTCAAACACGATGCCCAGCGACGATTCCGATTCGCCTTTGGCGCGCGCCGAAGCCTGCGTCACGTGGCCCACCAGTTTCGAACCCTTTGGAATCACGGTTTTTCCTTCGGACTTGGCTGCTTCCGTCGTGTGCGCCGTCACGGCATCGCCCGGCTTGCACTTTTTCGTATCGATTGGCGAGCTGAGCTCGGCGTTGAACGCCGAACCCGTCGCCAGCGAACCGTTCGCTTGGCCGTTCTGAGCCGACGCCGAAGTGGACGCCGAAGCGTTGCCGGATGCTTGCGCTTGCGTCTGCCCCGCTTGCACCGATGCCTGGCTGCTGCTTTGTGCCCCCGCCTGTGCGCCGGTCTGTGCCTGCGCCGCAGTGTTCATGCAAAAAAGAGTCCCCACAACAATTGCCATCCCTGCGCGATTCATGGTCGTAAGACCTCCTCAAGATTGCTTTTGAAATGTGGACCGGGCGTTCTTGTGCCCAGTCATAAGGGTATCGACCGAACAATTTGATAGTGGCAAGGCCCGTGCCGATGTGTAAAGGGCTTGTTTTCTGTGAGTTACATGACCGTCCGCATGCTCCTGACCAGGAAAAAGGAAGAGTACTACGAAGGATTTACAGGGTGGAAGCCCCTGTTAGCTTGGAATGATGCCGAGGGGCTTGGCCACTTCCGCCAGAATGTCCGCCGCACGCAGCAGTTGTTCCCGCTTGTGCGTCGCGCTGACCATGGCGCGCAGCCGCGCTTTGCCTTCGGCCACTGTCGGGTACCCGACGGCAGGCGCAAACACGCCCGCCTCAAACAGCTTTTTCGAGAATTCAAACGCCTTCGCCGCGTCCCCGACGTGGATCGGAATAATCGGCGTTTCGCTCACCTTGAATTGAAAACCGCGCTTCTTCAATTCGCGCTTGAACATTTTCGTGTTGGCCCACAGTTTCTTCACCAGCTTTTCGCCTTCCGGTGAATCGAGCAGCGCGAACGCCGCTTGGCAAGCCGCCGCCGTGGCCGGCGGGTGTGAAGTCGAAAAAAGAAACGGCCGCGCCCGGAGATACAGAAAATCGATCAGGTCGCGCGAGCCGCAAACGTATCCGCCCATCGCGCCGATGGCTTTGCTCAGCGTTCCCACTTGAATGTGTACGCGCCCGTGGCACTGGTGATGGTCCACCGTCCCGCGCCCTCCGCGCCCCAGCACGCCCGAAGCGTGCGCGTCGTCGACCATCATGATGCAATTGTATTTTTCAGAGAGGTCGCAGAGTTCCGGCAGCGGCGCGATGTCGCCGTCCATCGAAAAAACGCCGTCCGTGATGATCAATTTCTTCCCCGGAAAACTCGCGCTCTCCTGCAGGATACGCTCGCAGTCCTTCACGTCCTTGTGCTTGAAAACCTTGATTGTCGCTCTCGAGAGCCGCGCCCCGTCAATGATGGACGCGTGATTCAACTCGTCGGAAACAATCAAATCGTCTTTCCCAAGAACAGCCGAAACGGTTCCGGCGTTGGCCGTGAAGCCCGACTGGAACACCACGCACGCTTCCACGTTCTTGAACACCGCGATTTGTTCCTCCAGCTCCATGTGTATTTTCATGGTACCGGCAATCGTGCGCACCGCTCCCGCTCCCGCGCCGTATCGTTTTACCGCGTCCAGCGCGGCTTTGCGCAGCGTCTTGTGCGTGGTCAGCCCCAGATAATTATTTGAGGCAAGGTTAATCACCTCTCTCCCGTCGAAAATGCAAACGGGCTTTTGTTCGCCTTCCAGCACGCGCAGCTTCGGCGCCACGCCCTTCGCGCGTAGGTCCCTTAGCTCGTCGCTTACGTACTGCAAAGGATTCTGCTTCGATGCAATCGTTGCGGTATCAGACATGATGGCACTCCTCACTTGGACTCGGCCGGGGGAAGAACTATTTTGCGTCAGCTCGCGGCTCAGAGCAAACCGCTTGAAGGCGTTGCAAGGAAAAACAATTCGATTAGCGCGGCATCCCGTTCGGATACAGCAAAATTTTCCCGGCCAGGCCGCTCTGAAGCAAAGTAAACGCATTTTCGAATTTATCGAGCGATGCCCGCTCGCCAAACAACGGCTCAAGATTCAAGCGCCCCGCCTTCAGCAGCGAAGTCATCTGCACCCAGGTCTCATACATGCGCCGCCCATAAATCCCCTGCACGGTCGCGCCCTTGAAAATCACGTCGTTCACCAGATCCAGCGGCACGTTCTCCGTCGGTATCCCCAGCAACGACGCGCGCCCGCCCGCTCGCAGCGCCTTGAACCCCTGCTGAATCGCGGCGGGATTTCCGGACATTTCGAGCAGCGCGTCCACGCCCGTGCCGTCCGTTTCCGCAAGAATCTTTGCCACGGCATCTTCCGCCGCGGGATTCAGCACCACATCCGCCCCCATTTTCTTCGCCATCGCGCGCCGTTTTTCATTCGTCTCGGTGGCAAAAACCGTCGAGCTTCCACAAGCCTTCGCAACGGCAATCGCCATCAATCCAATCGGCCCGCAGCCCGTCACTAAAACCGTCTGCCCGGCAATCGGCCCGGCCATCACCGTATGAACCGCGTTGCCCAGCGGATCGAGAATCGCACCATAGTGCTCCGGAATCGCCGCGTCCAGCTTCCAGATGTTCGACGCCGGAATCTTAACGAACTCCGCGAACGCCCCATCCTGATCGATCCCGATGATTCGCAAATTCTGGCAAATGTGTGCTTGCCCCAGCCGGCACTGGTGGCAATGCCCGCAATTGACGTGCATTTCCGCGCTGACAAAATCGCCGGCCGTTACCGCGCGCACCTCGTCGCCCACGCGCTCGACCGTGCCGCAAAATTCGTGCCCCAGCGTCACCGGCGGCTTGATCCGCCCCTGCGACCAGCGGTCCCACCCATAAATGTGCAAATCCGTCCCGCAAATCGAAGCCGTCTTCACCCGCACCAGCACGTCGGTCGGCCCGATCAAAGGCACCGCCACCGTGTCCATCTGCAAGCCCCTCGAGGCCCGCATCTTCCGCAACGCCTTCATCGTCGCCGCCATCTAACTCGCACTCCTGCTCAAGACACAAATCTCGATGCTAGCACACCGCCCCATATCAGCACCCGTAGTGGCACGATACATCGTGCCCTTCTTCGCCCCACGCTCACTTCACCTGTTCCACCACGCCAACCTTCTCCAGCGCCTTCAAATACTCCACCACAGCCTCCAGCGGCACCGGCCCGTACTCCGCCGACACTGCATCACGTATCTCCTGCGCATTCCGCTTTCCGTCCGCGAAATTCAACACTTCATACGCATACTCTTCCCCGCCGCCCCACAACCCTTCATACTCCAACAGTTTTGGTTTCACCGTGTGCGCTTGTTTCGCCCATTCCGCCTGGAAATAGTCATACCCAAACACCGCCAGCGGCCCTTTCGGCTCCGCGCGTCGCTGGAACTGCAGCAAGCCTTCACCTTTTGCTGGCGTCGTGGGTGTCAACAATCTGGCTGAACCCTCAGAAACTCATCCTTCTTGGATGCTCCCACAAAATCCTTTGCTGAAAGTTCTCTGAGTCCGGCTTGAAAAACCATCCTTGTGATAAGGCTCTGCGCTTCCTTTTCAGGCAATTTGGCTTCGCGCGCTTCATATTCAGACATCAGCCGGGTGTTGCCAGCCCGGGTCTCCTTTGAGAGCTTGGCAAGATCCGCGTTCGTAAGTTCCGCTAAAAAATACCCGCTCGCAGCTCCAATGAACGCCGCCCGCTTCAGCTTCGTCGGATCGATATTCGCCGCCGTATCGAAATTCGTGTGAATGTAGCGGTCCGGCCAGTCATTCAAATAAATCGCCGGTATCCCGAACGACGAATCCTGATACACATCGTGATCGCTCCCCATCGTGTACGCCGAATACTCCGCCCGCAGCGGCTCCTTGCCGCCCTCCGGCGCCACCAGCGGATATTCCGCCTTGCCTGTCGCCGCGAATTTGTACGACTCCTCGTTTACAAACTCCGCAAACGACCACGCCACGTCATGCACAAAGCTCGGCAAGCTCATCGGCCCGCGTGTCACGTGGAACACTGCCTTCGTCTCCGGCCCACCGCCCACCATGTCCATGTGAATCACGGCTTTGATCCGCTTCGCCATTTCCTGTTTGCCATTTAGTAGCGCTAGTGTCCCCTCAATTTCAGGTGGAAAGATAAATCGGATGGTCCGCGCGGGCCTCGCTAGCTGCCCTTCGCCAATCAGCTTTTGCAACGTCCGCGCTACCTCCAGAATCGTCACGCACCCGCTGGCATTGTCATTCGCTCCAGGACGCTGATGATCCAGGTGGCACGAAAACGCAATCTCCTCCTCCTTCAACTTCGCATCCGCCCCCGGAATCGTCGCCGTCACCACCTCATAATTCCCCGCATGCTGCCCCGCCTTCACCACTGCGCGCAGCCGAATCTGTTCTCCACGCGCTAGCCTCTCCTTCATCCCCCGCGCCGTCTTTAACGACACCATGAACGCAATCGTCTTGTTCGACGAAAACGTCTCCAAGTGCCCCCACCTAATCAAATTCTCGTCCTCGCCCCACCAAGCCGTCTTCTGGTTCTGCGCGTAACTCACGATTCCCGCAGCGCCAAACTTTCCCACTGCCAAATCCTGCACCGCTCCCGGCTGCGCGCTGACCAACACGATCTTTCCTTTCACCTCCTTACCCGCGTAATCGCTCTCCTTCGTTCCTCCACCGACATCCACCAAGTCCGTTTTCACATCCGTGCTCTCACTGTCCTCCGCCAACTCCACCGGCTGGGCCTCATAACTAGCGATGAGGCGATAATCCCTTTCGACAATCTTGTCCCCAGCCCACGAAGTGTGGGTGGCAGGGTCCGTTCCTCCCGACCCCTCAATCTCCTTTCTCAGTTGCCAGAGTTCCCCGAACTCCGCGTCCCAAGCCGGCCGCGACCGTTGCGTCCCATACATCGTCGCGCCATCTGCAGGGAATTTCAGAATCGCCACGTCGCTCAATCCATACGCCCGCAAACGCTCCGCCACCAACTCCGCCGCCGCGTGAAACCCCTGCGAACCGCGCTGCCTGTGAAATCGGGCAATCCCCTCCAAATTCCGCTTCGCCGTTTCCCCGCTCAACTCATTCGCTAGCGCCGCCACGTCTCTCTCGGGCAGCAGCGGCGGCTTCTGCGCCCGTGCCGTTGCTGCGAGCGCCAAGCCCGCCCCAATCCCGGCCAGCCCAATCCGAACGAATGCCCTCATTCGCCCACCTCCACAAAAATCCCGCCAACAGTAGCATAAATGGAACCTACCCCGACTCGGCCAGGAGACGGTACGCTGCCAGCGACACCTCACCCCATACGTTTGCCCAGCCAGGCCAATTGTCATGCAAGCGTGGGAGGAGGAAGCCGCTCAACAGGAGTTCCCGATTTCTTGCGCAGACGCTGCGGAATTGCTTTCAGTTTGAGAACTGTTAGAATGGCCGCGCCTGCGAAGGAACACCGATGCCTCCCACCATTGTCAACGGAAAGATTTGTTACCTCGAGATGCCCGCCACGGACGTTGCGCGCTCGGCCGACTTCTACAAACAGGTCTTCGGATGGAACATCCGCAAGCGCGGCGATGGCACCACTGCTTTTGACGACACCACCGGCCAAGTGAGCGGCGCGTGGGTGCTCGGCCGCCCGCCCGCCGGAAAGCCCGGGCTGCTGTTTTACATCATGGTGGACAGCGTGGCTGCGGCCGTCGACGCCGTGGCAGCTCATGGAGGCGAAATCGTCCAGCCCATCGGCGCCGATGCTCCCGAAATCACCGCGCGCTTCCGCGATCCGGGAGGAAACGTGATCGGCCTGTACCAGCAGCCCGCCTGACGCTTGGATAGCACTGAAGCGCACCGCGCCTATAGCCAGCCCGGCCCGCTGGCACTTAAATTCACACCCTGTCCAAATCGGCAAATTCCAATCGTCATTGTAGTGACGGCACACAGTGCCGGAATACAATCCATGATGGAGGTTTTCCATGCAATATCTTTTGATGGTTTACGTGAACGAAGCCAGTTGGCCCAAGATGTCCAAGGCCGAGCAGGAACAGGGCATCGCGGCCTACGGTGCTTATACGGAAGCACTTCACAAGGCCGGCGTCCTGAAGAGCTCGAACCGTCTCCAACCGGTCTCGGTTGCGACGACCGTCCGCCTCGCGAACGGCAAGCCGCAAGTGCTCGATGGCCCTTACGTCGACTCGAAAGAGCAGGTCGGCGGCTACTATCTCATCGACGTGCCCGATCTCGATGCCGCGATCTCCTGGGCATCGCGTTGCCCGGGCGCCAGTCACGGTGTCGTCGAGGTGCGTCCCGTCTGGAGCATGCAAAGTGACCTGTCCCGCAGCCTAAGCGCATGAGCTCCGGCGAAGGCGACGCGCAAGCCCGCAGCACAGCCGACGCGGTGGCGCGTGGCAGCTACGGCAAGCTCGTCGCCTTTCTCGCGGCACGCACGCGGGACGTGGCAGCGGCGGAAGACGCGCTCTCGGAAGCGTTCGCTGCGGCCCTGGCGGATTGGCCGGTGAAAGGCTGCCCAGCAAACCCGGAAGGATGGCTGCTGACGGTCGCCCGTCGAAAGGCCATCGATCTCCACCGCGGGCGGCGCCGGCATGAGATAGCAACCGATCAGTTGAAAGTCATGGCCGAAGGGCTCGAGGCCGCAGCCACCGTCGCCGAGATTCCCGATCAACGTCTCGCGCTGATGTTCGTCTGCGCGCACCCGGCCATCGAGGCCGGCATCCGCGCGCCGCTGATTTTGCAAGTGGTGCTCGGGCTGGATGCCAAGACTATCGCGTCCGCCTTCCTCACCTCTCCAGCCGCCATGGGTAAGCGGCTTGGCCGGGCCAAGGAAAAAATTCGCCAGGCCGGCATCCCTTTCAGCGTCCCGGACCGCGAGCAGCTTTCCGCCCGGCTCGACACCGTTCTCGACGCGATTTACGCCGCCTTCGCCGAAGGTTGGACCGATCCCGGCGGCACCGACGCCGCACGCTGCGATCTCACCCAAGAGGCCATGTTCCTCGCTCGGCTGGTAACCGAGCTGCTGCCGAGTGAGCCGGAAGCACTGGGCCTGCTCGCGCTCCTGCTACACGCCGAAGCTCGCCGCCTGGCGCGGCGTACTCCGCAGGGCGATTACGTGCCGCTTGCCGAGCAGGATCCGTCGTTGTGGGATTCGCAAATGATCGCTGAGGCCGAAGCCCTTCTCCTGCGCGCCGGCGCTCTTGGCTCGATCGGCCGCTATCAATTAGAAGGCGCCTTGCAGTCTGCGCACGTTTATCGCCGCCGCACCGGTCAGCCCAACTGGGCAGCCGTCGTGCGGCTCTACGATGCACTGCTGGCGATTTCCGGCTCGCCGGTCGTGGCTATCAATCGCGCCCTGGCCATCGCGGAGTTGCATGGCGCCAACGCCGCTCTCGATGCCCTGCAAGAAGTAGCCGCCGATGCGCGCCTTGCCGAATACCAGCCCTACTGGGCCGCCCGCGCCGAGTTGCTGGCCAAGTCCGGCGCACACGCCGAAGCCCGCCAAGCCTACGAAATCGCCATCGGCCTCGAACGCGACGCCTCCGTCCGCCGCTTCCTCCAGCAGCGCCAATCCGCCTTGCCGCACTGAGTACCCAACCGCGAGGTTCCGCTCTGTGCTCTGGTGTTAAGCATTTCCATCTGCCCCAAAGGCCAGCGTGACCAATTGGGGGAGTACTGTACTAGCGAAGCCTCGAAGCCAATCCCCGGCCATGGCCTACTGAATCCAGAGCAAGCCCGGCTCTCGAAAGAGGCCACTATGAAAAACAGATGGATGATCGTAGCAGTCGCCGGAGTTATCTTTCTGCCTGCCGGCGCCGCAGCAGCGGCCCGTTCCTACAATCCGCTCAAGTGGATCAAGAAAGGCCCGACCCCCACCGCCAGCGAACAGCTCGCCGCCAATAAAGAGGAAGAGAAGAAACTATCTCTGCAGTTGCAAGCGGTCCTGCCTCCGCGCACCAGCCTGAAGGACGCCTGCGCAGGATTCAAGACCCTGAACGATTGCGTAGCCAGCCTTCACGTTAGCCACAATCTCAATCTCAAATTCAACTGTCTGAAATGGGATGTCACCGGCGCGAAACCGATTGGCGACGTCAAATCCTGCGCCGCCCCGTCGAATGACAAGGCAATGGACCTAACCAAAGCAATCCGCGCCTTGAAGCCCGGTGCCAATTCCCGCACCGAAGCAAGGACCGCCGAAAAGCGCGCCCGCGAAGACATCAAGGACGCGTCGTAGCCGGCGATCCCCGTCTCTTGGTTCGTTGTAGGGGCGGACTTCAGTCCGCCCCTTGCTCCGTTGTTGTGTTTTTGTAAGGACGGCCGCTGACCTGTCGTCGCCTGGAAGTCATGGCAGAGGATGCAGCGGCAGCCCGGTGAAACGCGCGATTCGAGAGAAATCCTTGTCCAGAGTAAAGACGCCGGCGCGATGCTCGAGCGCAATGGCCGCGATGAGAGCATCTATGGTTGTCAGACTAACTCCTTTGGCGCGCCCCAGGCGGAAAATCGCAGCGGCTTCGCGGTAGGTCTGGAAGCCTCTGGGCTCAAGCATCTCCCATTGAGAAAGATAATGTTCTATCTGGCTGACGTTCCGCGTGAGACCCTGAAGAATCTCGGTGACCACTACTCCGGTGAGCGCAAAAGGCTGGGCGTCGCCGATCATGCGCCGGAGTTCAGCGCCTGCGCGGCCCGGCGCGGAACCCAGGAAATCGATCCACACCGAGCTATCCACCAGAATCAACTGCGGTTCCTGCGCATGGCTTTCAAGTCGCCCTTCCAGATTCCCGTCCCATAGTGGCGAAGGATGCCCTTACGGCTCTCCGAGCGAACCAGCAGCTCCAGAGCGGCGTCCACAATTTCCCGCTTAGTCTTCAGCCGCGTAAGCTTGCGCGCCTTGCGCACCAAGGTCTCGTCAATTTCAATGTTTGTTCTTCCCATGTGACCAGCATACACCACTTCTTAGGAATTTGGTGTATGCCTGGCCGGAAGACGCTTGATTCCGGAGCGGTCCGGCCGGGAGGTGCGTCCGGCATTCCACGCGTAGCGGAAGTGAATGCTCCTTCCTCGCGACGGAGCGGCGGTCTGGTGTATCATCCCTCGTCGCGGGCGCACGCAAATCCGTGCTTCGGTGAGGGGCGCTGCCACGGGGAGTATGAAACGAATATTCTTTACGCTCGCCGTCCTGCTCAGGGTCTTAATGGCCGCTGCGGCTCTGGCGCAGACGCCACCGCCGCCGCTCATTTCGCCTGAGGTGCATGCCGATAAGAGCGTGACGTTTCGCTTCCGCGCTCCCAACGACAAGGAAGTTGCTGTCGCGATCGAAGGCATGGCCAAGCCTTTGCCTATGCAGAAGGACGATCAGGGCGTCTGGAGCGTGACGACTGAGCCGCTCGCGCCTGATTATTATGGGTACGCGATCATCGCCGATGGCGTGGGCCTGTTCGATCCTTCCAATTACGCGGTAAAGCCTAACTTCCTTTATCGCGCGAGCGAGGTGCACGTTCCCGGGCCGACTTCGCTTTCCTGGGAGATTGGCGCGGTGCCGCATGGCGAGATTCATCATCATTTTTATAAGTCGGGAGTGGTGGGCGACGATCGCGGCTACTTCGTTTACACCCCGCCCGGGTACGACGCGCGTGGAAAGCAGACGTATCCCGTCCTCTATCTGTTGCATGGGTACAGCGACGACGCTAGCGCCTGGACGGCCGTTGGGCGCGCCAACGTGATCCTGGACAGCCTGATTGCGCAAGGCAAAGCCAAGCCCATGCTGGTCGTAATGCCGCTCGGTTACGGCGCGCCCGAGATTCTTGCTCCCGGCTCCGGCGGCCTCGACAATCTCGCGCTCGCAGAGCGAAACTTCGATAAATTTCGCCGGGCCTTGCTCACAGAAGTGATCCCGCGTGTGGAGGCCGAGTATTTGGTTATCAAGGACCGCAACTCCCGCGCCATCGCGGGCCTTTCTATGGGCGGCTCGGAATCTTTGCTGACCGGATTGAATACACTGGACAAGTTTGGCTGGATCGGGGCTTTCAGTTCCGGAGGAATGACCGAGGAGTTTGACAAAGAATTCCCGGGGCTGGATTCGAAGGCTGCCGGACAACTTCATTTGCTGTGGATTGCTTGTGGGA
>Ga0210408_10001142_pt1 | contig 28936 bp, 23 predicted proteins | sample IncBWH4MmetaG_FD_155471 | JGI IMG/M metagenome (GOLD analysis project Ga0210408, IMG submission 155471) | Forest soil microbial communities from Barre Woods Harvard Forest LTER site, Petersham, Massachusetts, United States - Inc-BW-H-4-M | ecosystem: Environmental > Terrestrial > Soil >...
TGGCGGAACGGCGGTCGAGACCCTCATTGAGCTGCAGCTCGTTGGCGAACTCGACCATCAGGATGCCGTGCTTGCTGATCAGGCCGACCAGCGTCAGCAGACCTACCTGGGTGTAGATGTTCATCGTCGCCATGCCGAAGAACAGCGGGATCAAGGCGCCGACGATCGCCATCGGCACGCTGATCATGATGACCAGCGGGTCGCGCAGGCTCTCGAACTGGGCCGCCAGCACCAGGAAGATGATGATCAGCGCGAAGGCGAAGGTGATGGCGAGCTGATTGCCTTCCTGCACGTATTGGCGCGAGTCGGCGAGATAGTCGTGGCTGAACCCGGCCGGCATCTTCTTGGCCTCGCCCTCGAGGAAGTCGACCGCCTGGCCGACCGTCACGCCGGGCATCGGCACCGCCTGGAAGGTCGCGGAGTTGAGCTGGTTGTAGTGCGTGAGCGCATTCGGGTCGGTACCGGTCTCGATCGACACCACGGTCGAGAGCGGCATTTGCGCACCCGTCGCGGTCGGCACGTAATATTGGCCGAGCGACTCGGGCGACAGCCGCCGGTCGCGCGGCACCTGCGGGATGACCTGATACGAGCGTCCCTCGAGGTTGAACCGGTTCACGTAGTTTCCGCCGAGCAGCGTCGCCAGCGAACTGCCGATGTTCTGCATGGTGATGCCGAGATCGCTCGCCTTGGAGCGGTCGATCTTGACCCGCACCACCGGCTGGTTGAAGTTGAGATCGCTGTCGCTGACGATGAACAGCCCGCTCTTGCGCGCGGCATCCTTCAGCTTCTCCATCTGCTCATAGACCGCCTGAAAGCCGTTGGTCGAATTGATCACCATCTGCACCGGCAGGCCGCCGGGACCGCCGGGCAATGGCGGCAGGTTGAACGCAAACGCGTTGACGCCTTCGATCTTGCTGATCTGCGCCTGCGCCAATGGCTTGAGCGCGATCGACGAGCGCTTTCGCTCGTCCCAGGGCTTGAGCAGCATGCCGGCGATACCGTTCTGCGGGCCGTTGATACCATTCAGCACGAAACGAAGGTCGGTTTCCGGAAAACTGGCGAAAGCCTTGTCAAGCTTCTCCCCGTAGAAGTCGATATAATCGATGTTGGCGTATTTCGGCGCCTTGGTGACGGCAAACACGATGCCTTGATCCTCTTCGGGCGCCAGTTCCTTCGCGGTGTGCAAGTAAAGGAACCCGACCAGCCCGAGGATGGTCAGCGCAAACAATCCCGTGATCGGCCGGTAGTCGAGCGAGCGGTCGAGCTGCCTGCCATACCAGCGCGTCATCGCGCCGAACACCTTGTTGACGATCTTGGCGAAGCGTCCCTCCTCGGCGCTCTTGAGGAATACCGAGCACATCATCGGCGACAGCGTCAGCGCGATCACGCCGGACACGATCACCGAGCCCGCCAGCGTAAAGGCGAATTCGCGGAACAGCGAACCGGTGAGGCCGCCGAGGAAGCCGATCGGCGCGTACACCGCGGCCAGCGTGATCGTCATCGAGACGACGGGGCCGACGATCTCGCGCGCCCCCTGCATCGCCGCCTGCACCGGCGGCTTGCCCTCCTCTAGATGGCGGTGGATATTTTCCACCACCACGATGGCGTCGTCGACGACAAGCCCGATTGCCAGCACCATGGCAAGCAGCGTCAACAGGTTGAAGCTGAATCCGGCGATCAGCATCAGCGAGCAGACGCCGATCAGCGACAGCGGAATGGTGACGACGGGGATAACGACCGAACGGAGCGATGCCAGGAACAGGAAGATCACCACGATCACGATGATGATCGCTTCGCCCAAGGTTTTCTCGACCTCGTCGATCGAGGATTGGATGAATTTGGTGGAATCGTAAGCCACCTTCATCTTCATCGACGGCGGCAGGTTGCGTTCCAGTTCCGGAAACAGCGCGCGCACGCCCTTCACCAGCGTCAGCGGGTTGCCTTGCGGCGTCGCCTGTACGCCGATGAAGATGGCGTGCTCGCCATTGAAGGCGACGCTCGCGTCCGTGCTTTGCGCGGCAAGCTCGACGGTCGCGATGTCCTCCACCCGCACGAAACCGCCATCCTTGGATTTGACGATCATACGCTTGAACTGATCGACGTTCTGCAGATCGGAATTGGCGGTGACGTTGGAGACGATGAAGTAGCCCTTGGACTGGCCGGCGGCGGCCTGGAAATTGTTGGCGGCGATCGCTGCGGAAACGTCGGCCGGCGAAACGTTGCGTCCGGCCATGCGGACGGGATCGAGCCACAGCCGCATCGCGAAAGTCTGGCCGCCCAGGATGTCGGCGGACGCCACGCCATCGACGGTCGAAAGCACGGGTTGCACCACCCGCGTCAGATAGTCCGAGATCGCCGATCCCGTCAGCACCTCGGAGGAGAAGCCGAGATACATCACCGCCGTGGTCTGGCCGGTGGTCTTGGTCACGACCGGATCGTTGGATTCTTTCGGGATCAGATATTTGACCGAATTCACCTTGGCGAGCACTTCGGTCAGCGCCTGGTTCGGATCGAAATTCAGCTTGATGTAGACCTGGATGGTGCTGGTGCCGAGCACCGAAGACGACGTCATGTAGTCGACGCCTTCGGCCGAGGCGACCGCCTGCTCGATCGGCGTCGTGATGAAGCCCTGGATCAGATCCGCCGACGCGCCGGGATAGGAAGTCGTGACGTTCACGACCGTATTCGACAATTTGGGATATTGCCGGATCGGCAGCACGGTCGCCGCCCGCAGGCCAATCAGGAGGATCAGCAGGCTGACGACCACGGACAGTACCGGTCGCTTGATGAAAATATCGGTCCAGACCATCGCGACTTGCTCCGATCGTCAGATCACGACTCGACCGTATTGAATCGGGTCATGATCGAAGCTGCATTGTTTGTTTCAGTAACGCGGCGGATTGGCCGGAATCGGCGGCGGCGGATCGGTCGAAATCGCGACCGCCGCTCCCGATTGCAGCTTGAGCTGGCCGACGGCGACCACGCGGTCGCCAGGCTTCAACCCGCTGAGAATCTCGGCCCGTCCGTTGATCCGGTTGCCGGTCCGCACGAAGGTTCGAACGGCGGAAAGGCTGGTCTTGCCGTCATCCTCTTTTTTCTCGGTGATCAGAAAGACGGAATCGCCGTAAAGCGTATAATCAACCGCGGTCTCGGGAACCGTGACCACCGCCGGCTTGTCCGGCAGCATCACCGTCGTCGTCGTGAACATGCCGGGCTTGAGGATGTGGTCGGGATTGTCGATCGTGGCCTGGACGCGAATGTTTCGCGTGTCGGTGGCGATCTGCGGTTCGATGGCGTTGATCTTGCCCTCAAAGTTTCGGCCCGGATAGGCGTCAACCGTGAGGCGGACTGTCTGTCCCACCTTGAGGTTGCCGGAGTCCTTTTCGGTTACCGTGAAGTTGGCATAAAGCTGCGACAGGTCCGTCAGCGTCACGATCTGGGTGCCGGCAGTGAGGTACTGGCCGACTTCGACGTGCCGGACGCCGAGCTCGCCATCGAACGGGGCGCGCACAAGCTTCTGCGAGATGATCGCCTCGGTCTTGGCGATGCCGGCAACGGCCTGGTCATAGGTGGCCTGCGCGGCATCGGCGGTCGCCTGCGGACCGAACTGACGCGCCGCCAGTTGCTTGGCGCGGTCGAGCGCAAGCTGCGCACCGGTGGCCTGCGCCTTGAAGCTTGCGAGATCGCCCTGTTCTGGGCCATCGAACAATTGCAGCAGCGGGCTTCCGGCCTTCACGCTGGCGCCGGCAGTAAACATGATGTCGGTGATGCGGCCCGAGACGTCGGAGGTGACATTGACCTGATGCACGGCCGCGAGATCGCCGACCGCGATCAACAGGTTCGGGATCACCTCGGACTTCGCCTCGACGACGGTGACATTGGACGGCGGCGGCTTATTGTTGGCGAAGAACTGCGCGATCATGTGGCTGCGGAAGGCGTTGAAGCCGACCAGGGCGCCGACCAAGAGCGCGAGCCCGAGCCCGATAATGATGAACCAGCGCACGGTCCGGACCGGACGCGTGCGCTGCGCCTCCACGATCGGTTTGCCCGCGATGTGGGATTCGGTCTGAATATTCATGTCATGCACTTTCTGCTGTTGCCGGTTGTCCCGCGGCCGGCGTCAACGCGCGGTTCAAATGCGAAGCAATTGCGGCTTCGTTAAGTCCGATGCCGCGAAGGATGAATTCGCAAAGCTGCCGTTCGAGGTCGGCGGCATTGCCGTAATTGAGGCACGGAACGGCCGGAAGCCTGGTCAGCGCCGCCGTCAGCACGGTGTGGTGGGCAAACCAGAACAGGTTGAGCGGCTCGCTGCCGATCGGCGACGCGTCGCCCGCCTCAACGGCGCGATCGAGCGAAGCGGTGAAGATCTGTCCGATCAAATCGGCGATCTTGGCGTAGAGCAGCCGCGCAAACTCGCCGTCGTCGAGATGGCTCGTCGCCATCAGCCGCAGGCGCTGGGCCTCCTGCTCGTCCGGCACGTCCGATATCGCCATGAAGTGCCCGACCATGCCCTTGATCAGCTCGACCAGCGTCCCGGTCGACGGCTCCTGGCCCAGCAGATGCGCCAATTCCGGATCGGCCTCGCATTCCTCGGCGAGGATTTCGGCGTAAAGCGCTGCCTTGGAAGGGAAATGCTTGAATAGGAGGCCTTCGGAGATCGCCGCCGCCGCCGCGACGCTTTTGGTGGTGGTTCCGGCAAAGCCATTGCGGGCAAAGCACCGCCTGGCTGCTCCAAGGATCAGCTGCCGCCGCAAGTCGCTGGTCATGCGAAGGGTAGACATAAGGCGTGTGAGTAATCACTCACCTACCAAAATGTCAAGGAGTTTATTGCAGCGCACCAACAGAAGGATGCTAAATCGGCTTGAATCCGAGGGAACCGCGAAGGCGGTTGACGATGAAGGTGGCGTCGCGGTTCGAGAGCACCCGCTCCAGATTGGCGCCGTCGATCTTGACGTTGGCAAAACGTGGCCCGGCCGTGACGTCCTGAAGCGACGCCGCAAAGGCCTCGACCTCGGCCATGGTCGTCATCGCGCGGGCGTCCGCGATCCCGCAGGCCCTGGCGATACCGACCAGGTCGACCGGGCCTGCGGTGTGGCTCAGCTGTCCCCCGGTCTCGCCGTAGCACTCGTTGTCGAGCACGATGATGGAGAGATTGCCCGGCTTTTGCAGGCCGACTGTCGCAAGGCTCCCCATCCCCATCAGCATCTCGCCGTCGCCCGTGATCACCACCACCGGCAGTTTCGGCTGCGCCAGCGCAAGCCCCAGGCCCATCATCACGGCGCCGCCCATGGCGCCCCACAGATAGAGGTTGCGGTCGTTATCGCCGGCCGCCGCGATATCGTAGGTCGACGCGCCCAATCCGCCGACGGCAATCGTGCCCTTGCGGTTCGCCAGCAGGCTGGAGACGACGGCGCGGCGGTCGAGCAGGTTTGCCTTATTCATTTCACGAACACCTTTGTGCCGATCAGGCGTTGCGACAACAGGACGGCGGTCGGCGTGCAGGCGTTGTAGGCCTGGCTGGCCCCGGCCTCCATCACCTCGCGCACTTCTTCGGGCTGAGAGGCCCGCAGCACCTTGATGCCAGCTAGTTCGAACACCGCTTGCGTGCTCGAGCCCATCGGCACCTGCCAGGGATTGAACTCACCCCATTCGCCGCGCATCGTCACCAGCGTCAGGAACGGGAAGCGGAAGATCTGGGTCAGCGACAGCATATTGATGCAATTGCCGACCCCGCTCGACTGCATCAACAGCACACCGCGCTGGCCGCCGGCCCAGGCGCCGGCAAGCAGCGCCACGCCCTCCTCCTCCGTGGTCAGCGCGATGCCGCGCATCGAGGACGACCCCAGCACACGCTCAATCAGCTGCGAATGCCCGGCATCGGGCACGTAGGGCACCTGACGGACATCGAAGCCCTGCAGGATCGCAAAGATCTCCTCCGGCCAGGCGGCCGTTTGTTCGGTGGAAGCATCAGCGCGAGCGTGCATTTCTCTGTCCAGTCAGTCTGTTCGGGGACGGGACTTTAGACGGAGGCATGCTTTGTATCAAAGCGCAAAAACTGCATGTCGCTCTGCGATAAAGGCCCCCTCGCCAAATTGTGTTGCGCAGGCGCGACGCCGCGCTTAAGATAGTTGCAAGTGAAACTAATTAGGGATCACGAGATGAAAGGAAACGCACGAGAGCTGGCCGCCGGCTTTGACCTCGAAAAGCTGACGCCGGAATTCTATGCCAACCCCTATCCGACTTATCTTGCACTGCGGGAGAACGAGCCGGTCAAGCGGATGCCGAACGGTTCGTACTTCCTGACGCGCTACGACGATCTGGTGACCGCCTACAAGAACACCAAGGCGTTCTCGTCCGACAAGAAAAAGGAGTTTTCTCCGAAATACGGCGCTTCGCTGCTCTACGAACATCACACCACCAGCCTCGTGTTCAACGATCCGCCGGCGCACACCCGCGTCAGGCGGCTGATCATGGGCGCGCTGTCGCCGCGGGCGATCGCGGGCATGGAGCCGGATTTGATCGCACTGGTGGACCGGCTGCTCGAAACCATCGCCGCCAAGGAGCGCTTTGAGCTGATCGGCGATTTTGCCTCCGCTATTCCCGTCGAGGTGATCGGCAATCTGCTCGACGTGCCGCATGAGGAGCGCGAACCCTTGCGCGACTGGTCGCTGGCGATTTTGGGCGCGCTCGAACCCGTCATCGGCGCGGAGGTTTTTGCGCGCGGCAACAAGGCGGTGGAGGAATTTCTTCAGTATCTGGAAGTACTGGTCGCGCGACGCCGGGTCAAACCGGGCAACCCCGAACGCGACGTGCTGACGCGGCTCATTCAGGGCGAGGACAATGGCGAACGGCTGACCGAGAAGGAGCTCCTGCACAATTGCATCTTCTTGCTCAATGCCGGCCACGAGACCACCACCAATCTGATCGGCAACGGGCTGGTGGCGCTTTCCGAGCACCCTGCCGAAAAGCAGCGGCTGATCGAACAGCCGCAGATGATCAAGACCGCGGTCGAGGAAATCCTGCGCTTTGAAAGCTCGAACCAGCTCGGCAACCGCATGACATCCGAGCGCATCGAGCTTGGCGGCATCGCCATGGAAGCCGGCACGCCGGTCACGCTGTGCATTGGCGCGGCCAACCGCGATCCCGTGCAGTTTGCCGATCCGGAACGGCTCGACGTCGGCCGCACCCCCAACCGGCATCTCGCCTTCGCCACCGGCGCGCACCAATGCGCGGGCATGGCGCTGGCGCGGCTCGAAGGCGCGATCGCGATCTCGCGATTTCTCAAGCGATTTCTGAATTACGCGCTGAACGGCAAGCCAGTGCGGGGCGGCCGCGTCCGCTTCCGCGGATTTTTGAGCGTGCCGTGCGTGGTGAATGCGTAGGATGGGTTGAGCGAAGCGATACCCATCTCCTCATTGGAGATCATTGATGGGTTTCGCTTCGCTCAACCCATCCTACGACTTCCGAGCGTGCCGCGCGCGCAGATTGGTCAACTCAAACGACGAAATGGAGCTTGTTTCGATGCGCGACACCACCCTTATCCTTGCCGGCGCGCTGCTGCTCGTTCAGCCGGTGGCATCGCCCGCCCAGACTACATGGGACATGCCCACGGAGTATCCGCAAACCACAATGCCCGGACTTGGCGTGACGACATTCGCACAACGCCTCGCCGAGCTCAGCGGGGGAAAGATCCAGGTCAAGCCGAGTTTCGATGCCGCGGCGGGCATTCGCTCAGCCGGGATGCTCGCCGCTGTCGCCGAGGGCCGGGTGCAGGCCGGCGATGCATTTGCCGGCGCGCTCGAGATGGAAGACCCGATCTTCGCGCTGCCGTCACTGCCGTTTCTGGCGACTTCGATCGCCGACGCAAGACGGCTCGCCGACCTCGCGCGGCCACACCTCGCGGCGGCATTGCGGAACAAGGGCCAGCATTTGCTTTACCTGACGCCGTGGCCGCCCACCGGCATCTGGTCGAAGACGCCGCTAAAAAATCCGTCTGATTTGTCCAGTCTCTCGATTCGCACCTATGACAAAATATCCAGCGAGGTCTTTGCCAGCGCTGGCGCCAGAGCAGCCGCCATCAGCTTCGCAGATACTATGCCAAGACTTGCCGACGGCAGCATCAATGCGGTGCTGTCGTCCGGGGATGGCGGCACCGGCCGCAAGCTTTGGGAATTCCTTCCCTATTTCAGCGAGATCACCTATTCGCTGCCGCTCTCGGTCGCGACGTTGAATCAGTCCCTCTATGACGGCTTGAGCGCGGATCTGCGCGAAGCGGTCGATCGCGCCGGCCGCCAAACCGAGACGCAATTATGGCTCGCGCTTTCAACGCGGCTGCAGGAGAACCACAAAAGGATGAGCGAGAACGGCGTCACGATCGATTCCAGCCCCGCGCCCGCGATGATGGCGGCGCTCCAGGCCGGGGCAGCGTCGGCACAGCGTGCCTGGTGCACCCGATCGGGGCCCGTCTGCGTGCAGATCCTCGACACCTTCACGGCCGGCAAACAATAATAAGGACGTGCCATTTCGTGCTCGCCGCCCAGGCGCAAAGTGCTAGTCTTAGGTACAGCACAGAGCGTGACGAAGATGACTAGATCGGTCGCAGATTTCCTCGCAACGGAAGCCCGCCTCGGTACCTATAATTACGAGCCGATCGGCGTCGTTCTGTCGCGCGGCGAAGGCATCTGGGTGTGGGACACCGAAGGCAACCGCTATCTCGATTGCCTCTCCGCCTATTCGGCGGTCAATCAGGGCCACTGCCATCCAAAAATTCTCGCGGCCATGTTGGAACAGGCAAGGAAGCTGACGCTGACCTCGCGCGCCTTCCACAACGACCAACTGGCGCCGTTCTACGAAGAGATCGCGGCGTTGACCGGCTCCCACAAGGTGCTTCCGATGAACAGCGGCGCTGAAGCGGTGGAGAGCGCGATCAAGTCGGTACGCAAATGGGGCTACGAGGTGAAGGGCGTGCTGGACGGACAAGCCGAGATCATTGTCTGCGCCGACAATTTTCACGGACGCACCCTCGGGATCGTCGGCTTCAGCACGGATCCCGCGGCCCGTGACCATTTCGGACCGTTCGCGCCGGGCTTCAAGACCATCCCCTTCGGCGACGCCACGGCGCTGGAGGAGGCGATCACGCCGAACACGGTCGCCTTCCTGGTCGAGCCGATCCAGGGTGAAGCCGGCGTCATCATCCCGCCGTCAGGATATCTGACGAGGGTGCGGGAAATCTGCACCGCGCGCAACGTGATGCTGATCCTCGACGAGATCCAGACCGGGCTCGGCCGCACCGGCAAGCTGCTCGCCGAGCAGCACGATGGCATTGAGGCTGACGTAACATTGCTCGGCAAAGCCTTGTCAGGCGGCTTTTACCCGGTGTCGGCCGTACTTTCGAACACCGAGGTGCTCGGCACCTTGAAACCCGGCCAGCATGGCTCGACCTTCGGCGGCAACCCGCTTGCCTGTGCGGTGGCACGGGCCGCGTTGCGCGTGCTGGTCGAGGAAGGCATGATCGAGAACGCCGCCGTGCAGGGCACGCACTTCCTCGATGGCCTGAAAAGCATCCGCGCCAACATCATCCGCGAGGTGCGCGGCAAAGGCCTGATGCTGGCGGTCGAGCTTCACCCGGAAGCTGGCGGCGCACGCCGTTATTGTGAGGCCCTGCAGAAGAAAGGCATCCTCGCCAAGGATACCCATGTTCATACTATCCGCGTTGCCCCGCCGCTGGTGATCGCGAGCGATCAGGTCGACTGGGCGCTGGAGCGGATCGAAGCCATTTTGACGCAGGACTTGTCGTGACGGCAATGCGCCTCAAATCACCGAGCGATGGCGTTGGATGCAGGTCTGCAAGACCTCATCCATCGGTCTGTCCCACCACGCGTTCGAGAAAATCTCGATCTCCGAATAGCCGGCAAAACCTTGCGCTTCGACTTCGCGTCGCACGGATTTGATGTCGATCACGCCGTCACCCATCATGCCGCGGTCGTTGAGAATGTCCCTGGTCGGCACCAGCCAATCGCAGACGTGAAACGCCAACAAGCGTTCCTTGCCGGCGCGCGCGATCTGCGGTTTCAGCTCCGGGTCCCACCAGATGTGATAGACGTCGAGCGCGACACCGAGCGCGCCCGTACGCTTGGGGTCGAGCGCGTCGCAGAGATCGAGCGCCTGTTTTGTGGTGTTGACGCAGGCGCGGTCGGCGGCATAGGCGGGATGCAGGGGTTCGATCGCCAGCGGCATGTTGGCTTGCCCGGCGTATTCCAGCATCTCGGCGATGGCGTCGTGCACTTGCGTCCGAGCCGCGGCGATATCCTTGGAGGCCACACTCCCCGGCCGGGAATATTGCGGCAACCCCCCGGCCACCAGCACGATGCAGGGCGCGCCGAGCGCCTTGGCCTCGTCGACGGCGCGGCGGTTATCGTCACGCACTACAGTCCGATGCGCGGCATCCGAAGTGAACATGCCACCGCGGCAATAGCCCGACAATTCAAGCCTGGCATCGCGCAACCGCCGTACCGCGCGATCGAGACCGATGGCGGCGACCTGGTCGCGCCAGGGATCGATGGCGCGGATGCCGTGCCGCGCGCAGGCCTCGATGATCTCTGTCAGATCGCCCTGCTTGCGGACGGTCGCGGTATTAAGCGACAGCCAGCGATGATCGGCGGAAAAATCCCGCATCACGCATCACAGCCGCGCAGCGCCAGCGTTGCCTTCATGCGCCGCGTCGCGAGTTCAGGATTGGCCAGCAGCCCTGCTTTATCGGCCAGCCGGAATAGTTCGGCCAAATGAAGCGTCGAGCGTGTGCTTTCCTGGCCGCCGACCATGGTGAAATGATCCTGATGACCGTTGAGATAGGCCATGAATACCACGCCGGTCTTGTAGAACCGCGTCGGCGCCTTGAAGATGTGGCGCGACAGCGGCACCGTCGGCCCCAGCACGTCATGGAAACCGGCCTCGTCGCCGGCGGCGAGCCGTGACAGCGCATAGGATGCCGCCGGCGCGATGGCATCGAAAATCCCGAGCAGCGCATGCGAAAAGCCCTGCGCGTCGCCGGCGATCAACTCTGCATAGTTGAAATCATCGCCGGTATACATTTTCACGTTTTTGTCGAGACGCCGGCGCATGTCGATCTCGCGCTGCTTGTCGAGCAGCGAAACCTTGACGCCATCGACCTTGGCGGCATTGGCGTTAATGATGCCAACCGCAGTATCCATCGCCTTGTCGAGGCTGGATGTGCCCCAGTAATTCGCCAATGCCGGATCGAACATGTCGCCGAGCCAGTGGATGATCACGGGCTCGCGCACCTGCCGCAGCACGCGGTCATAGACTTTTGCGTAATCATCGGCGTTGCGGCCGAGTTTTGCCAGCCCACGCGAGGCCATCAGGATAATGCGGCCGCCGGCCTTTTCGACCGCCGCGATCTGTTCTTCATAGGCTGATATCACGTCGTCGATGGTCCTGGCATCTTCCACCGCCAGATGATCGGTGCCGGCGCCGGAAAATACCAGCGCGTTGCCGCGCGCCTTGGCGGCCTTCACCGAGCGCTGGATCAATTCCAGCGAGGTCGGCCAGTCGAGGCCCATGCCGCGCTGCGCGGTGTCCATGGCTTCGGCGACGCCAAGGCCTAAGTCCCAGACATGCTCGCGAAAGGCAATGGTCTTGTCCCAATCGACCGCGGCGTTAAGCCAGGGATCGACATCGGCCAAGGGATCGGCGACCACATGCGCGGCCGAGAACGCCACGCGATTGAGCGTGCCTTCAAGTTTGGCGGGAAACGTTCTGGACGCCGCGAGGCGATAGGTCTCGATCGACCGATCGGCCTTCGGCAGTTTCAGCTGATGCGACGAGACCGGCGACACGGGCTTGTTCATGTGACCCTCACAGCTTGATCGGAGCGACGTCGATCCAGCGCCGCTCGCGCCAACTTTGCAGCGCGCATTCGGCGAGCTGCACGCCCTTGGCGCCTTCCAGCAGCGTGTATTTGTAGGGCGCGTTCTCGCAGACGTGGCGGATGAACATCTCCCACTGTTCCTTGAAACCGTTGTCGTAGGTGACGTTCTCCGGCAGCTTCTGCCAGTCGGTATAGAAATCATGCAGCCGCTTCTCGTCTGGACTCCAGACCGGCCGCGGCGTCGCCTGGCGGGCCTGGATCACGCAATCGGTGAGGCCTGCGACCGCCGAGCCATGGGTGCCGTCGACCTGGAAGGTGACGAGATCGTCGCGGTAAACCCGCGTCGCCCAACTCATGTTGATATGCGCGATCACGCCGCCCTTCAGGCGGAAGGTCGCGTAGGCGGAATCATCGGCCGTTGCCTTGTACTTCTTGCCGGCCTCGTCGAAGCGTTCCGGAATATCCGTGGTGCCGAGGCAGCTCACGCTTTCGACCTCGCCAAAGAGATTGTCGAGCACATAACGCCAGTGGCAGACCATGTCGAGAATGATGCCGCCGCCGTCTTCGCTGCGGTAGTTCCACGACGGCCGCTGCGCCTCCTGCCAGCCGCCCTCGAACACCCAGTAGCCGAATTCGCCACGCACCGCGAGCATGCGGCCGAAGAAGCCGGAATCGCGCAGGAAGGCGAGCTTCTTCAGGCCCGGCAGGAACAGCTTGTCCTGCACGGTGCCATGCTTGACGCCCTTGGCGTTGGCGAGCTTGACGACCGCCAGCGCTTCTTCAAAATTGGTCGCGATCGGCTTCTCGCAATAGACATGCTTGCCGGCATTGATCGCTCTGGTCAGCAGCGACGGGCGCGCCTGTGTGGTCGCGGCATCGAAGAACACGGTGTCGTTCTTGTCAGAGAGCGCCTTGCCGAGATCGGTGGTCCAGCGCGCCACATTGAACTGTTTGGCGAGATGCTCGACCTTGCGGGCGTCGCGGCCGACCAGGATCGGATCCGGCATCACGCGATCGCCATTGGCAAGCTTGACGCCGCCCTGGTCGCGGATCGCAATGATCGAGCGGATCAAATGCTGGTTCAGCCCCATGCGGCCGGTGACACCGTTCATGATCACGCCGAGGCGTTGCGTCGTCATATCGCTTGCTCCTTCGGAATTCTTGCTTTTGGTTGCGCGAGCGGCGACATCGCCGACCAGGTTGGATGCACCTTGCTGGCAAAGCCCGGCGCCGTCAGCGATCCCGTCAGCAGATCGCCATCGTGGATCGACAGCCGTACTCTATTTGCGTCGAAGACATAAAGATCGGGATGCGCCGCAAGAAACGCCTGCGCCTCGGCTGCCGGCGTATCGCCGAAGCCGTCGACATAATGGTGGCCGTTGCGCTCGGCATGGGTGATGCCGATCAACGCGCCGAGCGCCAGATCCTGCTGCACGCCAAGGCCGGCCTGACAGGTCAGGTCCTCGCCGGCGATGAAGCATTTTTCGCCTGCCGCGGTCCATTTGGCCGCGCGCGTCGCATTGATCATCGACTTGTAGATGCCCTTGCAGGATTTCGACGAGATGCCGCGATAGCCGAGCGCACGGGCGCTTGGGAAGGCATCGTAGGAATCATCGGCCTCGTCGATAATGAAATCGCGCGCCGCCAACGCTCCGAGCGGCGAGGCCATCGTGATATCGCGCGGCATCGGCTGCTCGAGATAAAGGAGTTTTGTGGCGATCGGCTGGAGCGCGCTGGAGCGGTCGAGCCGGTCGACCAACGCGCCGAGCTCCGCGAGGTCGGCATATTGCTCGTTGGCATCCAGCGTAACGCGGTAGTTGTGGTCGAGGCTCGTGAGTTCTCTGCCGATCCGGATCAGGCGCGCGGTATCGGCCTCGGGATCGCCGCCGAGCTTCAGCTTGAAATAACGCGCGCCGGCATTTTCCTTTGCGTCGGCGACACCACCCTCGCCTTCGATCTTGTCGTCAAGGCCGACGGTATGCCGGATCGCGACGCGCTCAAGCCGGCTGCGCTCTCCAAGGAACCGCGCGACATCGTCGTCGGCAAGATCACCTGACAAACGCGCGTCAATGCCGGCGATGTTTTGCGCCATGCCGTCGAAGAAGTTGACGCCGGCCGCGCGCAGCAGTGCATCGAGGATGGCCTTGTCGATCTCCGCTGGCCCAAAGGCGGCGGCAAGCGGCGGAATGTCTTCCCTGCCGCAGGCTTCGACGTGCGCGGCGATGCATGCGGCGTGCAGACCGAACGCGGTCTCAAAGCCTTTGTGCGAGAGATAGAGCTCGCGCGCGATCAAGAGCGAGCGCCGCAACTCGTCGACCGTTTGCTCAGGGCTAAGATGCGGTCGCTTGTCGAACCACTTCGGCGCCATCAATTCGGCGCTGGCACCGACTGAGGCGGATTTACCCTCGACCGCGATCTCCGCGCGCACGAATATCTGCACCGCGGCATTGACCGTCACCGCGCCGAAGCGGAACGGCCGAGCAAAGGCGACCTGCCGTTCGAAAAACGATATATCGCGCAACGTGAGACGGAGCGGCATGGTGCTTCCCTCTAAGCCAGCCCTGTCGACACGCCGCTCACGCCCTTCGGCTCGGCCACGCCTCTCTCCCTGACCTGGTTGTTTTTTCAAGGCAGAAATTAACCCGTTGGATAAATACTGTCCAGCGGCTTTGTTGCAGCAAAAAATACCGCCGCCGCCTATCGGGATCAATTTCTGATTTTCAGAAATTACCTTGGACAGCCAGGTAGAAACAGGAATAGAGCAAATCATCCCGTCCCACACAGGGGCGGCTCGCGATCGTCACGGACGCGGGGGCGGGATGCGGTGGACGCGGGCTGCGCTCAAGACGAGGGCGCGGACCTGCGGACGGCGAAGTCGTGTGGTCCTGACGCCCCGACGCTGGCGTCAAGTTTTGCGGAGTTTTCCGCAAGGCGACGGTGGCAAACAAGCCGGTCACCGGGGAGAGCGCGAAATAAGCGCCTCAAGCAGGCTGCTGTGCCGGATGACGCGCCAGCTGCGCCTTGTCCCGCCCGACCGCGGCGGAGGATTTTCCGGTTAGCGCCGCCAGCACCAGCGCGACCATGTGCGCGAGGCGCTCGTCACGGGCTTCCTTCTTGAGGAGATCGCGGCCGAAGATCACGCTCAGCGTGGCGCTGTTCGACAAATAGAAGAAGCTCAAGGCGGCGATCGAAATATAGAGCTGCACCGGATCGACCGCGACCGGGAAGTCGCCGCTTTCGACGCCACGCCGCACCACCGTGCCGATCATTTCGACGAACGGCGAGTGCATCGATTTGACCTTGGTCGATCGCTTCAGGTGCCGCGCCCGCGCCAGGTTTTCGGTGTTGAGCAGCGCCAGAAATTCCGGATTGCGGATGAAATAATTCCAGGTGAAGTCGATCAGGCGTTCGATCGCGCGCGGCGCGGTGAGATGTTCGAGGTTGAGCCCGCGCTCCTCGGCCCGGATCTTCTCATAGGCGCCTTCGAGCACGGCGAGATAGAGATCGTCCTTCTTGCCGACGTGATAATACAGCATGCGCTTGTTGGCGCCGGCATTGGCCGCGATGCGATCGACCCGCGCGCCGGCCAGCCCATGGGTGGCAAATTCCTGCTTGGCGGCCTCGAGGATGCGAATCCGCATCCCCTCCGGGTCGCGCTGCCACTTCAAAGTTCGCTTTGCCTTGGTCAAATCCGTCGCTCAATGATAGCGGAGAGTCCGATGTAGCACGCGCGGCGGGATTTGAGAAATCTGGACATGACGATCTATTCGACATTGGTGCGCCCGCTGTTGTTCCGGCTCGACCCGGAAACCGCCCATCATCTGGCGATTGCCGCCGGCGCCTCGCTTTCCTTTGCCGCGGACGCGATGCGCAGCGTCACCGCCGTCGGCGATGAGAGGCTCGCGATCAAGCTCGACGGCCTCGATTTCCCGACGCCGATTGGGCTTGCCGCGGGCTTCGACAAGAGCGGTTCGGCGATCGCGGCGATCGCAGGCCTCGGTTTCGGATCGATCGAGATCGGCTCGGTATCCATCGATCCCTCGCTCGGCAACCCGAAGCCGCGGCTGTGGCGGATCCCCGACGATCGCGGCATCGTCGTGCATTACGGCCTGCCCAACGACGGCGCCAAAGTGATCGCCGAGAGATTGACGCACACCCGTCTGCCGGTGCCGCTCGGCATCAATGTCGTCGTCACCAATCGCGGCGCGGGCGCGCCTCCCCTGAGCGCGGATCAGATCATCGGCGAATATGCCGAGGCCGCAAAACTGCTGGCGCCACACGCGGATTATCTGATGCTGAACCTGTCCTGCCCGAACACCGCCGATGGCCGCGACTTTTTCGCCGACCGCGAACATCTCGACGCCTGCCTGACCGCGCTCGAAGAAGTGAGGCTGCGGCTGCCGGTGTTCCTGAAAGTGTCGCCGCTCGGCGGCATCGCGGCCATCGAGCGCGTGCTGGCGGCAGCCGACGGCCACGAATTCGTCTCCGGCTTCATGTTCAACCTGCCGCCGGTCAAGCCGGACGGGATGCGCACCGCCGAACAAACCTTGCGCGCGATGCCGGGCGCGGTGTCGGGTCCTCCGGCGGCCGCACTTGCCGATTTCTGCATCCGCGAGGCTTTCCGGCGCATGGACCGCAAGCGTCACGTTTTGATCGGCGCCGGCGGCGTCTCTTCGGCGGAAGACGCCTATGCCAAGCTTCGCTTCGGCGCATCGATGGTGCAGCTCCTGACCGCGCTGATCTATCAGGGGCCGGGTGTGGTGCGCACGATTACGACAGGTCTTTCAAAATTGCTCGCGCGCGATGGCGTGAGGAATGTCGCGGATGTCGTCGGCGTGGACGCGAAGTCGTAGGGTGGATGCGTAGGGTGGGCAAAGCGAAAGCGTGCCCACCATTTTCAAAATCGGAATCTCAGAGGTGGGCACGGCGCGAAGGCGCCTTTGCCCACCCTACGAACTACGGTCGCGGGCTGCGCTCCAACAGCAGAGTCTGGATCCCGCAGGTGCCGCTGCGCACCGTCATCACCCGTGTGCCCGGCTTGCGGCCGATGCGCACCTCCGACACCTCGATGCCATCAGCCAACAGCCGCGCCCGGGTCGCATCGATGTCGGCGACGCGCCAGCTCAACCCCCATAGTTTGTCGTGAGCCTGATCGGCGCCGGCGACCGGCCGCCGCACCACCTCGACGATGAGATCGCCGCAGCGGAAGAACATCAGCTGGCCCCAGTCCTGGTGCGAGCGGTCGAGCGCCATGTCGAGGCCGAGCCGCGCGCCGTAAAGTGCGGCGGCGCGTTCGGAGTCTTCGGTCGACACCACGACGTGGTCGAGCCCCAGGATCTCCGCCGCCGCAATCGTGGCCGAGCGCGGCCGCTCCTCGGCGAGCTCGAGAAAGAAGGTCCGCACGCCGCGCGTCAGCTCGGTGGTGGCGCGGGTGCGCTTCCAGCGCAGCAGCGCGCTAGATGCGGCATCGCGGCTCTCGACCTCGGCAATCGGGTCCGGCTTCAAGGCCAGACGATCGAGCCGGCGATGCATTTTCGCGATGTCGGCAACGCGAAAGCAGATGCTGGCAAGCCCCTCGCCCGAGGTCTTGATCACACTGCGGATACGGTCGGCAGCCACGCTAAATCCGTTCGGCGCCATCAGCTCCAAGGACATGTTGTCGAGCGTAAACAACACACGGTCGGCACCATCGCCGCTGTTTTGCCACGCCGGCGCGCGGGCGAGCAGCCTCTCGTAGGCCGCCTGTCCGACGCTGATGTCGTTGACGAGGACGACGACGTGGTCGAGGCCGGTGATCACGGAAACAGGCCCCGGGTGTTCTTGGCGGCGCGCACTTTCTCGACTCCGATCGCCATTGCCGCGGTGCGATGCGGAATGTTGTCGGCTTTGGAACGCGCCACCATCTGGTAAAAGGCGCGGTCGAGAATCTGGTATTCGCGACGCGTCACCTCCTCTTCCTCCCAGAATAATTGCTGCAAATCCTGCACCCATTCGAAATAGCTGACCACCACGCCGCCGGAATTGCAGAGGATGTCGGGGATCAGGAAAACCTCGTCCTGACGTTTCTCCAGCACCAGGTCGGCGTCCGGCGTGGTCGGGCCGTTGGCGCCTTCCGCCAGCACCCGGCATTTCAAATTCTCCGCCACTTTCGCGTCGATCACCCGTTCCATCGCCGCCGGCACCAGCACGTCGCAGGGCAGCGTCAACACCTCGGCGGGATCGAAATGCAACTGATTCGAGAACCCGGCAATGCTGCCGTGGGTACCGGCGTGCCGCGTCAGCGCCGGAATATCCAGTCCGTCGGCGTTATGCAGCGCGCCGGTGTGATCAGAGACCGCAATCACCTTGAGGCCGTATTGATGCAGTTCGAGCGCGGCATAGGAGCCGACATTGCCAAAACCCTGGATCACGGCGGTGGCATTGCCGGGGTTGATCGAGAGCTCCTTGAGCACCCGCTTGGCCAGATGCGCGACGCCGCGTCCGGTGGCTTCGCGCCGGCCGAGCGTGCCGCCGGAAGAAACCGGTTTTCCCGTGACGATCTCGGTCACGGTCTGCCCCTGGTACATCGAGTAGGTATCCATGAACCAGGCCATCACCTGTTCGTTGGTGCCCATGTCCGGCGCCATCACGTCGGTATGCGGACCGACGAACGGGATCATCTCCTGCATGTAGCGCCGCGACAGCGACTCCAGCTCACGTTTGGAGATTTTCGAGAGGTCGACATTCACCCCGCCCTTGGCGCCGCCGTAAGGCAGACCCGCCAGCGCGCATTTCCAGCTCATCCAGATCGCCAGCGCCGCCACCTCGCCGATATCGACGGAAGGCGCAAAGCGCGTGCCGCCCTTGGTCGGACCCATCGTGAGGTGGTGCTGCACGCGGTAACCTTCGAACACCGCGACGGTGCCGTCGTCGCGGTGGATCGGACAGGACACGGTGACCGCCCGCTTCGGCATCAAGAGGCGGTCGCGCTCGTCCATCGGTATCTCAAGATGATTGGCGATCACATTGAACTGGTTCGCCGCCATCTCGAACACCGGACCGGAATAGACGGTCATGTTTCCTCCCCTTATTGTCGCGCCATCCGGAACCTGCGGCAGCCGCTGGCCGTTATCGGCGACTCCTGGCGATGCGCCCAATGAGGGTCGTATTCCGCCCACACCCCCATCTCAAGCGATTAAGCGAATAATTTCAGCGAAAATCCCCAACAACCGGTGCTAATGTGGCGCGCCGGGCGAGGATCACTTAACCAGCCCACGGGAAACGAATGCAGGCTCTCTTCATTGGACAGACCTATATCGACGTCACCTTCATCACCGACCACATGCCGACAGGCGACGAAAAACACGTCGCCTCCGCTTACGCGGTCTCGTTCGGCGGCAACGCGGTCACCGCGGCATTCTGCTGCGCCAAACTCGGGATCGTGCCGGATCTGATCGCCACCGTGGCCAACGACTGGCTGGGGCGGATGTTTCAGGACATGAGCGCGAAGTATGGTATCTCGATCCATCCGCGCAAGGTCAATTCCTCCTCGCTGTCCTTTATCATGCCGAAGGACGGCAAGCGCGCCATCGTCCGCTGCCGCGACGACGCCCATATCCACCCCTTCCCGCTTCTGAACCTCGGCAGTTGCCGCGCGCTGCATGTCGATGGTCACCAGCCGGATGCCGCGATCCACTATGCAAAACTGTGCCGCGAGGACGGCATTCTTACCTCGCTCGACGGCGGCGGCCTGCGCACCAATACCCATGAGCTCCTGGAGTTTATCGACGTCGCCATCGTCGCCGAGCGACTGTGCGAACAGATGGACCTGACGCCGGAAAAGATGCTGGATTATCTCAAAAGCCGCGGCTGCCGGGTCGGCGGCATCACCCTCGGAGAAAAGGGGTTGCTCTGGTACGACGAGGCCGGCGCGATCCACTCGCTTCCCGCGCTTCCAATCCCGCGCGAGCGCGTGCTCGACACCAACGGCGCCGGCGACGTCTTCCACGGCGCCTATATCTATTCCTATCTCGCCAATCCCGGCAAAAGCTGGCACGATCATTTCGAATTCGCGCGCGCGGCCTCGACCTACAAGATCCAGCGCCTCGGCAACGAGGCCGGACTGCCGACGCTGGCCGACATCGGGAGCGTCAGGCAGGAGTTCGAGGCCCGGGTTTAGCTTGATCTCATCGGGAACAGGGCATGGGCCGCGTTTTCGTCGCCGGTAGCATCAATATGGATGTGGTGGCGACGGCCGACCGGCATCCGCAAATCGGCGAGACGGTCGCGGGCAGCGCGGTGCTGTATTTCCCGGGCGGCAAGGGCGCGAACCAGGCGGTCGCGGCGGCAAAGCTCGGCGCATCGACGATTCTGATCGGCCGGCTGGGTGAGGACGCTTTTGGCGATCAGTTGAAAGCCTTCCTCGCGGCCGAAGCGATCGACCTCAGCTTTGTCAGGCAAACGGAGAAGGCCCACACCGGAACGGCCATCATCACCGTCGCCAACGCCGACAATACGATTGTCGTTATCCCCGGGGCGAATGCGTTGGTCGATGCGGCCGACGTCGCGGGGCCGGTGCTTGCGAAGGGCGACATCGCGGTCAGCCAGTTCGAGATCCCCCTGCCCACGATCAGCGCGTTCTTCACGCGGGCGCGAGCGGCCGGCGCAACGACGATCCTCAATCCGGCGCCGGCCAAGGAATTCGGCCGCGAATTGCTCGATCTCGCCGACATTGTCGTGCTCAACGAAACCGAGCTCGGTCTGCTGACCAAGACCGCGCTTCGCGACAGCGACGATCACGCCCGCTTCATCGACGCGGCGAAGTCGTTGCAAGCAGGCAGGGAACAGATCATCTGCGTGACGCTCGGCAAGCGCGGCGTGCTCGCGCTGGTGGGCGGCGAGCCGGTGGTCATCCCCGGCCGCATCGTCACCGCCGTTGACACCACCGGCGCCGGCGACTGCTTTGTCGGCGCGCTCGCCGCACGACTGGCCGACGGTGCAGCGATGCGCGATGCGCTTTTCGCCGCCAACGCGGCCGCCTCGATCTGCGTGCAACGGATGGGCGCGGCGCCGTCGATGCCGACGGCGATGGAGGTGGAGGCGGCCGTTTCGTAGGGTGGGCAAAGGCGCACTTGCGCCCTGCCCACCGTCTCTTGCGCCGTTAGATTCGGTGAGCACGCGGAGCCTGTCATCGGGCGCGCATCCGCGCGACCCGTTGGCTTTGCCCACCCTACAAGCCTAAGCCAGCGCACTCTTCAAATCGAAACTCATATCCGCCGCCTGCTCCGGCGTGATCGAGCGGTCCATGCTAAGCAGCCTGCGGCCGAACATGTGATCGCCGGCCCGGTTGATCGACTCGATGCCGACAAGCTTGCCTTGCTTGTAGCAGAACGCCGAAAACGCCTTCTGCGCGGGATCGCCGCGCATCACGACTTGATCATAACCAGTCGTGAGCCCCGCGATCTGGAGCTTGTCGTCGCCCTGATCACTCCAGAACCAGGGCTGGCCGTCATAGGTCTTGGCGTCGCCGGTCAGCCGCGCTGCCACGCAGCGCGCGTGGTCGGTGGCGTTCTGTACGGATTCCAGCCGCAGCGAGCCGCCGAAGCGCGGACTTTGAAACAGCGCGCAATCGCCGATCGCCGAGATGTTCGGATCGGCGGTCAGGAGTTGCTCGTTGACGATGATCCCCGAGGCGACCGGCAGGCCCGCTTCCGCGGCGAGCTCGACATTGGGCAAGACGCCAACGCCGACCACGACGAGGTCGGCCGGGATATGGCGGCCGTCGCTGAGGCTGACGCCGGTGACTTTGCCGCCATCGGCCTCGATGGCGGTGACCTGCACACCGAGGTGGATGCGGATGCCGGCCGCTTTGTGTCTTGCCTGAAAATATTCCGAAACTTCCGCGGTCACCGCGCGCGCCATGACGCGGCTGGCGAGCTCGACGACATCGACCTCGAGGCCCTTGATCCGGGCGGTCGCGGCGAACTCGAGCCCGATGAAACCGGCGCCGATGACCACGACATGCTTGCTCGCCGCGATGCGCCGGCGCAAATCCTCGCTGTCGTCGAGGATGCGCAGGTAGCGCACGTCGGGCAGATTGGCGTTGGGAATGTCGAGCAGGCGATTGCGCGCACCCGTCGCCAGCACCAGATGGCCATAGTCGAGCAGCGAGCCGGACGCGAGTTTCAGTTTTCGCGCGGCGTGGTCGATAGTAACAGCCTGATCCGAGATCAGCTCGATGGTCTGGTCGCGATAGAATTTGTCGGGGCGGAACATCAGGCTGTCGGGGCCGCCGGTGCCTTTGAGGTAAGCCTTGGACAGCGGCGGCCGCTGGTAGGGCAGATGCGCCTCGTCATTGATCAGGCGGACAGGCTCGGCAAAACCGTGCTGGCGCAACGAGGCCGCAACTTGAAAACCGGCGTGGCCGGCGCCGACGATTAGAACGGGTCCTCGCAGAACTGGTCCTTGCGTCATCGCGACAACCCAATTGCAAGCGCACAGGAATTACCCATGTCATCTCCTCTTTCCGCCGATTTTGGCTTGCTCGCCTCGTCCTTAACGAACGGCGCTCGTGGCCGCGTCCCGAACGATGGCGGGCCTATTTGGCCTCATGGATTGCGAAGGCGCAAGAGCCTCTCTGCCCAGGAGGAGGTAAAGCGGCATTTTGCCGACTTCGCCGGGGATTGTCACCCCTTGGCATCTGCGATTTAAATGGAGCGCGACGTTCTCCATGCCGGGGATTTCAAGATGTCGACATCAGCCGAAGCCACCGCCGCGCCTTCCGACGACCCCGCGTTATTGCGGATCGAAGGTCCGATCGCCACCATCACGCTCAATCGCCCTGCGGCCATCAATTCGATCGATCTTTCGATCGCCAAGAAGCTTGAGCAATTGGCCGCGCAGATTGAGGGCGACAACAATATCCGGGTCCTGGTGATTCAGGGCGAAGGCCGCGCCTTTTGCGCCGGCGGCGATCTGCAAACCATCGGGGCTGCCGCTGAGGCCAACAATATCTCGCCCGTGGTCGGCGAGCTGCTGAAACATTATCACGCGTTCATTGAGATTCTGAGGCGGATGCCGAAGATTTCGCTGACCAGCGTGCACGGCTCGGCCGCCGGCGCCGGGATGGGACTGGCGTTTGTCGCCGATCTTTGCATCGCCGCCGACAATGCCCGCTTTACGCCAGCCTATGCCAAAATCGGCGTGTCGCCTGATGGCGGCAGCACGGTGGGCATGGTTGGCACCATCGGCACTCGGCGCGCGCTCCAGATATTTCTGGCCGAAGACAGTTTCTCCGCCCAACAGGCCTATGACTGGGGGTTGGTCGCCAAAATTGTTCCGGAGGTCGAACTGAAGGCGGCGACGCGGCAATTCGCGGAGCGGCTGGCCCAGAATCCGCATGCAGCGATCGGGGGCACGAAGTCGCTGGTTTACCAGGCTGCGCTGACGCCAACCAAGCAGCAGCTCGATGCCGAGGAAGCGAAGATCATCGAAGCCATGCACACCGACGAGTTCCGCGCGGCGGTGAAGAAGTTCACCAGCAAGGGGAAGTAGGGCGGCGGCCCTGCCGCATACTCAACTGTCATCATCCGCGAAAGCGGATGATCTAGTACGCCGCGGCCTTTCGATTTAGCTCACCGCCTCGGAGTACTGGATGCCCCGCTGGAGCCTGTCATCGGGCGCGCCGAAGGCGAGACCCGATGGCGGGGCATGACGACTGAGTTTGCGGTCCCTCACTTCGGACAAATATATCCCGTCCCCGCCGGCGACTTGAAGCAGCCGACCGATTCCGGGATCACGTGCTTCGGCAGCCACAGCACGACGCTCGGAAAATAGATCGTGAAGATGATGGTGACCAAGAACACCACATAGATCGGCAGCGCCGCGCGCAGCGCCTTGGCGAAGCTGACGCCGACAAATTTCGACGCCATCAGCAGCACCAGCCCGTACGGCGGCGTGATCAATCCGAACGCCAGTGTCGCGATCAGCACCACGCCCATATGCACGCCATTGATGTCGCCGGCCTGGGTCAGCGCATTGACCAGCGGCATGAAGATGATGATGGTCGGGACTGGCTCGATGAAATCGCCGACCACGGTGAACAGCAGTACCATCAGCAGCATGATATAATGCGGATCATTGCCGGCGATCGAGGTGATCCAGTCGGCGATGACGATAGCGCCGCGCAAGTAAGCCAGCATCCAGCCGAAGGCATTGGCGGCGCCGATGGTGATCAGCGGCAACGAGAAGATCAGTCCAGCTAGGCAGAAGTCATAAGGGATCTGCCTGAAGTGCCTGCGGTTGAGCGCGGGGATCACGACCAGGATGATCCAGATCACCGCGACGACGCCGGCCTCGGTCGGCGTGAACCAGCCGGTCAGGATGCCGCCGAGCAGGATCACCGGGATCATCAGCGGCAGCGCGGCATCGCCGGTCGCGAAGACAACCTGGCGCAGCGGCGCGCGCGGCTTGCTCATGCCGGAGGGGCCGAAGAAATAGCAATAGATCATCAGGCCGAAGCCGATCATGAATCCCGGCACCACGCCGGCCATGAACAGGCCGGCGATCGATACGTTGCCGACCGCGCCATAGACGACGGCGGTGATGCTCGGCGGCACCAATGCCGCGATGGTGGACGCAGAAGCGATGATCGCGGCGATGAAGGCCGGCGTGTAGCCCTCCCGCTTCATCGGGCCACCGAGCGCGCGGCTCATGACGGCGACGTCGGCCGTGGTCGATCCCGACATTTCGGAGAAAAACATGCTGAAAACGACGACGACCTGGGACAACCCGCCTCGGATATGTCCGACCAGCGATAATGATAGGTTGGCGATGCGCACCACCACATTAGCCGAGCTCATGAGTTCGCCGACCAACAGGAAAAATGGAATGGCCAGCAGCGCTTCGGAATCGACGCCGTCGAAGATCTTCTGGACGATCGCCGCGAGCGACACGTCGGCCAGGTACGCGCCGACAAAAACGCCCCCCAGCAACGAGAACGGCACCGGCACGCCGAGATAGCCGAAGAACAGGAAACAGAACGACATCAACGCCAGAATGACAGGAGCGCTCACGTCCCCACCCTCGTCTGGATCGCTTTCTCAATCGGCGGGATCACCAGATCCTCGTCCGGCGGTTGCGGATGATCGAACCCGTTACGAATGCCGTTGACCAGTTGTTCGATCGTGAACAGCGCTATCAAGACGCCGGACAGAGGTATCACGGCATAAAGCGAGGCGATCGGCGTGCCCGACGGCAGGCGGAAACTGCCAAAGCCCCTGAGGTAGTTGAGATAGCCGAATCGGATCAGGCAAAGCGCTACCCCAAGCACGATCAGGCGGATGATGATTTCGACGATCAGTCGCGGCGTGCCGTGCATCGCCTCGGAGATCGCGGTCAGATACAAATGATCGTTCCGGCGGGTAGCGACGGCCGCGCCGAGGAAGATCGCATAGATGAACAATGTGGAGGTGACCTCCTGCAGCCACAGCCACGGATGGCCGATGGTCCGCGTCACGATGTCGGCCGTCACCGACAGCGAGAAGCCGAAACACAGCACGCCGCACAGCATCATCAGGACAAGTTCGAGCCGATCGAACGCCCGCCATTTCAGATGATGCTGCCGTTGCAGCACCAGTTTGTCGGCAATGGCCATCAAACTCCCCATCGTCCCGGACAAGTGAGCGTAGCGAACGCGATCCGGGACCCATAGCCGCTGGCGCTAATTATTTACAAAAGGTGGCTGCCTGATCGCCCAACCGATGAGCCGCGGCGTATGGGTGCCGGCTTTCGCCGAGACGACGCGGACAGCACACCTAGTTGATCGCGCGGATCAGGTTCTTGATCTTCTCCGCATGCGGGCCGAGTTCCTTGGCGAGCTTGTCGAGGTAGGGATCGGCGATCTTCTGGAAGCCGGCTTTGTCGACGTCGGTTACGATCTTGACGCCCACCTTCTCAAGTTTCGTTGCTGCGGCATGCTCGAGTTCGAATCCGCGCTTCGGCTCCTGCAAGCTGACATCGCGCGCCGCGGTCATCACCCACTGCTTCTGCTCGGCGGAGAGACTCTGCCAGAGTTTGTCGCTGATCCACACAATGGCATTGTTCGCTTCATGCTCGGTCTTCGACAGCACCGGCGCGACCTCATAGTGTCGGTTGATGAGGTAGACGTTCATGCCGTTCTCGCCGAAATCAACCACGCCGGTCTGCAACGAGGTGTAGACGCTGCCGAACGGCATGTGCACGGTCTGCGCGCCATAGGCAGCGAACATCGTGTCCTCGGTCGCGGTGGCCTGCACGCGCACCTTGTAGCCCTTGAGGTCGTCGACCTTGTGAACCTCCTTCTTGCCGTACATATCCCGGAAACCCTGGGTGGCAAGCCCGATCGCATGAATGCCCTGAACGGTTTCGTCGATCATGTCCCGGATCGCTTCGAACACCTTCTGGTCGCCCATCGCCTTGATGTTGTGCTCCTCCGAGCGGAACAGGAAATGCAGCGACATCACGCCGGCCTGCGGAGAAATGGTCGAGGTATTGGCCGAAGAGACAACGGCAAAATCGATATCGCCTGATTTGACCAGTTGCAGGATCTGCGGCTCCTGCCCGAGCTGCGCGCCGGGATACTGATCGACCAGCATGGTGCCCTTGCTCAATTCCTTGAGCTTGGCGGAGAAGATATCGTAGGCAACGCTGTAGCCTGAATTGAGCTGCTGGTCGTGGGCGAAGCGGTAGTGCTTCACTTCCTGCGCGTGGACGCCAGCGGCGAACATGACGGCCGCCGTCACGACCAAACTGCCGAGAATCTTCGTCGGATTAATCACTGTTTTCCCCCTGTTTTGATTTTGCTCGATCATCCCATCGGGGTCACGGGATTGTCAATTGAACATCGGACGAGCCCGATTGTGACAGCTTGACGAGCCGTCCCGGCATACGCCGGGACGACGCTGCGCATTAATTAATCGCCCGGACCAGGTTCTTGATTTTCTCGGCGTGCGGACCGAGCTCCTTGGCGAGCTTGTCCAGAAGGGGATCGGCAACCGCCACGAAACCAGACTTGTCGACATCGGTGACGATCTTGACCCCGATCGATTTCAGCTTCTCCTGCGACTGATGCTCGAGCTCGATCGCCTTGGCGGGCTGGCTCTTGTTGACCTCGTCGGCCGCGGCCTGCACCCAGCCCTGTTGCTCCGGCGTCAGGCTGTTCCAGAGCCTGTCCGAGACCCAGACCAGGCTGTTATTGGCCTCATGCTCGGTCATCGAAAGCACCGGTGCCACTTCGTAGTGCTTATTGGCGAGATAGACGTTGACGCCGTTTTCGGCGACATCGACCACGCCGGTCTGCAACGAGGTGTAGACGCTGCCGAACGGCATGTGCACGATCTGCGCGCCGTAGGCCGGGAATGTGGTGTCCTCGGTGGGTGTCGCCTGGACGCGCACCTTCAGTCCCTTGACGTCACCGATATTCCTGATCTCGCGCTTGGAATACATGCTGCGCAGGCCGAGCGTCGAAAGCGCGATGACGCGGGCGCCCTGCACGGTATCCGCGATCATCGCCTTCACCGCCTTGGCTACTTCGGGATCAGCGATCGCCTTGATCAGATGCGCCTCGGAGCGGAACAGGAAGTGCATCGACATCACGCCGGCCTGCGGCGACAGCGTCGCGGCATTGGCGGACGAGGAAATGCAGAATTCGACGTCGCCGTTTTTCACCAATTGCAGGACCTGCGGCTCCTGCCCGAGCTGTGCGCCCGGATACTGGTCGATCAGCATGGTGCCCTTGCTCAATTCCTTCAGCTTGTCACTGAAGATATCGCCAAGGATGCCGTAGCCGGTCGTTTTGGGCTGGTCGTAGGCGAAGCGATAATGCTTCACCTCCTGCGCGGTGGCGGTTGCGGCCGCCATGATCAAGGACGCGGCAACGGCCGCCCCCAAAACCCTGTTCAAGTTCGCCATCGTCTCCCCCTCTGATGTTTTTCTTTGATCATCCCATCGGGTTTGTCGGGATGTCAATCAAACTGAGGGCCAAGACGCAGGTGCGAGATGGCTACCCCTTGCCCTTGGCGCGCATGAAGTCGAAATCGCAGCCTTCATCGGCTTGCAAAATGGTCTCGTTGAAGAGATGCGCGTAGCCGCGGCCCGCCCATTCCGGCGTCGGCATCGGCTTCTGCGCCTCGCGCCGCTTTTCGAATTCGGCGCCATCGACCAGGAGATCGATGCTGCGCTTGGCGACATCGAGCCGGATCATGTCGCCGTTCCTCACCAGCGCCAACGGACCGCCGGCGGCGGATTCCGGCGTGATATGCAGCACGATGGTGCCGAACGCCGTGCCGCTCATCCGCGCATCCGAAATCCGCACCATGTCTTTCACGCCGGCGCGCCCGAGCTTCCGCGGGATCGGCAAATAGCCCGCCTCCGGCATGCCCGGCGCACCCTTCGGCCCGGCGTTGCGCAGCACCAGCACATCGTCGGCGGTCACCTCCAGATCGGGGCTGTCGACCCGCAGCGTCATGTCTTCGATCGATTCAAACACCACGGCGCGGCCGGTATGTTGCAGCAGCTTGGGGCTCGCCGCGGAGTGTTTGATCACCGCACCGCGCGGCGCGAGATTGCCGTGCAGCACGGCCATCGCCCCCTCCGGCTTGATCGGATTGTTTCGCGCGCGGATCGCGTCCTGCCCCGGCACCTCTTCGGCGCTAGCTACGACATCGCGCAGCGTCTTGCCTTCGATCGTCCTGGCGTCGAGGTCGATGAGATCGCCAAGCTGCGCCATCAATTTCGGCAGGCCGCCGGCATGATGGAAATGCTCCATATAATGCTCGCCCGATGGTTTCAGATCGACCAGCACGGGGACTTCGCGGCCGAGCTTATCGAAAAACTCGAGATCGATATGATGCGGCGTGCGGTTGGCGATCGCGGTCAGATGAATGATCCCGTTGGTCGAACCGCCGATCGCCTGTAGCACCACCTGCGCGTTCCGGAACGAGGATTTCGTCAGGACCTCGCTGGGCTTTGGCCCCTTCGCGACCGCCATGGCGGCGGCGACTTTGCCGCTCGCTTCAGCAAGCCGGAAACGCT
>Ga0210408_10001144_pt1 | contig 28877 bp, 17 predicted proteins | sample IncBWH4MmetaG_FD_155471 | JGI IMG/M metagenome (GOLD analysis project Ga0210408, IMG submission 155471) | Forest soil microbial communities from Barre Woods Harvard Forest LTER site, Petersham, Massachusetts, United States - Inc-BW-H-4-M | ecosystem: Environmental > Terrestrial > Soil >...
CCAAGGCAAACCCGGCGATTGGGAGAGCGCGATCGCGGCGGCGCGCAGTGCGTTGCGCGAGCGCGTCGCCTCCGCCGCGCCCGCCCCCGCTCGGGCTGCCGAGCTGCCCATGCTCGACCGGCGCTACTTCGCCGCCGTCGAACTGATCGAGGCAGGGCGCGATGAGGAGGCGAGCGCGGCGTTTAAATCCATTCTCGACGAGGACCCGCGCCATGCCGCCTCGCTCCGTCGCATGGCGTGGATTTGTCACAAGCGCGGCGACAACGCCGAAGCGGCGCGCATGCTCGCCCTCTCCCTCGAACGGGAACCAAACAATCCTGAATCGCACTACAACCTCGGCCTCGTGCTTGCCACGCTGGGCCGGACGGCCGAGGCGGAGGCAAGCTACCGGCGCGGGCTCGCGCTCAAACCCAACTCGGTCGACGGGCACAACAATCTCGGCGTCATGTTGGAGTCGGTCGGCCGTTACGAGGAAGCGGAGGCGAGTTACCGCCGCGGCATCGCCCTTGCGCCGGGCGTTCCGCATCTTCACAACAACTTGGGCGTCCTGCTCAAGGAATCCGGGCGCCTCGCCGAGTCCCTTGCCGTGCACCGGCATGTGGTCGCGCTCGACCCGCGGCTGCCGGCGGGGCGCAGCAACCTGCTCTACACGTTGAACTACGACGAAACGGTCTCGCCCGAGGCGCTCTACGCCGAGCACGTCGCCTGGGGAGAGAGCGTGCGTTTCCCGATCGCGGGCAGCCGCTACGCCAACGCACCGGATCCCGCGCGCCGCCTGCGCATCGGCTATGTGTCGGGCGACTTCCGCCACCACTCCGTGGCTTTCTTCTTCGGCCCGCTCATCGAGGCGCACGACCGCGGCGCGGTCGAAGTTTTTCTCTACTCAAACGATCCGCGCGTCGATGCGATGACCGCGCAGATCAAGGCACACGCCGACCACTGGACGCCGATCCATCATCTAACTGACGAAATGGCGGCCGCGCGCATCCGCGAGGACGGGATCGACATCCTGGTCGATCTCACCGGCCACACCTCGCACAACCGCATGACGCTGTTCGCGCGCAAGCCCGCGCCGCTTGCGGTTACCTGGCTGGGCTATCCCAACACGAGCGGCCTTAAGGCGATCGACTTTCGTTTCACCGATACGATCGCCGATCCGCCCGGCGAGGCCGACCGGCTGCACACGGAACGCCTGGTGCGGCTTGCGCCCGCTTTTCTGTGCTACCGCGCGCCGGACAACGCCGGCCCGGTCGCGCCGCTGCCGGCGCTCGCCAGCGGTCACGCGACCTTCGGTTCGTTCAACAACGTCGCGAAGTTGTCGCCGGCGACGATCGCACTATGGGGGCGGCTGCTGCGCGAGGTGCCGGGATCGCAGCTGCTGCTCAAGGCCTCGCAGTTCAAGGACTGGGGGACGCGCGAGCGGGTCGCCGCCGCCTTTGCGCAGGCGGGCATCGCCGGCGAGCAAGTGATCGTGCTTCCACCGCAGCCGACGACCGCCGAGCACCTCGCCACCTACGGACGCGTCGACATCGCCCTCGACCCCCTGCCCTACAACGGCACGGCGACCACCTGCGAGGCGCTGTGGATGGGCGTGCCGGTCGTGACGCTGCGCGGTGACCGGCACGCAGCACGCGTGGGCGCCAGCATCCTTACCTCGATCGGCCTCGAGCAGCTGATCGCGCGCACGTCCGACGACTATGTGACGATTGCCGTGAACCTCGCGCGCGACCGCAACGCGCTCGCCATGTTGCGCGCGAACCTGCGTGAGCGCATGCGGTCATCCCCGCTGTGCGACGGCCCTGGTTTCGCGCGCGCGGTCGAAAATGCCTACCGCGGCATGTGGCGTGACTGGTGCACGGCCCAGAGCGCACCCGCCGCCGGCGCGAAAAATCACGCGGTTATGGCTGCGGGCCTGATGGCGCCGGAAGCGGCCGAGGTCATGGCGCAGCGGCTGCTCGACGCGAAGAAACTCGACGAGGCCGAAGGCGTGCTGCGCAATCTGCTCGAGCGCGCGCCGCAACGCGCGTTGGCCTGGTTCCAGCTGGGACGAGTGCGCCATGCGCGCGGCGACAACGACGCAGCCGTGGACTTCCTGCGCAAGGCGATCGCGTTCGATAACAAACTTGCCCCGGCGCATAACGATCTCGGCATCATGCTGCAGGGCCAGGGGCGCCTGGACGAGGCCGAGGCCTGTTATCGCCGCGCCATCGAAATCAACGAGCGCTTTGCCGAGGCGATGAGCAACCTCGGCGCCGTGCTCGCCGCGCGCGGGCGCATCGACGATGCCACCGCCTGGTACGGCCACGCGCTCGAGGTGGACGCGCAATTCGCGCCCGCTCACAACAACTTTGGCGCAGTGCTGGCGCGGCTCGAACGCTACAACGAAGCCGAGGCGGCGCATCGGCGCGCGATCGCGCTCAAGCCCGATTTCCCGGACGGCCATTACAACCTCGGCGTCGCGCTGCAGGACCAGGGAAGATTCGAGGAGGGGCTCGCAAGCTACGACAAGGCGATCGCGCTCAAGTCCGATCTCGTCGATGCCCGCTGGAACCGCGCCTACGTGCTGCTGATGTTGGGGCGCTATGCGGATGGCTGGCGCGAGCACGAGTGGCGCTGGCGCCGCAAGGAACAGCCGCCGCGCAGCTATCCCCAGCCGCTATGGCGCGGCGAGCCGCTCGAGGGCCGCACCATCCTTTTGCACTCCGAGCAGGGCATGGGCGACAGCGTGCAGTTCATGCGCTACGTGCCGCTCGTCGCCGCGCGCGGCGGCCGGGTGATCTTACAGGTGCCGGCGCCGCTGTTGCGCATGGCTCAGGCGTCGCTCGGGCATTGCGCGCAGGTGCACAACGACAACGACGTGCTGCCCACCTTCGAACTGCACTCGCCGCTGCTGTCCTTGCCATTCGCATTCGGCACGACGATCGAAACAATCCCGGCGGAGTTTCCTTATATAAAGGTCGACGAAGCCGCGGCCGCGCGCTGGCGCGAGCGCCTCGCCGGCGCGAAAGGCCTCAAGGTCGGGCTCGTATGGGCTGGTTCCCCCCAGCATAAGAACGACCGCAACCGATCGATTGCGCTCGATCGCCTCGCACCACTGTTCGGCGCCGCCGACGTAAGCTGGATTGCACTGCAAGTGGGCGAGCGGAAAGGCGACCTCGCCCGCCTCGCTCCGGGAACCGTCTCGGACGTCTCTGACTATCTCACCGATTTTGCCGAAACCGCCGCGGCCATTGACAACCTCGACTTGGTAATCGCGGTCGATACCGCGACCGCCCACGTCGCCGGCGCGCTGGGCAAGCCGGTGTGGATCCTCGTGCCGTTCGTTCCGGATTGGCGCTGGCTCATCGAGCGCGAGGATTCTCCTTACTACCCGAGCGCGCGCCTGTTCCGGCAGCCTGCGCGCGGCGACTGGGACAGCGTCGTCCTGCGCCTACGCGGCGCGCTCGACGCGTTGACCGGCACGGCCGCCAAGCCATCGGCCGATGCGGCGCGCCTCCTCGCCGAGGCGCAGGCAAAGCTCGACGGCGGCGACGTCGCGGCGGCCGAAACGGCGCTCAAGGCCGCGCTCGCGGCCGATCCGATGCATGCGCGCGCCTGGCACCGCCTCGCGACGTTGGCGCAGGGCCGCGCCGATCATGCCACGGCCGCGGGCTACTTCCGCCGCGCGCTTGCCCTCGATCCCGACGCGGCAGACTTCCACAACAATTTGGGAGTGAGCCTGGGCGCGCTGGGGCGTCGCGATGACGCGATTGTTCGCTATCGGCGAGCGCTGTCGCTGCGGCCCAATTACGCAAAAGCCTCGCTGAACCTGGGCGCCGCCCTGATGGACACCGACGCCTTGGATGAGGCCGCCGAGCATCTGGGACGCGCTGCGGCGCTCGAGCCCAAGCTCCCCGAGGCGCCCTATAATCTCGGCAACCTCGCTGAGAAGCGCGGCGACCTTGCCGGAGCAGCTAACCATTTCCGGCGCGCGGCCGCGCTGCGGCCGAGCTTCTACGAGGCTCACAACAATTTGGGCGCGGTGTTGCTCAAATCGGACGATGGCGAGGCGGCGCGCGAAAGCTTCGCGCGCGCCGTGACGCTCAAGCCGGACGAACCCGAGGCGCATCACAACCTTGCCAACGCGCTCGGCGATCTCGGCCGTTACGAGGAGGCGCTGACGAGTTCCCGTCGCGCGATCGCACTTAATCCCGCGCATGCCCAGGCGAACTTCACCGAAGCGATGATGCTCCTGGTGCTTGGCCACCTGCGCGAAGGCTTTGAGAAATACGAATGGCGCTGGAAGCTCGGCACCCTGGTGCCGCGTGGTTTTCCGGTTCCGTTGTGGAACGGCGAAGATTGCGCCGGCCGTACGATTGTGCTGCACGGCGAGCAGGGCTACGGCGATACGATCCAGGGACTGCGCTACGTGCCGATGGTCGCGGCACGCGGAGCACGTGTCATTCTCGAAGTGCCGCAGCCGCTGCTGCGGTTAGCCGCGTCGGTTTCCGGCATTACGGAGCTTGTTGCCGCAGGCCAGACACTGCCGCGCTTCGACCTCGCCTGCCCCCTGCTCTCGCTCCCGCGCGCCTTCGCCACGACCTTGGAAACGATTCCGGGTGACGTGCCCTACCTTGCGGCGCCGGCCGAGGCGCTGACGCAATGGCGCGAGCGGCTTGCCGGGCCGGAGTTCAAAGTGGGCTTCGCCTGGGCCGGCAGCAAGCTGCACCGCAGCGACGCGCAGCGCACGATCGACATCGAGACGCTCGCGCCCTTGCTGGAACTCGAGGGCGTCCGTTGGTTTTCTTTGCAGGTCGGCGAGCGGGCGGCTGATCTCGCGCGGCTGCCTGAAGGCTTCGTCACCGACCTTGCGCCGCAACTGACCGATTTTGCCGAGACGGCCGCCGCGATCACCCATCTCGATCTCGTCATCACGGTCGATACCGCGGTCGCGCATGTCGCGGGCGCGCTGGCGCGGCCGGCCTGGGTGATGCTGCGCGCGCGGCCCGACTGGCGCTGGCTGCTCGATCGCGCGGACAGCCCGTGGTACCCGACGCTCCGTCTGTTTCGGCAGCGCGAACGCGGCGATTGGGACGAGGTCGTGGCGCGCGTGCGCGAGGCGCTACAAGAACTGGTTACGTCCGCACGACCTTCTCGATGAATGTTTCGAGCGCGCGCACCGGCGCCGGGTCGGCGTAGAGGCGCACCCGATTCTCCGCCATGCGCGCGCGCAGGGTCGCGCGCCAAGCCGGATCGCGCGCGAGCCGTACCGCGATGGTGACGTAATCGTCGGGCGACGCCGCGATGGTATCGGTCACCCCCATCATATGAAGGATCGCGGCACAGTGGCGGCCGCGCATGAACGGTCCCGGCCAAGTGACGATCGGCAGATTGGCATCGAGGCATTCGAGCGCGCTGTTGCAGCCCGACCAGCCGATGCTGTCGAGGAAAACGTCGCTGACGCGGGCAACACCGACGAAATCGGCCGTCATCAGTCGCCCGAGCATGACCACGTGGCGCGCCGAGTCGAGCCCTTGCGCGGCAAACACGCGCGCAAGGCGGCGATGGAACCGAGCGGTGACGTCCTCGCCGCGCGGCGAGGCGATGAAAACAAACCGCGCGTTGGCGACCTCGCGCGCAATAGCCGCAAACACGCCGTCGAATTCCGGAAGATATTTGGGAAGGTGCTGGCAGCACCAGAACACTATGTCGTCCGGACGCAGGCCGAGCGCTTCCCGCGTGACGGTGCTTGCCGCGATCGGCGGCGGCACGTAGGCGATGCCGAGGTTGGGCAGGCGCACCAGCTTCTCGGTGTAATAGGCATCGGCCTCGGGCGGCTCCATCAGCGCGCTGGAAAGAAAATAATCGATTGTGGGAAAACCGCTGGTCTCCGGATGTCCCCACGAACTGCACTGGACGGGGGCGAGGCGCAGGCCCGCGAGCCGCGAGGTCGCCGGATCCATGCCGATTTCCGGAAAGATCACGACGTGCGGGGCGTCGGCACGGATCGTTTCGCACCAGCGCTCGACCGTCAGCGGCCCCTGGACGAAGCGCGTGAACGCGCGGCGCACGCGCGCAGTTTCGCTGTCGGGATGTCCGGCTGTGTGGTAGCCGAACAGACGGAAACGCCGGCGATCGATGAGCGACACCCAGCCCCAGACGGGAATTTTGAGCACGGAGTGCCCGCGCAAATGCCCCGACACGATCGCGACCCGGATCGGTTCGCCCGGCGCGGGGGGTGCCACGGCCGGAGCATTCGCGAACTGCGGATAAGCGGCGGCCATGATGCCGGTCACCATGCCCCCGTAACGCGCCTGCAGTTCCTTGTCGTTTCGTCCCTGGTAGGCAAGGAAGAACGGCTGTGTGGTGCCGACCGCTTCGGCATCCTCCCGTGCGCGCGGGGCGGTTATCCCGCGGGCACGATGCTGTACGAAAAATTGTTCCAGGTTCGAGAGGCTCGCCGCGTATTCGGCGCGGCATCGTTCGGCCGCCGCCGCGTCGTCGGACACGATCGGCAGCTCCGCCATGGTGGCGCCCAGACGCAACACCGGATCGTCGGGAAAAACTTCGAGCGCCGCACGATAAGCCGCGCGCGCTTCCTCGCGATAGCCCGCTTCCGCCAACACCCAGCCGAGCTGGCGATGCGCCAGAAGATTGCGCGGCGTGAATCTTATGGCGCAGCGCAAATAGTCCAGGCCCTCGCGCTGTATTTTCCCTTCGCCGGCGGACAAACACATGCCGAGGTGAAAGCACGCCGCCGCGTCATCGGGATTGAGCGCCAGCGCGGCGCGCAGGCTGGCAACCGCTTCCGTGGTGCGGCCGACGCCGCGCAGCATGCTGCCGAGCGACCCGTGGGCAACGGCAAGCTTTGGATCGAGGCGCGCCGCCTGTTCGGCGAGCGCGATCGCCGGCGCCGCGTCGCCGCGGCGCCAGAAGGCGAGGCCGAGCTGAAGGTGCGCGACGGCGTTGCCGGGCGAGAACGCGATCACCCGGCGGAAGCAGTCCATGGCTCTCGCCTGCTGCTCGGCACCTAGCGACGCGAGCGCCGTGCCGAGGCGCAACGCCGCCGGCCAATTGCCCGGATCGAGCGCGAGCGCGGCCTCGAGTTCCGCAACGCCTTCGGCGTGCCGCCCCGCGCGGCACAACAGGTCGCCCAGCGCCGCGCGCGCCGAGATCAGCGAAGGATCGAGCTTGACCGCGGTGCGCAGATGCTCGGCCGCGTCCGCCATCTCGCCGCGCCGGCCGAGCAGGCGACCGAGTTCGTCGTGGGCGCGGGCGTCGGCGGGATCGAGCGCCAGCGCGCGGCGATAACAGGCGACGGCCTCCTCGGCCGCGCCCGTGGCGTCGAGCGCGGTTGCGAGCTGACGGTGGAGCGCGGCCTCGGCCGGGCTCGCCGCAATCAACTCGCGCAGCAGCGGCAGCGCATTCGCGAAATCGCCGGCGAGCGCCAGCATGTCCGCGCGGTCGCGTACAGCCGCGACATCCGTTTCGCCGACAGTAGAGGACATCGCCGGCAAGCTATTGTCCGCCGGTCAGCGCCGCAACAGGCCGACCCGGCCGCGTCGGTTACGGCCGGACCCCGAAGCGCTTGGCCAGGTCGACAACCGACATGTCGGTCGCCGCCGACCTGATGCACCACCGCATAGTGGGGCAACGCACCCGGGTGGGGGGAGAAGGAGATGAGTGGCGGATTATTTTTCGTTGCCGATGTGAGCAGAGGTGCGAGAAAGGCCGGTGCCACAGGCATAAGTTGGTTGCCGAGAGTTCATGCAGCGTTTGAGCACAAGGGCGATTTAATTCCTAACGCCCTTCTCTGTGCGTGCCACACGATAGTACCTTCATGAGCGGTTTACGCGCGCTACCCCCGCCCGAGCCCCGCGGCTCTCGGCTTTGCGATTCCATAACTCCGCTGCGCTTGACCTTGGCGGTCATGCCGCCCGACGCTTATGCACGACAGCCTCAAACACAGGGCGGCCGTACCGCTTTCCCTCTTCGAGGTGTTGCCAGCGGAACGTCATAGTTTTTCGGAACGGGGCGAATAAGTTGGTGTTTCGCGACTCCCGGTCGGAGAGCCACAGGCCGGCGTCATCGGCCCGCAGGTTCCAGTGGTGCAGACCCTGGTAGCCTTGCACTTGACCTTCGTTCTCGAACGACACGATGCGCACGAAGCCTCCGGGCCTGCACACCGCGACCATTTCAGCAAATACCTTTGCCGGCTCCTCACAATGGTCAAGTGCATTGGCACACTGCACCAGGTGGAAGGAATCGAGGCCGAAAACGCGAGATAACTCTTCCGCCTTGACCGGGCGGATGCGCGGATACGCCAGCAATCCGACCTGATCGAGCAGCCGATTGTAGATGTCGGCCAGCGCATCGGTTGCAACGATTTCTGTTCGACTGTCCGCGGTGGCCACGCCAAGGGTGCTGAATGGTCCCGATCCGACGTCGAGCAACCGTATTATTTCGTGCGCGGGCAGCGCGGGGTCGAATTGTTCACGCACCCAGGAATGATCTTGCTGCGGGGGCGTAAGGATCCCTTCGGTGGCGCGCGCTCGAATAACTCCTTCCCAATAGGCGACCTCCTCGGGCGTGCTCTCGCGCCACACGGGATTCGTGCGGCTCCCGAACCGAGCCAATCGGTCGGCGATGGCAGCAAAAATGCGGCTCATCGAATGATCTACTCAATCGCCGAAGCGTCTGGCATCCACTTCCCCTCTCGGAGAATATCAGTCCAAAATTGCATCTTCCAGCAGCTTTGCCTGTGACAGGTCGGCAAGGGTCGCAACGAAATAGGCGTCCCGCTCGCTCAATTCAGGAATAAATTGGACCTCGAAGCCGATACGCTCGAGCACGGAGCGGATCAGGTCCCGGCTTAGCCACTCGAACTTGCCGCTGGGCCCCCCTTGCAGCGGATACCACACCCTGATGTCCTCGAGAAAAAGCCGAAAGCCGGCATCGGTCGTCGCATCCGCCAAGCTCATCATGAGCTTCCCGCCTCGCTTGAGGACGAGTGCGCCGGTTGCCACGTAGGCCATGAGGTATTGCAAATCCACATGGACCATAGCGTCGATCGAATAAAAAGCATCGACTTGACGCACCCAGCCGCGCCGCCGAATCACTTCATACATTTCCGACGGCCTTTCGCCGAGCAGGAGCTCGGGGAATAACCGACCGGCAGCGATCGGCCCCGCCAGTCGGGTCCGCAAAACGTTGAGGAATTCCGCGCTGATGTCGAACGCAACGATGTCGGCTGCGGAATGAGCCAGGAGATGCTGAGTATACTTGCCGGAACCGGCGCCGATTTCAATGCAATGGCGCCAATGCTTCGCGCCCTGGTCGATAAACAAATCCTTGAACGTGAGCTGCCAGAATTGTTCCGTGCCCCAGTCGTCGCCCAGCCATTTTCCCGCTTCGGGTTTGGTATGTTTGACGTATTGGTCCCACGCCACGGCATAAGGGTTGGTTGGCCGCGGATCGGAAGGTTTCGCAGGCAGACGTTCGTGGGACCCGATCCGGCGCCGCAGCGACTCAAACCAAGCATTCCAGTGCATGGACGTGTTGCTGCCGCTCGCGAAGCGTCAATCGAGTTCGAACGCGTCTTTGTAGTCGAGCTTGAGGCGCGGATCCTGCTGCTCCTTGCGCAGGATGCAATTGCCGGCGACCAGAAGCTCGATCTCCGAGCCCATGAAGCAGCGGAACGCGTCCTCGGGCGTGCAGACAATAGGCTCGCCGCGCACGTTGAAGCTGGTGTTGACCAGCACCGGGCAGCCGGTGCGCGCTTTGAAGGCGGTGAGCAGATCGTGGAAGCGCGGATTGGTCTCGCGGTGCACGGTCTGAACCCGCGCCGAATAATCGACGTGGGTCACCGCCGGAATGTCCGAGCGAGGCACGTTGAGCTTGTCGATGCCGAACAGCAGCTGTTCCTCGTTGGTCATCTGCCGCCGCCGCCGTTTGATCACGTCGGCGACCAGCAGCATGTAGGGGCTGTCCTCGTCGAGCTCGAACCAGTCGGCCACGTCCTCGCGCAGCACCGCCGGCGCGAACGGACGGAAGCTCTCGCGGTACTTGACCCGCAGGTTGAGGGTCTTCTGCATCTCCGGGCTGCGCGGATCGGCGATGATCGAGCGGGCGCCAAGGGCGCGCGGGCCGAATTCCATGCGGCCCTGGAACCAGCCGACCGCTTTGCCGGCGACGAGACCGTCCACGGTGCGTCCGATCAGCGCGTCATCTTCGAAACGCTCGAAGGCGGCGCCGGCGGCGGCGAGCCGTTGCTCGATCTCACCTTGAGCAAAGTTCGGGCCGAGGTAACTCCCCGCCATGGCGTCGTGGCCGTTGCCGCCGTTCACGTCACGCGGTTTGCCCGCATAAAGATGATAAGCGGCGAGCGCCGCGCCGACCGCGCCGCCGGCGTCACCCGCCGCCGGTTGGATCCAGATGCGCTCGAACGCGCCGTCGCGCAGCAGCTTGCCGTTGCCGACGCAGTTGAGGGCGACGCCGCCCGCAAGGCATAGGTTGCGAGCGCCGGTGTCGCGGGCAAGCGAGCGGGCCAGCCGCAGCATCACCTCTTCCGTGACCTTCTGGAGCGAGGCGGCGACATCCATGTGGCGCTGCGTGAGCAGCTCGTCTTGTTTGCGCGGCGACGAGCCGAACAGACGGTCGAAATTCTCGTTGGTCATCGTCAAGCCGGTGCAGTAATCGAAATACTTCATGTCGAGACGGAACGTGCCGTCGGATTTCAAATCCATCAGATGATCGAAGAACAAATCGACATGCTTGGGCTCGCCGTAGGGCGCAAGCCCCATGACCTTGTACTCGCCCGAGTTCACCTTGAAGCCGAGGTGATAGGTCAGCGCGGAATACAGGAGCCCGAGCGAATGAGGAAAGTGCAGCTCCTTGAGGATATCGAGACGATCCCCGCGGCCGAGGCCGGCGGAGGTGGTGGTCCACTCCCCCACCCCGTCCATGGTGAGCACCGCGGCCTCGGCGAACGGCGAAGCGAAGAAGGCTGAGGCCGCATGGCTCTGATGATGCTCGGCAAACAGCAACCGTTCGACGTCGGTATCAGGCCCGAGCTTCTTGAGCTCGTCGCGCAACAGAATCTTCTGGAACAATTTTTCCTTGAGCCACAGCGGCATTGCCATGCGGAACGAACGGAAGCCGCGCGGCGCGAAGGCGAGATAGGTCTCGAGCAGCCGCTCGAATTTGAGGAACGGCTTGTCGTAGAAGGCGACGTAATCGACCTCGCCGATGCCGATGCCGCCGGCATCGAGGCAATAGCGGGCGGCGTTATGCGGAAAGCTCGCGTCGTGCTTCTTACGGGTGAAACGCTCCTCCTGCGCCGCCGCGACGATGCGTCCGTCCGCGAGCAGACAGGCGGCGCTGTCGTGGTAGAAGGCGGAAATGCCGAGGATGCGCACGGTCAGAACAGCGTATAGATGAACGGCGCGACGGCCGAGCCCTTGGTCAGGACGATCAGGCCGCCCATCAGACCGAGCATCACCACCACCGGCAGCAGCCAGTATTTCTTGCGCACGCGGAGAAACTTCCAAAGCTCGCCGACGATGCTCAGCACGCGCGTCTCCCGTCAGAACTGGTTCTTCATCTGCTCGCCGGCCGGACCAGGCGGATCACGCTCGATCCAGTAGGAGCGCGCGGCGCGGTCGAATTTAAGGCGAAGCGGATCCTTACCGAAGCGGCGCATCAGCAATCCGATCGGCGCGACCGTGGTGTAAAACACGACGCCCATCACGATCGGACTTACCACCGCAAACAAGACGAGCCCGAGCCAATGCCAGACCACATTGAGCGGACGCAGCGGCGCGGTCCACAAAAACGCGCAGGCGAGAAACACGGCGGCCGTAGCGAGCCAATAGGGCGCGCTGGCGTCGCCGCGGTAGAACTTGAGCGCAGCAAGCAGCGCCAGCACCACCGCGAAGGTGACGCCCAAGTTGCGCTCGCTCGCGCGCGGTTCATCGCCGTGACGCGCCAAATCCTCGTGGAAATTGCTTGCCGCCATTGCCCTCTTCCCAGGAATGCGACGGACTTAGCCTATTGGGAACCCCGGGTCCACGGTTGGCGAGCGCCGCTAGGTCGCCCAACGCCCCCGACGCCGGGGATTGCCCGTCGATCTCGCCGTTGACCGAAGCGATGTTGACGGTAACGCGGCGGGCAAAACGCTCTCGAAGTACGCCACGGCGGCGCTCATCGCGGCGACGATCGCGGTGGGCAACCCGTCGGTCGAAGAATCGGAAGTAAGATTGCGGGAAGGCACTACGTCTGGGTGAGGTGGAAACTGCCCGGGACCGCGCTCGCTGTCGCAAGCTGCTGCTGACTGGGAGAACCGGGTGCCGCCAGTGGCGCGTTCGAAGCGCTGGATGGGTCGGCGTAGAATTGGGACGAATAGAGGACCGGAGCGGCTGATAGCGGGCTTGCGGCCGTGCTCGTCGACGCAGCCGACGCCATGCTGGCTTGCGGCACTTCCGCGGTCTGCACCTGCGTCCCGTTCATCAGCCAGATCGAGCTCTGATGGGTGGTCTGGTTCAGGAACAGCAGGTCGCTGTTGCCGTCATTATTGAAATCCCCGGCGCCGACGAGCTGCCATGCCGTGGTGGGATTCGGCAGGCCGACCGCGGCGATAACCGTTGCTCCATTCATCAACCACATACCGGGCTGACCATTCGTGTTCTGCCAGATGATCGCCGTCGCGCCATTCTCCCGGCCGGTGGCGATGACGTGCCAGCTCGGATCGCCGACGGTGATCGTGGTCGAGGATGTGACGCTCGTCCCATTGATGAAGTCGATCGTGAGATTCCCGGTCGTGGAGTTCTGCAGCAGGATGTCGTCGCGCCCGTCCTTGTTGAAGTCGGCGCTGCCGACGACGTTCCAATTGGGCCCCGGGCTCGAAAACCCTACTGCGGCGGTCGGCGTCGTGCCGTTCATGAGCCAGAGGCCGAGCGTGGTGCCGTTCTGCCACAGCACGCCGCTCCTCCCGCTGGCGTCGAAATCGCCGGTGCCGACGATGTGCCAAGCGCTCCCCGAGTTCGGTAATCCGACTTGGGAAATGGGAGTCGCGCCGTTCATCAGCCAGATGCCCGGCGTTCCGTCCGCGCCCTGCCAGATGATGTCGGACTTGCCGTCGCCGTTGAAATCGCCGATGCCGACGACGCGCCAGAACGTTGAAAGGGCGAAGCTCGCCGAGCCGGATGGAATCGTGCCGGCCGAATTCGACCAGATGGTTGCGGTTCCGGAGCTGGTGTCCTGCCAAACGATGTCCGCAAAGCCGTTACCGGCGAGATTCCCCGTAAAGCCGATGTTGCCGGGCACGGTGGCAGGATTGTTCTCGCTATACCCGAGCGCCGACAATTCGATCAGATCGGAGTGGCTGACGGGGTTCGCCACGCCGGAATTGCTGAACGCCCGAAAGGCGTCGTTGCCTACGCTATTGGCCCAGTCGCCGAAGTCGCCGTTGGGATTGGTGTTGAAACTGTCGAGGTTGGTCGCGCCGCCGTCGACGGAAAAATAGCCGGCGGTCGTGCCGAGAAAATCGCGCGTTCCGCTTGACGAGTAATGGAACAGGTCGAGCGGCGTGTAGCTGTTCGCGCCGATGCCTTGGTTGTCCTGATTGCCGACGAACAAGTCGCGCCCCAGCACCTCGGTCAGTTCGTGGGCGGCGACCCCGGAGAAATCGTAAGTGCCGGACGCGACCGACCCGCCGTTCGTCGTATTGAACGTCCAGCTGACGCCCTGGCTGGCGAAGCCGATAAAGCCATCGGTCGTGGAGCTTGGCCCGGAAAGACCGATCGCCTTCGCTTCTGCAGTCGCGACCCAATAATTGCCGCCCCCGGCCGGATCGCTCGCCGGCAGGGTGCTGGCTCCGGTGGCGCTGCTCGCGATCAGGGCGCCACGGATTTGCGAATAGCTGTATTGATTGAAAAAGGTATCGCTCTCGCCCAAGGCGCCCGCGAGCAGCGACTGGCCTTCGATCTTCCCGTAGCCCACCGTAATGTTGACTGTGATGGGGTTGAGAAAAATCCCGTCCAAGTACTGCGCGGCTGCATTCATCGCCGCGAAGAAGGCACTGGGTGCGCCGCTGGTCGAGGAATCGAAAGTCAGATTGATGTTCATGTGCGGTAACGATGTGTGGATTTGGCGCGGACGCACGGGAACGGAATCAACCGCGCGAAGCGATCACTACTTTACGGTCGAAACGTGTCAACGCGGCGTTTTGGCAATACCGGCGCGACGAGCACGGGACGCCATGATTCTACGCGGCCAAATGTTAACAGAGGGTACCGCAAAGGCGTCGATTGGCCTTTACCAGCCCGGTTGAACCTCGGCTATGGCGGTGTTAGTGGCTGCCCTGTCGGGCCCGGGAGGCCCTCGTCACCGCACCCATGAATCGCGGCGAAGTCGGCCGGGCGGCTCGTCGCGCCGGCGTCGCCGCAAAATGCGACTGCGTTTTTCACATGGCGCGCGAGCAGAACCTGAACCTCCATCCGGAAACCACGATCGCCGAGGCGCCGAGCCGGCGCGCCGAGTTGGAGGCGACGCTCGTCAAGCAGGCGGCCGAAACGGCCGACCTCGAGACCGAACTGGCTCGCGCGCGCAGCTACGCGGCTACTCTTGCACGCGAGCTGGAGACGGCGCGAAGCGAGCTGCAGTGGACGCTGGCAAGCACGAGCTGGCGCCTGACGCGGCCGCTCCGCGCGCTCGCTACGGCATCGCCCAAGCTTGCCAAATATGGGCGCCGGCTCGCCAATTCGCTCTGGCTGCGAAAGGCCTTCCGGGCCAGGCGTCGGGCGGCACCGCGCCAGGTAAGCGAACGCATTCACGGCGGCTCACCGGGCCGCGATCAGCTCGGGCGGCTTATCGAGACGGCCGAGGCCCGCGCCACGGATGGCCGCCTGCTCGAGCCGAGCGGCCTGTTGGATGAAGCAAATTACCGCGCCGCCGCCAAGCTCGACCCGACCGTCAATGCTGCCGAGCACTACCTGAAGGTGGGGTGGCGCCAGGGCCTCGAGCCCGGGCCGCGGTTCGAAGGGGCGTTCCTGCACCCATATTTCGCGAGCGCCGGGTTTTCCGGCCCGCCCGCGATCACCTATCTCACGTTACGCGATGCCGGATGGCCGGTCTATGCGACGCGCGCCGAGGCCGAAGCCACTGCCGGCCTGATCCGCTCCAGCGATTTGTTCGATGCGGCGAGTTACGCGGCGCGCGCCGGAAATATCGGCGAACTCGACCCCGCCCTGCACTACGTGATCATCGGGGAGCGGCTGGGGCTTGCGCCCTCGGAAGGCTTTGATCCGGCGTATTACGGGGAGCGCTACTTCGACAATGTTCAGAACGTCGCGAATCGCCTTCACCACTTTCTGACCTCCGGCCGCCCGCAGGGGTGGCGGCCCTTGCCTGTCGCCGCGACGCTCGAATACGACCGATCGCGCCTCGATCCGAAGCTGCAGACGGTGCTGCTCGTGGCCCACGAGGCCACGCGCACGGGCGCGCCGATCCTCGCCTACAACATCGCGACGCGGTTGCGCGGCAAGTGCAACGTCATTGTCGTCTTGCTCGCGGAGGGCGACCTGGCGGAGGACTTCGAAGCCCAATGCGCCGCGGTCGTCGGGCCGCTCTCACATGCGGACTGGCACCCCGCCGAGATGAAGGCCCTCGTCGACCATCTTCTCGCCGCCTATTCCGTCTCATATGCGCTCGTCAACAGTATTTCATCCTGGATGATCGTGCCCGCACTCGGGCGCGCGCTCGTCCCCAGCGTTTTGTTGGTGCACGAGTTCGCTTCTTATACGCGGCCCAAATCCGCGATGTACCACGGGCTGGAGTGGGCGACCGAGATCGTCTTTTCCGCTGAGCTCGTCGCCCGTTCCGCGCGCGAAGAGCATTCCGAGCTGATGCAGCGGCCGGTTCACATATTGCCGCAGGGGCGCACCGATCGTCCCCCGGCGGGAGAACCGAAGCCGGATCTCGCCCCACCCCCGAACCTTCCTCACCTGTTCCGGCCGCCTGCGACGGCACCCGCGCTCGTCGTCATGGGGTGCGGGTCGGTCCACATCCGGAAAGGCGTCGACCTGTTCCTGTCGTGCGCAGCCGCGGTCATGGCGATGCGCCCGTCGCGGCCGGTCCGGTTTATTTGGGTAGGACACGGCTACGATCCGGAAAACGACAGTAGCTATTCCTGCTATCTTGCGGATCAAATTGCCCGCTCCGGTCTGCAGGAGTCGGTCGCATTCACCGGTGAAATAGTCGACGTCGATGCCGCCTATGCCTTGAGCGACGCTTTCTTTCTGAGCTCGCGTCTCGATCCCCTGCCGAACGTTGCAATTGACGCGGCCATGCACGGGCTGCCGGTAATCTGCTTCGACGGCGCCAGCGGAATTGCGGACATTCTGAGCGCGGACCCGGCGACCCGGGAATGCGTCGTGCCGCATCTCGACGTGCAAGCCGCTGCAAGAGTCGTCGTTAGCCTGGCGAACAACGACTTGAAGCGGCAGCAGGTCGGAGAAGCATTTCGCGGACTCGCCCGGGCGACGTTCGACATGGATGGCTACGTGCGCCGCCTGGCTGAAGTGGGAAACAAAGCGGCCGCAATCATGCGCCAGCGGGAACAGGACCTCGCGACGCTGCGCGACGACTCGACCTTCGATGCCGGGCTGTACTTGCCGTACGACGCGGCTCCCGCCACCAGGACGCAGGCGATCGTCGATTTTCTCACCCGTTGGCGGGTGGTCGGCACCACCCCTGCCTCGCGCAATTATTTCTTCCGACGGCCCTGTGCGGGATTTAACCCCCAGATCTACGCGCACGCCCATATCGACGCCTACGACATTAGGGCGGTCAACCCCCTCGCGCATTTCATCCGCAGTGGCAAGCCGAACGGGCCGTGGCTGCACGACGTCATTACCCCGGCCGCTGCGTCCCACCCGCGGGGCGTTCGTGAGGCCCCGCGCACCGCGCTGCATGCCCATTTTCACTACCCCGAGCTGGTGGAAGATTTTATGCGCAGCATCGCGGCAAGCGGCTCGCGCTGCGATCTCTTGTTGAGCACGGATGAAACAAGCAAAGCGAGCCTGTTGGGCAAAGCAACCTCGCAATATCCCCGCGGCGAAGTCCATATTCGCGTGCTCCCTAATCGCGGACGCGACATCGGAGCATTCCTCACCGGTTTCCGGGAAGATATCGGCTCACGCTACGACATCGTCGGCCATGTCCACGCCAAGCGCAGCTTGTTCGCAATCGGCTCGTCCGATCCGCACCTCGGCGAGAGGTGGCGCAAGTTCCTTTGGCAGAATCTGCTCGGAGACGAGCACCCGATGATGGACATAGTCATCGAACGTCTGGCCGCCGATGACAGGCTCGGCCTCGTTTTTCCCGACAGCCCGCAGCTACCCTGTTGGGATGGCAATCGAGAAATCGCCGAGCAACTTGCCCGCCGTGTCGGCATGGCCGCGGACCTGCCGACCTTTTTCGATTTTCCGGCTGGGACGATGTTCTGGGCGCGCACCGCGGCGCTCAAACCCCTGTTCGACGTTAAACTCGAGTGGGAGGATTATCCCACCGAGCCGGTCACCTCCGACGGCACGATCCTGCATGCGATCGAGCGCCTCCTCCCGCTCGTAGCGCAACACGCCGGATACCGTTTTGCCACGACCCATATACCGGGTGTTACGTGGTGAGCCCGTTGCCACGTCAACACCTGAAATGAATCGGATGTTATCGATCATGCCTATGTCGCGACGACTTCTCTGCCTGTGCACGGTCGTGATAGGGGCATTTTATCTGCTGATCGCCGCCGAAAGGCCCGTTGCCGTGCTTTATGGCGGCACGCACGACGAAACCATGTACATCGATCTGGCCGGAAGCATTGTGTCGGGCCATTGGCTCGGCCCCTATGATTTGGGAATCTTTGCGAAAGGGCCGGGATTTCCCCTGTTTATCGCCGCCAATTACATGACCGGGATGTCAATCGGCGTCGGACAGTCGGTGGTGTTTTTCGCCGCGGTGATCTACTTCTCATTCGTTTACGCGCGAACACGGGGTGGATTGGCCATATTCCTTGTATGCGTCGTCAGCCTCCTCGCCGTCCCGGTGTTGTACAGCGAGCCGATGCAGCAGGTATTGCGCGATTTCTTCTACACCGCGATAACGCTCGCCTATTTCGCTGCTCTCTTCGATCTGTTGCTCGACAAAACATTTATGCCTTGGCGAAAGGCAGTGGGCGCGGGCGCGCTAGCCGGGTTGTTGTGGTTGACGCGAGAAGAAGGAATTTGGATCCTCCCTGCCAGTCTCCTCATCGTTGCTTGCGCCATCATCAGAACCAGGCCGTTTCGCGCGCAGATATTCAAGCCGGCAGTGGTCGTCGCCTCGGCAATGGCGGTCGTCGCAGCGGTCGGGTTGATCAACCTCCACTACTACGGGCGGTACGTTATTAATGAAGTAAAGGACTCCGATTTTCAGGCCGCCATCGGGTCATTGCAGCGCGCCGCGTATCCGGACCAGCAACCATATCTTCCCGTGCCGAAAGCGGCGCGGCTGCGCATCTATCAGTACAGCCCTTCGTTCGCCAAACTGAAATTTTTCCTGGATCCCGACGGCGCGCCATCGCCGTGGAACTATGGTTGCACGTCCGGTTATCCGGTCCCCTGCGATGACATCGCCGCAGGTTGGTTCGTCTGGGCGGTCCGCGACGCCGCCAGTCGGATCGGGGCGCACCATGATCCCACGACTGCAGCGCATTTTTACCGCCAATTGAGCAACCAAGTCGACGACGCATGTTCCGCCGGCAAGCTGACGTGCGGCCCTTGGCTTCCCCCGCTCATTCCTTATCTGGACCGCTCCGAGATATTCGCACTGCCAAGCACGATGATGCTCGCTCTAGAGACTATTGGGATGCGAACTCCGATGTCGTTCGCCCCATTAAGCTCCAAAATCGCTGACGGTCGAACCAACGCGCTAGCCCTGCTCAATATGGCTCCCGACAGAATCGCGACAATCAGGACAATGGTATACGCAGAATGGGTCTCGATGCTGCGCCACGTTCAGCGTTTTGCCGGATGGTTCATGCTTGCCACCCTCGTTCTCTTCGCCTATTCAACCGTAACCGCCGTGAAGCAGCGGGAGTTTCCCTTTGGCCTTCTTATGGCCGGCGCGCTGTGGCTGGCAGTGCTGTCACGGGTAGTTCTGCTTTCCCTCATCCACCTGACCTCGTTTTACACAGTCAGCTATGAGCCCTATGTGGCCCCGGCCGTGGTGTTGGCTGTCGCCGCAAGCGTTTTGTCGTTTTTCGAAGCGTTGAGCCTGCGGCCGTGGAGGAAGGTGATTGCGGGTTATAGAGGAAATGTGACTATGGGCGCAGTGTCGCATCAACAACAGGCGTCGCAATCAGGCCATGGATAACGCAGTGCTGGTTGCTCAACGCGAGGATCAAATTGCTTCGGAGGAGCACGAGATCGCGCTGTTCACTCCCGCGTCGGACGCACACGACCCGGAATTCTCCATCGTCGTTCCCGCACTCAACGAAGAGATCACCATCGGCAAGTTCGTGGATTGGTGCAAAGAAGGAATTGCGCGGGCCGGCGTCGCAGCCGAAGTCCTGATCGTCGACAGTTCGACCGACCGCACCGCGGAAATCGCGCTGGCGCACGGAGCGCGGGTGCTCAAGGTGCCGCGGCGCGGGCTCGGCCGGGCCTACATCGACGCCATCGCGCACGCACGCGGCCGTTTCATCATTATGGGTGACGCGGACTGCACCTACGACTTCCGCCGGCTGGACGATTTCGTGGAGAGGTTTCGCGCCGGCTACGAATTCATCATGGGTTCACGCTTTGCCGGTTCGATCGAAGAAGGAGCGATGCCCGCGCTGCACCGCTATTTCGGCACGCCGCTGACGACGATGATCCTCAACTTCGTCTACCGGACCGATTACAGCGATATCCAATGCGGCATGCGCGGGCTCACCAAGGATGCCTGGCAGCGCCTGCGTTTGACGGCGCAAGGCTGGGAATACGCTCCCGAAATGATCGTCAAGGCAAGGCAGATCGGACTGAGGACCGTCGAGGTTCCCATCCATTTCTTCAAGGACCAGGAGGGGCGGCTCAGCCATCTCAAACGGGCCGGCTGGATCACGCCGTGGCGCGCCGGCTGGCAGACGCTCAAGATCATTCTCACCTACGGCGCCGAGCGCGTCATTCAACCGATCAGTCTGTTCCTCTCGATTCTCGGGCTCGCCGGCTTGGTGGCGCTGTCGAGCGGCCCGGTTCGGGTATTCGGCGTGACCCTGACGTTGCTTACCATGCTGCTGGCATCGACCTTCCTGATCATCGGCCTGGTCCTTGCCGGCATCTCGATTCTGTCGATCTGCATCAATGATCGGACCGGCGATGACATCGGACGATGGTCCAAGACGTTTCAATTCACCCGGTCCATGACGATCAGCCTCCTGCTGTTCGCCGCCGGCTTCGGAATATGCGCCGCCTTTGCGGCGAAATTCATCGCCTCCGACTTCGTCTTCGGCGATGATGCGGCATGGATCGGTCACTTATCCGTCATAGGACTGACCATGATCATCATCTCGATCCTGATGGCGGGCTTCACGATCTTGCTGCAGGCCCTCGTCGACCGCATGCGCGTCCTCGATAACCAGTAGACGGAGTGGCTCGTCCGCTCCGTCGAAAAGGTTCGGGCCTTCGACAACTCAAAATCAATATTGAGGCCGTTGGTGCAACAGCCGATGGATATTATGGTTACGTACTAAGTTCGGCGTGCGTCGGCTTCCGCGCAATCATGAGCACCGCGGACGTACGAGCCCCGCCGAAACGGCGCAAAATATCGAACCCGGTGAAAGCTATCAGCATCGGCACGTCCTTCAACGGATCAAACAATCGCGCCAGGCGCGGACTTGGCGAACGCGAATTGTACTTCAGTATGTGGTGAAACGAGTACATCCAGAAGGAGTGACCTGTCTGGTAGGCGACACGCAGAACCTCAAGGCCTGCCTCTTTCAACAGCCGTTGAAGACTATCGGCGTGAAATAATGTCCAGTGACGCGGAATATGATAGCCGCCCCACCAGCGTTCCTTGAACAATCTTGCATCCCATGACGCAATATTCGGGGTCTCAACTGCGAACACGCCGCCGGGCGATAACCAGTCTGCCACTCGACACACGACATCTCGTGGGTCGGCGACATGCTCGATAACGTGAAACATGGTGGCGAGATCGATCGTCCCTTCAGGTATCTGAGTGCACTCCTCGACTCGCTGCTGATACGCTTGAAAGCCCTGCTCGCGCAGCCGCCGGACAGGAGCCTCTGACAACTCAAGTCCGTAGATGCGCTCCTTCGATATGCCGCGCTTTGCGAACATTTTCAAATAACGACCATCGCCGCAACCAACATCGAGAAAGGATTTCGGAGTTGACCGACTGTTTCCAAGGATCATGCTAAATTTAAAATGGTCGAGTATCTCCTTGCCTTTCAATGCGAGCGGCCAAAACGTATCCGACATCGAATACGCGTAATAGTGCTGGGGATAAATGATTGGCAGCGCGCCAACGGCAGGTCGTGGATCGAGCCAGACCGTGCCGCAACGGTCACATTGCCAAAAGTGCCATTCGTTGCGGCAGGTCTCGAGTTCGTAGTCATGGCCGTGCGCAAAATGGGTCCGCTGCGTTGCGCCGCAAGTCGGACAGTTCGGGACTTTCTCAACCGCAATCTCGGGGGCGTCAGCAGGAAATCCTGCCGGTAACGGCGCCGCATCTGCAATGCTCATGACGCGACGGGCGCCAAGTTCGGCTTCCTGAGCTGCCATAACCAGTAAGAGACGATGTATCCCACATAGGAACGCCGCCAGATGAAGCTTTCGCTCCTACCGTGACCGTCAACCCAATTACGAATGAGGCGATCCGCTTCGGCGAGATTGTAGTAGGGAATACTCGGCCAAAGGTGGTGGGCCGCATGGAAATTCATGTTGTAGGGAGCAAAGAACTGGCGTTCGAACGCATTGCTGGTATACGTGATCAGGCGCTGACGCCGATCGGCTTCTGCATCCGGAACCAGCATGGAATGTTCGCAGAACACACGGACAAGATCGGCTCGATATGCAAACATATAGATCGGTAGGAGCCACAATACCGGATAAGCCCACCACCCAATCGTTTGGCTCAGGCCCACGATCAGCACAAACTGCCAGCCCACTATAATTAGCAAGTCGTGCGGGCGATATCGCTCGCCCGGCGTTTCTCGCGTGTCAGCGTCTCCGGCCGCGGGGGTGTTACCCCTGTTCTTTAGAAAAATGTTACGGAAGCTCGGCCGCAGGCTTTGCAGCCCCGACAAAAAGAACAGAAACCAGACGGTCGTCTCCTTGTGGTCGTGCACATATTTGTGCCGATCCGGGTCATTCGGAAGGCAGGTAACCCAATGATGTTCGATATGATTGATGCGATTAACTCGCGTGATCGCGCAAACAGGGCCGAAGATAGTCAGGTCTGCCCAAAGGTCGTTGATATAACGAGATTTGAATAATCTTCGATGAAGTCCATCATGCCCGATAATACTCAGCGCGTAATAGCGGGTGCCAACAAGGACGACCGCCAAAAAAACCATCCACCACGTTGGTTTTAGGGCCACAGCGGACCATCCCATGATGATGATGGCCCAATTGACGAGTGTGTCACGGACGGCGATCGATGGCGTTAGGTTGTTCAGGTGACGCAATTGTTCCCGCGTCAGGACGTTGACGCGATAAGGCGCGTAGTGCTGGGCGTCATTCATCTGAATCGGCATTCCCCATGACCCAGTTCCCGAGCGGCAACATGCTCCTTTGACGACTCGGTTGCAAGAGCCGGCAAGGGCGAGCCGCGCTAACCTTCCAAGCAGCAAATTTCGATGGTATCGCGAGGTTCTCCAAGCGAGCGTGGCGGGCTTCAGTGTCCTGCGGCAGGCGCTGGTCGCACCCGCTTCAAGGATTGTAGAACAAAATCCGGCTGCCGAGCGGCTCGAAGTTGAAGCCGATCGGGCGCAGCGGCGCCAGCGCCTTCTTGATCGCGGCGTGGCGATCCTCCTCGGCGTAGAACATGAGGAATCCGCCCGCGCCCGCGCCGAGAATCTTTCCTCCCACGGCGCCATGCGCCCGCGCCGTTTCATACCATGAATCGATCTCGGCGGTGCTCACGGCGGACGCAAGCGCGCGCTTGAGCATCCAGTTTTCGTGCAGGATCTGTCCGAACGAATCGAGCGAGCCGCGTTGCAAATCCTCCCGCAGCATGTGAGTGAGTTCGACCATGCGCATGAGGGATCTCTGGGCGCCCGGGTCAGCGAGCGTATTGGCCGACTGCTCCGCGAGGATGCTCGTGGCGCTGCGGGTGATGGCGGTATAAAACATCAAGATGCGCCGCTGCAGACAATCCCTGATCTCCGGCCGCAGCAGGATCGGCGACACGAGTACGCTGTCATCTGGACGAAACTCGATCAGATTGAGCCCGCCGAACGCCGCGGCGTAGGAGTCCTGCTTGCCGATCAGCTCGCCGCAAATGTCGATCTCCACGTGGCAGCTCGTGGAACCGAGTTCGTCGCTCGACATGTGCCGGCTTTGAAATGCCGCAAGGACGTTGAGCAGGCCCACGGCGAACGAGCTTGACGATCCGAGCCCGGTGCCGCGCGAGGGAATGTCCGCTATCGTGGTAATCTCCACCCCTCCCGTCAGGCCGAGCAAACGCATCGTCGCCCTGACGATCGGATGCTCGATCTGATCGACGGAGGCGACCTCCTCGGTCTTCGAATAGGCAACCCGGATGCCCGAATCGAATTTTCGATTGACCGTGATGTAAATGTATTTGTCGATCGTCGTGCTCAGCACGGCACCGCCGTGTTTGCGGTAAAACCCGGGCAGGTCGCTGCCTCCGCCGGCGAAGCTCATGCGCAGCGGCGTTCGACTAATGATCATGCGACTGCTCGGCATTTACGGCGCCCAAAATGGCGTCAAGCTTCACGACATCATGGGCGCTGATCCGCGCCGCCTCGACGGCCACGGTCTCGTCACCCATGCGTTGGGCATAGATAGCATCGGCGTCGGCCGGGGTTGAGCCGCGCCGGATCAAATCGGCAAGCACCCGCGAGCGGCGGCCCGATTCTTCTGCTTCGACGTGGATGCGGTGCACGCGCCGTGTTCCCGGTACCGACATGGCGAGCGCCGGCACGCCTTCGATAATCACTATGGCATCGGCCGGGAGCGCGATTTCGTCGTGGTGTTCGGCGCGGCGGCGCGCTTTGCGATCGTAGACCGGCAACTGCGCCCGCAGGCTTTCGGTTTGCTCGAGCCATGGCGTCAGCGTCTCCAAGGCGAGCGCGAGGTCGAACCGTCCAAGCACGCCGCAGCCGCGCTCGCCGAGCGGACGGATCCAGCGGTCGAGAGAAATGACGGCGGCCGTCCGTCCTTGCGCCCGCAGCTCGGCGGCCATGGCGCGCGCGAACGTCGACTTTCCGGCCTTCGCGAGGCCGCCGATCAACACCACGTCGCCGGCCGCAACCCGCTGCAGAATCGGCGCCGACGCTGCGACGAGCCGGGGATGAACGTCGAGAATGAGGTGCACCGCGCCGGTAAAGTCGCACATCTCGAAATCGGGATAGGTAGCGAGCGCCGCCTCGCGCACGGGCCCGTCGGGGCCCACTAGGACCGAGCGCAGGCCGGCACGCTGCGCCGTGATGATGTCGGCTGCGCTGTCGCCGATGAACCACGAGCGCGCGAGGTCGATGTTGAAGTCGCGCGCGGCCGCTTCGACCAAAGCGGTTCCCGGCTTGCGGCAGGTGCATCTGATCTTCAGGTCGGGAACTTCGCCGGCAAAACCGCGATCGGGATGATGCGGACAGAACAGGATACGGTCGATAAAGGCTCCGCCGCGTCCCAACTCGGTTTCCAGTTTGGCATGGATGTGCCGCAGTCCAGCGATGCTGCATTCGCCGCGCGCCACGACCGACTGGTTCGTCACCACCACGACTCGGTATTCGGCTTCATTGAGACGACGGATCGCCGGCGCGACGCCATCGAGCAGCTCAAGTTCGTCCGGCGTGCGCACGTAGTCGCGCTTGACGTTGAGGGTGCCGTCGCGATCGGTGAACACCGCCTGCTGTCGTACGGCAAGGCTTGCGCGCCCGACCCGTCCGCTGCGCAGATCGCCGATGGCCGCGTCGAGGCGCGCGGGCGTTCCAATGTCCTTGATGTATTCGAAGCTGGCGTAGCCGTGCAGGCGGCCGCCGGCGGCCAGCATGGCGGGAAACAGCTGCTTGGCGAAATCGGCCGGCATGGGGAAGCCGCGCCACGGCGCGAGCGCCGCGCGTTCGATCACGTACAGGCCGGCGTTGACCAGGTTGGGAAGATGCTGATCTGCCGAATGCGGGTATGGATGAAATGCGAGAATCCATTCGGCGTCGTCCATCTCGACAATGTCGGAATCGTGCGGATGGTCGTTCGGATGCACGAACAGGGTCGCATCGGCCCCGCATGCCCGATGGCTGCCCCGCATCCGTTCCAGATCCACATTAACGAGCGTATCGCCGTAGACGACGATGAAATGGTCGGCCAGGTCGTCAAGCACGGCGAGCACCGCGCCGGCAGTACCGCGCGGTGTTCCGTCATCCACCAGGCGCAGCCGCATGCCGAAATCGTCGTTGGCCTCGCAATAGCGGCGAAGGTGGCCGGCGCCGTGATGCATCAGAATGACCACCTCGGCGCAGCCACAGTGGCGCAGCAGCGCGAGTTGTCGTCCGAGCAGAGGTACGCCGTCCACGTCCACCAAAGGCTTCGGCATGCCTGCCAGCCGGCTGCGCAGCCGGGTGCCCTCGCCTCCCGCCAGGATAACCGCTTGCATCATTCGCGAACGCCTTGCGCGGCTATCTCGCGGGCGGCGCGCCGGACGGCATCGGCCGAACCGAGTTTCGGGCGCCACCCGAGGCGCTCCAGCCGGGCCGTCGAGTAGCGAAATTTAGGAACGTCCCCCGTCCATCCCCGGTCGCCCGCGCCCAAGCGAATTTCCGCCGCCGGCGCCACGATCGCGCGCACCGTCTCGGCGATGAAACGAACGGTCACCCCCTCGTCGTCGGGCGCGATATTGAACACGTTGCACCGGTCGTTCGCCCGGTCGGCAATGAAGAGCAAGGCGTCGACCAAATCGGCGACGTGCATATATGGCTTCTGCTGGGTGCCGTCGCCGAGTACATCGAGATGATCGCCGGCGCGCCGCAATTTGGTGACGAAATCGTGGATCACGCCGTGGGTAGCCGGGGTGCCGACGACGTTTGGGAAACGGAAAATGTCGGCGCGCTGCAAAAACGCCTCCAGCGCGGAGGAGATTTGCGCTTCGGAGGCGAGTTTCATGGCGCCATAGTTGGAGATCGGGCGCAGCGGACCACTGTCTTCTTCGATCGGCTTGTCGCCGAACTCGCCATAGATGCTCGAGCTGGAAGAAAAACGGATGACCGGAATTTTCAGCTCGCGCATCAGGATCAAGATGTTGAAGGTGGTCAGGAACGTGTCGCGGTGATCGATACTCGGGTCGGCGACGCCGGCCGGAATGTCGGAATTCGCCGCCAAGTGCCAGACTTCCCTTATCTGTCCGGGCGAGGCGATCTCCCCGAGAGAGCCGCGCAACGCGGCGAGATCGGCGCAGTCCACATGCTTGAAGCTGAGCCCGGCGCGCCCTGCGAAGCGGTTGAGATAGGATTGTCGGCCGCGCACGAAGCTGTCGAGCACGATCACGGCCTCGCCGCGGGCAAGCAGCCGATCGACGAGATTGATGCCGATGAAGCCGGCGCCGCCGGTTACGAGATGCACGGCCGCTCTCTCATAACGTCTGCTCGCCGAAGAGAATCAGATTGCTGGTCCATCCCAAAAGCCGGGCTGAGAGAATTTGAAAGTGCCAGCGTTCGAACCCCGCCGCAATCGTCCGCAGCTCCGAGGCGGATACCAGATTGAGGTTTCTTTCATCGGCGAAGAAACCATAGCCGAGCCGCCGCAATACCGCGCGGCACGCGTCCTTGGGGAGCCAGTGCACGAGGGGAAGTTGGGTGTGTAACTCGATCGGGAACCAGCGGTTCGGCGTCGTCAGGAAAATTCCCCGGCGAGCAACGCGCACGCACTCGGCAATCATCTTCACCTGATTTTGGCTCGATCCGACATGCTCCAGGACAGCGGATGAATGCACCAGATCGAAGCTCGCGTCCGCGAACGGCAGGGCAAGAACGTCGCCGGGGACGAATTTGACGCCCGGATAGTCCAATTCGAGAAAGCTTGCGTCATCGAGGCCTGCAGCAGTCAGGCTCCCCTTGTACGGATAAAACCGCTCGAAATAGTTGGATGCCGCGTAGGTCCGATCCGACGTCACGCCAACGTCGAGCACGCGCTCGTGGGCGGCCGGTTCGAACCGCTGCATGAACATGTCGAACATGCGGCGCCGGACCCGCGCTCCGATGTCGGCGGACAGGGAATCCGGTGTGCACAGGGTATATTGCGGGTTGGGTTTGCGATCCATTTTGCGGATGGGGGTGCGATCGAACATCCGGGCGCCACCTCGGGGCGATCGCTATATTGCTCGGCCGGAAAGGACGGCGGCGGGCTCGGCCCGGCACGATAGCATTGCGGTTGACTGAGCTTCGCTTTGCGTGATTAGAGCACGCCTGCGAGCGACATCCATGACCATCCGACACCGCCTCACCCGGTTTCTTTTCCGGCGCTACCGCGCTTTGCGAAAATACTTCAGCACCCGGCCGCCCGATGCATTCAGCCGGCTGTTCTATTGGGTCAGATCGCGCATGCAAAGCCTGATCTCGGCGCGTAACCGTGGTTCGAGCCCCGCGGAAGACCGTATCTGGAAAGCCGTCTATTTCCACCGGTTCGGCATCGATCCGCTGTTTTCCTTGGACACGCGAAATCCGATCGCGGCGGGCAGCGCCGATCATCAATGGCCGCGCGGTACCGCCTCGGACTACAGCCGGAATCGAAACTTCAATCTCAAACTCTACCACTATCTTAACTACCGACCCGACCTGCGTGTTCTCGATTTGGGATGTGCGGGCGGAGCATTCGTCAAATCGGTCCTGGAGGACGGTTATACCGCGATTGGCATCGACGGCTCCGACTTCTCGCGCAAGCTAAGATCCGGTGCGTGGGACACCTGTCCGCATCACCTCCTGACCTGCGATATCACCGCCGAGTTCCAGCTTCGCGACAGCGCCGGCAATCCCATGCAATTTCAGTGCATCACCGCGTGGGAGGTGCTCGAGCATATTCCAGCCGAAACATTGCCGGGTTTGCTCGGCAATATCGCGCGGCATCTGTCCCCCGACGGGATTTTCGTAGCCTCGGTGGACACGGTTGCGGACGCGGACCCGACGATCGGGGCGATCTATCACGTCACTTTGCAGCCCAGGCGCTGGTGGCTGGAGCAGTTCGCCAAATTCGGGCTGGTCGAATGCGACAACCATCCGTTCACGACCCGCGATTACGTGCGCGGACACGGAATGGGATTCGAGGATTGGGATCCGGGCGACGGCGAAGGCTTCCACGTGGTGCTGACCGGCCCGGACAGCCTGTCGCGTCATTAAGGCTCACCGGGCAGATCGTCTCAAGATGCAGTTCGATAAAGTCGTCGCGAAGCGGGAGGGCGCCCGGTGAAGTGGATCGCCGTCGCCGTCAAACTCTGCATCTCCGGCCTGCTGGCCTGGCTGGTTTTCAAGCACGTCGATTTCGCCGCCGCCGGTGGCTTGCTGGCCAGCAAACGCGGAGTCGTTGCCCTTCTTCTCGCGGTCGGGGTGCTGGCGGGCCAGGCGGTCGTCGCCGGCGCGCGCACGGCGTGCGTCATGCGCCTGTTGGGCGCCCGCTGCTCGATCGCGCGCGGTATTG